>Ga0307470_10000438_pt1 | contig 21110 bp, 19 predicted proteins | sample atmos_gasesAM3C__FD_204565 | JGI IMG/M metagenome (GOLD analysis project Ga0307470, IMG submission 204565) | Hardwood forest soil microbial communities from Morgan-Monroe State Forest, Indiana, United States - atmos_gasesAM3C_05 | ecosystem: Environmental > Terrestrial > Soil > Temperate forest... | reverse complement strand
CCAGGTTGGGGTCGCTATTAGAGTAGCTAAGCCGGTTCCCGGCAGGATCAAAGACAACCGCGAGGCTATTGCTTTCAGTGGTGATTGTGTTGATGTCCCCCGGCCAAGTATTGAAGGCGCCGTCCCGCTTAAAGGCCTTGATCTCCCTGGTCTCATCGTAATCGAAAGCGTCGCCGCGATTATGATCCCGGCGGACGGCCTTGAGATTGTTCACGTCATTGTAAGCATATTCGAAGGTTGGCGCGCTTCCATTAAGATTGTGAGTAATCGACGTCACCCGGTTGGCGTCATCCGGAGTCACGACCGTCGAAGTCCCATTGTCACGGCTGATCCCGGTGACGTTGCCGCTCGCATCGTAGCCGTAGCTGATAACTGGGTTGCTTTGGCCATTGAGGGTGATGCTCTTGAGCTGGTTGCGCCCAGTATAAGCGTAGTCGAAGGCCGTTCCGCTAGGATAACCGAGGGAAAGTCGGTTCCCATCGTCATCGTAGGTGGAAGTGACCCTGCGATGCGTGTTATTATTGTCGTTGAAGGCCGATGTCCATTCCTCCTCGGTCGAGGTGTGATTCGGATCGTCGTAACTCTGGTGAATAGTGGAGACGTTATTGACAATCCAGGTAACGCGCGAAGCGTCATCGTATTCGGTGTGCTGCGACGAAGTGCCGTCGCTCCAGCTAAAATCGATCAAGCGGTTGCGACTGTCGTACAGAGTAAGACTCTGTACGGCGCCGGCGCGGTTCTTGAAAGTTTTCAGATTGCCGGCCTCGTCGTAGGTCCAACGTTCGAAGGTGGCGGTACCATTGTTATCGGGCGGATAGGTGGCCGTCTTCTTCCGGTTCAGCGCATCGTAATCGTAGGAATAGACGTTGTTGTTCTCATCTGTAAACGTTTTGAGGTTCCCAGCCGTGTCATACGTCCGGTAGCTATCGTGATTCCGCTCATCGATCTGGTGCTTAAGCCGATTCATCGGATCGTATTCGACGAACTGGATAACATGACGGTCAGGAGGCGTTACATTGGTCTTGTTATTGGCATAGTCGTAATTGGTGAGGGTCTGTTTCCCAAAAACGTCGGTGACTCTGAATTGTCGGTTGCGTTCGTCGTATTCGTATTTGGTTCTAAACGGCGACGGCGAGTCTGGCGTGTCCGGTTGATGATTCGGGTCGCAAACTGCCGTGAGGTTACCGACTTCATCGTAGGTGTAAGTCGTGGTGCCGGGCTGCTCCGAGTCTGGTCCCTGGATCATTTTCGAGCGGCGGAAATTCGCGTCGTAATCGTAATCGGTAATCCTGTTCATCGCCGAGGTAGCGCGATAGACCGAAGCCGTCGTGTGCGAGAGTGGCCCGGTGCCGTTCCACGGCGCGTAGCTATTTGTCGCCGCCTGGGCCGCATATGGCTTCTGCACACTCGTGACGCGCTTGTATTCGTCGTAGCCGTAGGTGGTGCGTTCATTCTCGTGTCCATCCAACCCGGCGTTGGGATGATTTTCGTCCGCGCTCCAAGCCAGGGTGCCATCATCGTTGTAAAGACTTTGCGTGAACGTGCCGGCCTGGTCGTGGATCACCTTGGTTACCTGGCCACGGCCGTTGTACTCATAGGATGTGGAATGGCCGAGCGGATCGATAACCTGGCGAAGCCGATCCGTGTTCGGACCGCTGTCGTAATAAAAATACTGCGTCGGATGGTCTTGAGGAGTCGGATCGCTGCACGCGAGGGGGTCGCAAGTCGGCGGCGGCCAATAGAGAATTTTTCGACCCCGAGTATCATAACGGAAGTGCTCGGTCCCTCCACTTGTCATCAGGTGTTCCGTTACCTGATTAAAGTTGTTGGTGCTGTCGTCATAGGTGAACTGTTCTACGCCACCATCTGGATAACGCGTTTGCCAGATTCGGTTCTTTGTATCGCGATCGTAGAAGGTCGTGTGTTCGGGATCGCCGGCCGTTCCGCGCTCGTCGGTTTTGCTGATGACGTAGTATGTATTGGCCGGATCAGAGTAGGCGTAGTTGATCGATGAACCGTCGCCGGGATGAATGACACCGGTAACGGCGCCGGTGGACGTGCTTTTCTTTAGAATGGTCGCATTTCCTCGTGCATCTTGAAAGATCTTCAGATAGTTGTTCCCGTCACCGGCGCTGGCATAGCTGATATACGATGTGTGCTTCTGGAAATCGGCGTAGTCGGTGAGCTCGGGGGGGGCGCCTTGATCGGCGGCGGCGTAATCAAATGTCCGGGTTTCGCCGTCCGCGCGATGCTCTCTCCGCCAGCGCGGATCGATGCAGGAGGACGACCGACAAATCGGATACTCGATTTGAGAAACCCTATCACCGCTCAAGCTTTCTTCGGCTGAGATCTGCCCCCAGGCCGCATCGAAATGGTCCCCGTCCCGCGGCTGGTATTCGTATTTGATATTCTTCATCGGCCCGGCAAACCGCACGTCCTGGCAAGTCTCGATTCTTCCCGGGCACATGCTCCATTTACTATTGGTCGAATCGCCGGCCGGGTAATAGGTGTAGTATGCGTGAGCGCTGTCGTCGTAATCCACCTGCTTTAGGTTATAGTACCAGACATTTACTTCACCCGAGGCGTACTGCTGATCATATTCATAGATGACTTTTTCCATCAGGTTGCCTTGTGCATCAAATGCTTGGACCGAGGTAATTAGATCAACGTAGCTGTTGGCAGCGGAAGAGGTCGTATACCTTTGATAACTTAGCTCCAGGTAGCGCCCGGCCGGTTCTGTAATTCTGAAGAGCCGGCCGAGTGAATCATTTTTGAGGGTAGTCGTTAGCCCGAAAGGATCAACGATCGCAACTGCTACGAAATCAGTCACAGTTCCCGAGGTTTGAGGTTGGCGAAATTCCACGCGACCGCCGTCTCGCAAGACAAGGTCGAAGGTGCCGTCATCCCGATTCTGAAGCCAATCCATGGGTTCGGCCGTCGACATTAACGGATAATATACTCTCTCGTCCTGGGTCTGGAGGATCACCTGCCGACCATCCGGGTAGGTAATGGCGCCGACCGGTCCTTCGTATTGGTTGTCGGTGTAAGTTCCGGTGGAATGTCTCACCCACAATCCCCAGGCATAAGAGTGCGTCCAGGCGCCGCCGCTTCCCAAGGCGCTGCTAGGCCCGCGGGTATTGAGTATGCGCGTCCACTTTAGAGGATAGGCACCGACGGCTCCGGTGGCGGTGAGATCATCGATAAACCGTTTGGCGTTGCCCGTGTAAGGGTCGTAGGAACCAGCGGTGGTGACGCTGCCATTATACTCGCCCGCGACCCCGGTGGGATTATCGTTGCCCACTTCGGCATCGATGTGGTGCCAGCATCCAAAACAGATCACTAATAACAGTGACGCTTGAATGTATCGCTTCATAAAAATGCGGCTATGGCTGGCGATTTGGCGGCGGCGTGGTAACCGGCGGTGGCGTGGTAATCGTCGGTGGGGTCGGGATCCGCACCGGCAGACTAACCGCGCGCGGCTTGGAGGCGTAGAATTGGAGAAAGTATTGCGCCGGGCCGATCGTGAGCAGCGTCCGGTAGAGACCCAAGGTCGCGCCCGATTGAAAATTGAAGCGGGCGGTGCCGTCAGCCTGGAGCAGGATCGGAGCGCTAATCGGTGAACTGGCCGGATTACTTCCGTTGGGCGGAGGACTCGGCAAGGGCGGAGGACTCGCTAAGGCCGGGACCGGATTGACCTGGCCACCATCGTAAAGGCCTATTTTGACTAAAGTGCCGGGAATCCCGGAGCCAAGGAAAAGAGTGACGGTTACCGGTTGGTTTGGAGGGATGCCGACAGGGTGCATGATTCCCTGCGTAATCTGCGCCCGCGTCTGCGAACCGTCCCCGTAGGTGATTACTACGGGAATGAATGCCCCTGGGGTCGCGCCCGGTTGGGCGGATGCGGGTGTCGGCGTGGCTTGGATGGCGATCGCTCCAGTCGGTGTCGGCGTTGGCAACGGCGTTGGACTTGGCAAAGGAACAGGCAATTGCGCCGCGAGCTTGCCAGTTAGGAGAAAGAGTACGAATCCAAGCGAGGCGAGAGCTAGCTTCAGCGGCATCTGGGTTCCGGTTTTGTTCCGCGTCGCGGAGGTCCGGGTCGATTGTTGCTTCGGCGGGGAGCCTGAGGGACGAAGGTCAGTTGATTTAGCTTTCAGTTCGCGGCGCCGAAAACGGTTGGATGTGTCGCGGCGTTTCTTTTGGCAAACGCGTGCCTTCTTAGGGGACGGGAAATCGCATCCAAGGCCCGCGGCTGCCTGATTTCCCCGCCGGATCTCGACAAATCGACCCTTGGACAGGCTGGCGGTGAGCGACCTGCTCGTGGCCGCTAAGAGCGTCCAAACGGCAGTAACGGATGATGCCGCGGTCCTGGCCTCAGATTACAACATCACCGCAGCTGATCTGCCCTTATTCCTTTTCCTTCCCGATCTTGGTCGTCTGGGAATAGGTCGACTGCCACTTGCCGTTCTTCTTTTCGAAGATATCGACGGCTCGAAACGTTTCGTCGAAGTCTTTGCCTTTGTAGCTGCCGGCCATTTTCACGGTGCCGGTAACGTAAGCGTAGCTGTCGCCCATCATGGTGATGGTGGCGTCGCTCATCGAAGCCGATTTGCAGACAAACGTTTTGTCTCCGACTTCTTTAATGTCCTTGTCCTTCGTCGCGACGGTCCCGTCCGAATCGACGAACTTCCAGCCGTCCGCTTCGACCGTTTTCAGAAAGGCCGTGTCCGCTTTCACGTACGCATCGAGCCATTGCTGCTCGAGCGCTTTCAATTCGGATTCCGCACCGGCCGCGAAAGTAGCCGTCGTCAATCCCGCAACCATCAACAAAGTAACCAGAGTTGTTTTCATGGCGGCGATTCTGGTTTGACAGAATCTGCCGGTCAATCCACAAGTGACTCGCCGGGAGACGTTCCCCTTTCGGCCCTCAAAAATGGACGAACCTCGCGATTACCAGCTCGTCTCGGCGGACCAAACCTCGCTGAAAAAGGAAATCGCCAAGCCCGATCCGGGCGCGACGCCGTTCAAGCTTGTCGTCGATCCAGAAATGCGAATGAAATTGCGGCGATCGCTCATCGAATTGATCGATTACCACGACGAGGCGCTGGCCGAGCATTTCGCCGAGGGAAAACTCGCGCTGGAATCCTACAAGGAATACATCGAGCTCTTCGCGCGCAGCCTCAAAGAAACGATGGAAAGCCGCGAAGGCGTTTCCTATTTGCTGCGCGCGGTCGGGTTCGAGGTTCCGCCGGAAGAAATTAATCTGCATCCGGATTTGCGTTGGAAAAAAGGCAAGCCGGGCGGATTCGGTTCGAGCTTGCTCTAAATCGCTCGCGCAAAAACTCTTGTTTCCCTCGGCGGGACTGACAACAATCCCGCGCAACAGCCCATGCCGACGGTGTTACTCATCGAGGACGACGTAGAAAGCCGCAGACGCGTCGCGCGCCTTTTCGCCCGACACGGTTGGGACGTGATCGAAGCGCTCGAAGGCAAGGCCGGCATCGAGCTGGCTTTCGCGAAACGTCCAGACGCCATCGTGTGCGATCTGCTTCTCCCGGGAATGAGCGGACTTCAGGTCGCGCGCGCGATTCGCGAAAAACTCGATCTGGCGCGCATCATCGTGATGGCGGGCCGGCGTTACGACATCGATCGCGAGGCGGTGATTGAGGCCGGGGGCGACGATTATTTTCTCAAGCCGCTAAAATGGGAAAAGCTTGCTGCCGCAATAAAACGTCCACGGCGCCGCCCGGGCAAACTCGCGGGACGCGAATCGGGCCGGCTAAAATTCCATCCGCCTTCCACCCGAATAAAATTTTGGGGCGTACGCGGCTCGATCCCGGTCCCGGGGCCGACGACGATCGGCTACGGAGGCAACACGACCTGCGTCGAGGTTCGCACGAACGGCAACGTCATAATTCTCGACGCCGGCTCGGGTATTCGCGAGCTCGGGCTCGCGTTGAACAAGGAATTTGGCAACGCGCCGATGAATCTGACACTGCTGCTCACCCACACGCATTGGGACCACATCCAGGGTTTGCCGTTCTTCCTTCCCGCCTACCAGGCCAAGAACACGATCAATGTTTTTGGTTACCAGGGCGCGCGCGACGGACTAGCCACGATTCTCGCCGCCCAGATGGAATTGCCGTTCTTTCCGGTGAGTTGGAAAAATCTTCCGGGCACGATCAAGGTCCGCGAGCTAAAAAAGATGGAGTTCAACGTCGGCAAAGTTCGGGTGCGATCGCGATTTCTAAATCATCCCGGCATCTGCGCCGGCTATCGCCTTTACACGAAGGAAGGGTCCATCGCGTTTCTCCCTGACAACGAACCGTTCGAGCCGTTGAAACTTAAGCTCGCCGAACGCGATGGCGTGCATGCCGAGCGGGCGCGGGCCCAGGCCGTGGTCCAGCGCTCGAAGCTCGTCGAGTTCCTCAAAGATGCCGACGTGTTAATTCTCGACACGCAATACACCGACGAAAAATATCAGGAGCACATTGGCTGGGGCCATGGCGCCTTGAGCCGTGTCGTTTCCCTCGCCCTCGAAGCGCGGGCCAAGAAACTGTTTTTGTTTCATCACGATCCCGCCCACGACGATCGGCAGATCGATGAAATGCTCGAGCGAGCGCGTTTGTTGGTCGTGGAAAGCGGGCGGACGCTCGAAGTGGACGCGGCGCGAGAAGGCGCAGAAATCTGGTTGAGCGGACACGTCCCTGCCCGATAGTAACGGCCGTCCCGCGGCTGCGGGATTAAGACAAAGCCTCGTGGTGTAATGGTAGCACCAGAGATTCTGGATCTCTTTGTCTAGGTTCGAATCCTAGCGAGGCTGCCACGTAAAGACCTTCGGTCTCACGTGGCTTCGCCAAACCGCGTGAGCGCAGCTTTTACGCGGTCGATTTACGGCAGATGCAACGCGCGCCGGATAGGGACCGTCAGATGGCCATCCACGCGCTGGCTGTGATTCCGTTGGGCGCGGGCGATCCCGTCGGAAACGAGATCGGACATCACGCCATCAATCGGTCCGCAATAGTAGCCGCGGCTCCGCAGGACGAACTGAAGCGACGCGACGTAGGCCGGATCCCGCAACAATTCGTGGCCCGATTTGAAATAATAATACCAGCGCGATCCCGAGCGTGGAAAATAATCGGTCTCATCCACGTTCGGCATCTGATGGAGCCGGCCCCATTCATCGTGCGGCGTCAGCGGATTGCTGGAATGAAAGAGCGGATCGTCGTCGGAGGCGCGAACACAAATGGCGGAAAGCGCGAACAGAAAAAGAGCAGCTGCGCGACCGAGTCGGTTCGTAATCATAGGCGAGGAAAGCTAATCACGAGTCGATTGGCCTGGCGAGTCCGAAATGCGGTCGCGCGTTTTCGCGTAGCAAAAGCAATCGCGCGGGACTTCGGAGACGTTGGGATGGAGCGAGTATTTGCGGAGGATCCCTTCCTGATGAAATCCGTTCCGCTCCAAGAGCCGCGCCGAAGCTTCATTTTCCAGATCGCAAACGGCCCAGACGCGAAAGACGCTGGGATCGGAGAAGGCCCAATGAACCACGGCGTTCACGGCCTCGCTCATGTAGCCCTTTCCCCAAAAAGCGCGCGCGAGACAATAACCGAGGACAACGCCCTGTTCTCTTCGCGCTGAGATCGCGCCGACGAGCTGCTGGGAATCCTGCTGAAACACAAGCCAGTGGAATGTTTTCCAGGTTTCCCAATGCTCGATGAAGCGCTGCACCGTTTCCTCGCTTTCCCGAACGTGTTGATGCGGAAGAAATGTCAGATAACGCACGACCTCGGGATCGCTCGCGTAGGCCTGGAAGATCAACCGCGCATCTTCCGGACGCGGCTTGCGGAGCAATAGCCGCGCGGTTTCCAATAATTGCGGAGGCAGCGGCGGAGAATCAGGCATCGGGCAATTGTTCGCGACGGCGCGCCTGAAAGAAAGACTGCAACATCGCGGCGCATTCGTTTGCCAGAATGCCGCTGACGACTTCGCAGCGATGATTCAACCCGGGCATTTGCAGCAGATTCATCGTGCCGCCAGCCGCGCCGCTGCGTGGATCGGCGCAGCCGAAGATGACGCGACGCATGCGGACGTGGACGATCGCGCCGGCGCACATCGCGCACGGTTCCTTCGTCACGTAAAGATCGCAATCGTTCAGGCGCCAGTCGTCGACAGCGGCTTCGGCTTGGGTGATGGCAAGCATCTCCGCGTGCGCCGTCGCGTCCTTGAGCATCTCGACCTGGTTAAACGCGCGCGCGATGATCTTTCCTTCACGCACCACAATCGCGCCCACCGGAACTTCTTCTTGAGCAAACGCCTTTCGCGCCAGGCGCAATGCTTCGCGTATGAAAGTTTCGTCAGTAGGTTGCTCGATCAAATTGTCCATGCAGGCAAGGGCCTAACGAGTTTCGAAACAGTTCGCAAATACGTCCGGTCCGCGTCAATTAAGCGAACTAATTGTACCATGAAAACGATCTGCGCTCTGCTCGCCATTTGCGTTCTGCCTTTCGCTGCGAATGCCGCGACCGAACAGGAAGTCGTCAATCAATCCGCCCGGATCCTGCGTAATTTTCGCAACATCCCGGAACACCAAATTCCACGCAGCGTCCTGCGTAACGCGAAGGGGCTCGCGATCATGACCGTGGTTAAAGTCGGCTTCGGCTTGAGCGGCAAAGGCGGCCAAGGTGTCGTCGTCGCGCGGACCGGCAGCGGCTGGTCCGGTCCGTCGTTCATCGGAACCGGGGGAGCGGGCTGGGGTTTGCAGATTGGCGCGGAAATCACGGAATACATTTTTGTTCTGAACACAAACCGCGCGGTGCACGCATTCTCCCGTGACGGAAACTTTACCGTCGGCGCGGACGCGAGCGCGGCTGCGGGACCAGTGGGTCGAGACGCGGCCGCCGCAGTGACGCCGACCGCCGCGATCTACACTTACAGCCGGGCGCAGGGACTCTTTGCCGGTGCGTCATTGGAAGGCACGGTGATCGCAACGCAAAAAACGGCGAATCACCGCTACTACGGCCGCGCAGTCAGCGCCGCAGACATTCTCAGCGGCAGCGTCTCTGCACCGCCTCGGGCCGAAGTCCTGGCGCGAGCGCTCGGACGTTGATTCGCGCTCGACAATTTTCTTTACAACCGCGCGCCCGCTTCGGCACGTTCGCAGACGTGCGGATGATCGTTGCCATCGGAATCTTGTTCATCGGCATCTCTTCCACCGCGCTCGCGCAAGAACAGGAACACAGGTTAATGGATCGCCTGTTGAAACCGGATGCCGGCCTCGCAAATCCAGCGCAGAACAAAAAATTCTCGGATAAACGGATGGCCACGTTCGACAAGCCGGCGCACACAAAAAGTTTTTATTCTTCGCAAACCGCGGTCGCAAAAACTTACTCCGACGAGCGCACCTTCACGCCACGTCAATTTGCCGCGCGCCATTTCCGGGCCGGTGATTCGTCCGCCTATATTTCATCACGCGCGCAGCCGACGAAGAACGACACGATGATCGCGACGACGGCAGCGACGGCCGGCACGCGCGTTGCGGCCGAGAGCGGTGAAAGCAGCTCCGTGCGCGAATATGCCGGCAACCGGCCGTTTCTCGATAAAGGCAAGAGCGCGAAATCGCTTCAGGCCCAGAACAAGCCGCTCACCATCGAGCAGGTGCGCGAATTGTTGAACAAGAGTAAGTAGCATCCGGCTACGACACTCGCGGCGCAGAATTCATGAAACCGGATGAAGCTCTTTCAATTCTCAAACAGGGCGCGGCCCAAATCATCAGCGAGGAAGAACTGCGCGCAAAACTCGCGCTCGACCGGCCGCTTCGAGTCAAGCTAGGCGTCGATCCGACGAGCCCGGACCTTCACCTCGGCCACGCGATCATCCTCCGAAAGCTCCGACAATTTCAGGATCTCGGCCATGAAGCCGTTCTGATCATCGGCGATTTCACGGCCGTGATCGGCGATCCCAGCGGCAGGTCGGCGACGCGCCCGCAGCTTTCATCGGAGCAGGTCCAGGCGAACGCGGAAACGTATCGCGCCCAGGCCTTCAAGATTCTCGATCCGGCGCGCACCCAGCTGGTGGCAAATGGCGACTGGCACTCCAAGATGGGATTCCAGGACGTGATCCGGCTCAACAGCATGGTGACGCTGCAACAGATGTTGCAGCGCGAAGATTTCCGGAACCGGATCGATGAAGGTCATCCGATTCACGCCCACGAAATTCAATATCCCATCATGCAGGGTTGGGATTCGGTGATGGTGAAAGCCGATGTGGAATTGGGCGGCACCGATCAGCTTCTTAATTGTCTGGTCGGACGGGATTTTCAAAAGCACGAAGGCCAACCGCAGCAGGTCGTCCTTGTTCTACCGATCCTCGAAGGGCTCGATGGCTCAATGAAAATGAGCAAGAGCCTCGGGAATTTCGTCGGGCTTACAGAGCCGGCGTCGGAAATGTTCGGCAAGCTGATGAGCATTTCGGATGATTTGATGGCGCGTTATTATCCGCTCCTGCTCGGCAAGCCGCTCGATGCTACTGCGCATCCACTTGAAGCAAAAAAACAGCTCGCGACTGCTATCGTTGAAACGTATCACTCGCGCGGTGCTGCCGAGAAAACTCTGGAGGATTGGAACGCGCGTTTCAGCGAAAAACGACTGGCTGACGCTGAGCTGCCCGAATTTTCTGCCCAAAGCTCGGACGTCCTTAGCATCGTCGTCGACGCTTATTCGAAAGCATTCGCGCTCACAAAATCACGCGCCGATGCGCGGCGATTGATCGAACAGGGCAGCGTCCAGCTAAACGGCGAAAAGCTTCGCGACCCCAAAGCGCCCGTAAGCCTCGAGCGCGGCCAGATCCTGCGTCTCGACAAGACTCACGCAGTCCGAATTTCCTGACCGCGACATCGGTACAACAAAAGAGCGCGAAGTCCCCCGAATTCGCGCTCTTTGCCTGAGACAGCAGTCCCTCTATGCCGTTGCCGTCTCAAACATCGAAAGCACCGGCGTGCGCTCCACGACGGGCGCCGCGATACCTTCGAAATGGGCTCGGATGCTCCGCAACTCCGAAGTCACGAACACATCCACAAAATGAAATCGCCGGTCGAGCCAGGCGAAGAGCTTGTTCTTGATCTCGTAATGCAACGCGAGTGTCACCTCCGTGCAGCTCGGCCGGATCTCGGTGAATTCCACCAGCCCCATCACGTCGAGATTTCCGCCGGTCGATTCAAAGGCGAATTGGTCGGGCGAATCGCTCTCGACCGACAACAGAACCGTGCGCGCTTCGAAGCCAAGCGGGCCCCGGAAACTAAAATCCACGGTCTTGGAAGATGTCACCGTGGCCTTCGTCACCATCACGAACTGCCGACGATATGATTGGATGCTCGCGAGCCGGTGTTGGCACTCCTCGAGCGATTGATTCATGTGCAGAGTTTTTTGTAGCAACATAAGGATTTTGGAATTGTGCCAATAACTTGAGCAATCGAGGTGCCGACCAAATCTCTCCTAGGGAAGGGCTTCTGGAAGGGCAAAAACGTGTAAATTTGGTTTACACTTGTGTAAATTTTCGTCCGAAATTGACACATCCAGCCGATCGCTGGCACACGAACGTTTGGCTCGATTCAGGGCCGCTTTTAAGCGGCCCGCGCGCGACTGGCCTCAATCGTCTGAATCATCGACTGAAATATCTTCAGCCCATCCGCGCTGCCGAGACGCAGCTCGCAAGCCCGGTCCGGATGCGGCATTAATCCGAACACGTTGCCTTCCCGGTTGCAGATGCCCGCGATGTTTTCCACCGAACCGTTTGGATTCCCCGAGGGTTCGATTCGTCCGTCGGACGTCGCATAACGCAGGATGATCTGTTGCCGCTCATTTAATTCGCGCAGCGTCTTTTCATCGGCGAAGTAGCAGCCCTCTCCATGCGCGATCGGCATTCGCAAGAGCGATCCCTGCGGACAGCCATGCGTGAAGGCGGAGTCCGGAACTTCAACCCGCAGCGTCAGCAATTCGCAAATGAAATGGAGCTTTCGATTCCGAACCAGCGCGCCGGGAAGTAATCCGATCTCGCACAAAACCTGGAAGCCGTTGCAGGCCCCGATGACCAACTTTCCGTTGCGCGCTTCTTCCACGACGGCGGCCATGATCGGCGAAAAGCGTGCGATCGCGCCGCAACGCAAATAATCGCCAAACGCAAATCCACCCGGCAAAACGATCGCGTCGTAACCGTGCAGCGAGGTCTTCTTGTGCCAGACGAATTCCGCGTGAGCGCCGGCTATTCCGTTCAACGCCGCCACACAATCCTGGTCGCAGTTCGAACCGGGAAATTGGATCACCGCGAATTTCATTTCACGACCTCGTAATCTTCGATCACCGGATTCGAGAGGAGATCGCGGCAAAGATCGTTCAGCCGTGAATCCAGGTTCGGAGTCTCATCGTCTACTTCAATCTCAAGATACTTTCCGATCCGGACTGAACTGACCTCCGGCATGCCGAGATGCTGCATCGCGTCCCGGACCGCTGCGCCCTGAGGATCGAGCACTGCGGCCTTCGGAGTGACGAGAACTTTGACCTTCATGTCCCCAATATTCGTGAGGCCGCGACAAGTGCAATCGTCACTCCGCTGCGCGCTCCCGTTTCACTTCGGTCGGCTTTTTGTCTTCGCGCAGCCCGAGGAAAACCGGCTGCCGCAATTTCTCGTCGCGCGTCCATTCCGCGAATTTGATCTGGCAAACGAACACAGGATTCACCCACTGGATTTTTCGCATCATCGACGGCGTAATTCCCTGGACCCATTCCCCACCTTGTTTCGAGGGCAGATCGGCGAACGGACAATCGTCGCGTTTCTCGCTCTTCAATTTCTTGTGCAATGACGCGAGCGACTTTGTATCGAAACCCGTCCCGACTTTGCCCGCGAATAAAAACTTTTTGCCCTCGTAGTAGCCGACCAGGACCGCGCCGAAATGCTGACGCGCGCCCTGAGGCGGCGTGAACCCGCCGATGACGAATTCCTGTTCGTTAACGCATTTCAGTTTGATCCAAGCACCGCTGCGCCTACCTGGTTCGTAGGCCGAGTCGCGCAGCTTCCCGATCAAACCCTCGAGGCCGCGTCGTTGCACTTCTTTCAACAAAGACCGCGCATCGCCGCCAATCTCGCCCGAGTAACGGATGGGATCGCCAACGCTATCACAAACTTTCGCGAGCACTTCCTTCCGAGCTGTCAGTGGCAGGGCTGTCAGGCTTCGGCCGTTGAGCTGCATTAGATCGAACGCGTAAAACACGATCGGCGCATTGTGCCCCTCCATTTCCAGTCCCTGAAGCAACTGGAACGACGACCTGCCTTCCTTGTCGAGCGCGACCACTTCGCCATCCAGGACGCATTCCTCCGCGGGAAATTCTTTAAGGGTCTCGACCACTTCCGGAAAACGAGCTCGCAATTCGTTTCCGTTGCGCGAAATCAGATTTACCTGCGCTCCATCTTTCACCGCGCACACGCGAAACCCGTCGAACTTCAGTTCGTAACTCCAGTCGCCAGCGGTCGGCGGATCGTCGACCAGCCGCGCTTTCATCGGCTCGATGAATCGCGGTTTTGCTTTCGGCAATTCCTTGAGCGCGGCACCTGGAATTGCAGGGCGACCGCTCCGGTTGCCTCCCTTTCCTTTCGGCAGGCGATGAGCCTGCCCTACAATTTCATTTTCGCCTTGGTCTTTTTTTTTAAGCGCCGCCTTGATCCGCGACTTCAATCGTGAGGCGGCGCTCGGCTTTTCATCCGCACGGTTCGATTGCCATTCCGCGTCTTTCTGCGCCGCGATCTGCGCCATCGTCCGCCCGGTTTTCACCGATTCATCGTCGCGCTTCTTCGAGATTGGCTTGATGCTCTCGCCACTCTTCAAAAGCAGCCACTGCGGTTTAGCGGCGTCCATCCGCGTCCGAATCAGCGACCATTCGCCTTTCGCCTTCTCCCCATTCATCACCAAATGCATGCGGCCATCGCGCAGCGCCTTCGCCGGTTCCTCGCCGTAGACATGGTACTGCCCGCGGTCCCACACCATCACGGTGCCCCCACCGTATTGCCCCTGCGGGATGATCCCCTCAAACGTCGCGTATTCGACGGGATGATCTTCAACTTCCACCGCGAGATGTTTCTCTCCTTTCGCCCATGGCAACCCTTTCGGGACGGCCCACGATTTCAACACGCCGTCCATCTCCAGCCGGAAATCGTAATGCAGCCGGCTGGCGTCATGTTTCTGAATCACGAAACGGCACGCGCCCTTCACCAGCTTCGGCAACGGCTTGCCGCTTGGCTCCGCCGTGACCTTGAAGTTTCGCTTCTTCTTGTATTCGGCTAATCCCATGAGCCGTTACCTAAAGCGAAATCGGCCCGCAGTCACGCCGACCGTGACCGAATATGGAGAGAAGTCTCCCCGCTTACGCCGCCTGCTCGGCATCCTGCTGCACCGGTGCAGCGGCTTCCCCGAGCGGCTCGCCTACGAGATATCGCGTGAAGCGTCGGATGACGATGTTCTCGCCCAGCTCCGCAATCTTCGTCGCGACGAGTTCCTTCACCGTCTGATCGGGATTCTTGATGAACCCCTGCTCCATCAAACAAACCGTGCTGTAAAACTTGTCGAGCTTTCCGCCGACGATTTTGTCGACAACGTTCTCCGGTTTTCCTTTGACCTGTCCTTCGTAAATCGCGCGCTCGGATTCAACCAGCTTCGCGGGCACTTCCTCACGACTGACGTAGAGCGGATGCGCCGCCGCGATGTGCAGCGTGATGTCTTTGACGAATTCGCGGAACTTCTCATTCTTCGCCACGAAATCCGTCTCGCAATTCACCTCGACCAGAACGCCAACTTTTCCCTGCAAATGAATGTAGGACGCAACGATGCCTTCCTTCGTCGCGCGCGACGCTTTCTTGCTCGCGCCCGCAATTCCTTTTGTGCGCAAATGCGCCTCGGCCTTCTCCAAGTCGCCGCCGCATTCCGCGAGCGCGCGCTTGCAATCCATGATGCCCGCGTTGGTCTTTTCGCGCAGCTGCCTGACTAATTGCGGATCGATCTCTGTCTTCGTTTCCATTCGAAATTGGATGTTCGGCGTTCGGCGTTTTCTTCTACGCAGAAACGCCCGCCATCTCGACTTGTTCGCGGACGCGCGCGTCGGCGCTCGCCGAAACGATCGCGTCCACGAGCTTTTGCAACATGACCCGGATCGCGCGGATCGCATCGTCGTTCCCCGCGATCGGGTAATCGATGATTTCGGGATCGGCGTTCGTATCCACGATCGCCACCGTCGGAATGCCAAGCCGTCGCGCTTCGAGCACGGCGTTGTTTTCGCGCGTCGTGTCGATCACGACCATCGCATCCGGCAAGGCGCTCATCTCCAGAATCCCGTCGAGATTTCGGCGCAGCTTGGCGGCCTCACGATTCAGCGCGGCCAATTCCTGTTTGCCCATCTTTTTGTAATCGGGCGATTCCTCGATCTGCTCGATGTATTTCAACCGTCCGATGCTTTTCCGGATCGTCGCCAGGTTCGTCAACGTGCCGCCGAGCCAACGTTGGTTTACATAAAATTGCCCGCACGCTGTGGCCGCTTCCTTGACCGCCTCCTGCGCCTGCTTCTTGCAACCGACGAACAAAATCTTCCCGCCGCGTCGCGTCACCTCCTGGAGAAACTCCGTCGCGCGATTCAATTGCCGCGCGGTTTCATCGAGATTGATGATGTAAATCTGGTTTCGCTTTTCGAAAATGTACGGCTTCATCTTCGGGTTCCACCGCTTGGTCTGGTGACCAAAGTGGACACCTGCTTCGAGAAGCTCAGGGACTAATTCTGCTGCTGTTGCCATAGGTAAAAAACGATCCGCGCACGGAGATGGAACACAGGCTTTCAGCCTGTGCGGCCAACGGACTTCCAGTCTGTTGCCCTCCCACGCGGAAGGACGGGGAAGATGCTCTTGCTCGTCGTTCCGCGCAACCGAAAATTGGCACCCTCGGGTCCCAGCATAAAACCGTTCAAAAAATCGCGGGACGGCCCGTGCCTTTCCTGATAAAGAAGTTTCCCCTCTCAAACTAGAAACTCACTCCCCATGAATCGCATCTATCAGGGCAAAGTCACGCAGGTCGAAATTCCTGACCCAGACACAAAAGGAAAAGAATGGCTGCTGTTCCATCGCGACTTGGAACGGGCGCGCGATCTCACGAAGCGAATTCCTGAGCTGCGCCAAAAGGTAAAGCGCGAAATGGAAGAACGCGCCCGTTTATCAAAAGAACAGCGCAAACAGGCGCCGAAAAGCAAAGATTTAGAGAAATTCGAGCTGCTCCGAACGGAGCAACGCGAACAGTGGCAAACCAGCCTTTGGAAGCATCACGAATTGTTTCAAGACGCAGTGAACTATTATCTCGTTGCCTTCGCAGCGATGGTTGATCCTCGAAGTGCGACAGATGGATTGAGGGAATTTCGGGGAGCCGTCGTTCGGTCTTGGGAAAAAGATATCCATTCGGACGGAAGTTACCAAATGCGTGTTCTTGGCTCGACGCTTTCTGGACGACCGGCTTGGAAGGTTTTCGAGAAACGAATCTTTTCAATGACCAGCTCAAAAGCGTCTGCAGAGCAGAGAGCCGCCGCTGTTGAGGCAGTCTTCGGCGATCCGACAAAAATCGCTGACGACATGGAAGACGCTGGAGCGACTCTGGAAGACAAATTACGAGGCCGAGGTCGTGCTCTTTTTCCGAAATTGAAATTACTTTGTGGGAGAGTCACGGGAACAACGCCAGACGATGTGAGATTTGCACAAGAGAAACTGGCGCGCCGTGCGGCCACGCGCGTCGAGCGGAAGGGCAAACTCACATGGAAGGATGTCTTCGCATTCAAAACCAGCACTGAAAGGCGCCCGTGGACACGCGAACAAGCCATCAAATGCACCAAAGAGGCTTTTGATGATGTGGCCACCGAATTGGCCGAACGCGTAAAAGCGGCGAGGCAACGCGAGGCAAATCGCCCACCGAACAACCCGGCAGTAGCGCGTCAGCAAACAGGACCAACGGCAGCAGATTTGAACAAGCTGTATGGGCGGTTCAAAGAGATGGAAGAAGCATTTTCAAAACTGCTGGCAAGTCCCGCGTTCAAGCCTTTGGCGGACGAACCCCTTAGAGCTGGGCGCGGCGGTTTTGAAATGAAAGCTGCTATGGTTCTCGCATCCCATCCGATAAATCCAGTTTTCCGCGACGTATTCCTATTTTTCAACCGTCGCTATCTCGAATCGGCTGCCCCAAAAGGCAACGCTGGCCCAGATGCCGTTTACGAAGCGCGCCATGCCGGTGGCGTAGAACGGCGCGTGTTCCCATTTTTTTGCGATCTATGGATGGGTCGTCTTGACGATCCGTCAGTGGGACTCGGCATTTGGCCGGATTTTGAAAAACAAGCGTTCATCGAGGTGTTCAACAAGGTTGGTCAGTTTATCGTCACGACGAAGCGTTTTGAACTGCGCCTCATCGAGGCCGACAAGATCATCGCAGAATCGAAAGCACAACTGGAAGTGGACGAGCGTCTCCAGCGAGTCAAGGGAGCTGTTAAGACATTGGGCGGTTTCGATCCGATTGGTAACGTCAGACCTTACACAATCCGTGAGCGCACCTTGAAAGGGTGGCCAAAAGTCCGGCAAGCATGGCGTGATGTGTTGAAAACAGCCACGGAGTCAGTAACCGCAGCGGCGCTCGTAGCGGAAAAAAACCGACTTCAAACCCGTCTTCGTGCGCGGTTCGGGAGCGCTCCTCTTTTTGATCTGCTGGCTCAAGAGCATTATCGGATGATTTGGAGGGGTGACGATGAAGCCGACCCGCTAAAAACGTGGTCGCGTTATGCCGCGGCGTTGGAAGAGAAGGAGCATTTGGAAGAAGAACGCGCTTTCACTCCTGCTCACACATTGAACTCGCCCCGGTTTTTCCGATGGTCTGAAACAGAGAACAAAACCCATTTATCATGGAAAGGCGACGACAAGCCGTTTGTTGTTCAAGTGGACGCGCTCGATTTCGACAACAAAAGCAGAACGCAGTTCAGGATCATATATCGCGCTCCGCGTTTGCTCCGAGATGGATTGCGCAAGGCAGGTGAAAGCATAGACAATGAACATCCCGATGCGGAATGGCTGTCCCCCGCGTTGCGTCCTGTCTGCAAAAAATATGGTTTTACTATTGATCGGCAATCTTTCGAGCGCGTTGCGGTGAGGCTTGCGCCAGGAAATCCGAAGAACATCCAACTCGTCTTCGAACCAGAGATTGTCACCGACGAATTAGGTCGTCAGTGGCGCGAGAAATTCCCGTTCCAAGCGTACTCGACCAAAGATGAAGAAGAGGGTGATTGGACTGCGCGCGGCTTGAAATGGCCCAAAACGGAAGATGGGCTAAAGGCTCTCCAGCAGAAACCTGTTTTAGGTCTGATGGTGGATTTGGGAATCAACAATGCCGCCGCTTATCATGTGTTGCGGTTGGAATCCGATTCGGAGCGTAGCTCAAATGGACTGATTCACTATGCAGGCCCAGACGAAAGCAAACCCAAATGGATGATTCGATCAATCGAGAACGGCTTGATTCGTGTGATGGGGGAGAATCGGTGGGTGTGGAGAAAGATGACTCAAGAAGAAAAAACCAACCTCCTCTCCGAGACAGCAAAGCCTAAAGAGAAGCGCAACGCCCTTTGCCGAAGGTTCTGTAAGTTAAACCGTGAAATTAAACTGGCCCAAGCTACTCATGCGTTTCTGCCAGAACTGTCAGGCTTTGCCGGACGCAATCCATTGGAAAGCCCAGATGAAACAAAGGAAGCGGCAAACATTTTCGAGGCACTGCGTTCCGACGTGGACAAGCGAATTCCTAATTGGAGGAAACTATTGTCGTTTCCTAGACAAAACGATGAATTGCTTTGGGCGCTGAAACACGTCCGTTCGCAACTATTCCGGCTTAACCGCTGGGCTGAACAACTGCGCAACGACGCACCCGAAAAATCTCGGGAAGCGGCCTTAGAGAACGTTCGCAATCTGAAAACCCATGATCCGCTGCATGCTCTTTCCAAGCACGTCGAGAACCTTCACGAACTTCGAAAGGTCATCGTCGGTCTCGCTATTGAACGGACAAACGATCTGAGAAAATTTCTTCCAGTCGTCGCCAACCGCGTGTTGCCGTCACACCGTGGCACTTGGGTCTGGCGCAAGCGTGACGATGGGTGGCACGAAATGGCTCTCGACGAAAATCAGAAACGCCCTGACACCTTGCTCGCTGGACAGAGAGGTTTGAGCATGGCTCGATTGTTTCAATTGCGCGATCTGCGTCAGCTCGCTCAGTCATTGAATCATCTCTGCCGTCATTGCCCCGGCGAACGACGCTATGTGATCGCCGACAGAGACACGGTTCCCGAGCCTTTCGAGGGTTGCCGACAGACGCTTGAGGACGCACGCGAGGACAGAGCAAAACAAATTGCTCACGACATCTTCGCCCTCGCCGTCGGAGTCGAACTGATTGCTCCACGGGCGGACAAAGAAAAACGTAAACATTCAGAATCGCTCCACGGCGTTTACCGCTGCCTTGAGCGCGGGCCGGTGAATTTCATCGCGCTGGAAGATCTTTCGGAATACCGAACTTCAGGGACTCGCGGACGGCGAGAGAATCGGCAACTCGCAAGTTGGTCTCACCGTCGAATTCACAAGATTCTGACTGAACTATGCGAACCAATTGGTTTGCGCATCGGTTCACGAGTCGATTTACCGATCGTCTATGTAAAACCCGACCTGACTTCGCGTTTCAGCGCCAAAGATCACAGTGCAGGGTTTCGTGCCGAAGAAGTATCGAAAGACGATCCACGCAGAATGTTCTGGGAGCGTCAAGTGGCTGAGGACCCCGACTGCGGTTGGACAGAAGTGCTTCGATTATTCGACAAACTCCCCGAAGGCAAAACGCTGCTCATACCCAGGAAAGGCGGCCAAATATTCGTTTCACTTGGAGAATTCAATCCTGACAAGCCGGATGCATCGCTCTTTCACGCTGACCTGAGCGCCGCTTACAGAGTTGGCCTCCGTGCTCTGGCTCATCCACATCGTCGGGAGCTATTCGGGACTGTGAACCTATTGCCCACGAAATCACGGGGCAAAAAGCAAGCGGCGAAAAACGGCGGTGAACCAAAGAGGCGACAGTTTCTGGTAGATGTCGTCAAGGTTCTGCCTTGGTCTGTGTCCAGGCCGGATTTTGGTTACCAAGTCGTATTTCGGTCGGAGGCGGTGTGGGACAAGGTGGATTCGGACTTGGCATGGCAGCATTGTCGAAAGATCAACCTCGCCCGATTTGGCAAGTGGAAGATTGCGCTGTCGCAAGAGAAATCTCTTCCGAGCGGACTGCCGCCCGACGACGATGATGACATTCCCATTTGAGTTCAAATGAATGACGCACCGATACAAACCAAGACCGATTACTACGCGCAACTGAAGACGCGCATCCGAGAATTCGCGAACGCGATCGTCAGCAAGTCTTCATCCTGAGCGCATTATTTTCTGGTTCGCATGCGCGCAAAAATGCGGCGCCGAATTCGAATGTCGGTCCTACCACACGACCTTCACGCCGTATTGCTTGAAACGTTTGTCGGCGCTGAGGATGGATAGGTTCTCGGTTTGGGCCTGAGCGATGAGCATCCGGTCGAACGGGTCGCGGTGGTAGCGCGGCAGGTCCTGTAAGCGGCGACAATGTTCCGGTTGAATTTCGAGCCGCACGGAACCAATCTCGCGTAGTTCGCCTAACAACTCCTGGTGCCATGCCGTCGGCAATGGAAGGTCGCGCCGATACTTTGGCAGGCTTAGCTTGATCGCGATTTCCCAGAAGCTGGCGATGGAATACACGAGTCGATCGGCTTTTTCGATTTCAGAACGGCCGCGCCGGGACAGCCGCGGATCATCGAGCACCATCCAGAGCAGGACATGGGTGTCGAGCAGCAGCATTTACATTTGTTTCCCAAGCAACGGGTCGCGCTTATCCACGCGATAAAAGTCGCGCTCGATCTCGCGATTCAATTTAGGACCATCAGGCCCCACAGCTTCCCGCCTCTTCCAATGTTTGAGGCCGCCGATCCTTCGCGCATTTCGCCGGTCGATCATCGCTT
>Ga0307470_10000437_pt1 | contig 21167 bp, 19 predicted proteins | sample atmos_gasesAM3C__FD_204565 | JGI IMG/M metagenome (GOLD analysis project Ga0307470, IMG submission 204565) | Hardwood forest soil microbial communities from Morgan-Monroe State Forest, Indiana, United States - atmos_gasesAM3C_05 | ecosystem: Environmental > Terrestrial > Soil > Temperate forest... | reverse complement strand
CTGCGCGTCGGAAAGCCCCCACAACCGCGCGTCACGACACGAGCCAAGCAGCACCGACAGCTGCTCAACCACCGACGCGACCACATCCGACATAGAAGAAGAATAAAAGAGACCACCGACAAAACCGGCCGCCAGCCCGGGCGCCCGGCAAAAACTTGAAAAACTTCGGAGAGCAAAACGGCGAACGCCCAGAGTGGTCCCGGTGGCAAGCCAGTCGCCACACAGCGACCGGCGCGGCAGCAAAACCCCCGAACAACAGCACCCACGCCATCCGCCGCACAACGCCCTTGACACCGCACGGCCCTTGACACCGCACGCGACACCACTCGGGGCATCCGACAACCCTGGAGGTTATGCAAAACTCAGCAAGAACCTAGCGACCACCTCGCTGACCCGCGAGCATACAGTTGATGACCTTCTACTGAAAGGCGTTCCGCATAAGCCTCTTGGTCGCTGGTGCCCAGACAGTGGCACGGTATCGCGGTATCGCTGGATCCACGAGTACGTCGACTGGCCGCACTGCAATTGTGGAAGCAGGACTTCCTGCACATGCTGCCGCATTTCACGGCCGCGCTAACCGCTCACCTGGCCGATGTGCGAGTCTGCGCTGTCGGCTCCGACTGCATGTTGCTCTATGTCCTACGACCCGCCGATCGGCAGGTGATCCGGGTTGGCTGGGACCCGCACACGTTCGGCCAGTTGCCGCCGTTCTGGGAAACCCTGTCGGAGCCAGTACAGATTTCCTGTGGGAGACCCATGCCGGGTTCACCGGGCCGGACCAGGACTCGTTCGGTCTCGTGCCGTCGGTGTACATGGCGACCTTGCGCACATCGCCGACTGGCCCGACGGGATTCCGGGCTGGGACGAGTTTCCCGAGGATGATGGCGTTGAGCGGATACCCTCGACGAGGTTGGTGCGGATCGGGACGGACGGCGTCGACCTGCAGTACTGCGTGTCCCCAGATCTTCCGCCGGGGCAGATCGCGCTGGTCTACGAGGGCGACATCGACAGGCGGGCCTTCGGTCCCGCGCTCGACGGGCTCATGGTTGGCGACTTCGGCGGCTCAGCCGGCAGTTGAGCCCTCCCTCACATAAAGATCATCCGCTCGTGTCGCAGGCTGCCGCCAACGCCCAGGGGCAGAACAGCTAGGCTGGGGGCTTCGGGCGGATCCGGTAGTGCAGGACGAGGAACGGCAGCCCGAAGACCCAGAAGGCGTGCTCGGCCCGCAGCTCGCCGTCCGCGGCGTAGACGTCGAGCTCCTCGGCGAAGCCGCGGACCGCCAGCGCGGTGAGCTCGCGGGTGTCCGGGTCGATGTAGGTGAGGTAGTGGCCGGGGTGGTCCAGTGGGCTGCGGCTGGTCAGCCGCAGGCCGCCGTCGGCGCGGGCGTGGGGGGCGAGCGTCGCGGTGAAGCTGGCCTGGGGCAGCGGGAACCCGACGCTCACGTAGCCCCGGCCCTCGTGCCGGTAGGTGGTGTAAACGCCCAGGTAGATGGGCTCGTCGGTGTCGGCGAACGACCGGATCCAGGCGCGCACGTCCGGGTTGTCGTCGCCGTCCACGTTGATGGTGTCGATGCGGCTGCGGACGCCGCGGAGCGCCTCGCGCTGGTTCATCGGGACGTTGGCCTGCCCCAGCGGCCTGGCCAGGAGGGTCCGGTAGAGCAGGTAGCCGGGCCGGACCCAGCGCCGCCACTGCGGGACGATGTCGAGGGTGAACCGGGTTGTGTGCTCGTAGAACTCGCGGACCCCGGGGTCGACGGTAGCCGGGTCGAGGTCCGGGCCGGCCAGCTCGTCGAGCGAGGCGACAATGCCAACGTCGGCGGCATCGCGGACATAGGTGCCGCCCAGCACGCCCGCCAGCGCCCGCACCCAGTCGGTGCCGACGTAGCGGGTGCGGGACTCCAGCGGGACGACGAACGGGAGGTCCGCCGGGCTCACCCGCTCGGCCAGCAGCGCGACCTGGGCGTCCCGGAAGAGGGCGGCGGAGGCGACGCGGTAGGCGAGCATCGTCGTGCTGGCCACCACCGCTGGCGGCATCCGGGGGTTGACGGCGGCCAGCGCACGGCCGACCGCGGCGCCGAAGACGGGGCCGAAGGCGACCTTCTGCGGCCGCAGGCCCAGTACGCCGGCTAGCGCGCCGGTGCCGGTGGCGATCCGGACCGGCCCGGCGTGGGTCCGGGTGCCGGCCGCCCACCCGAGGGGGGCCGCCAGGGCGGCGCTCATCACGATCCGGCCCGCCAGCGGGGGGAGCTCGTTCGGCCGCTGCCGGTGTCGGGCCATCGCCTCCGACCCGGCGAGCGCAACGGCGCCCAGCGCCGCGCCCAGCGCCTTTCCTCTGGCACCACGGTCGGCCCATAGCGCCAGCCCGCTCAACGCGCCGATGACGCCCGCGGTAACAACACCGCCGGCCCGACTCGGCCCGGACCGCCCGCATTCCGCTCCTGCCACCCGGCGACCCTATCCGGCGTGCCTTGAGGATGGGACGGGTCCTGGCCGCTCGCCGTTGGTCCTGGACCAGTCCGCTCGCGGAGCGCATGACCCTGCCCGGCGCCACCCCGCCTGTGTCTGCTGGCTGAGGCTGCACTCTTACCCGTCACAAAACAGTCCATGAAACACCAGTTCCGTCGGCGGGACCTCGACCGCTGTGACGGAGGTAGCCATAGCTGTTCCCGTCGAGTGCCCGAGTATCTAGACAAGATCGACCTGCTCCAGCAGAAACTGATCGTGCTGTACGAGCTCGTAGACGTTGGTGCAGCGATGCCGAGAAGCCGTGCTGCTCCACCAGATCGATTACCGGCGGTAGCGCCTGCAGGGCAAGGGCGTTGCTGTCAGGATCGTGGTGTGGCACGGTAGGCGGAGCCAAGGAGGTGCGCAGCCACATTCGGACCTAACGCGATTCCTGACCAGTCGGCCGCGCACGAAGCCACGATTAGCCCAGGAGGACGTAAAATGACAACTCGGTCCCCGATCTCCGCCTTCGTTCTCATTACGGTGCCAGCCAACAAGTCGGGCGACATAGTTCGGGTATTGATGGATGACTACTCGGAGTTCGTCACGGAAGCAGCGGCCGTTTATGGCGAGGCGGACGTGACAGCAAAAGTGGAGACGCCGTCGATTGACCAGCTTCATCGGCTGGTCATGGACAAGATCCAGAACTTACCGAATGTCCGAGTGACAAGGACGTTCATCACCGTCTGCGTGCCTTCGAGCGACACCTGCCGAAGTACGAGCATGTCTTCGTGACCGCGCGCTCAACACAAGATGCCTTTCGCGACTACATGATCGTCGAGAAGCGCGTTACTGATCGATCCGATCCGTTCCTGCGCCAACTGCTATCCATGGTTGCGGACCGCGCGTACCAGTACTGCGTCGCCGTAGACTGGCGTCACGGTTTACCTTGACATTAAGCTCGAGGAGAAGTGCCTAAGAGTACGCGATCTCCTGGTATCCGAGACAGATCGCGCGCTTTCATCCGCGATTGCCGAACTTAAGGCAGTTATGTCGTATTGAAGACGCGTGCGAGCACGCGGGGAGCGCACGTTGATGGGGTTTGGCGCGAGAGCAGGTTGGACGGTTGTGGCGTCTTGCCGCACCTTTCGCTGTTCCGACACCCTCAAGCCCACGCCAACCAAAACCGCGGTGAATACCCCAGGTTCGTGCCGGGGTCGTCATCGCATCCGGGGTCGGGAGCGTCCACCGACAGCGGGCTGCCCACTGGGTTGACATAGGTTACGTACAGCTCGACGGGCTCGGTGCCGAGGTTGCGGCCGACGTGCACGTGGTGGGATCCGCTCGGCTCGACGAGGGACTGGCCGGCCGGGTAGGTGACGATCTGGCAGTCGGCGTCGATATGGGTGAGCGTGCCCCGCTGCACCACCGCGAGCAGGGTGCCTGGGTGATAGTGCCAGCCGGTGCTGCCGCCGGGTTGGATCGTGATGTGCCGGACCACGAGCTCGGTCGGGCCGTGGGTCTTGAGCATGACGCTGCCTGGCATGGTCCCCTTGGCTAGGATGGTCCCGCTCACCCCGGATCCCGGCGTTGCCTGTCTCGGCGTTGCCTGCGCCGCCGCCGGAAGCAGGCCCAGACCGGCGACGCACAGCGCGACCGAGACGATCTTTGGCAGGCGGCGCGTAGCCGGGGACACTGGCGACCGGCGGTGCCCCCGCGACCTGCTGGCGGTGACGTTCATCGGTGCCACTTTCCTTCCTCGAGATTCTGGAAGCCCAGCAGACGTTGTCCCTGGCGGTGGCACTGGGCCCGGCTGCGGCGTGTGGCGGTCTGGCGTGTAGTTCCGGTGGGGGCGTGGTCAGGGACGGGTGGGGGCTGGGCAGATGGCGAGCAGGTCGTCGGCGGAGATGATGGTCGGCCCGCCACCGGGCGGTTCGACCTCGCCGGCCTCGACCTGGGCGCCGGTCAGTGGTGGCGCGGTGTCCAAGGCGGTGAGCTCGTCGGGGGAGTAGACCCGGCCACGGGTCAGGAACCGGACGCCGTGGGGCGCCTCCAGGGAGAACCCGCCGCCCCGGCCCGGTACCACGTCGAGCACCAGTTGGGTGTGCCGCCAGGCGGCGAACTGCGTGCCGGAGATCCATACCGGTGTGCCGCCCTCCTCGGGCAGCACCGAGCCGAGGAGGACGTCCCGGTCGCCGACGAGAAACTCGCCGGCCGGGTAACACATCGGCGATGACCCGTCGCAGCAGCCGCCGGACTGGTGGAACATCAGCGGTCCGTGCTCGCCGCGCAGGCGGCGGATGAGGTCCGCCGCCCGCTCGGTCACGAGCACCCGTCGTGGGATGGAGGTCATCGGCCTAGAAGAAGCCGAGGGCCTTGGGGCTGTAGCTGACCAGCAGGTTCTTGGTCTGCTGGTAGTGCTCCAGCATCATCTTGTGGGTTTCCCGGCCGATGCCGGACTGCTTGTACCCGCCGAACGCCGCGTGCGCCGGGTAGGCGTGGAAGCAGTTGGTCCAGACCCGGCCGGCCTTGATGTCGCGCCCAGCCCGGTACGCCGTGGTGCCGTTGCGAGACCAGACACCCGCGCCCAGCCCGTACAGGGTGTCGTTGGCGATGCGGATGGCGTCGTCGTACCCGTCGAAGCTAGTGACCGAGACGATCGGGCCGAAGATCTCCTCCTGGAAGATCCGCATGGAGTTGTCGCCTTCAAAGATCGTCGGCTGGACGTAGTACCCACCGGACAGGTCGCCGCCCAGCTCGGCCCGCTCGCCGCCGGTGACCACCCGGGCGCCCTCGCCTCTGCCGATCTCCAGGTAGGACAGGACCTTCTCAAGCTGGTCGTTGCTGGCCTGGGCGCCGATCATCGTGTCGGTGTCCAGCGGGTCGCCCTGCCGTACCGCTTTGGTGCGGATGGCCGCCATCTCCAGAAACTCGTCGTAGATCGGCCGCTCGATCAGCGCCCGGGACGGGCAGGTGCAGACCTCGCCCTGGTTGAGCGCGAACATGGTGAAGCCCTCCAGGGCCTTGTCCTGGAAGTCGTCGTTGGCCGCCATGACGTCGCTGAAGAAGATGTTCGGGCTCTTGCCGCCCAGCTCCAGGGTCACCGGGATGAGGTTCTGTGAGACGTACTGCAGGATCAGCCGGCCGGTGGTCGTCTCGCCGGTGAACGCGACCTTGGCAACCCGGTCGCTGGAGGCCAGCGGCTTGCCGGCCTCGAACCCGAAGCCGTTGACGATGTTGACCACGCCGGCCGGGAGCAGGTCGGCGACCAGGCTCATCAGGTACAGCACCGAGGCCGGGGTCTGCTCGGCCGGTTTCAGGACGACGGCGTTGCCCGCGGCCAGTGCGGGAGCCAGCTTCCAGGTCGCCATCAGGATCGGGAAGTTCCAGGGGATGATCTGGCCGACCACGCCGAGCGGCTCGTGGAAGTGGTAGGCCACGGTGTCGTCGTCGATCTCGGACAGGGTGCCTTCCTGGGCCCGGATCGCACCGGCGAAGTACCGGAAGTGGTCGACCGCCAGCGGCAGGTCCGCGGCCATCGCCTCGCGGATCGGCTTGCCGTTGTCCCAGGTCTCGGCCAGCGCCAGGGAGGTGAGGTTCTCCTCGATCCGGTCGGCGATCTTGTTCAGGACGGCGGCGCGCTCGGCCGCCGAGGTCTTGCCCCAGGCCGGGGCGGCCGCGTGCGCGGCATCCAGGGCAAGGTCGATGTCCTGCCCGGTCGACCGGGCGACCTCACAGAACGCCTGGCCGGTCACCGGGGTGGGGTTCTCGAAGTACTGGCCCCCGACCGGTGCCACCCACTCGCCGCCGATGAAGTTCTCGTAGCGGCTCTGGAAACCCATCACGGACCCCTCGGTTCCGGGGCGGGCGAACACAGCCATGCGCATACCTCCTCAGTTACCGGCGCCGTACGGCGCCATACCTGGTTGCGGCGAAACGGGGTGCCGGCGGCGACGGCGAACCGGGCCCAACCCCGAACGAGGCGCACCGCTGCCAGGACTCGGCGATCTCACGCGGTGCAGGGACGGCCAAGAACCACGCAGGCGGGTCGGTCATCTGCTCGTTGCCTCTCCGGCATGCTCAGGCGTCGCATGTACGGTACGTCACGATAATCCTACGCGCTGGAGTCGAAAATGCAGCAGCCCGTTGAGGGGCCAGAGTCTCCGACGACCGACCAGCTGGCCGGGCTGACTTAGGTCAGCCGGCCGCGGAGGCCCGCGGCTGGCCGGCCAGCCGGCGGGCCCGTGCCAGCAGCGACTGGGCGGCCCGCGTGAGCTGGGGGTTGTGGGCCGCGGTGGCCGCCTCCAGCGCGCCCGGCAGGATGGCCACCGCGCGGCCGGGCTCGCCCAGCTCGAGGTGGGCCTCGGCGCGAGCCAGCTCTGCCTGCACCTGCCCGCGGCTGTCGTGCACCTCGGCCAGCAGCGCGCCGGCGTCGGACGCGGCGGTGACCGCGGTGGCCGGCTGGCGCTCGGCGATGGCGATGTAGGCGAGGTTGAGCAGGGTCCAGCCGACCCCGCACGGGTCGTCGGCGGCGCGGAGCAGGTCGCGGGCGCGCTCGGCCGCCTGGCGGGCACGGGTCAGGTCACCGTGCCGGCGGGCGGCGATCGTGACGCGCATCAGGATCAGCCCGGCCGCGTGCCGCTCGTCGCGCTCCGTCATCAGGGCCAACGCCCGGTCGAGCGCCCGGTAGGCCTCCTCGTGCCGGCCGGCCCGGGCCAGGCTGGTGCCGTACTCGGTCAGCGCATGCGCCCGGGTGACCGGGACCCCGCGGTCAGCCAGCGCGACCGCCCGGCCGGCCAGCTCCACCGCACGGCTGTCGTTGCCCTGGTCGCTGTGGCAGAACGCCAGCTCGGCCAGGCTGTAGGCCAGCTCGGCCGATGCATCCAGCCGGGTGAACGCCGCCGCGCAGGCCTGGAGCGGCCCCATCGTGGCCGTCACCCGCCCGCGGAGCACGTCGAGCCGGCAGCGCTGGACCTCCGCCCGCCAGGCGACCAGCTCCTCGCCGTCGGCATGCGCGCGGTCCCGGATCAGCCGGTACAGCCGCTCGGGCTGGCCCGGCGCGAGCCGGTCGCGCAGGTGCTCGGCCAGCGCGCGGTCGGCCAGCGCGGCCGCGAGCGCCGGCTGGCCGTGCTCGCAGGCCCGTTCGATCGCCCGGCAGATCGCTGCCGACTCCGCGCGCAGCCGGCTCGCCGGGTCGGCGCTGAGCCGGTCCAGCTCGGCCCAGCCGGCCCGGTCGGCCGCGCCGGCTGCCGGTTGCCCGGTCAGCGGCGCGGCCGGCAGCGCCTCCATCCCGGCCGGCAGCCGCCGGGCACAGGCGTCGACCAGGGCCAGCAGCGCCTGGTGGTACCGGTCGATCGCGGCCCGGTTGGCCGCCGCGCCGTCGGCCTGCGCCCGCTCGACGGCGTACAGCGCGGTCAGGTCGTGCATCCGGTACCGCGGCTCGCCGGCCTCGTCCGGGCCGGCGGGGGCGAGCAGGTTGGCATCCAGCAACCGGTCCAGCACCGGCTCACCGTCGCCGACCCCGGCCAGCGCGGCGACCGACCAGGCCGCCAGGTCGGCGGCACCCAGCAGGCCGAGCTGCCGGAACGCCGCCCGGGCACCGGCATCGAGCAGGTCGTAGCTGAGCCGCAGGCTGGCCCGGACGGCGAGGTCGTCGACGGCCAGCTCATCGAGCCGGCGCCGCTCGTCGGCGAGCCGGTCGGCCAGCCGGGCCAGCGTCCAGTCCGGCCGGGCCGCCAACCGGGCAGCGCTGATCCGCAGCGCCAGCGGCAGCCCGGCACAGTGCCCGGCCAGGTCGGCAGCGGCCGCCGGCTCCCGGGCCACCCGGGCGGCCCCGACCACCGCGGTGAGCACCGCGGTCGCGCCGGCCCGGTCCAGCGGGCCCAGCTGGACGGTCTCGGCGCCGGCCAGGCCGGACAGCAGCCGGCGGCTGGTGATGATGACGGCGCTGGCCGCGGTGCCGGGCAGCAGCGGGCGCACCTGCCCGGGGCCGGCGGCGTCGTCCAGTATGAGCAGCACCCGCCGGTCGGCCAGCCGGGCCCGCAACGCCGCAGCCCGCTGCCCGGCCTCCCGGGGCACCGCGGCCGGGTGCATGCCGGACGCGATCAGCCAGTCCCTGAGCGCCTCGTCCTGGTCCAGCGGGCGGCCTCCGGTGCCGGCCAGCCGCACGTACCACTGGCCGTCGGGGTAGCTGCCGCGCAGTACGTGCGCGACGGCGACCGCAAGCGCGGTCTTGCCGACGCCGGGTGGCCCGGTGATCGCCACCACCGGCGGTGCCGCGGCCCGGTTGGCCTGCCCGGACAGCGTGGCCAGCAACCGGGCCCGCACATCGTCCCGTCCGGCGAGGTCGGCCAGGTCAGGCGGGAGCTGGCACACCACCCGCCAGGCCTGGTCCAGCCAGGCCTGGCCGGGGTCCGCCGCGGCGGACCGGTCCCGGCCGGGCAGCGCGAGCGCCGGATCGGCGGTCAGCACGGCCTGGTGCACCTGGCGCAGCTCCGGGCCGGGGTCGATGCCCAGCTCCTCGGCGAGCAGCCGGGAGACGCTCCGGTACGCCTCCAACGCCTCGGCCTGCCGGCCGGAGCGGTACAGCGCGAGCATCCGCTGGGCGACCAACCGTTCGTCGAGCGGATGGGCGTCGGTGCGGGCGGCCAACGCGGGCAGCATCGTGGCGTGCTGACCGCTGCGCAGTTGCAGGTCGCCCAGGTCCAGCTCGGCCGCGAACCGCGCGGCCTCCAGCGTGTCGCGCACCGTGTTGACCCACGCGGTGTCCAGACCGGCAAACGGCTCTCCGCGCCACAGCCGCAGCGCCTCCTCCAGCAGTGCCAGGGCAGCCTCGTCGGCAGTGGCGACCCGGGCCCGGGAGAGCAGGCCGCTGAAACGGTGCATGTCGACCAGGGACGGATCCACGGCGAGGACGTAGCCGGTGGGTCGCCGTTCAAGACGGACCTGCCCGGTGCCGGCCAGCACCCGCCGCAGCCGGGACAGGTAGCTGTACAGCGTGCCCCGGGCACGGGCGGGGGGATGCTCGCCCCAGACCCGGTCGATGAGCTGATCGGCCGGCATCGCGGTGTTCGCGTCCACCAGCAACGCCGCCAGCACGCACTGCTGCCGGACATGGCCTACCTCAACGCGGCGGCCGTCCCGGCGTACCTCGATCGCGCCGAGCACGCCGAGCTCCACTGCCATCGAAACACCCCGATCCGCGCTCATCTCCCTGATAGCGGCTCTCCTTTCATAGCGGCGCTGGCCAGCGGGTTCAAGGCTTGTTCAAGAGTTGTTCCCGACCTTCGCGCAAATGTGATGTTCGCCGCCACACCGGACGGCGGCACGCGGCACGTTCACTCGGACGGAAAGGAGGTGACGTCAATGTCGTACAAGGCCAGGTGGTCCGCGGCGCAGCGGGCACGGACCGGCAAGCCAGTGCTTCGCTCCAACGAGAAGTGGTGACCATTCGCCCGTGGTGGGGCCGTCCCGCGGCCCCACCGCCCGGCACTCGGAGGTCGGTCGATGGGTGTCATGGCTCGGATCGCGCTCCTGGACGCTGACCGGGTCCGCGCGGAGGCCTCGCTGCCCGAGCTCGTGCGTCTGGTCGGCTGCTACCAGAGCGAGATCGGGTCGGTGGGAGCGGCGGAGCACGGTGAGCTGGCCGCGGTCGGTGCGATGCATTCGTGGCCGTGGATCCGCGTCTCGATACTCAACACGCTGGCCCGGCGCTTCCCGAAGTCAGCAGAAACGCGGGAGCTGGCTCGCTGGCTGACCCATGACTACGAGGACCTTGTCGCCTTCGACGCGATTCGGCTATGCGGGTTGCTGCGCATCTGGGAAGCACTCCCAGACCTGATCCCGATTGTAGGTTCGGTGCGTTCCCGGCTGTCCGGCCGGGCCGGGAAGCCCGTCGGGGTCGGCCACGCGGTCGTGCTCCAGGCCATCGTCGACATCATCGACGCCGGCCGGAAGGATCTCGGCAGGATCGCCGAGCTCGAGGCGGAGATCTTTGCCGGGGGTACGGTGGACAGCCCGCGTCCGGTGCTGTCCGGTGGGCGTTCGGACGCACCGGCTACCACCACCACCGGCGGCGGCCACGACCACCGGGACATGTGTGCCATTCCGGCGGGCACCGTACGGATGGGCCGGCCGGCAGCCTGGGCCGGCCGTGTCCTGCAGTTCGACTGGCAGGACGATCCGGTCGGTGAGATCGGCTGCCCGGCGTTCGCCATGGACCGGCAGCCGGTGACCGTCGCGGAGTACGACCGGTTTGCCGGGAGCGAGCCGGCCCGTACCCACCGGTTCTGCCACCCGTCGGAGATACCCGACAAGATTCATTGGCGCAACACGGTGTTCGACGCCCGGGTCGGGCCGGAACATCCGGTAACTGGTGTTGACTGGTTCGACGCGTACGCCTATGCCCGATGGCGGGGAAAGAGGCTGCCGAGCGAGGCGGAATGGCAACGCGCCGCCCAGGGCGCGGACGGGCGGGCCTACCCCTGGGGCGAGGAGTTCGACGCCGTACAGGTGCACTGCCTCCCGCAGCCGTCGACGGACGGATGGCCGGCGATCGAGGACTGGCGGGAGACGTTGGGCGACCTGGTCCGCCGGCCGGCTTGGCAGACGACCCGACCGGTGGCGCCGACCGGAGCCTCGCCGTTCGGGGTGTACGGCCTGAGCGGCAACACCTGGGAGTGGACGTCCTCGTCGTACTTCGGCGGCCCCGCGACACCGGGCAGCGGCAGCCGGGACGCGCTCGACGTCGTGTACGACGACTCGTCCTATGCCGTGATCAAGGGTGGCGCGTGGACGTCATTGCCGGAGCAGACCTCGGCGGCGTTCCGGGGGCGGGATCTCCTGTTCGACCGGCACTTCGAGATCGGGTTCCGCTGCGTCTGCGACTGCCGCCCGCCCGCGACCTGTCGTTGACGGGGCAGGGGCGTTGATGGACAGGGCGTCGGCGGACAGGGCGTCGGCGGACAGGGCGGATCGCATGGCGACACCGGTGTTGCGGCGGCTCCTCTGGGGCTACGGGCCGGCGGCGCTGGGCAACGCGATGGACGAGATCGCCATCGTCTGGACCGCCCAGCACCTGGTCTCGGCCAACCGGGCAGCGGCCATCGCCGCCGCCACCGCCAGCTTTCTGGCTCCCGGCGTGGCGGTGAACATCGCCCTCGCCCGCCGGCTCGCCGGGGTCGACCCGCGAACCCTGGTCACCGTCGACGGGCTGACCAAGGCATGCTGTCTCGTGCTGTGTGGGGCACTGCAGATCGCCGGAGCGCTGACCCTCCCAGTGTTCGCCGTGCTCCTGGCCGCCGCCGGGGCAAGTGGCCCGTTCGGCCGTGCCGCGTTCCGGACGGTGCTGCGTGACGCCGTCGACCCGAGCCGGTACTTCGCCGCGAACAGCCTCGTCTCGGCCGTCGCCCAGACGTCTTTCATGTTCGGCCCGGCGCTGGCCGGCGCGGTCATTGTCTGGCAGGGCCCGGGGGTTGTGCTGATCCTCGACGGCCTCGCGTTCCTCGGCGTCGTCCGTGCGGTCCGTGCGGTCAGCAGCCCAGTGGTCCCCACCGGCGGGGCGCGCTGCCCCGCGGACGGGGCGCCACAGGCGGCCCACGGCGCACGCCGAAGGGGGGTGACCCGCACCGGCAGCACGCTGGTCTGGATGACCGGGCTGTTCTACCTGCTCTACGGCCCGATGGTCGTCAGCCTCCCGCTCAAGCTCACTGACGAGCTGAACATCCCCGGCAGCCACGCGGCCGGCAGCCTTGGGCTTGCCTGGTCGGCCATGGGGATCGGGTCGGTGTGCACGACCCTGGTCCTGGCGAAGGCCACCCGCCTGGCGCACCCGCATGCCGCCGTTGCGGTCGTCGCCGGCTGGGGCGCCATAACACTGCTGGTCGCCGCGGCGCCCAACGTCATGGTCGTGGTCGCCGCGCTCTTCCTGGGCGGGATCATCTTCGCGCCCTACTCGGCCATTGTCCTGACCGTGTTGCAGTCGCGCCTGAGCCGGCCGCGGTTCGCGGTCACCAACCTGAGGTACGCGGCAGCCTGCGACGGTTCACAGCCGCTGGGAATACTGGGCGCCGGCGCGGTCGGTGCGTTCCTGTCGCCCAGCTCAGTGCTCGCCTGGACCGGCGGCCTGCTGATCCTCGTCGCGGCGGTCGCCGGATTTCTGCTACCGAACGAGGAGGCCAGCATTGGGCAAAACTGAGAATCTCGCCGGCGAGTTCGACCAATGGGCCGACGTCCTGTTGCGATGGTCGTCCGTCACGGACCGTGGCGACACCGAGTTCTACCGCCGCGCGGTGCTGGACTACGGGCGCCCAGCAGTCGAGCTGGGCATCGGCAGCGGCCGGGTCGCCCAGGTGGCCCAGCCAGACATCGGCCTGGACTTCTCCACGACATCCCTGCAGCGGTGCGCGGACCTGCTCGTCACGAACCCGCCCGTGCTGGTCCATGCCGACATCGCGACCTACCTGCTCGACCAGCCGGCGCGCCTGTCCTATGCCCCGCAGAACACCTTCAACCACATCGTCCAGGCGGACGAGCGGGTCGACTGCTTCCGCAACGTGGCGCGGAACACCGAACGCGGCGGCTACCTGCTCTTCGACGCGTTCCTGACCGACCGCCGCACGTTGCGCAGGTACAACCGGGTCGAGGTCGCGCAGGCCCGTGGAGCGGGCTGGGTCCTGTACCTGAGCGAGGAGGTCGTCGACGACGACTCGATGCTCTCGGTCTACCACGCGGTCCTGGAGGAGCTGGACCAGAACGGCGTGATGGCCAGGCGGACCCACCTGCCGCCGCTGCCCCGCGCCTACGTCCCGCCGCACCGTTTCGCCCACGAGCTCACCCTGGCAGGTTGGCAGATCCGGTCGGCCTGGGGCGACTTCACGAAAGGTCCGTTGACCGACGGCTGTGAGAGGCAGGTCTGGTTGGCCCAAAAGCCGTGAGGGCCGCGACCTGTCTGCTGTGCCCGCCCGGATCTCCGGCGGGTTCACGTCAGCGGTGTGGCCTGGTCCGGCGGGGTCGGTGACGGCTCAGTGGCCGGCGGCGAGCAGGTCGGACAGCTTGACCAGGGTGAACCCGCGGGCGCGGAGGCCGGCGACGATCGGTGGCAGTGCCCGCGGGGTCAGCGGGGCGTTGGCCAGGGTGATGTGCATGACGATGATGGAGCCGGCGGTGGCGGCGGTCAGGGTGTGCCGCACGATCGCGGACACCGAGGTGCCGAAGGCGTCGCCGCTGGCCACGTCGTACTGCACCACCCTGACCCCGGTGGGGGCGATGGCGCGCAGCGCGGCGGTGTCGTAGCAGCCGCCGGGGAACCGGAAGTAGTGCGTGGGATGCCGGGTGAAGTGGTGTAGCACCGCGAAGGAGCGCCGCACGTCGGCGGCCATGGCGGCGACCGGGATTGGAGTCAGGCCGTAGCACGGGGTGGCGAAGGCATCGTGCGACCAGGAGTGGCTGGCGAGCTCGAACAGCGGGTTGCCGGCCAGCCGACGGGTCTGCGCCGGGTAGCGCAGCACCCACTTGCCGGCCAGGAAGAACGTCGCCGGCACCCGCAGCCGGGCCAGCTCATCCACGGCCGCGGTGTCGTCATAGGAGGCCACCGCGCCGGTGTCCAGCCGGCGCAGCATCGAGTCGGTCATGTTGGAGTCGAAGGTGATCGCGACCAGCCGCCGGTCCCGCGGACCGTGATCGATGACCACCGGCAGCCCACCCAGAGCACTGCCAGCACTGGCTGCTGGCCCCTGCGGCCGGGACGCCGACGGCCGCCCGGTCGCCGGCACACCGGACCGGATCCCCACGCCGGCCCCCGGAACCCGGCTACCCGCCCCACCCCGCGGCGGACCAGCCGAACATCCGGCGAGCGCAACGACCAACACCAGACCTAACGCCAGCCCACCACCCGCTCCGATCACCCGCGCCACAACGACCAACCCTAGCCGGCCCTACCGATACCCCATGGCACGCCGCGGCCGGTTGCGGGTGTCTGGGTTAGCCGGTCCGTAGCGCTGCCTGGACGCCGGTGGGGTGGTGCGGTCGGGGGTGACGGGTGTGTGGGCAGAATGAAGGCGAAGACCCCAATGCCGACGACACGCCGGGCCGCCGGGCCGCCGCCGCGGTTCGTGGACGAGCTGATCCCCGCCCGCTCAGCCTGCCGGCACAACACCGACCCTGCGTCGGGGCCGCCGCTAGCCAGCCTGCGGGCTCGTGGCCGTGGGGTCGGCGGCGGCGACGAAGACCCGTCGCCGGCCCGTCTCGGGGTCGTCGATCAGGACGCTGCGCAGCCGGCCGATCGAGCCCGGGCTGATCCGGCCGTCGCTCTCCTCGCGGTAGACGAGAGCTTCTCCGACGCCCTGCCGTACCTCGGGGTCCTCCACGGTGGTGACGCGGATCCCGGTCTGGTCCTGCCAGGTGCATGCCAGGCCGAGGAGCTGGTCGATCTCGGCCGGGTCGGGACAGGCGCCCGACCAGAGGACCAGGACGTACTCGACCTTCCCCACGTGCTGGTTGGCCGGCTGTCTCAGGGGCCGTCCGGTGGGCAGGACCGGTGTCCCCAGGGTGCCCGCGCACCCCGGCTCGGGACAGCTCCGATCGCTCGGGGGCAGGCAGCCGCGGCACAACGTGTAGCGGCAGACCTGGCACTGCAGACCGATCGGGTTGCTGACCGCCATGCGGCGCTCGGCGACCAGGGTGTGGCTGGAGTACCAGTGCCTCTGGCACGACACGCACTCCGTGGCGACCGGCGCCAGGTAGGGGCTCGACAGCTGCTCGCCGGTGATCGGCTCGGCTGTGTGCGCCGCCGAGGCCGCCGTCCGGCCGGCGCACAGCACCAGAGCGCACTGGAAGGCGCCGGCCGACCTCCCGTCCCGACGCAGCACCCGCAGCACGAGGTCGAGCGCCGACCGTTCCCGCCCCGCCCGGTACAGCTCCTGGACCTGCTCGTACAAGCCTGGGCTCACCTCGAAGCGCGCAGGGAAATGGAACGCCTCCGCGTCATGCCGCGCCATCCTCACCTCATCATTCGGGCCAGCATCCCATTCAGACCGTCGGTACTCGGTGTGCGGCATCGAATCCTTTTCTGTCAGAGGGATTCGATGCGGTCGCCGAGGTCGAGCTCGAGCGGGCCACGAGTCTGCAGCCCCTGCGCGAACAGGGTTGCCGCGCGGGCCTTGACCGTGTCCGAGCCGACCAGTTGCTGGAACCGCCGTGCGTCGGCGCGGATCGCGTCCGCGCCGGGCAAAGTCAGTTCGTTGAGCACCTGCTTAGTGGATCGCACCGCATCCGTGGGGAACGACGCGATGCGTCGCGCGAGTCGGGCCACAAACGCGTCCAGCTCGGCGTCGGGCAGCGCCCGGTTGACCCAGCCGTACCGTTCGGCCTTGTCGGCGTCGAAGTCGGCCGCACCGAGAATCACCTCCATGGCGCGGCCCCGCCCCGAATGTCCTCCTCGGGTTCCCGCTCGCTGAGCAGGGTCAGCAGGTCGCGCACCAGCTCCGGTCCGATCAGGTTCATCGGCGGCGCGTCGATCACGACACTCAGCACGCCCTCGTCGCTCCGGGCGACGCGCAGCGTGCGGTACGTCTGGAGTCATCGTCGACTCCTCCACTCCTGGCGCGACGTCAACAGACAACACGACCGCGGCTACATACGCACGCCCACACATGGTCAACGCAACACTCCCCGGGTCGTCCGACCAGGGCGGGACGGTGCACGAGGTCGATCCGGCCAGCGGGTAGAAGTCCGAGAGAACCTGAGCCGGGCAGTCCCCGGGTCCGAACCCGGGGACCAGGGTACCGACCAGGGCGGATTCAAGTGATCATGCCGACACCGGCGTCCGCCAACAAATCGTTGAAAACCTCGCTTGGCTTGCGCCAGCTCAACGTCTTGCGGGGTCGACCGAGCGCTTCCCGATGGCACCCGAATTAGGCCATTTAGTGCGTGCGGTAGACGGTGGCGAGGATGGTCTGGAGGTCGTCGGGTAGGGGGTCGGCGGCGGTGATGGTGTGATCGCCTGCCTGGATTGTGATCGTGAGGTAGCGGCGTGCGGTCTTGACGAACTTGCGGATCGACCAGCCGGTGGTGTTCTCGATCCACCGGGAGACGGCGAGGGCGGCGAACACGAATGGTCAGGTGTGCCTCGATCGAGGCGCGGTTGTGGTGGTAGACAGGGCGGGCGGCGAGGATGGCCTCCCTCCGCAGCCTCGCCATCGCCGCCCACCGCATCGCGGGCCGCACCGCATCCCCGAAGCGACCCGCCGGGCCAGCCACGCCATCCACCGCCCCTTCACCATCCCCGGCTCCCGCTCCATGATCTTGAACGACCGTGCCCGGGCAAGGTTCAGATCGCCCGCAGGACGAACCGGGCGTGCCGTCCGTGCTCGTTGCAGGTTCGCTCGATTAGCTCTTGGAAGTGTTCCGCAGTCGCGGCCCGGCTGACCAGATCCACAATGTCGTTCAGTTCCAGGATGCACAGCGGGTCGTTCGGCAGGGTATCTAGACTGCGCAGTGCGTTGTCGATAACCGCGTCGCTATATATCTCGTCCACGATGACAACGAGGTAGATCGGCTTGTCGATCACCGCCACTTCACGAAAGGCGACGGCGTTCTGGAGTCGCAGCATTCCCTCCATCCGGGCCAGGCGGGCCGCGCCCGTCAGTTGCCGGACGGCTTTGCGCACATCTTTCTCCAGGTTCAGCTCTCGTCGCTTCATAGCGCGGAACGGTCGGCTCACCTGCTCGGCCTTGATCTCGAAGAACATCAACCCGTATGGTCCGACGCAGACGATGTCAGTCAACTCCCGCTCTGTGCCACTTCTTCCGACGATGGGCGCCGAAGGGAACATCGTCCCGACATCGAACCACTTGGTCAGCACCTGCGTGACAACCCTCTCGGAGGCCATTCCCTGGTCGGAGATATGCAGCTCAGACGCCTGTCGGGGACGCCCGGGATCGCGAAGCGGACCGGGCTCAACGCCCGAGGCTTCCCAATGGGGTATGATATTCCGCTGGTAGACGGCGAGTTCGATCTGCTTGAGGGCAGACGCGTCTCGGCTCAACTCCTCGCCCATCTCCTCTATGCACTGGGAGATTGCCTCGTCAGGGGTCTCGCCTTCGCTGGCGATCGGTTCGGCAACCGCGTCTAGATCTAGAACATTGTCCCCCGTGCTGATGCGAGTGTGGAAGGACGTGGTGCACCGATTGATTTCGTTAAAGACGTGGATCTCGGTAACGTCCTGGCAGAGCAACCTGCGCAGGAGTTCCCTATGCTCCTCGTTGACGACTCGGTGGAGATAGAAGCTCTCATCTGGATCGTCCTCGATGCAGAATGCCGCCCAGAGCAACACCACCCCGTCGACCTCCACCCTCCTCACGGACAGAAAAGCCGGTGCACCTAGGTAGAGGTACCGCGTTCGATGCGAGGGCATCTTAACCACCAGAATCACCTTCTGGCCTCTGTCGACTACCTCGAAGAAAAACCCGCAGGTCACGGCGCGAAGCTTCGCTCGCAGGACCGAAGAAGCGAGAAGGGCCATCGTCGCGAACTCCCTGAGCCAGGGTGGACCTACACCAGGACGACCTTCGATGCAAACCTACAGTAACCGCTTGGCCCGCCAACCCTGCTTGGCGTAGGCTGGCAGGCGACAGGTCAGGGTGCGGTAGGCGGGTGGCTGGGTGCCGACCTCCTCCAGGACCCGGGCACTTGTCCAGCTTGCTGGTGGGCTCGATGATCCGGGCCAGGACGAGTTGGCGGAACACCTCATCGGCGCCCGTGGCGCGCTGCAACCCCAGCACCCGGTAAGCGTGGTCGAGGCCGTCCCACAGGTGACCCCTCCGCGAGGAGGTGATCGGCAGCGGCGCCGCGCTTACCCGCCCAGACCCCAACGTCGGTCTGCCCGGGCAGACCAAGGTCCAGTTCGTCCTAGTACGGCAGCCGCACTTTGGTCTTGTCATGGTGTCTGGGTTTGTCGGCGTAGGCGGGTGCGGTGGTGGAACGGCGGTTTCCAGGCGGTCAGTGCGTCGCGCATCACCCGGCTTGACCTGGGACCCTCGCGAGGGCTCACATCGGGCCTGATCAGGGGCAGGTACGACCTGCCCGATTCGCGAACGAGCGTACGAGCCCTCGCCCAGGTCAAGCCGGGTGATGCACTGACCACTTGAGACCGCCCCTGTCAAGCCCGACTCGCAGCAAGAGCGGACGTTTGATCATGGCTCGGTTCGGGCGCTGTCTCGAGGAGGGTGCTGGTGCCGACATTGCCCGCGGTAGTCGAGGCATTCAGCGGCTTCCGCTCGGTCCGCTGAAGGTTGGGACCGGGTAGGCCTGTGCCTGCCGGACGGCATGTCCGATCGCGTTCGGGCTGCCGCTCGTTCGGCTCACCAACCGAGGCTTTTCGACGCCAGCCAGTGGGTGTTCCGGTGTTGCTGATCAGATGGTGCCGCGTCTGTTCGCGGATCAGCCGAGGCTGACCGGGCCATCGCGTGGCCGCGGGGTTTTCGGCACACTGCGGGTGTGCCGGCACCGTTCGGCTGGGATCCGGCCGGTTTCTGGGTCACCACGATCACCTTGGGCACGATGGCCGTCATGCTCGGTGTCGGGGTTCCCTGGTCGGTGCGCCGGCACCGCCGGCTGGATCACGCTGAGCGGGTCCGGGTCGCGACCGTGCTGCGGGAACTGGCCGGACAGGCGGGCGGGCAGTTCATCCCGGCCGCGGTGACCGTCCGGGCCGACGGCGAGCGGTACCGCACCACCGACCACGGCTGGCGCGGGTGCCAGCGGCGGACTGCTGGTGGACGTCGGCGTCGAACCCGGAAGTGGATGGCGTGACCGCGAAGTCCATCGTGCTGGGTGACCTGGCCGCCGGACCGCCGGTGGTCGGCACCGCCGATGGCGTCCAGACTGGTACGGCACCGCCGTGGGGGCGACCCTTCGGACCCGGCCGTGTTCACCCGCGCCTTTGGCACCGGCAGACCCGACCTGGACGAGGCCCGCACCGCACTGCTGGACCTGCTCGGCCGCTCGATCCGCATCCGCCTGGACACCGACACGCTCAGCGTGTGGGCACTGCCCGCCCAGACTCACCCGCGCGCCGACCCACGCATCACCGGCCTCACCAGCGCCGCTCAACTGCTGCCCTACATCCACCACACCGCCGTCACCGCCAGCCTCCTGCTCACCGGCATCCACTGACCGGGCGCCCGGCGGTGCCCGACCCGGTCGGTAACCGGCAGCCTCGCTCGACGGACCCCGACGCTGAAGCCAACGGATCCCCGCCATCATTGCCGCTCGAGAGAGCACTTGATCATGGTCGAGGTAACGGACGCCTTCGGGGAGATGGGGTGTAGATCGGCACCTGCCCACCGCCGGAGCGCTCTGCGTCACCGGGTAATCCAGACATGGAAGGCTTGCGCGAGGAAGTTCTGACGGAAGGAGCGCCGGTCATGAACGCATTGTCCACGAGGCTGACCGCGAGGTTCGGCAGCCGGTACCCGTTCGCGTGCGCCGGAATGGCATTCGCCGGCGAAACGGCGGACCTCGCGGTTGCCGTGACCAACGCGGGCGGCATCGGCGCGGTCGGCGTCGGCTTCACCCCGGCCGAGAAGGTGCGGGAGATCATCCGTGCGGTTCGAGACCGCACCAGCGGACAGCCATTCAATATCAACCTCATCTCTTTCCTCGACAACGCCGAGCAGGTCAAGGTCTGCGCCGAGGAGCGGGTACCGATTGCGTCGCTCCACTGGGGGCATCCCCCGGCAGATCAACTTCAGCTGCTGCGCGAGGCGGGGGTGTCGGTGTGGGAGCAGGTAGGCACGCCGGAGGCGGCCCGCCGGGCCGTCGACGGCGGCGTCGAGGTGGTCGTCGCCCAGGGCTGGGAGGCCGGCGGGCACAACTACGGCGGCCTACCGACGATGGTCAACGTACCGGCCGTCGTGGACGCTGTCGGCGGCGCGGCGCTGGTGCTCGCGGCCGGCGGGATCACCGACGGCAGGCAGGTCGCCGCTGCTCTCTGCCTGGGCGCCGACGGCGTATAGGTGGGCACCTGGATGGTGGCCTCGCGCGAGGCGCGGGTGCACCCGGAGCACCATCGCCGACTGGTCGAGGCCAGCGGCCAGGACACCGTCCGCTCGGCGATCTTCGGGCCGGAGTGGCCAGCGTTCAACCCGATGCGAGTGCAGCGCAACCGCGTGGTGGCTGAATGGACCGACCGGCTGCTGGAAGTGCCGACACAGCGCGACGGGCTCGCCGCCGTCGGAACCACGGTGTTTCTCGGGGAGCCGACAGTGATGCGCAAGTTCAACGTGCTTCTGCCGGTACCGGAGACCGACGCCGACTGGGAGGAGATGCCCTGGTTGATGGGGCAGGGCGTCGGGCTCATCAGCACCATCGAGCCGGCCGGCGACATCGTCCGACGGATGATGACCGACGCTGCCGACGTGCTGACCGCCTTCTCCAACCGAACGTGAGGCCGACTCAGGAGGGGATCGCCTCCTGGGTCCCCGCCGCCCTGCCCGATGGCAAGCAGCTGCGAGAAGGCCGTCATCTCATCCACGGTCGTTCGCCGCCCACGATTACATACAGTGCAGACGGTCCAGCCCGACCACGGCAACCACCATGGTCGGGTAGCCCCGACGCATTGCTGCATCGGGGCCCCCTCAGATCCGTACGTGCCACTCGTCGCGGCATACGGCTCAAGCAAGCCCCGGAGGGCGTGTCAGGCGTAGAGAGGTGCTGGGTGTTTCT
>Ga0307470_10000436_pt1 | contig 21213 bp, 19 predicted proteins | sample atmos_gasesAM3C__FD_204565 | JGI IMG/M metagenome (GOLD analysis project Ga0307470, IMG submission 204565) | Hardwood forest soil microbial communities from Morgan-Monroe State Forest, Indiana, United States - atmos_gasesAM3C_05 | ecosystem: Environmental > Terrestrial > Soil > Temperate forest... | reverse complement strand
TACCCCTTGCAGGACATGAGCTTGGTCATTCGGTGTGGAACCGTGAGTCGCTGCGCGATGACTTCGAAGATGTTGCAGCACTGGCCGTCGTCGACGAGGTCCGACGAAGAAATGACATCGTTGGTAAAACCGACCAACTTCGGCGTATCTCAATTAGGAAGGCGCGGACGCGCTTAGAGCGCGATTGGCTAGTTTTTCGGGCTGCCTGCCAGTGGCTTCTGCGGCAACTGGAGGAAATGTTTTGTGATTTCGTAGGGCTTTATCTTTTCGGCGAGTCTTATGCCCGAGCGTTTTCATATTTTCTGTCGCCGGATTTTCCTGGTCCGCAGTCGCCGCGATATCCATTAGTGGAGACGCGGATGCAGCAATTGTTCCGGGCAGCAGAATCCTTCGAAGAGGCGTGGAAGCAGGGGAACTACATCCTTTCACCCGACATCCGCGACACGATGCGACGTTTGCCGCCATATGGCCGCACGGCGAGCCTGGTCGCCTTTCCGCTTACTCCCGATCCATGGAGAGATGTCGTCGATACGGTTGCAATAAATCTCGTACCAAAGCTAATCGAAAAAATCGTTCAGTTAGGTCGCCGGCAAAATTGGCAAGAGTTGCGAAGCTTTTCCAATTCCGGACGGGCGACCATCGCGAGCGAGTCATTTCAATGGGCAGTCCCAGCGGCGAACGCGGCGCATTTCTCCGATATCTTAAATGCTGCGTGGGACGTAGAACGTAATTCAAATCTTTGGAAAACCCTGCCGTCGCTTTCCTCGCTCGACAAAGATGAGTCAGACCGCCGGCGACGAGAAATCCTGCGCGAGGTTGTCTTAAAGAACATTGAGGTGTTCGAGTATGAAGAAAAGTGTTCTAGAGAAATTAGCTGATCTCCATTTTCCATGATGCTTCGACGAAGCCAAATTGCAGCGCGCCTCAACCCGTTAAGTCCTGGCTTCGCCGAGGATCCATTTTTTATTGTTCCGCATCCACCGAACATAGAGTACCAAGAGCACCAAGCATCTCGCCGGAAGGACAAACGGAAAGCTCGGAAAGAAGACAGAATCGAGCATGGTGCTGCTTCGATCGACGTGCGTCTGGGAACTTGGTTTTTGGTAATGCGGCAAACATATGTTCCTGTCTTAGAAGTCACCGAACCAACCGCGCTAGGGCGGCGGTTGCAGCGATTTGCAACAGAGCATCGCTGGTCACGAAAGAAGCTGGGCAATCTGCAGGCCGCGCTTCTTCCCAAAGGTCGTGATAGTCAAATTGCACACTATGTGCACACGCGATTTGGCGAGGACTTCATATTGCATCCGCGAAGCTTTGTTCTCGGCGTAACTTTGGAGTGGATTCGGTTGCCCTCCAATTTGGGAGGATACGTAACCGGTAGATCGTCGTGGGGACGACGCGGTCTGGTGATTGCCACAGCCACTGGCGTTCATCCCGGCTTCACCGGGTGTTTAACAATGGAGCTGACAAACCTGGGTGACATTCCGATCGCAATCCGTCCCGGCATGACGATCGGCCAATTATTCTTGCACGATGTCCATAGCGCCGAAAACACGATAGCGGTTGACCACAGTTCGTTCGTTTGCAACCGACGTCCCCGGCTCGGTAATCCGAATCCGGACGTCATAGCTCAACAGCTTTCTGCAGTCGAACCGTAAACTGTCCACAATAACGGCTGCGTCTCTGACGCTCGCTACGTTACGCGCCGCCAACATTCTTCGCAGCAAAGGGATCGTTCATCGCGTAAAGTCGCGCGGTGAGCGAGCCGGTTAAGCTACCCGATTTCAATTCGTCAATCGCCGAGCATGCCCGGAAAGATTTTCCGTTGCTCGACGCGAAGATGAGCGTGGCGGAAGCGCTCGACCGCATCCGGCGAGAAGGCGTCGGGGAGCGCGTCATCTACTTTTTTGCAACGGACGCGGGCGGGAAACTGGTGGGCGTTTTGCCAACGCGGCGGCTGCTGACGGCGCCGCTCGAAGCGCGCCTCGACGAAATCATGGTTCGCAAAGTGGTTGCGATTCCCGCGACCGCGACAGTCCTGGAAGCGTGCGAATTTTTTGTGCTCTATAAATTCTTCGCGTTTCCCGTGGTCGATAGCGAGCGGCACGTGATCGGCGTGGTCGACGTTAGTTTGTTCGCGGAAGAAATGCTCGAGGCTGGCGAACGCGAAGAAGAACGGCGCAGCATCGCGCACGTCCCCGATGACGTTTTCGAAGCGCTCGGGTTTCGTCTCGCCCAAATTCGGGGCGCGTCTCCCTGGCGTGTTTTCCGATACCGCTTTCCGTGGCTGCTGGTCACCGTCGCCGCCGGCACGATCAGCGCGCTGCTCGCGGGCGCGTTCGAAGCCACGCTCGCTCACGGATTGGTGATCGCGTTTTTCCTCACGATGGTGCTCGGGCTGAACGAAAGCGTCAGCGCGCAATCGATGAGCGTGACGATCCAAACCTTGCGCTCAGCGTCGGTAACCTGGAGCTGGTTTTGGAATGCGCTTCGCCGAGAGCTGGCGACGGCTGTTCTGCTCGGTCTCGCGTGTGGCACTCTCGTCGCCATTATCGTGTGGCTGTGGCGGCGCAATTTCGTCGCCGCGGGTGTGATCGGTGGGAGCATCGCGTTGTCTCTAGTGACGGCATGCCTCTTCGGGTTGTGCGTTCCGTCGCTTCTCCATCGATCCAAGCTCGATCCGAAAATCTCCGCTGGTCCGGTGACTCTCGCGCTGGCGGATGTGTTCGCCCTGGCGATCTATTTCACTGGCGCCTGGCTCGTGTTGGAATGACTTCCGTCTCGGTAATCATCCCCGCGTTGAACGAAGAAGAGCCGATTGCAGCGGTGGTGCGCGATTGCCTAACGACAGGTTTGCCCGGCGAAATCATCGTGGTGGATAACGCCAGCACTGATCGCACGGCGGAACAAGCGAGCGCGGCCGGCGCAAAAATCATTTCCGAACCGAAGCCGGGTTATGGCCGCGCCTGCGCCGCCGGCGTGCGCGCATTATCACTCGAATGCGATATCGTCGTTTTTCTCGACGGCGACGGGAGCGATTGCCCGGAGTTCATGCCGCAGCTCGTGGAACCAATCCAGCGCGGCGAACAGGATTTCGTGATTGGTTCGCGGACCCGCGGAAAACGCGAGCGCGGCAGTATGAATTCTCAGCAAGTGTTCGCTGGTCGCATTGCCGGCGCGCTTCTTCGCCTGCTTTACGGCGTTAGGTATTCCGATATGTGTCCGTTTCGCGCGATCCGCCGCGCCGCGCTCGAAAAACTCAAAATGAAAGAAACGACTTACGGCTGGAATCTCGAGATGCAGATGCGCGCGGCGCGGGCGCGTCTACGAATTCTTGAAGTTCCGGTGAATCATCGTTGCCGAACCGGCGGCGAATCGAAAGTTTCCGGAACGTTGCGCGGGACTTTTGTGGCCGGCGCGCGGATCATCGCCACGCTTTTTCGCGTCGCTTTCGAGCGGTAAGTTTGCAAAGCTCCGCGGCATGACTCGGCTTCGCGCGATCGGCGCGGGATTTTTGTCCGGATTGATAGCCGGACTGTTCATGACGGTCACGATGTTCTTCCTGGCGTGGCTGTTCGGCGTGGCCACGCCGCTCGTGATCTTCGGCGATCGATTGTCGGTCTTCATCCCGGCGGACGCATTCCTGTCGTTGATGGGCCGCGTTGGCGGTTACAATAATATGAAGCAGCTCGGCGTCGGCTCGGTTGTCGCGGGGCAACTGCTCGTCGGCGGGCTCGGAGGAATTATCTACGGACTCGTCATGCGGCGACGCGGCGGAAATCGCTTCGCTATCTCCGGCGCCATTTTTATTTTGTTGCCGCTACTCGCGGTTGGAATTTTTTTGTGGCCGGTCCTCGGCACGCATTATCACGGATTGCCGATCAATCGCGCGACGGCCGTCACGCTTAGCGGCCTGTTGATCGCGTTCGTTGTGTTTGAGCGGACGCTCGTGCTGCTCTTTCGGTTCCTCACTCGGGCCCGCGTCGAGATTAACGACCAGGAATTCAGCCCGTCGATCGGCCGGCGCGCGTTGATCGCTGGCGGAATCGCGATCCTCGCGGCGGGCGGGGGCGCGGAATTACTGCGACGCCTCTACCGGATCGCGACCTTCAGTTACGACGGCACTCAATATAAAGGGCGCATCGTTCAACCCATCACGCCTAACGACCTCTTCTATTGCGTAACCAAAAACGTCGTGGATCCGAAAGTGAACGAACGTCTTTGGCGCCTCGAAGTCAGCGGTCTGGTGCAGACGCGGCAGAGCTACAAGCTGGAGCGGCTCAAGTCGCTGCCCGCCGTCGAGCAGGAAACGACCTTGATGTGCATCAGCAACGGACTCGATGCCGGCCTGATGAGTAACGCGAAGTGGAAAGGCGTGCCGATGAAAGTGCTGCTCGCGGCCGCGTCGCCGCTCGCGAGCGCGACAAAAGTGCGGCTGCACGGCGTTGATAATTACACCGACACGTTCCCGCTCGAGAAGGCGATGGATCCGACCACGCTCGTCGTTTACGAGATGAATGGCGAGACGTTGCCGGACCGCCACGGATTTCCGGCGCGCGTCATCGTTCCCGGTTACTTCGGGGAGAAACACGTGAAATGGATCACGCGAATCGAAGTGGCCGATGAAAGCGCGATCGGGTTTTACGAGAAACAAGGCTGGGGCCCGGACTTCATCGTGCCGACACGGTCGCGCTTCGATGAGCCGGATAATTATTCGACGATCCGCAGTGACGTTGCCGCGAATGGGATTCCGGTACGGGGCGTTGCGTTCGGCGGCGATCGCGGCATCTCGCGCGTCGAAGCCAGCTTTGATGACGGGACAAGCTGGCAGGAGGCGAAGCTCGATTATCCCGGAACAAAATTAACCTGGGCGCTCTGGAGTTACGATTGGCGCCCGCCCGGCCCGAATAACTACACGCTCGTCGTGCGCGCCACCGACGGCGAAGGCGAGGTGCAGGAATTGGATGAAGAACGGCCGTTCAAGTCAGGCACGACCGGCTTTCATCGGATCACGGTTTACGTCGCTTAGGAGACGAAGCGATTTATTTCTGACATCGCGGACACCAGGCGGTGGTTCGTCCGCCGATCATCGCTTTGCGTAACGGCGTGCGATGCCGCGGGCAAACGCCGTTGCGTTTCCACTTCTGATGGATCAACCAATTGCGCGGCGGATCGGCGAAGGCGGGGCTGATAATGCGGAGCGATTCGATCGCGACGAAGCGGGTCTCGCGAAATAATCGGGCGCGTTGCGCCGGCGACAGACTTCCCGCGACTCTCAGCGGCGCAATTTTGGCGCGCCAAAGAATTTCGTCCGCCATCCAATTGCCGATGCCGGCGAATCCGCGTTGCAGAAGCAAGACCGATTTGATGGGGGCTCGCGCGTGACGCTTGAGAAATCCATCGAGGAATTTCTGGTCGAACGCGGCGGAATGAATGTCCGGTCCGCCGGCGCGCCACCAATCTGGCGGCGATTTGCCGTGATGAAATCGGACGCGACCAAAGAGCCGTGCATCGCGAAAAACAAGGGCGCGTTTCGTCTGGCGCAACACCAGGTGGTCGTGCTTTTCCGGATGAAACCCGGGCGGTTCGATGCGCAGCTTGCCGGTCATTCCGAGGTGAATCCCAATCCAACTACCGCCCGAAAACTCGAAGAGCATCTGTTTTCCCCACGACTCGGAGCGAAGAAAGCGAGAGCCCGTCAGCCGACGCACAAGCGCGCGGGTGTTGGAACCGCGAAAGACGCGTTTCCCGGCGTGGAGCTGAACGCGCACGGTTTTGTGTCCCAGACCCGGGTCCCATTGCCGACGAAAATATTCGACTTCAGCCAATTCGGGCATGGCCGGAACTTTAGGTGGCGGTTGCGCTGTGTGCTACGTTTTCCCGATGGAGAAAGTGATCATCGTCGGGAGCGGATGCGCGGGATTGACCGCTGCGATTTACGCCGCGCGCGCCAACCTGAATCCGCTCGTCCTCGAAGGCCGCCAGCCGGGCGGACAGCTTTCAACGACCACGATGGTCGAAAATTTCCCCGGATTTCCGCAAGGCATCGATGGCCCGCAACTCATCATCAACATGCATGAACAGGCGGAAAAATTCGGCGCGCGTTTTGCCTACTCGGAGGTCACCGATTTCGAAGGACACGCCGATCACATTCGCATCAAGGCGGACGACGACTGGCTGGAAACGCGGGCGCTGATCATCGCGAGCGGCGCGTCGGCCCGTTATCTCGGATTAGAGAACGAAGAAAAACTGGTCGGCCACGGACTGACTTCGTGCGCGACCTGCGACGGCGCGTTTTACCGGAATGTTCCGGTGTGCGTGATCGGCGGCGGCGATTCGGCCGCGGAAGAAGCGCTCTTCCTGACGCGGTTTGCCTCGAAAGTTTTTTTGATTCACCGGCGCGACACGCTTCGGGCGTCGAAGATCATGGCCGACCGCGTTCTGGCTTGCGAAAAAATCGAGCCGATCTGGAACACGGTGGTGACGCGCTACATTCCGGATGAAAAAGGTGAAATGAGCGCGGTGCTGTTGCGCAATGTGCAAACGCACGAAGAACGCGAGCTGCCGGTCGCGTGCGTATTCGTCGCGATCGGGCACGACCCGAACACAAAAGCGTTTCAAGGAAAACTCGAAACCGATCCAGACGGCTATCTCATCGCAAGACATCTCGCGGAGAGCAAACACCCCGGCGTTTTCATCGCGGGCGACGTAGCGGATCGCGTTTACAAACAGGCCGTCACCGCGGCCGGCTCGGGATGCGCTGCGGCGCTCGAAGCGGAGAAATATCTTTCAGCGCTGGGGAAATGACTTGTAGCCGCCGCCCTGTGGGCGGCGCGGCGCGGCAATCGATGCGCAATCTGGCGCTTCGCACAGCGAAGCGGCTACAGTAGAGCCATTGAAGGTTTGTGATCTAACGCAGTTTTACTCGCCACTCAGCGGAGGCGTAAAACGTTACGTTCACGAGAAGGCGAGCTACGTTCGCGATCACACGAACAACGAGCACGTGCTGATTGTTCCGGGCGAAAAAACCGAGCGCACTGGCGACGCACGGACGCGCATTTACTGCATTCGTTCGCCGCTAATTTCCAAGACAGCGAAATATCGAGCACTGATCGATCTTCGGACGGTGGGCGACATCCTCGATCGCGAAAAGCCGGACATCATCGAATCGAGCGATCCGTATCAAGTCGGCTGGAAAGCGATCGCGTTCGGCAAATCGGCGCGCGTCCCGGTCGTCGCGTTTTATCATTCGCATTTTCCGGAAGCGTATTTGCGCGGCGCTTCGAAGCTGCTGGGGCGTCGCGCGGGGAAAACCTTGATGTCGGCGGCGCGGCGATACGTCCGGAAAATGTATAACCGGTTTGAGGCGACGTTTGTTCCGTCCGAACCGCTCAAGCAGGTGCTTGAAGAGTGGGGCGTCAGCAATACGCGGCTGGTTCCGCTCGGTGTGAACACGAAGAATTTCCATCCAGGTCCCGACCAAGCGACTGAAAGGCAAGGAACTCTTCTTCTTTACGTCGGACGTTTGGCGCCGGAAAAAAATACGACGACGCTTTTCGAAGCGTTTCGTCTCCTTGTCGCGCGCCGGCCCAGCGCCTTTCAGTTGCTGGTGATTGGTGACGGACCGGAGCGCGAGCAATTGCGTCGGCTCGAAGCGCAAACGCAAAGCGTGAAATGGATTCAGTATTGCTCCGATCCGCTCGAGCTCGCCCGCCATTATCGATCTGCGGATTTGTTCGTGCATCCGGGAACGCAGGAAACGTTTGGACTCGTGGCGCTCGAGAGTCAGGCGTGCGGCACGCCGGTCGTCGGGATTCGCGGCTCGAGGCTCGACGGAATCATTCTGCACGATCAGGAAGGCTGGGCGACGGAGAATAATCCGGAAGCGCTCGCGGCCGCGATCGAGCAATTCAGCGCGCGAGATCTTCGCCCGCTCGGGAAAATCGCCGCCAGAGCGGCCGCGCAAAACTATGCCTGGACGGCGGTGTTTGATCGACTGTTTTGCATTTACCGCGAGGTTTGCGCAGACTACAGACAGGTCCGCTCATGAAATCCGAAAAGGCATTCACGATTCGCAGTTATCGCCCGACCGATCGCGGCGCGGTGCGACGGCTCTGCTGCCAGACGGGATTCCTGGGCGACCCGATCGATCCAGTCTATCAGGACCACGAATTGTTCGCGGATTTTCTGACCAGCTATTACACGGACAAGGAACCCGAATCGTCCTTCGTGCTTGAGATCGACGGCGAGATTCGCGGCTACCTGATCGGCTCACGCCGGCCGCTCTGGAACCAGTTTTATTCGTTCCGCCAAAATATCCGGCTGTTTTTGCGCGCTCTCTGGCGTTACCCGCGCTACGACGCGCGCTCGCGCCGATTCATTCGCTGGATGATCAGCCACGGCTGGCGGGAAGTGCCGGCGGCGCCGCGGCGCACTCCGCATTTCCACATCAACCTCCTGCCGGACGCGCGCAAAATGTCGACCACGCGCGCGCTGATGAGCGCCTACTTGAGTTATCTCTACCGCAGCGGCGAAAAACATGTCTACGGCCAGATCGCCACGTTCCAAGACCGGCGCGGCGAAAAAATGTTCGAGCGTTACGGGTTCAAGGTTTTGAACCGCGCGGAGATCACGAAATACAAAGCGTACTATCCGGAATCGGTCTACCTCAGCACGGTTATGAAGACGCTGGAAACAGCCGAGCCGTTGAGCGTGGACATCCGCTCGCGCATGTGAGCGCGCGTCGCTTGTGGGCTCCCTGCGGCTGCGCTACACTGCGCGCGTTATTGCCGGCATAGCTCAGCTGGTAGAGCAGCTGATTTGTAATCAGCAGGTCGTCGGTTCGAATCCGTCTGCCGGCTTTGTCTTCGGAAATTGACTAAACGGCATTCACATCTCGACGCGCTCGAGCACCACAGCGTCTTTATTCTCCGCGAAGCGCACCACGCGTTCGGGAACATCGCGATGCCATGGTCGATGGGTAAGGATTCGAACGTCCTGCTTTGGCTCTCGCTAAAAGCCTTCCTCGGGAGAGTCCCGTATCCACTTCTGCACATCGATACGACTTATGAGTTCCCGGAGATGATCGAGTTCCGGGAATGGGCCGCGAAACATTACGGCATCAATGTGATCGTGAAGGTAAACACCGAGGCGCGGGAGCGCGGCGTCGGCTACGAGACGCACGATCCAGTCACTGTGACCCATGAACTGAAGACCGTCGCCTTGAAGCAGGCGATCACGGAACATAAATGGAACGCGCTCATCACCGGCATTCGGCGGGACGAAGATCCGACGCGCGCGAAGGAGCGTTACTTCTCGCCGCGCGATGCGGATTCCGAATGGCATTACAAGCATCAGCCGCCGCAATTCTGGGGGCAGTTCGCGATCAAGAACGCACCTGGCGAACATGTCCGTGTTCAGCCGCTGCTCGATTGGACCGAGGTCGACATCTGGTGCTACATCCAACGCGAACAAATTCCAATTCCATCTCTCTATTTTGCCCGGAACGGCAAACGTTACCGTTCGTTAGGCTGCCAACCGATCACGCATCCGGTCGCGAGCAGCGCATCGACCATCGACGAAATCATTGCCGAACTGGAAGCGACGCGTTCGAGCGAGCGCGCCGGCCGCGCCCAGGACCATTACGAACCGCACGCGATGCAGAAGCTGCGCGCCAAAGGATTCATGTGAAAATCGTCTTCGTTGGCCATGTCGACCACGGCAAATCGACTTTGATCGGGCGAATTCTCGACGCGACGGGTTCGTTGCCGGAAGGAAAAATCGAAGCGCTCCGGGCCAGTTGTAAGACACAAGGCCGACGATTCGAGTATGCCTTTGTCCTCGATGCGCTGGCGGAAGAGCAGCAGCAAAACGTCACGATCGATACGACGCAGATCCAATTCCGGACGGCCAAACGCGGCTACACGATCATCGATGCGCCTGGCCACGAGGAGTTCATCAAGAACATGGTCACGGGCGCGGCCAGCGCCGATGCGGCGGTGATTGTGATCGCCGCGGATGAAGGCGCGCGCGAACAAAGCAGGCGGCACGGACAGTTGCTGAGCCTTCTCGGCATTCGCCAACTAGTGGTGGCCGTAAACAAAATGGACCTGGCCGGCTTCAGCGCGAAGATGTTCCAGCGGATCGAACAGGAATATGGCGCTTTCCTCCACGAGCTCGGGTTAAACGCGCGCGCCTTCGTGCCGGTGTCCGCCGAGACCGGCGCGAATGTCACCGCTTCGGATCGGGAAGCGATGCCGTGGTTCAACGGACCGACGCTCTTGCAAGCCTTGGATGAGTTGGAAGCGCCGCCGTCGACTGTCGATCAGCCATTGCGTTTCCCGATTCAGGACGTTTACCGAACGGAGAATCGCCGAATTCTCGTGGGCCGGATTGAATCGGGCACGTTGCGAGTGGGGGACGAGCTGCTGTTTTCGCCTCGTCACAAGACCGCGCGCGTGGCGACGATCGAGCGCTGGCCGGCGTCCGCGGCCGAGACGGCGTCCGCGGGGGAATCGATCGGGATTACTTTGCGCGATCATATCTTCATCGAACGCGGCCACGTCGCTTCGCACAAGATCGATGCGCCGGCCGAAACGAATCGCGTTCACGCCACTCTCTTCTGGCTTGGAACTGAGCCGCTGAGCGTTGGCGCGCGTTACCGCTTGAAACTGGCGACTCAAGACGTTGAGTGTCAGGTCGTCGCGCTCGGCAAGGTCGTCGACGCAGCCACGCTCGATTCGGCGACGGCCAATGCGACCGAGCTTCGCATCAACGAAGTGGGCGAAGTCACCTTGCAAACGCGCGCGCCGCTCGTTCTGGATAACCACGACCGCGTTCCGACGATGGGCCGGTTTGTCCTTACCAACGGCGACAATCTGATCAGCGGCGGCGTCGTTTCCAAGGTGGTCTATGCGCGCGCGAAAACCGTTAAGAGCGAGAATATCTTCTGGAGCGAAAGTGAGATCACAGCGGAAGGCCGCGCCCAACGGAATCAACATCGCGGCGCGGTCGTTTGGTTGACGGGACTTTCCGGAGCCGGAAAATCCACGATCGCCCGTGCTCTGGAAAGAGAACTGTTCGCCCTATCGATGCACACCTACGTCCTCGACGGCGATAATCTCCGGCATGGTTTGAATGCGAATCTCGGTTTCGCGCCGGAGGATCGCGCCGAGAATATTCGCCGCGTCGCCGAGGTGGCGAAGCTCATGGCCGACGCCGGTACCGTGGTTATCACATCGTTCATCTCGCCCTACCGCGCTGATCGCGCCCGCGCGCGCTCGATCGCATTGCAAGCCGGCGCGGAATTCGTGGAGATCTTCGTCGATGCCCCCTTGGAAGTTTGCGAGCAGCGCGACCCGAAAGGCCTTTATCGCAAAGCGCGCGCCGGCGATCTGAAGGGCTTTACCGGCATTGACGCGCCCTACGAGCCGCCCGACGACGCGGAAATCGTCGTACGAACTGCCGACGAGACGCCAGGGGAATGCGTCGATCGGATTCTAGCCCAGTTACTTTCGCGCCTGCGTTTGTGAACGAGGGCCGTTCGCAACAAAAACATAACGGGAGCGTAACAACAGGAAAAGCCGGGAGATTTTTCTTGACCCGCCAGACCGCGGGGGCACACGATGCGTGCTCTCACCAGACAAGAAACCACGAACCCAATCGAACCCCATACTATGAAAACACGATTATACCTTCAGATTCCTCTAATCTGTGCTGCCCTTGTCATTGGCGCAGCTTCAGCGCATGCCCAAGCTTCTCGAACCTGGGTCTCCGGCGTCGGCGACGACGTGAATCCATGTAGCCGAACCGCTCCCTGCAAAACATTCGCGGGCGCCATCTCTAAGACCGCCGAAGGCGGCGAAATCGATGCGCTCGATCCGGCCGGCTACGGTGCGGTCACGATCACAAAGGCCATCGTTCTCGATGGCGGAACCGGTTCGGGATGGGCCTCGATCCTGGCTTCCGGCGTGTCTGGCGTAGTAGTTAATGTGACCGGCGGCACTCACGTTAATGATGCGGTGGTAATTCTCCGAAACATCACCTTCAACGGCATAGTGCAGTCGCCCTCGGTTGCTGGAGTTAACGGGGTCAATTACATCAAAGCCGCGCAGCTGATGGTGGAGAACTGCACCTTCGAAAACTTCAGCACGACCGGAATTACCCAGGCGTCAACGGCAACCTCCACGAACCTGAGGGTGGACGACTGCAACTTCGACAACATAACGACGGGAATAATTATCACGACGAGTTCCGGCGCATCCCTTGCCGAAATTGATAATTGCCGTTTCAATGGAATCGCCAATGGCGTTAACACGACATCTAATGCCTTCGTCACCGTTCGAAATTGTGTCTTTGCCGCCACGAACGGCGGGAACGGCGCGGTTCGAGCAAACACAGGCTGCCAGGTGAATGTCTCCAACAGCATGTTTTCTAATAACGTGGTCGGGGCGAACGTCTCCGGCGGCACAATCCGGCTCACGAACAACGACTTCTTCAACAACACGACGGCGATCTCTGGCACGGCAGAATCTGCCAACAACAACCGGTTCCGGGGAAACACATCGGACGGGACGGTGTCGAACGTGATCGTGGTGAAGTAGCCGTTGGTGACTTGCGTCGCTCTTGCGATCAGAACGGCGCCACTCTCCATCTCCGATGGCCGCGAGCAATCCTCGCGGCCATCGTGTTTTTACCCGAGTCCCGAGCGCGAGCAGCGCAAGAGGGGATGAGGACGAGCCGCAGTCCTAGGCAAGAAGTTCGTGGATTCGTTAGACTCGCCGCTTGGTAATGTTATTTCTTAAGGGCAGATGAAAGTCGTGATTTTATGCGGCGGCCTGGGTACGCGTTTGGCGGAAGACACCGAGATTAAGCCCAAACCCATGATCGAGATCGGGGGCCGGCCGATCGTCTGGCATATCATGAAGCACTACGCTCATCATGGCCTGAGAGAGTTCTACATCGCGCTCGGACATCGCGGGGAAGTGATCAAGCGTTTCTTTGTCGATTACTCGAGTCTCGGCGGAGACCTGAGCATCGACCTGGCTTCCGGGCACATCGACAAGCATGATCCCCCTGGAGAAGATTGGTTCATTAACCTAAGAGACACAGGCCAGAAAACAAACACCGGTGGACGCGTCAAGCGCCTTGAACAAAGCCTTAAAGGCGAACCGTTCATGCTCACTTACGGCGATGGCGTCTGCAATCTGGACCTGAACCAATTGCTCGAGTTTCACCGCTCTCACGGGTGCATCGCCACGGTAACGGCAGTGCGTCCGCCGGCGCGCTTCGGTGGCTTGATATTTGATGGCGACTTCGTCTCCGAATTCACCGAGAAGCCGCAAATTGGCGAGGGCTGGATCAATGGCGGCTTCTTTGTTTTCGAGCCGGGAATCCTTAATTACTTAAAGGATGACAATACAAGTTTGGAAAGCGACGCCCTCGAACAGTTAGCAAGCGAACGCCAGTTAGTGGCTTATCGGCATGAAGGTTTCTGGCAGTGCATGGACACTCCCCGCGATAAGCGCTTGCTGGAAGGTTTATGGCAGGAGCGCCGCGCTCCCTGGAGGGTCTGGGAGTAAGAATGCGTGTCCTGGTTACCGGTCACAATGGCTATATTGGCTCGGTCCTGACAAAGGTATTGCGATCGGCCGGGCACGACGTCCTTGGCTTAGACAGTTACTACTTCGCGAATTGTGAGCTGGAGGATGAGGAAGAAATACCCGCGCTTCGTAAGGACGTGCGCGATGTGGCGCCTGCCGATCTGGAAGGTATCGAAGCAGTCCTTCACCTGGCGGCACTTTGCAACGATCCGCTCGGTGACTTGAATTTTGATTGGACTTTCGACATTAATCATCTCGCGTCCCGACGGCTCGCCAATCTGGCCCGGGCCGCGGGCGTAAAGCGTTTTCTCTATGCCTCATCCTGCAGCATGTATGGACAAGCAGGAGGCGAGGCGGTGGACGAAGATGCGCAACTTCGACCCATAACTACTTACGCCATCTCGAAAGTCCGCGCGGAAGAGGACATTAGCAAATTGGCAAACGATGACTTCAGTCCCGTCTTTCTGCGCAATGCCACAGCCTATGGTATGTCGCCGCGCCTTCGCGTTGATGTGCTGCTTAATAACCTGGTCTGCTGGGCCTATACGACTCATAAGATTCGCATCCTGAGCGACGGCGCGTCGTGGCGACCCATCGTTCACGTCGAGGATATTGCCCAAGCCTTCACCGCTGCTCTCGTCGCGCCCCGCGCGGCTGTTCACAACCAAGCTTTTAACGTCGGATCCAATGATGAGAATTATCAGGTGCGGGAACTGGCGGAGATCGTGCGCGAGATCCTGCCGGACTGTGAAATCGAATACTCCCCCGATGGCCGTCCCGACCCTCGCAGTTACCGAGTAAGTTTCGATAAATTAACCCAGCTTCTACCCGCTTTTGCGCCGAGATGGAACGCTCGCCTGGGCGCACGGGAACTCTACAATGGCGTGCGCGATTTGGCCCTGAAGCTGGATGATTTTCGCGGCCGCAAGTTCACTCGACTAGCCCAATTCAAGTATCTCCTTGAAACAAGGCAACTGAACAACGATCTCCGTTGGAGCGAGACCAGTAACGTGGCCCATGGGTAACAGGACCGGAGTATGTCGCTCCTGCCAGCACTCCGATTTAAAAGAAGTCTTATCCCTGGGCCGGACGCCACTCGCCAACGCACTTCTGACCGCCCAACAACTCGATGAGCCCGAAGAGACCTACCCGCTTGATCTGGTTTTTTGCCCGCGGTGTACGTTGGTGCAGATCACCGAAACCGTCCCGCCGACAAAATTATTTCGCGACTACCTCTACTTCTCTTCGTTCTCTGATGCTTTGTTGCAGCACGCCGAGACCATCGCCACACGACTGAGGAAGGAGCGCGCTCTCAATGAGCACAGCTTAGTCATTGAAGTCGCCAGCAACGACGGTTACCTCTTGCAATACTACAAGCGCGCCGGCGTCCCCGTTTTGGGCATCGAGCCGGCTCGCAATGTCGCCCGCGTCGCGGAAAAGGAACGCGGCATTCCGACGATCTGCGAGTTCTTTGACGAACGGCTGGCTGCTCGTCTGGTCGATCGAGGTCAACTCGCCGATGTGATTCACGCCAATAACGTCCTGGCGCACGTCGCCGATCTCAATGAATTCGTTTGTGGTCTCGGGCGCATTCTCAAACGCGACGGTGTCCTGATCATTGAAGTGCCTTATGTGAAGAACATGATCGATCGATGCGAATTCGATACTATCTATCATGAGCACTTGTCTTACTTTTCGCTGACAGCACTTGTTCAACTCTTCAGCCGTCACGGCCTGGTCATTCAAAATGTAGAACGCCTGGACATTCACGGCGGAGCATTGCGCGTTTATGCGGGGCACGCTGGCTCCCTGGAAGATCATCGTCTTCCCGCGGCCGAAGACGTCCTCAAAGAGGAAATGGAATGGGGCGTCGACGACTACGGGTTCTACCTGGGTTTCGGGGCACGAGTGGCGGCGTTGCGCGACGAGCTGGTTGCCTTTCTGCGTAACTTGAAATTGCAAGGCCGGCGCATCGCGGTTTACGGAGCTTCCGCCAAGGGAAGCACTTTGCTCAACGTCTTTCGCCTCGGCCAGGAGACGCTCAGCTATGTGGTTGATAGAAGCACGGTCAAACAGGGGCTTTACACTCCGGGGACCCGACTGCAGATATTCCCTCCGGCCAAACTTCTCGAAGACTTGCCGGACTATGCGCTGCTGCTAACGTGGAATTTTGCGGAAGAAATTCTTGCTCAACAAGCGGAATACCGGCGGCGTGGCGGCAGGTTTATCATTCCGATACCGGAACTAAAGGTGGTTTGAGGTGCCAGGATGCCTGGCAGTTGCGTCCCCGGGAGGATAGCAATAGAGCTAAAAGTAATCAAACATGCATCCCGAGGGAGCGAAAAATCTAATAGCCGGCCTCGTTAGTATCGGGATGCCTCTCTACAACGGTGCCCGATTTCTATCGGCCGCGATCGACTCGCTGTTAGCTCAGGACTATAATAACTTCGAAATATTGATTTCGGATAACGCCTCCAATGACGAGACCGAAGCGATCTGCCGGGCGTATGCAGCGGCGGACTCAAGAATTCATTATCATCGGTGGGAGACCAACCGAGGAGCAACTTGGAACTTTACTCGCGCCTACCAGTTTGCGCGAGGGGAATACTTCATGTGGGCAGCGCACGACGATCTGCGCCGACCAGACTACGTCAGTCGGTGCGTCGAGGCGCTACGCGAGAATCCGAACGCGCTCTTTTGCCGGACCGACGTCAAATTTATCGATGTAGAAGGTCGCGATGTCACGGATACCTTCAAGGCCCAGACTCTGCCGCCAGTCGGTGCGACGCCAAGAGAGCGCCTTCGCGCGATATCTCGTTCGACCTACTGGGTTGATTTCTATTCCTTGTTTCGCACCCGCTGCCTGGCCGACGTGTTGCCGCTACAAGACGTATGGGGTAACGATGTATTACTTGTGGCGGCCATTTGCTTGCGGGGTAACGTCGTCGCGATTCCGGAGCGACTATTTCAATACCGTCTTTTTTTCGATAAAAGCGCTGACCATGTTGCCCAGACGCTAAACATCCGGGTGAGCTGGCTCCATCTTAGCCTGGAAATGTTAAGGAAAATTTGGCGCGCGCCCCTCGATTTAGGGGACAAAGTTTTGACGGGATGGATGTTCCTATCCGAATTTTGCTTACTCAACCGGACCGTGAACGGGCACATCCGTGAAGAAGGTTTCCGCGGCGTGCGCCATGCATTCATCCATAAGCATCTTCGGCGGGCCTTTGGCATGGCGGCACTGGGCCTCGTCCTCTTTGCTACGAATTATTTCCAGTGGATATGGAGGTCTGTGCGCGACCCGCTAAAAACGAAATAACAATTCCGTCGCCGGCCTTCTCAATGATCTTGCTGAGATCGGGGCTGCGTGGATTTTCAAAAGGTATGATCTTTAAAGGACTGAAGTTAGAGGGGGCATTTCTCATCGAACCCGAAAGGCACGAGGACGATCGGGGATTTTTTGCGCTGACCTGGTCGCAGGCGGAAATTGACGCGCGCGGGCTCGAGCCGCGAGTAGTTGAATGCAATGTCTCTTTCAATTGTCGGCGCGGGACGCTCCGGGGGATGCACTACCAGGCTGCCCCGCATGGACAGGTTAAGATCGTCCGGTGCACAACGGGCGCCATCTACGATGTCATCATTGATCTCAGGGCTGGATCGGCAACGTTTAAACAATGGGTCGGCGTCGAGTTAACCGCAAGAAACGGAAATATGCTTTACATTCCGAAGGATTTTGCGCACGGATTCCAAACTCTAGCAGATGACACGGAAGTCTTCTATCAAATGTCTGAAGTCTACATTCCCGAAAGTGGACGAGGAGTACGCTGGAATGATCCTGCTTTCGGCGTAACCTGGCCGCGGCTGGAGAGGATAATCATTAACGATAGAGACAAGAGCTTTCCAGACTTTGTCCAACCCCCGATAAGCTTGTGACCGAGCCGCGACCATGACGGTGACTCAAACTTCCGCCGACGAATACTTCGGATTGGCTAAAGAGTTTTTTAGCAAAGCTCCAGGCCTGGCGTATCCCGATCTGGAAAGGTACTTTTGGTACCACACAATCGACTTGGGTAACGGCCTGATCACCCCGGGCTGCTATGATTACCGGCCAAGCCTTCCGGCGTTCGGGTTCCCGAATGACATGCAAGGGATGAAGGCACTCGATGTTGGCTCTGCCACTGGTTTTTTCGCTTTTGAATTTGAGAAGAGAGGAGCCAGCGTAACCTCGATCGAGATTCCCTCGCTTCGGGATTGGGACTGCTTCCCCGGAGAGACCTCGCAGCAACTTATTGAGAAGACAAAGATAGAGCTTGGAAAAGGCGGCTGGAGGCCCGGCCAGGAGTCCCCGGAGAATTTGTTCGCCAACAGCACGCCCCAGGAACTCTATCGTTACACCCTGGACGGACCGTTTCGATTTTGTCACGACCAATTACATTCCAAAGTTGTAAGGCATTACGCGCCAATCTACGACCTGTCCGAGGCCACCCTGGGAAAGGAAAAGTTTGATTTAGTATTCGCCGGCGATGTCCTCTGGCACACCATCAATCCGTTACAGGCGCTCGCCGCGATTGCGGCAGTTTGTTCGGGTACGCTGATCATCGCACAGGATTTGCAGGAGCAGGTAAGCCCTCACCCGGTAATGCTCTACATTGGGGGAGACAAATCCGGAGAGGATAGTGCCGCCTGGTGGGTGCCAAACGGCCCCTGGTTCGAACAAGTACTAAAGAAGCTAGGCTTCAAAGATGTCGCTGTTGTGGGAAAACATTCCGGGGTTATGAGGCCGGCCGGAGTACCTTATGATCGATCCATCATACATGCCAAACGGGCATAAACAGCGCTCACTCGGACGAAGAGTATATTCTGGTAGGTCGTGCTGCAATCGGAGTAATTAGTTTAGCCACCTGTCCTAGTCTTTAAGGTAACCAATAATGAGTCCAATCACCGTTTTGGGCGCATCCGGATTTATTGGATCCGCGCTCACAAAAAGACTCGAAGAGACCCGAGTTGATTATTTTGCTCCCGGCAGGAATGAGAGCCTGCTAGATAGGCCCCTCGGCCACGTCATCTATTGCATCGGTCTTACGGCTGACTTCAGATCACGGCCGTTCGAGACGGTCGAGGCCCACGTGTGCCATCTCGGCCGCGTCTTGCGGGATTGCGATTTCAAGTCTCTTACTTACCTCTCGTCCGCCCGAATTTACCCAAGGAGCGGGGCGCCTGCCGTTGAGGGAAACCTTCTTCAGGTGAGATCGTCGAATCCAAACGACCTGTATAACATATCCAAAATCATGGGAGAATCGCTCTCGCTGGCCAGCGGCAAGACAGTTAGGGTGGTCCGGCTTTCCAATGTCTACGGTGACGACTTCGCGTCCCAGAACTTCCTGCCGACAGTTATTAAGGAAGCTATTTCGAAAGGAAGAGTAACCGTGAATAACTCGCCGGAGGCAGAGAAGGATTACATCAGTATCCATGATGTGGTGGACGGCTTGCTTCACATCGCCGTCGACGCCAGGCAAAACATCTACAATCTTGCCAGCGGCAAGAATATATCTAATCAGGTGCTGCTCCAGAAAATTAGTAAGCTCACCGGCTGCGAGGTTAATTTCGATCTCGCATCGGCCAAGATCAGTTTCCCCGAGATCAGCATCGAGCGCATTTGCTCGGAGTTCGACTTTCGGCCCCGTTACCTGCTCGATGATCTAGGTGAACTGATCGACTCGTATAGGAGGCATAGCCAAGGGCATCGGAGCTAAAACATGCTCCTGCACTTACTCCGAACAAAGCAAGAAGCCAAATGGTTGTCTTAGGATTACACAAGGATCCCTGGCATAACACAGGAGCGGCGATCATTAAAGAAGACGCGCGGGGCGTGCGTCTTGCCAGTCTGAGCGAAGAACGCGTCAATCGCGAAAAGGATTCGAGGAAGTTTCCTGGCGGATCAATCGAGGCGTGCATGAACCAGGTGGGGGCCTCCTCCACGGCTGAAATTGATTTGATCGTCCTGGACTACATTGTCAAGGCCGACTGGGCCGGCGATTGGTATCGGAGTCCCTGCCAGACCAATACGCTCCTGAGAGAGATTCCTCCAGAAAAGATTCACATCATCAACCACCATCTGGCCCATGCCTACAACGTTTTTTACTCCTCCCGTTTCGAATCCGCGGCTGTCCTGATCGTTGATGGCCGCGGCTCGGACAAGGAAACGCAAAGCCTTTTCCTGGCGACGAAGGACAGCATCGAGTTAATTGAATCGACAAAGGTAATAGGGATAGGTCTGCTTTACGCCGCAGTGACGCAAGCTATCGGCTTCGGCCTTCTCCAAGAGGGAAAAACGATGGGCCTGGCTCCCTACGGCGTCGGGAGTGCCAAGAGAATATTTCGCTTCCCGCGGCACTACGAGGGAGTGATTACGGACTACAGCTCGATGTGCGTGGAGAACAGTTATGAAATGTGCGCTCCGCATGAACCGATCGTGAGTTTCGAGGACAAGGCCCGGGCGGCTTTTGAAGTTCAGGCAGAAACGGAAGCAGCCCTTCTTCATCTCGCCCGATATGCCCGCGAAAGAACGGAAGCACAACGCCTCTGCCTCTCCGGCGGCGTGGCCCTCAATTCAGTAGCGAACTACAAGGTGCTTCAATCCGGAATATTCAAGGACCTCTTCGTAAACCCCGCAGCTTCTGATACTGGCATCCCGTTGGGCGCGGCCCTATATGGCTATCACAAGATCCTTCGGAAGCCCAAGACCTATACCGATATCTCTCCCTATCTCGGGCCAGCTTATAACAAGGACCAGGTGACTGACGCAATTGAGGCTTATCGAGGAACTACTTTTAACCAGCAGGCCTTCGAGGGGTTTTCCGTTGTTGCCGAGGGGGCTTTGGAGGGTGCCGTGGAGCTACTGGCCGGCAATCGGATCGTGGCATGTTTTCATGGCCGTTCAGAGACGGGGCCAAGAGCCCTCGGCAATCGGAGTATTCTTATGAGCCCGCTGCGGGCCGAGAACAAAGATATCCTTAACAAGCACGTGAAACATCGCGAGGCCTTTCGTCCTTTCGCGCCCGCTATTTTGGAAGAGTATACGCAGGATTACTTCGAGATCGATCGCCCCAGTCCGTACATGCTTTTGGTTCCTAACGTCGTGGAGGAAAAGCGACAATGCATTCCGGCGGTCACGCACGTCGATGGCACCGGTCGGCTACAGACAGTCAACCGGGAATTCAATCCGCATTTCTATTCGATTATCGAAGGGTTTCATGCAAAGACCGGCGTGCCGCTGCTTCTTAATACCTCGTTCAACGTGGCGAGCGAGCCGATCGTGGAAAGCCCGGGCGATGCGATACGCTGCTTTCTGAGCACAGGAATTGACGCACTGCTTATTGGCGATTACCTCCTGATCAAGGATAACGAGGCGGGACGGGCATGACCCAACGTTTAGACGAGAGAATAACAATCGACATGGCGAAGGGCGAGGTGCGTATCCTGGACGCCTCTGGCGAGACGGCCTGCCCCATCGGCACGCCAGAAGCCTTCGCGGCTATTTCCCGGGCCTGGCTGAGATGCGGCTGGGATAATAAGTACGTCTACGGTTTTACCTGGCTGGGTCGCCCCATCA
>Ga0307470_10000435_pt1 | contig 21216 bp, 22 predicted proteins | sample atmos_gasesAM3C__FD_204565 | JGI IMG/M metagenome (GOLD analysis project Ga0307470, IMG submission 204565) | Hardwood forest soil microbial communities from Morgan-Monroe State Forest, Indiana, United States - atmos_gasesAM3C_05 | ecosystem: Environmental > Terrestrial > Soil > Temperate forest... | reverse complement strand
GAGCGCATCGGCGTGCCCGCCCGCGCGGGATACAAGGCCTTGGATTACGACGCTGCGCTCGACGTGCGCGGCGTACCGGTGGTGGCGCTGGCCGGCACCTGCATGGAGGCGGGCAAGACCGCGGCGGCCTCCGCCATCATCGCCCGCATGCGCCACCGCGGACTCACTGTCGATGCCTTCAAAGCGACCGGCGTGTCGCTGCGCCGTGACATCCTGGCGTTCGAGGACTCGGGTGCGCGGCGCACCATGATCTTCACCGACCTAGGGGTAGTGACCACGACCGCGAAATGCGGTCCGGCCCTGACCCGTACCATGCTCACTGAAATGGCCAACGGCCAGCCGGATGTCATCGTGTTCGAGTTGGGCGACGGACTCTTGGGAACGTACGGTGTGGAGTCGATTCTGCGGCAGCCGGACATCAAAGCAGCGTTGACCGCGGTGGCGCTGTCGGCCAATGATCCGGTCGCCGCCTGGGGCGGCGTCAAGCTGCTGCGCGAGCGTTTCGGCATCGAGCCCTGCGTCGTCACCGGCCCCGCGACGGACAATCAAGTGGGGGTCGAGATCATCCGCGAGCAGATGAATGTCGAGGCGTTCAACGCCATCAGCAGTCCCGCGGATCTCGGCGATCACATCATCACTCGGCTGGGCTTGAGCCACGCGCGCGAATCCAAGGTAGCCGGCGAATGAGCACTCCCGCTCAGGCGATGAGCACTCCCACTCCGGCAATCGTGCTCGGCGGCACCGGCTATGTGGCCGGGGAGCTGCTGCGCTTGATCGCCGGGCATCCGCAGCTCGAGGTGGCCGCCATTCTGTCGGACAGTCAACCCGGCGCCGCGGTCGCCGGCGCATTCGCGCATTTGCGCGGCGCCTATCCGGAGCTGAAATTCGCCGATCTCGACGCGGTCGAGGCGCTGGTACGGCGCACGCCGCGCTGCGCCCTGTTCTCCGCGGCACCGCACGGCGTTGCCGCCGCCGTCATCGATCGGCTGCTCACCGCCGCCGAGGCGGCGGGCTCGCGCCTGCACTGCGTCGACATCTCGGCCGACTTTCGCTATTCGAGTTCCGCCGCCTACGAGGCCGTGTACAAGCATGCACACGGCGCGCCGGGGAGAATTCGGGAATTCACCTGCGCCGTCCCGGAACACCTGCAGAAATCGCCGACGCCGCACGTCGCGCATCCCGGGTGCTTCGCCACCGCGACGCTGCTCGCCTGCGTGCCCTTGCTGGCGCTGGGGCTCACCGACCTGCGGCTGTTCGTGACCGGCATCACGGGCAGCACCGGTTCGGGCCGCAAACCGATCGAAGGCACCCATCATCCGCATCGGCACAGCGATCTCTACACCTACGGCGCCTTGAGTCATCGGCATGTGCCGGAAATCATCGCCTGCGCGAAGCTCGCCACAGGCATCGAAGCCGAACTCAACTTCGTGCCGCATTCCGGACCCTTCGCCCGCGGCATCCATGTCACCGTGCAGGCCAGCCTCAAGAAACCCCTGGGCACGGCGCAGGCGCTGGAAGCGCTCAAGTCCTATTACAGGGATTGCCCCTTCGTGCGGGTCGGCGACAGCGCGCCGCGGGTCAAGGATGTGGCGACCAGCAATTATGCGAATTTGAGCGCGGTGACCAACGGGAATTCCATTGCCGTCATGTCGGTGGTCGACAATCTCAACAAAGGCGCGGCCGGCGGCGCCGTCCAATGGATGAATCGCTTATTGGGTCTTGCCGAGACGACCGGCCTCACCGCCTCCGCCCCCGGTTGGACCTGATTGCGGGGGCGACGGCCGCCTCCCGCGGCAAGCGACAAAACGGTACATATTCATGGCGACACATTTGGCAACTTCGACGACGCAGGCTTTGACCAGCCACCTGGCGCAGGTGTTCGCGCAATATCCCATCGAAGTGGCCCATGGCGAGGGCGTCTGGCTGCACGCGCGCGACGGCCGCAAGATCTTGGATTTCTACGGCGGCCACGCGGTCGCCGGCCTGGGTTACGGTCATCCGCGCTGGCAGGCTGCGCTCGAGCGCCAAGCGCGGCAAATGCCTTTTCAAACCAATGCGGTGCCGTTGGGTGTCCGCGAGCGCGCCGCCGCCCGCCTGGCCAAGTTCGTCGGGCTGGGCCTCGACACCGTGTTTTGGATCAACAGCGGCGCGGAAGCCAATGAAAATGCACTGAAGCTCGCCTTCAAGATGACGGGCCGCAGCAAGGCCGTGGCGCTGGTGCAGGGCTGGCATGGCCGGACCGCCGCCGCCGGCGCCGTGACCTGGGGTGCGCTCGAAAAATGGTATGGATTTCCGCGCACTCCGTTCGACGTGAGTTTCACCCCGCGCGACGATCCCGCCGCCGTCGAGCGATTCATCGACCGGGATACGGCCGTGGTCATCGTCGAGCCGGTGCAGGGCGTGGGCGGCGCCTACGATGTGGGCAAACCGATGCTGCAGGCGCTGCGGCAACGCTGCGATGATGTCGGCGCGCTGCTGATATTCGATGAGGTGCAATGCGGAACCGGCCGCACCGGCGCGCCCTTTGCGGCGAATTTCTACGGCGTTACTCCCGACATGCTCACCGCCGCCAAGGCGTTGGGCAACGGCTTTCCCGTCTCGGCCCTGCTGCTGTCGCGGCGCGTCGCCGGACAGCTCAAGTACGACGACATGGGCACGACGTTCGGCGGCGGCCCGATGGCCTGTGCGGTGGCCGAAGCCGTGATCGACACCATCGAGTCCGAGTCGCTGCTCGCGAACGTGCGCCAAGTCTCGACCTACATCCGCTCCAATTGCGTGATCGGACCGGTCACCGGCGTGCAGGGCGCGGGGTTCCTATTGGGCCTGAAGACTTCCCGTCCGGCCAAGGAAGTGCAGTCGGCGCTGCTCGCCAAGAACATACTCACCGGCACCAGCGCGGACCCGCACATTCTGCGTTTGCTGCCGGCGTACATCTTGAACGAGGGACATGTAGATCAGTTGAGCGACGCGCTGGCAAAGATATCCGCATGAAGCGCTTCCTCAATCTGGCCGATTTCAGCGGCGAGCAGATTCTCGATCTGCTCGCGCTCGCGCAGGCTCTGCAAGACAAACCCGATCCGCGGGCGCTGGCGGGCAAGATCTTGGGCCTGGTGTTCTTCAATCCGTCGCTGCGCACGCTCGCATCATTCCAAGCCGGCATGGCGCGTCTCGGCGGCTCATCCTTCGTGATCACCCCGGGCCAAGGCACGTGGCAGCTCGAGACTCGGCAGGGCGCCATCATGAAGGGCGCGGCCGCCGAACACATTCGCGAAGGCATACCGGTGTTGGCGTCGTACTGCGACGCGCTGGGGGTGCGCGCCTTCGCCGAAGGCAAGAATCTCAGCCTGGATCTCGGCGAAAGCCTGTTCGGGATGATCGATGCGCTTTGCGACAAGCCGCTGATCAACCTGGAATCGGCGATGAATCACCCATGCCAGGCGCTGGCGGACTGGCGCACGCTGGATGAACTCAACGTGCCGAAGCGGGCCAAGTTCGTCCTGAGCTGGGTCTATCACCCGAAGGCGCTGCCCTTGGCGGTGCCCGCGGCCACCGTGCACATGGCGGCAATGCGCGGCATGGAGGTGGTGGTGCTGCGGCCGGATGGCTTCGCCCTGCCGCCGCAAATCATGGCCGCCGCGCGTACCGCTGCGGCGGCGGCCGGCGGCTCCTTGATCGAGACCTCCGATCGGGCGGCGGCGCTCGCCGGCGCGAGCGTGCTCTACGCGAAGGAGTGGGGTACCACCACGTATTACGGCGACACCGAGGCGGACTCGCGCCTGCGCGCCGATCTCTCCGATTGGTGCGTACGCGAGCGCTGGTTCGCCGGTGCCTTGCCCGATGCCAAGCTCATGCATTGCCTGCCGGTGCGCCGCAACGTCGCGGTGGCCGACGAAGTTCTCGACGGCCCGCGCGCGGTGGTGAAGCGCGAAGCCTACAATCGCCTGGCGGTGCAGATGGCCGTTCTGCACCGCATGCTGGCCTGATCGGCGGCCGTTTCGGAGTATTCTCGATGATCATGAGTCGACCTGACCCTTCCGTCGCTGTGCGTGCGCTCAAGAGCGCGGCGCCGTACATCCGCATGTACAAGAACAAAGTCTTCGTCATCAAGGCGGGCGGCGCGGTATTCAGCGACGAGATGTCGACGCGCGCCTTGATCGAGCAGGTGGCGATCCTGCACCAGGTGGGCATCAAGACCGTATTGGTCCACGGCGGCGGCCCGCAACTGGACAGCTTGCAGGCAACGCTGGGCATCGACACCCGGATGGTCAACGGCCGCCGGGTCACGGATCAGAAGTCGATCGATGTGACCGCGATGGTGCTTAATGGGTTGATCAATACGCGCATTCTGGCGATCTGCCGGGAACTCGACATCGAGGCCATCGGCTTGAGCGGAGTCGACGCGGGCTTGATACGCGCGCACAAACGGCCGCCGGTGCGCGTCGCGGAAGGTTCGAGCGAGACCGTGGATTACGGCTTCGTGGGCAATATCGATTCGGTCAATGCCGGGGTCATCAACAAGCTGCTCGAGGACGGTCTGATGCCGGTGGTCAGCCCGCTGTCCGCGGACTCGAACGGGGTGTTGCTCAACATCAACGCGGACACCGTGGCCGCCGCCATCGGCGGCGCATTGTCGGCGGAGAAGCTCGTGCTGTGCACCGGCGCCCAGGGAATTCTCGAGCACGTCGAGGATCCGAGCTCGGTGGTTTCGTACACCGACATCAAGGGTTTGAAGCGCCTGCGCGACGCGGGGGCGCTGAAGGACGGCATGCTGCCCAAGGCAGCCGCAATCGAGAACGCGATCCGCGCGGGCGTCCGCCGGGTTCATGTCATCAGCTACCGGTCCACGGATAGTCTGCTCGCGGAGATCTTCACGAACGAGGGCACCGGCACCCTGGTGGTGGCGGACCTCACGGCCTTGAGCCCGGCGGAACAACTGAGCGCACCGGGCGCTTGAACCATGTCCACCGGGCAGGGCACACGGCCGTTGAAATGACGCGACTCTGGGACAAGGGAACTCCGCTCGACGCGCGCGTGCTCAGCTTCACGGCCGGGGATGACCATATCCTGGACAATCGCCTGGTCCGCTACGACATCCAAGCTTCCATCGCGCACGCGGAGATGCTTGCGGCTCAGGGACTGTTGTCGGCGCAGGACCTGGGATCGATCCGGGACGCCTTGACGGCGATCGGCGAGGAGCATGCGCGCGGGGATTGGCGCATCTCGCTCGAACAAGAGGATTGCCAGACCGCCATCGAGAATCTGCTCACTTTGCGCGTGGGTGGCGCCGGCGGGCGCTTGCATGCCGGCCGTTCGCGCAACGATCAGGTGCTCGCCGCTCTGCGCCTGTACTTGCGCGACGCCGCGGAAGCGCTGCGGCGGGGCGCCGCGGCGGTGGCGGACGCGCTCGATGCGCTGGGTGCGCGGCACGGCGCCATGGCGCTCCCCGGCTACACTCACATGCAGCAGGCCATGCCGAGCAGCGTCGCCCTCTGGGCCCAAGGATTCGCCGCGGAGATACGCGATGATGCCGAGGGTCTCGATCTCACGCAGCGGCGCATCGGCAAAAATCCGCTGGGATCCGCCGCCGGCTATGGGACGCCGAACCTCGAACTCAGCCGCGAGGAGACGCGGCGGCGGCTCGGATTTCCCGTCACTCACGAGCCGGTGACGGCGGTGCAGCTTTCCCGCGGCAAAGCCGAGGCGCAATTGTTGTTTGAAATCACTCTGCTCGCGCAGGACACGGGGCGCCTGGCGGCCGACTTGTTGCTGTTCTACACCCAAGAATTCGGTTTCGTCGCGCTTCCGGACGCGTTTACCACCGGTTCCTCGATCATGCCGCAAAAGCGCAATCCCGATGTCTTCGAACTGGTGCGCGGGCGCAGTTCGGTCGCCCACGCGGCGCTCAACGAAGTGCTCGGGATCACCCAGAAGCTGACCTCCGGCTATCATCGCGATTTGCAGCTGATCAAACCGCCCTTGTTCCGCGGCATCGATTCCTGTCTGCAGACGCTCGAGATATTGCCGGGCGCGCTCGACGGGGTGATCTTTCGGCCGGAGAACATTCGGCTCGATCCCGGCATACACGCCGCCGCCGCCGCGAACGCCTTGGTGGCCAAGGAGGGCATTCCGTTTCGCGAGGCCTATCGCCGCGTGGCCGCCAAGCTCAAGGAGTCCGAATGACGATTTGGCGAAGTCTGCGTTCCCTCGAGGATCTGAATTCGAGCCGTCCGGGAACGATGGTCGAACACCTCGGAATCGAGTTCACCGAAATCAGCGATGACTTCATTCGCGGCACCATGCCCGTCGATGGCCGGACCCGGCAGCCTTACGGATTGCTGCACGGCGGCGCTTCGGTGGCGCTCGCCGAAACGCTGGGAAGCACGGGCGCGACCATGTGCGTCGACACCAAGGAATACCAGTGCGTGGGTCAGGAGATCAACGCCAATCACGTGCGGCCGGCGCGCACGGGGTCCGTCACCGGAACTGCGCGCCCCATGCATCTGGGCGGACGCACTCAGATCTGGGTCATCGACATCGTCAACGAGGCGGGTAAATTGGTATGCACGTCACGCTTGACCGTGGCGGTGATCCGCCGCGGCTCCCTGGGCGCTTGAACATCGCGCTAGCCTTTGCAACCCCGAGTGTCGTATCTTCGAGGCATGAAACAAACCAGCATCGGAATTCTGCGCCGGACCTGCGGCTCGTGGCTCATGATTGCAGCCGCGCCCTTTGCCGTCGCCCAAACTCCCCCCCCTGCGCCCGCCGCACCGCCGTCCGCGACCGCGCCTGCCGGGGGTCCGGCCGCCGCGGCACCGAACGCCGATCAGACCGGCTATTTGTTCGGACTGACGTTCGGCGAACAGATGCATGGCGTGGGAATCTCCGATCAAGTCAGCGTGGAGTCCATTGCGCGCGGCTTGAAGGATGGTCTGCAGGGTAAGAAAACCACCCCGGCCGATCGGCAGCAAGTGCAGGATTTCGTGCGTACGGTGATGGAAGCCTCGGTCGCACGCAACCAGGCCGCGGCAAAGGATTTCCTGTCCCACAACGGGCACGAGAAGGGCGTCATGACGACGGCCTCGGGCCTGGAATATAAGATCATTTTGGCGGGCGACCACAAGGCTCCCGCGGTCACGCCCACCGATACCGTGACGGTACAGTATCGCGGCAAACTGCTCGATGGGTCGGAGTTCGACAGCACGTACGCGCGCGGGGCGCCCGCGACCTTCGCGGTGAACGGCGTGATCCCCGGTTGGCAGGAGGCATTGGTGCTCATGAAGCCGGGCGCCAAATGGCAGCTGTTCGTGCCGCCGGAGCTCGCTTACGGCGCGAGCCCGAAGCCCGGCATTCCCGGCGGTTCTCTGCTGGTGTTCGACGTGGAGTTGGTGAGCGTCAAATCGAGCGGCGCGCCGGCGGCGGCGCCCGATGCCAAACCGGCGCCGAAGTCGAAGTAGCCTGGGTAGCGCGGTGCGCGGCGCCTTGACGGCGCGGCGGCCGGCTTACCGGCGCAGTTCGAGCGCCTCGGTGAGATCGCCCATCGGCGGCGCGCCGTGCGCGGCAAGTCCCTGATCGCGCCGCGTGATCCCCGGCAATGCGTCGAGATCGAATCGACGCGTGATCAATCGCAGGATGGACTCGGTGTCGTACTGAGTGTGATCGACGGTGCCGCGCTTCGCGAACGGCGAAACGATCAGCGCGGGAATACGCGTCCCCGGACCGAGCAGATCGCCCTGCGGCGGCGCCACGTGGTCCCATGCACCGCCGAATTCGTCGTAGGTGATCACGATCACCATGTGCTGCCACTGCGGGCTCGAGCGCAGCTTGGCGACCAGAGCGGCGATGTGCGCATCGCCTTCCGCCACCGATGCATAACCGGCGTGCTGGTTCAAATTGCCTTGCGGTTTGTAGAACGCGACCGCCGGTAAGCGGCCGCCGGCGGCATCGGCGAGAAGCGCGCTGTAGTCCTTCAAATGGGCGGCTCGCTGATCGGCGTGCGCGGCTGGATCGAAGCGTTCGTAGTAATTGAAGGGCTGGTGGTGCGGCTGAAAGTCCGGATTGCCGCCGGGAGTCGCGGGCGCATAGATGGCTTCGCGGGATTCGCGCGGCGGCCGGCGGCCGTCGGCGAGCGCCGCGTCCCAGGAACCGGAATACCAAATCCAATTGACGCCCTTGGCGTCCAGTGCATCGCCGATGGTGCCCGCCGTCTGGGGCGGCAGAGTGGTGGCTGCGTTCGGATCGGCGTACAGGTAGTCGGCGTCGGTGGCCGCCGGCTTGTTGCCGCTCGGCTGATACGCAGGCTGCATGGTGTTCACCGCATAGAACTTGCCGTCGCCGAAATAGTTGGCCGGCGTGATGTTGCCGCTCTTCGCAAACTGGGGCGCCTGGTCCAAGGCGGATCGCTTTGCATCCTTGGCGAGCTTCAGCCGCGGCAGGTAGCGTGCGGCCGAGTCCTGCTCGAGGATTGCGATGGACGGTCTCGCCTGCGCCGTATCCGCGTTGGGGTACTCCGGCGCGCAGGCGCAAATCAAATATTGGTGATTGAGGAACGAGCCGCCGAACGCGCCTTGGAAAAAGTTATCGGCCAGCACGAACTCCTTCGCGAGCTGGTACAGCGCCGATTGGCTGGTGTCGTAGTGTCCCATGACGAGACCGCCGGCATCGGACCACGCAGCAAAGCCGTCGTTCCGGCCGCCGTCGATTTGCATCTGATTCTCGAAGAAGCGATGCACCAGGTCGCGCGTCACCGTCGACGTCGACAGGGTGACCTCGGATTGCGCCGCAAAAGCGTGCTCGATCGAGAACGGCGCATTGGGCAGGCCGGCGCTTTGCGCCTCCGTCACCACCGGCTCGACGCCGGAAGCCGTGACGCCGCCCCACGTCGGCGGAAGAGCGGCAAGCACCGACCCATCGCGATCGATCTGGGGGACATAAGCCGGCAAGGGGCGGCCATCGCGGTCCACGACTTCACCGAGACCGTGCGCGCCCGGGAAATTACCGTACAGATTGTCGAAAGCGCGATTCTCGGCGTAGATGACCACGATGGTGTCGACCTTCGCGCGCAGCGCCCGAGTAGCGGCGTCGCCGCCGCCGGCACCCGGCCGGAGATCCTTGCCGGCGCATGCGGCAAGCGCGGCGGCGAATCCGAACGCGAGGAGCATGGAGCGGCGCGCACGGGCTCGAGCGAACGATGTCATGGCCATCAGTATAGATGCCCGCGTCGTCACGCGCGACCGGAGCCGTCGCGCGATGATTCACTCCGGTTGATTCACCCCGTCGGCGCCGAGGCGAAATCTCATCGCTAGAACGTCCAGGTCGCGCTCACCGTCAGAGCGTCCGGGTCGCCGAACTGGGAGCTGATGCGCTCGTACTCGGCTCGAAACGACACACCCCAGACTTTGGACTGCACACCCACGCCGTAAGCGAACCTGTCATGAGTCTGTTCTTCGCGGGAGAAATACCCCGGGCAGTTTTGGTTTCCGGGACACGGTTGCCCGACGAAAGTGGTGACGTCCGTTTGCAGCCGGGCGACGCCGGCCTTGCCGAAGACATCGACGAACGGTATCGGCAGCGGCAGGTAACCCACGCCGAACAGCGCCGCTGCGTGCGGATGAGAATCGAGGCCGTAGTAGTTGATTCCGTTGTAGCCGTAGTCATGGCTCGGATGGCCAAAGTCGATGTATTCGAACTCTGCGCCCAAGATGGGGATCGGCCGCACGCCGACGATCGCCTTCCATGCCGTTTGATGATCATTGAAATAACCGGGAAGGCCATAAGAAGCATCGTCGCTTCTGACCGTGGAATAACCCACGCCGGCGCCGGCATACAATCCGGCCAGATTGTCCGCCAGCGCCGCCGTCGAAGCCGCGCATGCGCCAATCGCAAGAGTCGCCAACAGAATTCCTGAAATCCGATTCATCAATATCTCCAACCTGTTACTGCAGAATGGGACCGGTTGTCGGCGCCAGAAGTTCCGGTCGAACTTCCGCGACGCGGCACGCGGTATACTCCGGCCATGAGAATAGTGAGCCTTTGGATCCCTGTCTGCCTGGCCGCGCTGGTCGTCGGCTGCGGACAAAAGGGTCCACTGGTGCTTCCGGATGCGCCCAAGCACAAGAAGACGCTGCCGAGCCCGCGCGCGCCCGCCCCTCCCCAGCCGGCAGCACCGGCACCCTCCGGCACGGCCGCCCCTGCGCCTACGAGCAATCCCGTGCCTACGAGCAACCCTGCGGACGCGACGCCAAAGCCCTGATCGGGTCTCGAGATTACGTGAGCACCCGCAAACTCATCTTGGTCGACGGCTCCTCTTATCTGTATCGGGCCTTCCATGCGCTGCCGCCGCTCAGCAACTCGAAAGGCGAGCCGACCGGCGCGGTCTTGGGCGTGCTCAACATGCTGAACAAGATGATCAAGGAAGAATCGCCCGACCGGATCGCGGTGGTATTCGATGCACCCGGCCGCACGTTCCGAGATGATCTGTTCGAGCAGTACAAGGCGCATCGCGCGCCCATGCCGGATGATCTACGCTCTCAGGTGCAACCCCTGTTGGACGCGGTCGCCGCGATGGGACTGCCGCTGCTGCGCGTCTCCGGAGTCGAAGCCGACGACGTGATCGGCACTCTGGCACTGCAGGGCGCCGAGTCCGGCTATGACGTGCTGATCTCCACCGGCGACAAGGACATGGCCCAGCTCGTGGGTCCGCGCATCGGACTCATCAACACCATGAGCAACACGCGCCTCGACCGCGCGGGGGTCAAGGCGAAATTCGATGTGTTCCCCGAACAGATCGTCGATTATCTGGCGCTGGTCGGCGACAGTTCGGACAACATTCCCGGAATCGCGGGAGTGGGCCCCAAGACGGCGGCCAAATGGCTCAATCAATATCGAACTCTCGATGAACTGATCGCTCATGCCGGCGACGTCGGCGGCAAGGTGGGCGAGAACTTGCGCAATGGGCTCGCGGTGCTCGAACTGTCGCGCAGGCTCGCCACCATCGATACGGCGCTGCAGCTGGACATTGCCGCTGAAGGGCTGGTTGCCGGCGCGCCGGACCACTCACGGCTGCGGGAACTCTACACGCGGCTGGAACTGCGCGCGCTGCTCAAGGCGCTGGGTTCGCAACTCGAACCGCCCGAAGGGGGCGCTGCGCTGATCGATGTCGTCGTTGCGGAGGCCCAGGCAACGGCGGGAGTGGCGGCCGTTGCGGTGGTCGAAACGCTGGTCCCGGCGCGCGACTATCACAAGATTCTTACGCAAGACGCCTTGGATGCGTGGCTCGCCAAGCTCGCCGCGGCACCGCTCATGTCGTTCGACACCGAAACCGACAGCCTCGATTACATGCAGGCGCGCATCGTGGGCCTGTCCTTCGCGGTGGCGCCGGGGGAAGCCGCCTACGTGCCGCTCGGCCACGATTACGCGGGAGCTCCGCATCAGCTCGACCGGGAGAAAGTCTTGGCGGCATTGAAACCGCTGCTGGAAGACGCGGCCCGGCCCAAGCTCGGACATCATCTGAAGCACGACGCTCACTCCCTGGCGAATTACGGCATCGCGCTCGAGGGGCAGCGGTTCGACTCCATGCTCGAATCATATGTGCTCAATAGCGTGGCGACGCGCCACGACATGGACGCGGCCGCCGCGAAATATCTCGGCATGCAGACCATTCCTTACGAAGATGTCGCCGGCAAGGGCGCGAAGCAAATTACCTTCAATCAAGTGGATGTGGACCGCGCCGCCGAATACTCCGCCGAAGACGCGGACGTCACGCTGCGGCTGCATCTCGCACTGTGGCCGCAGATCGAAGCGCTGCCGGGGTTGAAGGCGGTGTACGAAACCATCGAGCAGCCGCTCGTGCCGGTGCTGTACCGCATGGAACGCGCGGGCGTGCTCGTGGACCGTGAACTGCTCCGGATCCAGAGCTCGGAGCTGGCGGCGCGCATGCTCGAATTGCAAGCTCTGGCTCACGCCGAGGCCGGCGGCCCGTTCAATCTGGAGTCGCCGAAGCAGCTGCAGGAAATCTTGTTCGGCAAGCTCGGCATTCCGGTGATGCGCAAGACCCCCACCGGCCAGCCGTCGACGGCGGAAGACGTGCTCGAGGAACTCGCCGCGACCTATCCCCTGCCTAAATTGATTTTGGAATACCGCGGAGTCGCCAAACTCAAATCCACGTACACCGACAAGCTTCCCGAGCAGATCAACCGGACAACGGGGCGGATTCATACCTCGTATCACCAGGCGGTGGCGGCCACCGGCAGGCTCTCGTCGACCGATCCGAATCTGCAAAATATCCCGATCCGGACCCGGGAGGGGCGGCGCATCCGGCAGGCCTTCGTGGCGGCCCTTGGGTATTCGCTGGTCGCCGCCGATTATTCACAGATCGAATTGCGCATCATGGCGCATCTGTCGGGCGACGCGAGTTTGCTGCAGGCCTTCGCCGAAGACCGCGATGTTCATCAGGCGACTGCAGCCGAGGTTTTCTCGACGCCCTTAGGTGAAGTCAGCGCCGATCAGCGGCGCTCCGCGAAAGCCATCAATTTCGGCTTGATGTATGGGATGTCGGCGTTCGGCCTGGCCCGCCAGTTGGGGATCGGCCGCGGCGAGGCGCAGAAGTACATGGATCTTTACTTCGAGCGCTACCCGGGCGTGAAGCGCTACATGGAAGAGACGCGGCGTCAGGCGCGCGAAGCCGGCTTCGTGGAAACGGTGTTCGGGCGGCGCTTGTATTTGCCGGAGATACAGTCGCGCAACCAAGCGCTGCGCCAATATGCCGAGCGCAGCGCCATCAACGCGCCCATGCAGGGAACGGCCGCCGACATCATCAAGCGCGCCATGATCGAAGTGGACGCCTGGTTGCGGAGCTCGCGAATACCCGCTCGGCTCATCATGCAGGTACATGACGAACTGGTCCTCGAGGTGGCGGATGAGGCCATCGCGGGCATCGAAGAGCCGCTGCGTGGCCATATGGTGCAGGCAGCGACGTTGGCGGTGCCCCTCAAAGTCGATGTAGGGGTAGGACGCAACTGGGACGAAGCGCACTAAGAACATGCATCTCAGCGCGATTTGAGGCAGAATCGCCTCATATCGGCATGGGCGGCCTGCTCGGTTTCCCAGATTACAATTGTAAGAATTGCCAATGAAATTGCTGTCGATAGGGCTGGAACTTTCGGGAGGCGTCCCCATCTAACCTAATGAGCGTGAAAGACGCTCCCCGCTCTTCTCCCTGAGCGGGAATGACCCGGTTTGTCATCCCCATGCCGGGTTGGTCTGCCTCGGTGGCTGCTTCACAGTAACCACCGGGGCCTTTTTTTATGGGGACTCGAGCCAGCGGTCCATCACCTGGCGAGCCTCTTCAAATCCCAAGTTTTCATGCGCCGAGAACAATTGCGCCGTCACCGACGTATCGCTGCATGCGGCCCTGGTTTCCCGCAAGACGCGCTGTGCGTCGCGCTTGTTCAACTTGTCTGCCTTGGTGAGAAGCACGTGGGCGAAGCGGTCCCTGGCCAGAACCCATTCGAGCATCCCTGCATCTTGGGTACCCAGCCCCCGGCGGCTGTCGACGATCAAAATCAACCCGACCAGCGACTCCCGCACGTTGAAGTAGTGTTCCATCAACTGCAGCCAATGTAGCCGCACCCTTTCCGGGACCTTGGCAAAACCGTACCCCGGCAGGTCGACCAGCCGGCGGTGGGGTGCCATTTCGAAGAAATTGATCAATTGTGTACGCCCCGGTGTGCGGCTCACGCGCGCGAGTCCCGAGCGTTGCGCGATGGCGTTTATGGCGGTCGATTTCCCGGAATTCGAGCGTCCTGCAAAGGCGATCTCTCGGCCCTCATCCGGAGCGAGTTGATGTGCCTCGGCCGCACTGGTCAGGAATTTCACATGAGGGTAGGTCGACATGGCCGCCGCTGGGACGCAAATTATTGACTCTAGTGTACAATTTACGGCTGGCAGCAGTTCACAATAGCATGGGGTTACAGGCGAACATGAAGCGGTTTTGGATTATTGCAGCAACAATTTCCGGCGCGATCGCCAGCAATTCGGCTCTGCCAGCCGGCAGCGTCGAGACCGGCGCGGCCAAGGCCATTGTTTGCCAGGCTTGTCATGGTGCAAACGGCAACAGCGCGAACCCCGAATGGCCGAGCCTCGCGGGCATCGGCGCCGATTACATTGCAGAGCAGCTAAAGAACTTCAAGGATGGCAAGCGCAACAATCCGGTGATGATGCCGAACGCGATGAGCTTGAGCGCGGATGACATGGCAGATTTGGGAGCCTATTTCGACAGCCTGACCAACACCGGGTTGGAGGCCGATCCATCGTACTGGCAGGCAGGTGAAAAGCTGTATCGCGGCGGCGATCAGGGGCGCGCGATCCCGGCGTGCATGGCCTGTCATGGCCCGACCGGCCGCGGCAACGAACCAGCGAAATTTCCGGCGCTGCGCGGCCAGCAATCGGTCTATGTCATGAAGCAGTTGAATGACTATGCATCGGGCGCTCGATCCACGGGTCCGAACGGCATCATGCAGACCATCGCCAAGCGTTTATCGCCCGACGACATCCGCAATCTGGCCTCCTATCTGCAGGGTCTGCGCTGATCATGCGCCTGCGACAACTGGTCTTGTGCGCCGGATTGGCGCTCGCGCTGACCGCCTGCGGCAAACGCGAGTCTGCCGATGAGCGCTCGCCCGTCGCGGCACCCCCCTCCGCGTCGGCGCCGGCTGCCGCCGCGCAGCAGGCCGCCGTCCAGCAGAAGACGGCCGAGCAGGCGGCCGACCTGCCCTCGAAGATCACACGCATGAATGAGGATGGTTCCGAGACGGTCGAGGATGTGCCCAGCGACAGCGGAGCGCACAACCCTCTGCTGGCAGCGGTCGCCTCGACGATTGCCACGGCCTCCGCCGCGACGACCAGTGGACCGACCCTGTGGCAGGAAGGCGTCAATTACACGCGGCTCGTGCCGGCTCAGCCCACACAGGTCCCCGCCGGGCAGGTCGAGGTGCTGGAATTCTTCTGGTACGCCTGTCCGCATTGTTATGCGATCGACCCGATGGTCGAATCGTGGAAAAAGACCAAGCCGTCCTACATCAGCTTTTCGCGCGTTCATGTGATGTGGAATGAAGGCCATCGTTCGCTCGCGCGCTTGTATTACACGCTGGACAGCATGGGCAAGCTGGATCAGCTGCACGGGGAAATATTCAAGGAAATTCACCTCAACAACGATCCTTTGATTGCCGCCGATCCCAACAACGCGGCGGAATCGGAACGCATTCAAACTGCGTTCGTGACGAAACACGGAATCTCGGAAAGCGACTTCAAGAAGGCCTATCGCTCCTTCGCCGTGGAAACGGCGCTGCAGAGAGCAGACGAACTGGCGCAGCGTTATCGGATCGAAGGTGTTCCGACTTTCGTCATCAACGGCAAATACGTCGCCGACGTGCGTTCGGCCGATGGCCAGGAGCGTCTGCTGTCGCTGGTCGGCGATCTGGCGGCGCAAGAGCACAAGCATTAGCGAGGGAGTATGCGCACACACACCGGTGGCTGTCATTGCGGACGCGTGCGCTTCGAGGTGATCGCTCCGGCGAAGCTCGAGGTGGCGGACTGCAATTGCTCCATGTGCAGCAAATTCGGCTATCTACATTTGATCGTGCCGGCCGATCGATTCAAGCTCCTCAGCGGGCGCGAAGCGCTCTCGACATATTCGTTCAACACCCACGTCGCCAAGCATTTCTTCTGCGCCACATGCGGCGTGAAATCCTTCTACATTCCGCGTTCGCACCCTGACGGCGTCAGCGTCAACGCGCGCTGTATCGACAGCGATACGATCGAATCGATAACCGCGCGGCCGTTCGACGGCCGCGATTGGGAAGCAGGTCGCGCCGCGTATCGCGATCCAACGCACACTTGAACGCGGGGTTTCGCGAACCCAGTTCACACTTTCCGCGGATTATGTCGGCATGAGCCGGAATACTGCGCCCAACGTGCATTTCTGTGACGGCGGTCACACGGCGGCTCCCGGGGGTTGAGGGATGCTGGGGGCACTCGTAGGCCGCGAAGTCTCCATCAGCCATGCCGGAATTTCGTCCATGCAATGACCCGCCGCCGCTGGATCTTGCGGCATGTCGCAAAGGCGTCCGCGACAGGATGCTGGTGGGATTGGTGTTGCTCACCTTGATCCCCGCGGGCGAGGCGCTGGCGGGCGACCAGGCGTCGATCGCCAATACCGCGTCGAATCCCGGTGCCGGAAACTTCCGCCGCTCATCGCCGCCCGTCCCGGCAATGATCACGGCTCCGGAATTATTTGCACCGCCTGCCGACGACAGTCCGGCATTCTCCACCACGGAATTTCGTCCGCGGAAGCGTTCGGTGTTGGACATCGATCCCCCCGCGAACACTTTCGCCGACGCGCCCATGCTTCGAGGCACGACGGTCTGGCAGCGATTGCAGGAATACAGATCGCACGATCGCGTGCGGCTGCTGACCCTGTGGGAATCGGGCGGCAGCACAGTGTCTCTGCAGGCGGGCAAGGGGGGCTCCCCGTCGCTGCAGTGGACCAGCGGTGCCATGATGCACGGTGCGGCGGCACGAGGCCTGCTCGATCGGCTGTTCACCGTGTCGCTCGCCGGCGCGGGCAATCGGCTGCGCCACCCGGATCGGCCGGCGAGTGCGCCGGCGCCGGCGGCAGCAACCAGCCCAGCGAGCGTTCCGGTGGTCGCCAGCATGAAGTGAAGCGGGCTTCGGGGCTGGCCGGCCTCCGGCTGGGTTGTACCCCGGACCCCTGGCTTGGTTGTCCCCCGCACGTTTCTTTGAAAGAATATGCTCTGAGGAGATGGCATACCTCCTAGAACCGCCGCGCACGCGGCTGATGATGTTTACGCGATAACCGGGACGGTTGGCGTAGGCATGTTTCCCGAGCATTCCGCCCGGTACGCCCTCCGAAAAACAGCAACCAAACGGTCGGATCCAAAAGGATGGCACGATCATGAACGGTTCACTTCTGCGATTTTATGTGCACGAGGGTCATCGCCATCGCCATCAGCTGGTGTGGGAATGGTTGCTGCAGCAGGCGAACAAGCTCGGCATCCGCGGTGGTTCGGCGTTCAAGGCCATGGCAGGATTCGGACGGCATCACGTACTGCACGAGGCGCACTTTTTTGAACTGGCCGGCACGCTCACGGTGGAGATCGAATTCATCGTCAGCGACGACGAGGCGCAACGGCTGCTGGCGTTGATTCACGCAGAGAAGATCCGGCTCTTCTACGCCCACATTCCGGCACGCTTCGGGGTGATCAATCCTGACTCCGCCGATCCCCCGGTGCTCGCGTCGAGATAGATATCGGTTCGACCGCGAAATCTCTCGGGTGAAATTCCCGGCACGTGGCCATGCCGCACCAAGAGCATGGTCGTCGCGGCCGAAGATTCCATCGTGTCTCTCCTAGCCGAAGCGACACACGCGGTTAGGACACGAAAAAATTGGCGCGCCCGACTGGATTCGAACCAGTGACCCTTGCCTTCGGAGGGCAATACTCTATCCAGCTGAGCTACGGGCGCATATCGGGGGCGATACTACGCGCCGCCGGTGAGCGGCGTCCAGCGCTCCTTGAGCGATCTCCGTGCATGCCTCGAGGTCGGGCGCCAACCTAGGGTTCAGGCTGGTGACAAACCGCTTCCACATTGTGACCGTCCGGATCTAAGACGAAGGCGCCGAAGTAATTTGGGTGGTAGATCTCTCGAATTCCTGGCGATCCATTGTCGGTACCCCCCGCGGCGAGGGCAGCCGCATGAAATGCTCTCACTTGATCGCGACTGTCGGCGATGAAGGCGATGTGCAGGGGACTTGGCTTCTGCCCCGAAACGCCGAACCAAAGTTCCGGCTTGCCCGCCTTTCCGAGGCCCGCCCAGCCCTCCACTTCCATGACTAATTCGATGCCGAGCGGTGCGAGCGCACGGCAAAAAAATCGCTTGCTCCTGTCGTAATCGCTGACGGCAATTCCAATATGGTCGATGATCATGGCGGCTCCCCTCGTCGATCGAGCTTCATTTGGCGTACAAAATCAACTGTGTGCAACGAAACAAGGCAATGGTTTTGCCCGAATCCCTGTGGGTAACGATCGTGTCCCAGACCTGGGTCGTCTTGCCGAGGTGCACGGGTTTCGCGCTGCCGGCAATCGTGCCTTGTTTGGCGGTGCCCAAATGATTGGACTTGAGTTCTATGGTCGTAAAGCCGGTTGCGCCCGGCGGCAGACACGCGATGCATCCATACCCGGCACAGGTATCGGCAAGCGTCACGACCGTTCCGGCATGAAGGAATCCGTTGGGCGCCATGTGCCATTCCTTGACCGCGAGTTCGCCTCTCACTTCCGAATCGGACGCATGCGTGATGACGATGCCGAGATGGCCCGGCAGTTTTCCAACGCCGATTTTGTTCAGATTTTCGAGGGTGACCATGGCACTCCTATTGCGCTGCTTGCGCGTACCGTGATGCGCCCGCCGAGCGCAGTTGCCTGCCTATGTGCTGCCGACCTCGCGTGTGCTGCCGATCTCGGGTGTACTGCCGGTCTCGGGCAAGCCGTCGAAGAAATCGACGACGCCGGTCTCCAGGGAATACTCCGCGCCGACGACCATGAGGCCGGCTTTTTGGATGAGCTGCTCGATGATGTCCGAGCCGTGCCGCAGATTCCTCACCGACGCTCGAATGTTGGCGCGAACCGCCGCGTGACCCAAAGCGCGCAGATCGTGCCTGAGTTCGGTCGCCAGCAGGCCTTCGACGGAAGGCCGGATCAGATCCACGATGGAGTGCAGATTGTGCGACTGATTTTCGATCGGCCGCTGCAGTTGCTTCAGCGTCGTTTCAATCGCGCCGCACTGAGTGTGGCCCAATACGACCACGAGGCGTGTGCCGAATTGCTCGGCGGCAAATTCCACGCTGCCGATCAGAGAAGGCGCCACGATGTTCCCGGCGACGCGGATGACGAACAGATCCCCCAGCCCCTGATCGAAGATGATTTCGACGGGTACCCGGGAATCGGAACAGCCGAGAATGGCGGCGAATGGTTCCTGGCTCGCCGTCAATTCGAGACGCCGCGCCCGACTGCCGATGGCGCCGCGATTGCTGATATCCGACACGAAGCGCCGGTTTCCCTCTTGCAAGAGTGCGAGTGCTTCCCGGGCCAAGATCATCGATGACTCACTTTAGATCCACTGATGGGAGTTCGGTCGTTGATGGGGCCTTGGCACGCGCCCACCGAGCCGACGCAAGAACAGGTTACGAAGGGTGACCCGTGGAACTGCCGCGGTACCCGAATAGGCGCGCCGGCAGAAACAGAATCGCCCGCAATAGCGCGAACAAGGCGTCGAATGTAATCCCGACCACGCGAAATGGCAGCGACAGGAGCCAGACCAAGGGCCAGAGAACGACCGCCAGGATTGCCAACGGCCAGCACAACACCAGCAGAAGACACCAGCCGATAATCACGAGCAGCGCTTTCACAAGGTCTCTCCACGTTTCCTGCGCGCAACATTAGCACACCCTTGAAATGCCGAGGACACTGAACGCTCTCTCGTTTTGGGTGGGCAAGCCGCACCACGGCGTCGCCCGCGCGATCGGCGCGGATTATCGACAGTCGTTCGGCCTGGTGCGTTGCAAAAGCCAACACGAATGTAACGTCGGCCGAGCTGCCCCCCGCTAGTGATCGTGAGCCAACGCAAGCCGGATTCCGACGCAGAAAAAGAGGCCGCCGACGCAGCGATTGAACCATGTTTTGAATTGGTCGCCGGTCCCGAGCCGGCTGCTGATCCGCGCCGTCGACCAAGCAACCAGCAGATTCCAAATCGTGCCGTTGAAATCGAAGATCGCGCCCAGGAGCAGGAATGCCAACGGCTTCGACGGCGCATCCGACGAGACGAATTGCGGCAGAAACGCCAGAAAAAACAGCGCAACCTTGGGGTTCAAGACATTGGTGAGAAAGCCCTGGAAAAAGATGCCCCGCATCGAGGTCGGCCGATGGCCGGAGGCGATTGCCGGTTTTTGAGTCGAGCTCTTCGATCGGATCAAGGAGATACCGACATACACCAAATACGCGGCGCCGACGATTTTCACCGCGGTGAAGGCCGCGGCGGATGCGGCCAGAATGGCCGACAAGCCGAGAGCCGCCGCGCAAATATGCACCAGGGCGCCGGTGCCGATCCCGAGCGCAGCGACCGCGCCCGCCGGCCAGCCTTGAGCGGTGCTGCGCCCCACGATGTAGAGGGTGTCCGGCCCGGGCGTGATATTCAACAGCAGGCCGGACAGGACGAACAGCCAGAGATCATGAATGCCAAGCACCGACATCACCTCCTCGGAGCGAACGCTACGGCCGCCGCGGGAATTTCGCCAGCAGCGCGGCACGGCGCTCCAGGCTCTCGGCCGGCCAGCGCTCGGAAGCTCGATAGTATTCGACCTCCGCCGGGGTATCGGGCGGAAGGGCCAGCCACGGTTGCTTCGACCCCGTGTAAATGTGAATGTCGGGCGGTAACCGCGTGGGTTCATCCAGCGTGCCGACGCGGACGAAACGAATGGCGTCGCCGGCTCCGGCATAGTTGCTCCATACGGCGACTTGGCATCGTGGGCATCTGGAAATCCGCTGACCCTTGCCGCTCTGCGATGGCGTATCGACGACGACGACCTCGCCCTCCAGCAGTTGCACTCGATCCGCTTCGATCATGGCGTTCAGAACGAATGCGGAACCGGTTTCCCGCTGGCACCAACTGCAATGGCAGCAGTGGACGAACAGCGGCTTCGTCGTCATGCGGTAGCGCACATGACGGCAGGTGCATCCGCCATCGTGGAAGGAACTCGTTGTGCCCGCGCCGCTCATGCGGTTCGTTTGCGTGCGGTGACTTCGATCTCGATTTGCATGCGCGGATCGGACAATCCGGCGGAAATCATCATTGCCGCCGGGCGAACCGCACCCAGGTATTTGCGCAATATCGGCCAGCACTCGGGAAAACGCGCGGCGTTCGGCAGCACATAGGTCACCCGCACGACATCCGCGAATTCCGCTCCGGCCTGGCGCAATGCCGACTGAATGTTTTTCAAGCACTGCTCGGTCTGCTCCGGCAAACTGTCGGAAATGGTCATCGCGCCATAGTCGAACCCCGTCGTTCCGGACACGAAGACCCATTCGCCGTCGACCACCGCCCGCGAATAGCCGATATCGTGTTCGAATTGCGATCCCGAGCTGATCAATT
>Ga0307470_10000434_pt1 | contig 21236 bp, 20 predicted proteins | sample atmos_gasesAM3C__FD_204565 | JGI IMG/M metagenome (GOLD analysis project Ga0307470, IMG submission 204565) | Hardwood forest soil microbial communities from Morgan-Monroe State Forest, Indiana, United States - atmos_gasesAM3C_05 | ecosystem: Environmental > Terrestrial > Soil > Temperate forest... | reverse complement strand
CATGTCGGGGACGCCGAGTCCGGACAGCATCTCGCCCGCGGGAAAGTCGTGTGCAGGAAAGGTCACCGGCACATGGACGACACGCGCGGTTCGTCCGGCATTCGCTGCCGCTTCCCAGAACGGAATGCCCTGGCGGCGGTTGATGACACCAGGCCGGCTGACCGGAATGTACTGCTTGGTCGCGATGAATGCACCGACGCCGGCGATGACGGCAAGAGCCAGAACGACGTAGCGCGCGGTGCGGCGGAAGAGCAAAGCGATCAGAGCAAGGAAGACCAATACGATCGCAGCGGCGGCGATTGGATTCTTGTCGCCGAGGAGGAATGGCTCTTTCGTCTCGTCGAAGGCGGCGAAGACCGGCAGGTACGTCTTCGGATCGCGACGCAGAAAATCGAAGATGCCCGTGCGGCCGGGATCGATGCCGGTGGAAAACGTCGACCACGACACCGGCGTCTGTGCGGGAACCGTCGGACGCAGCGGGCGGAACGTTCCCAGCGTTCGCAGCCGCGCCAGATTCGGCAGCTTCCCTTCGTTCATCCACTGCTCGGTGTAGCGGGCGTCGACGCCGTCAAATCCGAGAACGATGACCTTCTCCTTGGCGAAGGCCGCGGAAGGCAAAACGAGCGACAGAAGCACCGCCAGGAGCGCGAGAAATCGATTGAATCGCATCGAACGGCATCATACTTGTAATCCGTCGAGCGTAAATTGAGGTGCTGCATGAGAACGCGTCAACTCTTTGCTTCATTGGCAGTTGTGCTGCTGGCCGCCTGCGGTGGCAGCGAGAAAAACGGATCGGCGGGCGACCAGAAAACGCTCGTCATCGCCCTGAAGTCGGGACCGACGAATCTGGACAGCCGCGTCGGCGCGGACAACGCCTCCAGCCGGATGTTCGACCTCGTCTACAGCGGCCTGATCAAGGTCACGCCGGACTTCAACTACGCTCCCGATCTGGCCACGAAGTGGGAGACGCCCGACGACAAGACCATCGTCTTCCATCTCAATCCGAACGCGAAGTTCCACAACGGCCAGCCGGTCAAGGCGGCCGACGTGAAGTGGACGTACGAATCGCTGATGAATCCAACGTTCGTGACGTCGAAACGATCGGGCTACAGCACGGTCGATCACATCGAGACGCCCGACGAGCAGACGGTCATCTTCAAGCTGAAGGAGGCGAACGCCGGTATCTTCGACAACCTCACCGTCGGCATCCTGCCAACTGGCGCCGACACGAACGTCTACAAGACGAGACCGATCGGCTGCGGACCCTACAAACTGGTCGAGCATCGTCCCGACGACCGGCTGGAGTTCGAAGCGTTCGATCAGTGGCACGGCGGCGCGCCGAAGATCAAGCACATCACGGTGCGCATCATCCCCGACGCCACGACGTGCATCCTGGAAATGCGCCGCGGCACGGTGAATTTCGAGGTCAACATCATCCCTTTCGAGAACGTCGCGGAGTTCGAGAAGAACCCCGACTTCAAAGTCGTCAAAAGCAACGGCTCGGTTTACCAATACCTCGCCTTCAACATGAACGACCCGGCGCTGGCGAAACCGCTGGTGCGGCAGGCCATCGCGCACGCCATCGACCGCGAGCGGATCATGCGCGACATCATGCGCGGCTACGCCCAAAAGACGGAGACGATGCTTGCCGAGGGTCACTGGGCGCGCGCCGCCAATCTCCCTTCCTATGATTACGACCCGGTGAAAGCGAAGCAGCTTCTGGCCCAGGCCGGCTATCCGAACGGCCTCAATCTTGTCTTCAAGACCTCGACCGATGCAGAGGCGAACTCACGGGCGCAGGTCATCCAGGACATGATGAAGAAGGCCGGCTTCAACGTCTCGATCCAGTCGAATGAGATGTCGACGTTCTTTGCCGACATCGGCAAGGGCAATTTCCAGATGTACTCGCTCTCGCGCAACGGAATCAGCGATCCCGATTTCTATTACGTCCTGTTCTATTCGAAGAACACGCCTCCCAATGGCCAGAATCGCGGCTCGTACGCCAATCCGCGTGTGGACCAGTTGCTGATCGAAGGCCACTCCACCTTCGACCGCGCCAAGCGAAAGCCGGTCTACGACGAAATTCAGCGGATCGTGGCGACGGACCTTCCCTACATTTCGCTCTACATGCAGTCAAACGTTGCGATCATGCGTAAGAACATCGACGGCTATGTGCAATATCCGGCAGGTTTCTATACGTCGATCCCGCAGATGACGATGAAGTAGGTTTACGGGTCAGGTCTAAAGTCTAAAGTGCCGAGGAGGCCTGATGCCTTGGCGACGATTCTCCTCGGCGCTTTAGACTTTAGACCTGACCCAGACCTTGGTCATGCAGACACTGTACGGATCCTCGAAATACTGTGCGAACGGCGGGCAAGGCTCGAAGCCGAAGCGGCGGTAAAGCTCACGCGCGGGAGCGAATGCCTCCATCGTGCCGGTCTCGAGGCTCACCCGTTCATAGCCTCGCCGCTTCGCCTCGTCGAGGATGTATTCCAGGAGTATGGAAGCGACGCCTTTGCGCTGATGCGCCGTTACGGTGCGCATCGACTTGATCTCGCCATGCGTTTTGCTCAGTTCCTTGAGCGCGCCACAGCCCAGTAGGTCACCATCCTGGCGCGCGCTCCAGAACGTAATGGCCGGATCACGCAGGCCGTCGAGATCGAGCGCATGAATACTCTCCGGCGGCGAGTGTTCCGCCGCGCTTCGCAAGTGTTCGCGTATTAATTCAACGATATCCGGCTTGGACAGGTCGTCGATTTGGATATCCATGTCTACTTTGCTGTTCGGGCAAGTACATCCGCACGGGAAGCACCGGCAACGAGATACATCACCGCGTGTCCCACAATCATGATCACAGCGTAGGCCACGGCGTCCGCGACGATGGGAGCGACGCCCGGCAAGAAGACCATCCACTCCGGAAACTTCGCCGCGATGAAGTAGTCGCGCGGCGGTCCGATGATGGTCACGATCGCAGTCAAAATGACGAGCCCTTTCAACCCGAAGCGGCGCGCCACCCGCCACGTCACGAGGTAGATGGGGGAGCACGAAATGGCGACGCCGATCCCCAGCATCGTAGCGAGGAACGGTGTCGATGCGATTGGCATCAGCCACCACCCAACCTTCACGCAGAAAGCAACCATGGCCATCGTCACAAAGGCAACAGCGACCCCTCCCACCACTGCGCCAAGAATGCGGCGCGACGTCGCCCGCGTGAGGTAGGCGACGATGACCAACTCCACAAAGTACGCGCAGGTGATGAGAGTGAGTGGGTGATTGGTCATGAGATTGTGAATGTGATTGTAGTGGCGGGGGAGTTTGCCGGGAGTCGGGGGTCGGAGAAGAGCGGGAGCCTCGCCGACTCATTCGACTCCCGACTTCCGACACCCGACACCCGCACGCGGCGGCATCACCGCGATATCGGACCCTTGCGCAATAAAACATGATGCCACGGTGCGAAGGTGCCCGGCGATGTCCGGCCCGTACAGAGCAGCCAGATCGGCTTCGATATCCGCCACGCCGCCAGACACCGGCCACTGCGGATGCGTAACCTGATATTCGATCGTCGATCCGTCGCGCTGTCGTGTGTAGCCCCAGTAATGCTCCGTGATGAACTCTTCGAGTGATCCCGTATGCGGCAGCGCGGCGGGATGCTGCGCCGCAACCGCGAAGCGATGCCACCGTCCTCCGAGCCGCCATGAGTAGGAGGCAGTCAAGGCAGGCTCCAACGAGATCGTGTGCCGCATCGGCAGCGCGCGATATGGCTCGTTGTACATCGCACGCGCCACGAGCGCGATCGCATACCGCGGCACAAGCTCGCGGATGAAGACGACGCCGCGCCGAGCCTCTCCTCCGACCTCGCGGCGAACGTAGAAGCGAAGGTTGACCTCTTCGAAGTTGCGGTGAAAGGGGATGGGGATGCCGAGGACTGTCGTGTTCAGAAACTGAAAGCCGACGAGACTGACGAAGTACCGCCCCTGCCAGGAGTCGAGCGTTGTCCCGGCCGGAGCGTACGGCTGAAGCACCTTCGGGTCGACCTCGTAATTGATCATCGCCAGGTTGTGCCAGGCGGCGGTGAGGAAGGGCGTGGGCTCCACGGTTGCCAGCCTACTATTTCTTCGCGAGAGAACGGTCTCGCGAAGGCGCGAAGGCGCGAAGCGGTTCTGACTTCGCGTCTTCGCGTCTTCGCGTGACCAGCCTTTCAGGATGTGCGAAAGTACCCACCCTTGCAGAAACCCGCACCGCAGTTCGATCGCTCCCTCGTCGAAGGTCCCATCGTCCCCGCGGTCTGGCGGCTTGCGTGGCCGACCATGCTGCAGAACATCATCGCCGGCGTGCAGGGGATCATCGACCACGTGATGGTCGGTCACTACGTCGGCTACACCGGCAACGCCGCCATCGGCGTCAGCTGGCAGGTCATTCTCGTCGTCATCGTCTTCATCAGCTCCCTCTTCACCGGTATGGCCGTGCTGGTGGCGCGATTCGCCGGCGCGAACGAGCCGGAGAAAGTCAACCGCGTCGTCTACCAGGCCTTCCTGACCGCGCTGCTGATGTCAGTCATCATGGGAGTGATCGGCTATTTCGCCGCGCCGGCCCTTCTCGACATCATCAAAGCCGCGCCCGAGGTGCAGCATCAGGCGTTGCCGTTCCTGAGGGCCATGTTCGTCGGCATCTTCGGCATGATGCTGTTCTTCATGCTCAGTGGCGCCTTTCGCGCCGCGGGCGATGCCAAAACCCCGCTACGCCTCGGCGCGGCGATCACCGTCCTCACGATCGTCTTCAATGTCATCCTCATCCCGCGCTTGGGGACGATCGGCGCGGCGTACGGGACGATCGCCAGCAGCACGCTCGTGTCGGCCTACGGCGTGTGGCGGTTGTTCGCGCCGCACTCCGTCATTCGTTTCCGCAAGGGCATGGACCTCTCCCCCGACTTCAGCATCATCCGCTCGCTCTTCCGGTTCGGACTGCCCACCGGAGTGCAGGGGATTGCGATGAACATCGGCGGCGTGCTGATGCTGCGGTTCATCGGATCGCTGCAACACAGTGCCGCGGCCCAGGCTGCGTACGCGGTCTGCTACACCGAGTTGTTCTCGCTGATCACCTGGACGTCGGTCGGCCTACTCGGCGCCTCCGTCACGATCGCCGGCCAGAACCTCGGCGCAAACAGACCCGACCGCACCCGCCTCGGAGTCGCCGTCGCCTCCCGCATCGGACTCGGCGTCGCAGCAGTGATCGGCCTGATGTTCCTGCTGATCCCGAACGTACTGCTGGGCGTATTCGGGATGAAGGATCCGCTCGTCACCTCGATCGGAACGCAGCTCCTTCGTTACCTCAGCGTCTCCGGCTTCTTCATCACCATCGCGCTCAGTTACACAGGCGGACTGCAAGGCACCGGCGACACGCGCAGCCCGCTGTACATCTCGATCGTGTCGCAGATCGTCATCCCAATCGGCATCTGCGCGATCATCCAAACGATGCGCCCCCTCCAACCTGCCGACATCTGGCGAGCCATCGTCATCGGCCACCTAACCCGCGCCATCCTCAGCGTCCTCCGATTCCGGCAAGGCAAGTGGCAGAACATCGAAGTGGATCTGGAGAGAGCACCTGCCAATTGATAATGGACAATTGACAATTGACAACGAAGGGCCGCATGAGGGCAATTTGAGAATTGCCAACAGACAGCGGAGGCTACCCTACCCCTTCTCGAAAACCCCCATCTTCCGGAACTTCTTGTACCTCTCTTCCGGGAGCGCGGCGGGTTTGAGCTTCTGTAGCTCCTTGAGCGCCTTTTCCAGATACGGCGCCAAAAGCTCGGCAGCTCGCGCGGGGTCGGCGTGGGCGCCGCCGTTGGGCTCGGGGACTATGTCGTCGATGATGTTCAGGCGTTTGAGGTCGATGGCGGTGATACGCATGGCGGCGGCGGCTTCGGCGGCGGCCGACGGGTTCTTCCAGAGAATCGCCGCGCAGCCTTCGGGGGAAATCACCGAATAGACGGCGTGCTCGAGCATGAAGACGCGGTCGCCGACTCCTAACGCCAGAGCCCCGCCGCTGCCACCTTCGCCGATCACGATCACGATCACCGGCACGCTCAGCATCGCCATCTCGCGAAGGTTGACGGCGATCGCTTCGGCCTGGCCGCGCTCCTCGGCGCCGAGGCCGGGGTAGGCGCCCTGGGTATCGATGAAGGTGAAGATCGGGAGATTGAACTTCTCCGCCAGTTTCATCACCCGCAGCGCCTTGCGGAACCCCTCGGGGCGTGGCTGGCCGAAATTGCGGTAGATCTTTTCCTTCGTGTTGCGCCCTTTCTGGTGGCCGATGATCGCGCAGGGTGCGCCGCGAAAACGTGCAAATCCGGCAACGATGGCGGGATCGTCGGAGAACTTGCGGTCGCCGTGGATCTCCGTCCACTCCTCGAAAAGGTAGCTGATGAAGTCGAGCGTGTACGGTCGCTGCGGGTGCCGGGCCACGAGGGTCTTCTGCCAGGGCGTGAGATTGCCGAAGATTTCGTCGGCGACTTTGGTAAGCTCCGCCTGAAGCGCGACGACCTGGGCCGGATCTCTCTCAGCCGCCGTTGCTTCCTCGATCTGACGCCTGAGCTGGTTGATTGGCTCCTCGAACTGCGCCGGATCTAGACTCATAGGTGCGTGACCCTAACAGATGAACAGCATGCTCGCAACTGACGCCGAAGAGGCCGCCGCAGGGCGCTCCTCACTCGAAACCTGGGCCAAAAACGAGCACATGCGGCACGTGCCCTCCGCCGAATGGATGTCGTGGAAAGTCGATCAGGATCTCCGCCGCCGGACCGACATTCTCTTCAGTTCCTTCGATGGACTCCCCTTCGATGATCCGCGCCGGCAGCCGATCGAGAACGAGTTTCGGGCGCTTTGCCGCTCCATCGACCGCCTCGCCGACTCCGCCCGCCATACGCGCAACAACCACCCGCCGCACGACCTGGCCGACCGCATTGCCTGGGGCCTCAATCAGGCCGTCTCGAGCCTCAATTCGCTCGATCCGCACCTCATAGGGCGCCGCTATCCGTTCCACACCGGCGAACGGTCCAAGGCCGAGCCAATCTATGGCTCGCTGCTCGCCGTCATCCAGCACATCGACCGCGTGCTGACGCTGATCCGGACGATCGACCGGAACGTCGATGAGCATCTCCTCGATGGGCTGGTGCAACTGGAGACGCCGCTCCGCTCCCAGCCGATCGCATGAGCATCCTCGACGCCGTCCGCCCGCTCTTCGACCACATGGAGTGGGCTGATGCGACCGTATGGCGCGCCGTTCTGGCGACTCCGACCGCGGTCGATGATGCGGTCCTGCATGCACGGCTGTACCACATCCACGCGACGCAGCATGCGTTCCTGCAGGCGTGGCGCGGCGAAGAGGTGATCTTCAGGAAAGCCGAGGAGTTCCCGGGCCTGGACGCCGTCCTCCGGTACGCGCGCTCGTTCTATGCAGTCGCTCCGGCGTATGTCGCGGCGCTGGCGCCCGAGGCGGTCGATACGGAGTTGGTGTTGCCGTGGTCGGGCTACTTCGCGAAGCGTTCCGGCTTCGCCGCGGCTCCCTCCACCCTCGGCGAGACCCTGCTCCAACTCCCCTCGCATTCGACGTATCACCGCGGGCAGGTCAACATCCGGCTTCGCGAGCTCGGTACGACGCCGCCGCTCGTCGATTTCATTGCCTGGGTCTGGGCGGGGAAGCCTGCGCCTGATTGGGGTTAAGAAAAAACGATGCACCACAAAGGCACAAAGGGCACAAAGGGCACAAAGATTTTCTCCGTGTCCTTTGTGTCTTTGTGGTGAAAGCTTCTGTTTTCCAGCGATCGATGAGATTCATAGCCCAAACCCTCATCCGCGCTACGCCCGAGCAGCTCTTCGCCTTTCACGAGCGTCCCGACGCCTTCGCACTCTTGATGCCTCCGTGGGAGAAATCGCGCGTAATCGAGAGCGCGCCGAACCTGCACATCGGCAGCCGCGCCGTCGTCGATGCCCACATCGCGCCCGGCATCACCACCCGCTGGGAATCGATGCACACCGCCTACGATCCGCCCCATTCATTCGAAGACCAGCAGGTGCGCGGGCCGTTTCGAAGTTGGCGCCATCGCCACATCATCGAGCCGCATCCCGACGGCGCGATGCTCATCGACGACATCACCTACGACCCTCCCCTCGGCATCCTCGGCCGCATCTTCGGCAAGTTCATCATCGAACGCCGCCTACGCCGCCTCTTTGCCTACCGCCACGCCGTAACCCGCGAGCGCTGCGAAGCGGGTTGATAAGCGACCTCACCGCCCGAAGCGCGCAACCGTCCTGATCCCGCACCGCGGATCAGCCTCGGCATGCAAGGCCGTAAGCGGATCGGTAGCGACCCAGACAATATGTTGCGCAGCGAGTGACGCGCGCAGCCGCTGCACTGCCATCTGGAACTGTTTGGGCGTTCCGATGTCTTCGATGTCGCCCCACGCCGGCTCGAGGTCCGGACGCGGGCCGTTGACCGACCATACGAAGAGCGGTACTCCGACCGCCTCCAGGTAGTGCCGTACTGCCTCGGGCTGGGCGAGGCTGCGATCGTTGCCGAGGTCAAATGTACAGTCGACGATCAGCACGATCGCGCGGCGGCGTCCGTCAGTGACCGCCCGCAAGCCGGCGACCGCGACGGCATCCGCAAAACGGCGCTGACTGTGAGGCTCCACCGGACGAAGCGGAAAGTTCGCGGCAGTAGAGTTGAACGATACCGTCAGCACGCCGGTCATTCCTACCTCTTTGGCCAGCAGCAATTCCGAAGTGTCGAAGATATTCGAGGAGATATGTCCCGGCGACTCGTACCGGCGCACGATCGGCCACGTGAAGCGCATCGCTGTGCCCGGATCGAGAGGCGTCTCCTTCCTCGCCCTGAGTGTGGCCTGCCAACTGCGGCGCGTGAAATAGTCCGGATCGATGGCGGCAACAAATTCGCCGGCATTCGGTTCGCGGATGAGGAACACCTGCGCCTCGGGCGTTTCGACAGCGCGCGTCTGCAACGGCACGCCATTCGCCGAGAGGCATCGCTCCAGGGTGGCGTTCTTTCCGCGCAGCTCGCCGGCGATCACGACCGGCGTCAACTCCGTGCTGATCGAGTCGCTAACGGCACCGCCGGTGATGACCACCTCCTGCCGCGCAAGCGTGAGATCGCTGAATCGCATCTGCGCCGAGATCACATGCGGACTCGCAGGATCGAGCTTCGGCAACTGCGCGCGAAATCCGGGTTCGACGTGCACCGGTTTGCCGTCGACCGTGATCGTCGTCAGCACTGGCTTGGCCGCATACACCTCTTCATAGCGCAGCGAAATGGAGACCGGGGTACCGTTCTTGTCGCTCTGCAGATCGATGGTGAGCTCGGCAGCGGGGCGGGGAAGATTGATGAGTTGCGAAACGCGGCCGGACTCATAGCCGTCACGATCGTAGGCGACGGCAACCAGCTCATGCGGCTCGAACGGCGGCCCGAAGTCGACGATCAGCGTCCAGGGTTCCGACTTCAACACTCCCATGTCACGGCCATCAAGGAGAAAGCGAACGGAGGTCACATCCGCCCCAACCTTTACCTGGATCGGTTGCGGCCCTCCAACCAGGCCGAGGTAGAGCGTCAGGAAGACGATTTGGGCGGGCATGCGGACATCTTACGGGAGCCGCGGGCGCCGAGGGCGAAATGGGTGCGCGAATGTTGCGGAGAAGTTCGCATGGCGCATGGGGTCAGGCGATTCTCTTCGCGTCTTCGCGTCTTCGCGTGACAGGTGGGGCAGGTGCGCGGTGACCACCATCGGGCGGGACGCCCGATGGCCGCGAGCGAGACGCTCGCACTCCTTTACCCTACATCCCCCGGGGGGAAGCCGAAGCTGATGCGGATGGCGGCGTATTCGGGGTGGACGGCGCCGGTGCGGGTGCGGATGATGAGCGGCGGTTCGATCCACGCTTCGCGGTTGGGAGGGAGGTCGGCGGCGCGCATGGCGGCGAAGAGGGAGATCATCGGGGGCTCACCTTCTTTGAAGATGACGTCGCGGCGGCGGAGAAGCACCAGACCGTTGGCGCGCAGGGCCTCCTCGGCGAACGCGACGCCGGCGTTTTCGCCGGGTTGGCGTGGGGTCAGGTCTAAAGTTGAAAGCGACCCGACATCAGAGGTGGGAGAAGTCGCCAAAAGCAGTGGGTCACTTTCAACTTTAGACCTGACCCCTTTCCGTTGATTCCGTTTGTTCGCGAAGACGAAGACAAACGTGCCGCCTGGGGCGAGGATGCGAGACGCTGCGGCTGCGTAGTCGGCGACCGTTCCGCGCACTTCGATCCGCGCGGGGACGGCTTGCGGATGCGCAGCGCCAGTGGCATCGCTTGCAGGCCAGTACGGGGGCGAACCGGTGACGAGGTCGAAGGGGGCTTCGCTGGCAAGGATCGTTTCGTCGCGAAGGTCGCCGAGGTAGGTGGTGAAGCGGGCGTCGAGGCCGTTGTAGCGGATGCTCTTGCGCGCCAGGCGAAGTGACATATCCTGCGCTTCCACTGTGCAGAATTGCGCACCGGGGAGACGCCATGCCGAAAGGATTGCCACCGAACCGATTCCGGAGCCGAGGTCGGCGGCGCGGTCGACCCGAGGAGTCCATTGCGTTGCGTACCAGGCCGTGAGGACGTCGTCGGTCGAATAGCGATGCCCCTTCTCGTACTGGAAGATGCGAAAATAGCCGCAGAGATAGTCGAGCGACTCACCGGCGTCCGGTGCAACCCCGCGCGGGGGAACCGGACCCGGCCGCCGCCAGCCCCGATACTGGGAATCGTCGTCGTTTTGCAATAAAAGAAACCCTTCTTCGCGTCAGACGTATCACGAAAACCGCTCGATCCTCGCGTCCCGGGACAGGTTTGTCCGGTCACGCGCGGCAAAATCAACAACCATCAAACCACTGGAGGCATCATTTGAAGGAAGCAGCTCGAAGACTGTCCACATCAATCTTCCTGCTTCTGACGATCACAGCGACCCTGCGCGCGCAGGATCTCGCCTCGTTCGAGAAGCGCACCACGGTGCGCAAGCTCGACAACGGCCTGACCGTGATCGTCATGGAGCGCCCCGAGGCACCGGTCTTTTCGTTCACGACGATCGTGAACACCGGATCGGCACAGGAAGTCCCGGGGATCACCGGCCTTGCGCACATGTTTGAGCACATGGCGTTCAAAGGCACCGACAAGGTCGGGACCTCGAACTACGCCGCGGAATCGGCCGCGCTGGCGAAGGTCGAAGAGGCATACGCCGCGTACGATCACGCCCGCCGCGATCCCGTCAACCACGATGAGGCGAAGATCGCCGCGCTCGACAAAGCGTGGAAGGCCGCCATCGACGAGGCGCAGAAGTTCGTCGTGCCGAACGAATTCAGCAAGATCGTCGACCGCGCCGGCGCCGTCGGCGTGAACGCGTTCACCAACGACGACGAGACGACCTATTTCTATTCGATGCCGTCGAACCGCGTCGAGCTTTGGGCCTACCTAGACTCCGAGCGTTTCCTGCATCCCGTGTTCCGCGAGTTCTACAAAGAGCGCGACGTCGTTCACGAAGAGCGCCGCATGCGTACCGAGAGCACGCCGATCGGCCGCATGATCGAGCAGGCCCTCGCGACGGCGTTCACAGCGCATCCCTACGGACAGCCGGTCGTCGGCTGGCCTTCGGATCTTGAGAGCTTCTCCGCCACCGATGCCAAGGCCTTCTTCGCCAAGTACTACGTACCGGCCAACATGGTCGTGGCCGTCGTCGGCGATGTGAAGGCGTCCGAGGTCATGCCGATCATGGACAAGTACTTCGGGCGGCTTCCGAAAGCGCCAGCACCCGATCCGCTTCGCACGATCGAGCCAAAACAAGCCGCGGAGCGAAGCGTCATTCTTCATGAACAGGCACAGCCGGTCTACTTCGAGGCCTACCATCGTCCGGCAGCGACCGATCCTGATTCGGCAACGCTCGATGCCATCGAGATGCTGCTGTCCGAGGGACGCACCTCGCGCTTGTATCGGTCGCTCGTTCGCGACAAAAAGCTGGCCGCGGTTGCCGCGGGATTCAACGGCTTCCCTGGGCGGAAGTACCCGAACCTTTTCGCCTTCTTCGGCATCCCCACGGCCGGCCACACGGCCAGCGAGCTGGCGGATCCGATCCACGCCGAGATCGAGCGGCTCAAGACAGAAGATGTTTCCGCCGACGACCTGCAATCGATCAAGACGCGGACGAAGGCCGGGCTTTTGATGCAACTCGACAGCAACTCCGGACTGGCCATTCAACTGGCTACCTACCAGACCGTGTTCGGCGACTGGCGCGAGCTTTTCCGCGAGGTCGACAAGATCGACAAGGTGACGGCTGCCGACATCAAGCGCGTCGCCAACGCCACGTTCACTCCGACCAACCGGACCACGGCCATGATCGAGTCCGTAAAGAAAGCCACTCCGGCATCGAAGGGAGACACGAAATGAAATCGCTTCGCATCCATGCGATCGCGGCGGCGACAGCATTTCTGTCCCTGCCGCTGATGGCTCAGGTTTCCGATTACCACGAGATCAAGACGCCGCCATTGCACCAGATCCAGATGCCGCAACCGAAGCGAGTGCAGCTCGCCAACGGCATGGTGATTTTCCTGATGGAGGATCACGAGCTGCCGCTGATCCGCGGCACTGCCCGCATCCGCGGCGGCGCGCGCGATCTCGCCGCCGACAAGACCGGCCTGGCCGGAATCTACAGTGCTGCCTGGCGGACCGGCGGTACGACGTCGAAGACCGGCGATGAGCTCGACGACTTCCTCGAAGCCCGCGCCGCTGCCGTGGAAACAAACGCCAACGAAGACGCGTCCAGCGTTCGCTTTCACATGCTGAAGGGCGACTTCGACGCGGTCTTCCCGATCGTCGTCGATGTCCTCGAGCGTCCCGCCTTCCGCCAGGAAAAGGTGGATCTGGCCAGGACGTCTGCGACGACGGCCATCTCGCGACGCAACGACGACGCCAAGGGCATCGCAGACCGCGAAATGTCCAAGCTCGGATTCGGCGCCGACTCGCCGTACGCGCGCGTTCCCGAGTACACGACTGTCAACAGCATCACGCGCGACGATCTCGTGGCCTTCCACAAGAGGTTCGTCTATCCGAACAACATCATCCTCAGCATCGTTGGCGACTTCGACAGCGCGGCGATGGAAAAGAAGCTTCGCGATGCCTTCGGATCGTGGGCAAAAGGGCCGCAGGCTCCGACAGCCGCGCCGACCGGCGGAGCTCCCGCAAAACCAGGCGTTTACTTCGTGGCCAAAGATGACGTGACGCAGAGCAACATCTACGTCGTCCACGGCGGGACTGGCGTTCTGCGAAACAGCCCGGATTACTACGCCATGCAGGTGATGAACGAGATCCTCAGCGGAGGCTTCTCCGGCCGCCTGATGAACGACATCCGCACGCAGCGCGGTCTCGCGTATGGCGTCGGCGGCGGCGTCGATACCACCTGGGACCGGCCGGGCCTGTTCCACATCTGGATGGGAACGAAGAGCGGCTCGACGGTCGAAGCGGTCAACGCGCTGCGCACCGACCTGGGCGATCTGCAAACGAAGCCGTTCACGTCCGACGAGCTTGCGCAGGCGAAAGAAGCAATCCTCAACGCCTATGTCTTTACCGCCGACTCGAAGTCGAAGGTCCTCGATCAGCGCGTGAATCTCGAGTTCTACGGCTATCCCGCCGACTTCTACCAGACGTATCCGGCGAAGCTGCAGGCCGTGACCGCTGATGACGTTGCGCGCGTCGCCAAGAAGTACGTTCAGCCGAATCAGGTCGCAGTCCTGGTCGTCGGCAAGGAAAAGGATTTCGACAAGCCTCTCTCCACCCTCGGCGCCGTAACTCCGGTCGACATCACGATCCCCGAGCCCGGCGCCAAGCCGGCAGTTGCGACAGCCGGAGCAGACCCAGTTAAACCGAAAGCCAGCAGCCCTGAAGGCCTGGCGTTGATCAAGAAGGTGCAGAGCTTCGTCGGCGGGAAAGCGAAGATCGATGCCGTCGTAGCAACGCACACCATCGCCTCCATGCAAGCGCAGGGTCCGCAGGGTCCGATGGACGTGGAGATCGAAAGCATCGTGAGGTATCCCGACTACAGCCACCGCATCGTCAAGACGCCGATGGGCGAGATCAAGATGATCACCACGCCCGACGGGGCATACATGTCCGGCCCGATGGGCGCGCAGGACATGCCCGCCTCGCAGCGCGCCACGATGCGCAACGAGTCGCGCGCCGACATCCTCTCCGTCCTGAAGAACATCGATAACCCGAAGTACATCTTCACCGTCGCCGGCACGGAGAAAGTCGGAACCGCCGACGCGCAAGCCCTCACCGTCGACGCCGACGGCGCCAGCATCAAATGGCTCGTCGACCCCACCTCCGGCAAGATCCTCCGCCGCATCTCCCAATCCCCTCGGGGCGAAGCCGTCACCGACTACACCGAGTGGAAAACCTTCGACGGCATCACCCTCCCCATCTCCTTCACCACCACCACCGCCGGCCAACCCAACGGCAAAGGCAACCTGAAGTCGATGGAGATCAACCCCACCATCGACCCCAAGCTGTTCGAGAAACCGGTGAATTAGCCCTCGCGTGCTTGCAATGCAAAGGGCCGCCGAAAGGCGGCCTTTTGTTGGCCCGTGTGCGTCTGCGCCTCGTAGCGCCGACGGCCTCGTCGGCCGTACCGCCAGCGGCCCGCTGGCGACTCTGCCTGCCGGACGCTCGATCAGTCAATCAAGAGCGCATTGAACCCCGCCTGCCGGAAGTCGCGATCGCCACTGAGTGCATCCCTGATTCCCTTCTGCTCCATGATCAAGAACGAGGTGCAGTCAGTCAGGCCCCATGTTTTGTCCGCGCGTCTCCGGAAACGCTGCAGTGCTTCCCGGAAGGCACTGCTCGTCATCGGAACGATTTCGGCACCTGGGGTGGATTGGATGCGGTCAATGAGTGCGCATGCCGCCCTGCGAAGCTGTTCGCCTTTCCCCGCGAGCGCGTTGAGAACCTCGGTCAGCACAATTTCGCTCGTGACAATCCTCATTGGCCGAAGCCTTGTAGAGACCTCCAAAGCCTTCTCATGCAAGTTGTCCCTCGGGTTGGTAACAGCAATCCAGAAGCCGGTATCCGCGAATACGCGCGTCATTCGTCCTCGCTGGAGCTCCCGTAAAGGTAGTGGTCGAGATTTGACGCGAGATCCTTCGGAAGGCGGTCCCACTCTTCAGGCGGTAGACTCGCGCCAAGGTCGATCAGTGACTGCAAAAGGGAATGCACGGAGTCGTCATCCGTTTCGCCATCAAAGTCGTCGTCATCAGTGCGCCGGAGCTTCGCTGCCGTTTTCGCTAACGGAGCATCACGAATCACGGTAGGCGTCTTCTCGATGAAGACCGAGGGCATCTCGCGCAGCTCCTCGCGACTACCTGTGGAGGCTGGCGCGAAAGGTTGCGCAAACCGCGGACGCATTTCATACGTCAAGGTCGCCGGAGCCGCAGATCGGATCGATTGCGTCTTGATCGACTCGCCCTCGCGGAGGTTTTTCCCGAAAGTAGCGAGCAGACGCAGAGCACGTCTCGGCATTCGTTCAGGTATAGGCCGTTCTTCAGCGACAGCCGCTATGGTCTCGTCGATCAACAGCGTTGCATCATCGATTTCGTCGGCGTCTTGCAACGCCGCGGCCGACCACCAATCGTGATGGGCGATGACTCGCTTGATCGGCACCGCCACGGATCCAGCCTCGATGGAGTAGATCTTCAGCCGGATGGATTCCACATATCCTTTCGGCACTCGACGCCCGCGGTTCTCTCGTCGCCACAACTCTTTCGCCGTCTCGATGAGGACCTTCCTGTATGTCAGCAGCTCCGAGAGCATGTCGAGATCCATCCCCGCGTCATCAAAACGCGGCCCGGTAAAGGTGATGGTCGCGACATCGCGGATTTCGTCGCTCATAGCGTCACTTGAGGATACACGGAAAGAACACGACTGGGCTGACGCCGGCGATGTGGCTCTCGTCGCCCGAAGCGGAGTTCCTACTGCGCAAGTTTGACGGCGGCAGCACTGGGTCCCTAAACGGGCCCAGTGCCACGACGGAAGCTTCTTCCGGCCAGTAAAAGCAAGAATGCGTGCGAGATCCGGAGCCAAACGCCCTTCGACCTTATGTCGTAGCGCCGACGGCCTGTCCTGCCCGCGCGCGGCGAAGCCTCCGCGGATCGCCGACAGTGTCCATGGACACATATCGCGGCCAAAACCCTTCGCGAAAGAGGGTTCGGGGCTCGTCGAATAGATCCTTGGATCTACCGAAATCAGGAATCGGCTAGCCGAAGATATCCATGGGCATATTGCGGCGGCATCATCAACTCGCTGAATAGATCTCCATGGACAAATACGGTAGTCACTCAGCACTACCGAAATTGTCCATGGCCATATTCTAATTAGGCTATGGATATATTCGATCTGGAACCAAGGCCTTGAAATTTGCCATGGCCTAATTTCGTCAGCCTCTTCGGCTCGCGAAATAGATCCATGGACATATATAGCACCAGCCACGCACTACCAAAAGTGTCCATGGCCATATTATAAATGTCCAACCACAATTTTAAGATCTGGCTGCCAGATCTTAAAATTTGCCATGGCCTGCTTTCGCCAGCCAGAATAGAATTTCGCCACCTCCATGGATAGATTCGGGAGTCAGATCGCTGGCCTGTAAGTATCCATGGACATCTAATTGGTGTCGTGACCCCTTCAGAAACCCGTTGATCCGCAGATGAGCGCAGATTAGACGCAGATAAACCTACCTCGTCCGCTCCCGAACCACCACCCTCCCCGCTTTCGCGCCGGTGTGCTCGCCGTCTTTTAGAACCTGGGTGCCGTTGATGAAGACGTCGACCACTCCGGTTGCGAACTGCATCGGCTTTTCGTACGTGGATGGCGCCCCGACCGTTCTTGGGTCGAAGACCACCACATCGGCGAAGTTGCCGGGGGCGAGCAGGCCGCGGTTGGCGATGCCGAGGGTTTGCGCGGGGAGTGAGGTCAGTCGGCGCACGGCCTCGGCCAGCGGGATCACGTGCTCGTCGCGGACGTACTTGCCGAGGAGGTTCGTGAAGTTGCCGTAGGCGCGCGGGTGGTTCGACGACTTGAGGAAGACTCCCTCGGGAGCTGAGGAGTCGGCGTCGGAGCCGAAGGAGACGTACGGCAGCGCGATCTGTTTGCGCAGGTTGTCCTCGGACATCAGGAAGTAGATGGTGCTGACGCGGGTGCCGTCTTCGATGACGAGGTCGATGGCCGCATCCTCGGGGGACACGCCGCGCATCTTCGCCACCTCGGCCAGCGTCTTGCCGGTGAGCGGTTTGAGCGCGTCGCTCTTGAAACCGACCAGCAGCACGCGGTCGGCGCCGCCAGCCAGCATCATCAGGTTCTCCCACGTGTCGCTCTGCGTGCGCATCTCCGTGATGACGCGCTGGCGCGTGGCCGGATCCTGCAGCCGCTTGCGCCACGCTTCGTAGCCGCCGGCCTGCACCCACGTCGGCATCGCCGCATCGAGACCGGTCATGCCGGCGGTGTAGGTGTACATGTCGGCGGAGACTTGCAGCCCCGAGGCGCGGGCGGCGTCGACGTGCCGGATCAGCTCATCCATCTTCGGCCAGTTGGCCTGACCGGCAGCCTTGAGGTGGTAGATCTCGGCGGGAACGTGGGCCTCGCGCGCGATCGTGATCAACTCATCGACGGCTTCGACGAGGCGGTTCCCCTCGCTGCGCATGTGCGAGATGTAGATGCCGCCATGCTCGCCGGCGACCTTCGCCAGCGCGATCAGTTCGGCGGTCTTCGCGAACGTTCCGGGCGCGTAGATGAGCGCCGAGGCGACGCCGAATGCGCCGTCGTCCATGGCTTTGCGCGTGATGTCCTGCATCTGCTGCAACTCGGCGGGCGATGGATCACGGTTCTCGCGCCCGATCACGTTGATGCGCGGCGTGGCGGCGCCGATGAAGGAGCCGATGTTCGGCGTGACGCCGCGATGCTGCAGCCAGTCGAGGTATCCGCGCAGTGTCGTCCACTCGATCGGATACCTGATGTCGGCCTCGGAGTCGACGAACTCCTTCTTCATCGCCGGCAAGAGTGGTCCCATCGACTCCCCTTCGCCGAAGATCTCGGTGGTCACGCCCTGCTTGGTGTCGGAGAGCCCGCGGCCGTCGGCGATGAGCGACTCCTGCGCCTGACTCATGATGTTGATGAAGCCCGGCGCGACAGCGAGGCCGTGGACGTCGATCTCCTTGGCCCCGCGGCCCGGCACGTCGCCGATTGCGGCGATACGGTCAGCACGGATGGCGAGGTCGCCTTGCACTGAGGGCTTACCGCTTCCGTCGTAGAGCGTGGCGTGACGGAGGACGATGTCGTAGTCAGTCCTCGGCGTCGTGGCGCAGGCGGCGAGGAGGAGGACGGCAAGTGCGAGAAGGCGTCTCATGTCGCGCATGAGACTAACGCAGTCTCACGCGAAGCCGCGAAGGTCGCGAAGGAGAGCATCGTAAACATCAGCCCTTCGCGTCTTCGCGTCTTCGCGTGAGAGAGTCTTTGCGCCGGCCCTACGTTCGCAGCGTGGTCAAGGCGAGCAGAGTCATGGCTACGCCGAGGAGCAGCAGGGTGAATCCCGAGAGTGCGGGGATCTGCGATGCCGGGACTACCGTGACTGTTGCCGTGCTGGTGTTGTTTGCGGCGTTCGTGTCGGGGTTGGTCGTCGATACGTTGGCCGTGTTCGACACCGGGCCGGGCGTTGGCGGCATGTTGAGCACCAGTGTGATCGTTGCTGATGCGCCGTTGGTCAGCGTGCCGAGGTTGCAAGTTACGGTCGAGGTGCCGCTGCAGCTACCCTGACTTGGGGTTGCGGAACTGAACGTCGTGCCGGGCGGGATCGTATCGGTGACCGTGACGGCGGCCGCATCGGCCGGCCCGGAGTTGTGAACGTTGATCGTGTATGAGACCGGCAATCCCGTTCCATAAACTCCGGGAGGTGCGGTCTTCGCGATCGAGAGGTCGACGCTCGTGTCGGCAGTCTCGAAGCTCGCCGCCACGCTGAACCCGGTCCAGCCGGTGTGGTCGCTGAACGTTCCTGTTCCTCCGTTCCCGACGTCGGTGTTCTGGTACGCGATATCCGGATCTCCCGGATTGCTTCCCACCGATGGGCCGGCTGTGTTGAGGCCAACGTTCAGTGCATCGAAGGGACCATCCGTTCCCATGGGCGCGGAGCCGAAGGTCTGGGTGTTGAAGGCGACGCCGTAGATGATCTGGTTCGGAAGCGTGATGGACAGTGAGGTGAGGTCGAATGCGATCGTGAAGGCAAGGCCGGTGTAGCACTTTCCGTCGCCCGCAAGCCATCGATTCGGATCGAAATTCGGCGCGATCAAGCCGCACGCCGGGTTCCCCGCAGGGCGCCATGGAATCGCAAAGGTCTGCGTGCGCGTCGCGATCAGCGTTCCGGGCTCCGGAACCAGGCCGCTATTGTTGACGTTATAGAGATTCAACGTGATCGGATGGCTGAACCCTGACGCGTTGCAAGCCGATGACGGCGGACACATTCCCGGCGCCGTGAAGACCGACTGCAGCGCGAAGGAGCTCATCACCACATTCACCTTGGTCGGCACGCGGTTCGTACCCGCGAACTGAATGAGCTCGCCGAACTCGGCGGTGTGGTCCGACTGAAAGCCTTCGCTCGGCACATTCCCCGGAAGCGGGCTGGGAATGTCGTTGTAGATGATCACCGGCGGCGCAGCCAGGGCAACGCCTGAAACGGCGATCAGCAGGATGACGATGACGGTGAGGATGCGTGCGGCGATCGGTTCGTTTTGCAATTGCAAATCACGGATGGGAACAGTCGTCATGTAGGGCTCCGGAGAACTGACTGGCTGAGCGCTATGGCTCGTCGGATGGATGGAGAGGGCTTGAAGGACCAGCGAGGTGGGGCCCGCTTCAGGCCTCATGCGCGGGAGAGGCTGGATTCACCGCACGCACGCTAAGGTTATCACGTGTGCGCCTGCCGAGTGGCTGCGTCATACGAAGTGAGCGGCTACTTCCCGCTCACTTCCGGCGTTATTGCTTGTTCTGAATCACGACCGGCGGCGTCGAGACGTTCGTCACGGTCACGGTGCCATTGGGGTTCGAAACGACGCGGACCGGAAGCGTGACGCGGCCGCGCGCTGTCACTGACTTGGCGGAGTTGGCGATCGCGGCTGTGCCCGTTCGCAGGCTCCCGCTGGCCGCTGGCGCCGTAACCCTCGTGGGCGAGATTGTCGCCGGCTTCGTTCCTGGCAACGTGGACGCCGTCACCAGATTGGCAGCGACGTTCGGGCTCGGGATTGCCACGGAAGACATGGTCGGAGTCAGCGCGACGCGACTCGGAGTCGTCGTAGCATTCGTAATCGTAGTTCCGGCGGTGTTGTTTGCAGCCGCGTTGGGAGAGGGAATGGCCGCGGACGACATCGTTGGCGTCTGCGCCAGACCGCTTGACGTCGCGATGTTCGAAATCGTCGTTCCCGCCGAGCTGCTCGCTTGATTCGGAGAGTGAATCACTGAAGACGACATCGTCGGCGACGTGTTCGTCGTCGTTCCTCCGATGTTCGACTGTGTAACTGCCGGTCCCGCGGAGAACTGGCCGGGCGTTGCTGTCATCGCTGCAGTGGTCGGTGTGATTAGAGTGGAGTTTGCGGGCGCGGTCGCCGCAATCGTTGCATTTGCCGTCGTCGCATTTGCCGTCGTCGCACTTGCAGTGGCACCGCCGACCGATGCTGCGGTCGTGCCTCCGGGCGCGATGAAAATCCCGGCATCGCCAGCAGGACCGCTGATGACAACCGGTGTTGCCGGCGAGCTGATCGACGCGTTCACCGTCACCTCGGGATTCGCAGTCGCAGACGGCGGGATGAACTGCCCGGTGGGCGGCGTCGGTCCCGATTGCACGCCTGCCGGATCGATGGGCCCGAGGTAGCGCTCGCGTTGATGCGAGGCCATGATGGCGGCCGCATCCTCGGCCCGATCGATGTTCGCGCCGGGCGAGTACGCGCTCGTCATCGGCGGATTGCCAGACGTTCCTGAGGACGAGCCCGGCGTCGACGCCGGTCCGGCGGGCGGCGCCATGGACGGCTGACTGTTGCCAGGAGTGTGATTGGTGGAGCAGCCGGACGCTGCCAGAAGAAGGATGAGCGCGGAGGTCGCGAGGCCTCCCGCTTGCTGAGCTTTCGTGCGCAT
>Ga0307470_10000433_pt1 | contig 21239 bp, 18 predicted proteins | sample atmos_gasesAM3C__FD_204565 | JGI IMG/M metagenome (GOLD analysis project Ga0307470, IMG submission 204565) | Hardwood forest soil microbial communities from Morgan-Monroe State Forest, Indiana, United States - atmos_gasesAM3C_05 | ecosystem: Environmental > Terrestrial > Soil > Temperate forest... | reverse complement strand
GTTCTGGACCTCGGCGTCGATGCGGGCCTGGCGCTCGGCCTGGTAGAGCCGTGACCGCTCGAGCGCCTGCGTGCACTGCTGGGCGAGCGTCAGCGCGAACCGCAGGTCCTCGTCGTCGAAGACGTGGCCCTCGGGGAAGACCATGCCGAAGCCGCCCATCGCCCGCCGTGCGGAGACGAGCGGCACGGCGACCAGGGCGCCGTCGCCCGCCGGATCGGGGAGGAAGCGGCCGGGATAGCGCGCGACGCGGGCGGCGTGGTCGAGGAGGACGACCGGCTCGCCGGTGCGCACGGCGTCGGCGAGGGCGACCGGGCTGGCGAGCGGGAAGCGCCGCCAGGGCGTCACCTCGCCGGGCGGGAACCCCGCGGCGTGGAGCAGCTCGAGTTCGTCGCCGGCGGGGGTGACGAGGGCCATCGCCCCCGCCCGGGCGCCCAGGGCAGCGAGCCCCTGGTCGAGGATCACCGCCGCCACCTCGGCGGCGGTCGCCGCCTCGGAGAGCGCCGCGGTGACCGTCTGCAGCCGCAGCGTCCTCGCCGCCGCGCGCTCGGCCGCCGCCCGCGCCGCGCGCTCGGCGATGAGGAGGCGCGCCCGCTCCTCTTCTGCGAGCGCCGGGCCGGTGACCTCGCGGTTGATGGCGACGACCGCCGTGACCTCGCCGGTCTCGCCGCGCACCGGCGCCAGGACGTACTCGAAGTGCTGGATGCCGGCAGGGCCGGGGAGGGTCAGCTCGTGGCGCTCCGGCCGGCCGCTCGCCATCACCGACTCGCGCTCGGCGTCGATGCGCTCGAACGAGGAGGCGCGCAGCCCCAGCTCGCGCCAGGTGCGGCCCACCATCGCCTCGGGCTTCAGGCCGACCGCCCGCGCCGCGGCCTCGTTGACCAGCAGGTAGCGGCCGTCGCGGCCGATGACGCTGATGTGGTCGACCGTGGCGTCGAGGATCGCCGCCATGGTCTGCCGCTGGACCGCCAGGGGCGACGACCCGGGGCGCTCCACCGAAGGGTCGGGAGACTCGCGTTCGACGGCCATGTCGTGTCCAACCTTAACCCGGATCTTGGCGATGCGATTCCGCCGGCCTATTTGACACCCTGCATATCGTTGACCCCTTCCCCCGGAGTGGCTAGCCTGTCGTCATTCGAACCCCGAAGGAGGACTCATGCGGATCCACCGGCTGAACCTCGTCCTGCTCTCCCTGCCCCTCCTCGCCGGGTGCGCGTCGCACGATCAGTACCGCAAGACGAGCCCCCCGATCCCGCCGATCCTCGTCGCCGACCTCGAGAAGCGCCAGGACGTCGACGACGGCAGCGGCGCGAAAGCGTGCTCCGAGCTGCTCTTCCGCGAGCGGTCGATCGAGAGGTTCCGCACCCAGCCCACCCCGGACAACCCGAACGGCGAGCCCTTCACGATCGGCGTCATCGAGCTGAGCGACGACGGCCACGTCAAGGACATCCGCCAGCGCGACGAGGTCTTCCGCGAGCTCAAGCGCGTTGCCCGCGGCGGCGACGCCGCCTCGCCGGAGAGCCAGGGCGCCGTGGTCGTCACCTTCGTGCACGGCTGGCACCACCGGGCGAAGGTCTGCGACGAGAACCTCTCCTGCTACCGGCGGGTGATGGAAGGGCTCGTCACGCGCAAGGACGACCGCGCCAACAAGGGGCCGGTCTTCGGCATCTACATCGGCTGGCGCGGGGAGTCCGCCCACCGCCTCACCGGGCTCACCTTCTACAACCGCAAGGCCGCGGCGCAGCGCGTCGGCTCCCTCGGCGGCCGCGACCTCCTCCTCGAGCTCGGCCAGATGCAGCGCGACCTCGACCGCGAGGTGCGCACGGCCACCAACGGCCAACGCTTCGTCAACATGGTGACCGTCGGGCACAGCTTCGGCGGCGCCCTCGTCTACTCGGCGATGGAGAGCCTGAGCGTCTCGGAGTACGCCGGCAAGCACGGGGTCGGCTATCCGGCGTGCAAGGCCGGCGACGTCAAACCGGTCCGCAGCGGCGTCGGCGACCTCGTCGTCCTCGTCAACCCGGCCTTCGAGGCGAAGCGGTACCGGTACTTCGCCGAGGACGTCGCCGCGCCGGGCGGTTACGCGCTCGACCAGCGCCCGGTGCTCCTCACCGTCGCCTCGACGGCCGACGACGCCGTGGGCGTCGCCTTCCCGCTCGGCCGCTCCCTCTGGCTCGCCTGGCACCCCAATGCCTGGCACGACGGGCGCGCCGAGATCACCGGGCTGGGGCACTACGACCCTTACACCACGCACCACCTGATCTTCCACGGCGAGGGGGCGAAGCCGGTCGAGGCGAAGGCGCTGACGGACGAGGAGGCGCTGGGGCACTGCGACCTCAAGGGCGAGCAGCAGAGGGGGCTGGTGCGCGCCACCTGCGACTGCTCCTATCCGGTCTACCAGCAGGCGCCCGCCGCCGCCGCTCCCGCTGGCTCCCAGATACCGGGCCGCAGCGAGGACCCGACCCAGCTCAAGGCGGGCGCCGGCAGCGTGCACGCCCTCAAAGAAGACGTGGTCCTGCAGCCGATCGACGAGAGCAAGAAGCACATTCCCTACATCGTGGCCTCCGCCCCCGGCAACCTCATCAGCGGCCACAACGACATCTACAACCCGAACTTCATCCTCTTCCTCATCGGCTACATCAACAGCAACCTCCCCGGCCCCGGCCCGAGCAAGCCGGCGAGCGAGGCGATACCGGCCTGCGGGTGAGGTCGGGGGCAGCTCCGAACGAGGAGCACCGAGGGCACGGCGCCGGAATCGTAGAGCCTGAGATAGAAGTACCCGATGCCCGCGGTGCCGAGCATCAGGTTCGGCGTCTCACCACCCGAGACGACGCCGCACGGCCAAGGGTTCCGGTGACGATAGACGGACTGGATGCCGCGGTCGCCGATGGCCAGCTCACGGCGCGCTTCCATTGGGCGGTGTCTCCTTCCTCGCCGGATTCCCCGGTAGTCTCACCCGCCGAAAGGCTACGCCGCCCTTAGTTCGTTTACACGTCCTTCGAGCAGTTCGGCGGGAAAGACGCTGTGCTAGATTCGAAACCGATGTAGGGCGGAACGGAAGAAGAGCCGATGGTAACGATCAACAAACTCGACGCTGCACGAGAGCAGCTTGAGGCAGCAAGCGAACTGTATTTTCGCGAGATGGGGATCGCGTCGATCCACACCCTCGCGGCGGCGGCTTTCGAGGTCGTCGAAGCCCTCGCCGAAAGACGAGAGACTTCGACTCTCATTCAAGAAAACCTCTTGAACTATCTGACTGAGGAAATGAAGCAGGAGGTCCTGCAGGCTATGCGGACACCGCAAAATTTCTTCAAGCACGCAGACCGAGATCCGGAGGCAGAGCTGGAATTGGAACCGAAATTCACGGAAATGTTGATGATCTTTGCCGTGACGACGTACTGGAGGCTGACGGGTCAACTGCCGCCAATTTGCGACGCGTTCGCAAACTGGGTCTTGCTACAGCAACCGGAATGGTTGAAGAACGTACCGGCGGCGGAGGGATTGTTGAGAAAGGCGAAGGAGCTCGCAGGGTCCATGAGCCGGATGGAATTTCGGGACGGATACTTGGCGAATTGCAGCCCGGGGCGAGCCTGAAGCGATGGTCAAAGGTCACGCATTCGATCTAGTCGGTCATAGAGCTGTCTCGTCGCGTCGAGCGATCGCAACGGCGCTTAAGCGTGTCGCCGTAGAGAAAGTAGGCGGTGATGCCCAGGCCGAGCTCGCGCCAGGCACGGCCCACCATCTCGACGGCCGTCAAACCGACCACCTGAGTCGCGACCTCGTTGACGAGCAGTGGCGTCCGATGACGTTGATTTCGGTCGTCAACGGCGACCGCGACCTCCTCTTCAAGCTCGGCAACCGGCCGCCGCCCGGGGTTCACCGCCGTCGCCGTGCTGACGCTCGCACCCGCCGCGACGCGAGCGTTACTACGGCCCCGGGTGCCGCAGGCGCGCAGACTCCAGGACCGCGGGGTTCACCACGTGGATCGGCCGGCCCGCCGCGTAGGCGACGATCTGGTCGAAGACGTCGGCGAACTGGACCTCGTACTCGTCGCGCGTGACGTAGCCGATGTGTGGCGTGCAGACGACGTTGGGCATCGCCAGCAGCGGATGGCTGGTGTCGAGGAGGGGCTCACCCTCGTAGACGTCGACGGCGGCCATGCCGGGGCGGCCCGCCGCGAGGGCGCGGACCAGCGCGCCGGGCGCTCGACGAGGCCGGCGCGGCTGGTGTTGACCAGGAGCGCCTCCGGTTTCATCCGGGCGAGGTCGGCCGCGGTCACGATCCCCCGCGTCGCGTCCACCAGGGGCAGGTGGAGCGAGAGCACGTCGGACTCCGCGAAGAATGCCTCCCGGTCGGGCGCCACCGCATAGCCGTCGCCGCGCGCCCGCTCGCGCGAGCCCTCGCGCCCCCAGGCCCAGACCCGCATCCCGAACGCCTTGCCGTAGCCGGCGACGACGCTGCCGATCCTGCCGTAGCCGTAGATCCCCAGCGCCTTCCCGCGGAGGCCGCGGCCGACGCCGACCTGCCAGCGCCCCGCCTGGAGCGCCGCCATCTGCTGCGGGACCTGGCGCATCGCGGCGAGCACCAGCGCCCAGGTGAGCTCCGCGGCGGCGTACGACGGCGTGCCCTGGTGTTGGCTCGACGAGACGACGATGCCGAGCGCGGTGCACGCGTCGACGTCGATGTGCGGATAGACGCTGCGCTGGCTGATGAGCCGCAGCTTCTCCAGCCGCTCGAGGAGCGGCGCGCGGATCGCCGTCCGTTCGCGGATGAGGACCAGCGCCTCGGCATCCCGCAGCCGCTCCGCCAGAGCGCCGACCTCCTGGACGTGATCGTTCCAGATCGTGACCTCGTGACCGGCCAGCCTGGTGAAGCAGGAGAGGGTGCGGAGGGTGTCGTGGTAGTCGTCGAGGATGGAGATCTTCATCATGCGGCCTGCGTTTTCGGCCACTATAACGGCCCCTGGCGGCAACCGACCTGTAAACGACTATTGACAGCAGCATCGCTCCTGAGGCAGGATCGCGGCCTCGGCAATGGAGCCGGGACACCTACGATAGTCGGAGGATCATGTGCGCGCCGAGGACGGCGCGGCTAAAAGTGCCTCGAATGACGGGGAAAGCCGTCACTTGAGGTTGGAAGACGGGCGGGACCTGACACTCTCGTGGCTGAGCTCGACCAGGCCCTACCCGACGCAGACAACCATGGCGAAAGCCAAGGGCTCCCGGTAACGCCCAAGATGGCGCCGGAGCCCTCGTTCCTTCCCCACGGAAGGAGAAGGGAGCCGAACATGGCAACCCAGCGTTTCAAAGAGAAGATCGTCGACGCGCAGGTGCTCTTCGACAACGTCACCCCACGCCTCACCGACATCCCGCAGCTCACCGCCGACCACACGGCGCTCGGCAGCACCCTCGCCGAGGCCAGGGACCTCCAGGCTCGGCAGGAGTCGGCCGAGGGTCAGCTCCGCAACCTCAACGACCAGCGCCGTGACGTCGCGAAGCGGACGGCGGACCTGCGCCGCCGGCTGGCGGCGGGCCTCAAGGCCGCGCTCGGCCCGGACAGCATCGGCCTCCTCGAGTTCGGGATCAGGCCGCGCCCGCAGACGTTCACGCGCACCCGCCTGACTCCGGCGCAGAAGGCGGCGCGGGCCGTCGAGCGCGCCCTCGCCAAGGCGGCGGCGCTGCAGGCGCAGGAGAAGCCTCCGGCGCCGGCGCCGGCTCCCAAGCCCGCCACCCCGTAGCGTTCACCCTCTCTTGATCTGCAGCTCCTGATCTGCAACCTTCCGGCGCCGGGCCTCCCCGGCGCCGCTCTTTGCTTCCCCAGCGCTCGCATCACACATATCGCACTGAGCGGGACGGCTCGACCTGGTTCCAAGCCGTTATACCGGGTCGATGGAGCTGCGAACACTTTGCCCTTGCGGCTCATGTTCCGCGGCACCGTAAGCCGCTTCATTCCTCTTCCATCGGCGATGGGTCGAGAAGCAGTATGCTGCGAGGACAAACAAGAACCACGGCGCCCTCTCGGCGACGAAGCCCTTCGGGTCCTGAGGTAGACCGGAGCCCATACGTTCGCCAATCACTGAGCCTGCCATAAATAATATCCACCAGATTGAGCACTGCCGAAGCATAAACCACACGTATCCCCGAGCCCGACGGCCCTCCCACTTGACGACTTCGTCCTGCGTCATAGGGCCGACTTCTTCTGGAAACAGATCCATGCGCGGCTCCGCACCCCGAAGCAAACCCGATTGCCGAATACCTCTTATATGGTATCTCGGGAGCCGGCTCGCCTCAACGACGCCTTGCGTGGCGCTGGCTCTCGTCGTGCTCTCATTGTAAGGAACCGCGGTCCGAGCGAATGGGACCGAGGTCCGATTGAAATGAACCGTGGTTCCGTCGAACGGGAGCGCGGTCCGGTGGAAGCGGACCGCGGTTCCGGCGCGATGAACCGCGGTCCAAGCGAACGGGACCGCGGTTCCGTTGCAGCGAACCTCGGTGCATTCGTGATGGACCGCGGTCCGAGTGAAGGGAACCGCGGTCCGAGTGGAGGCAACCGCGGTCCCGGTGAGCCGAAGCGCGGTCCGGCGCGCCAGGACCTCTGGGCATCCGGCCTCGCCGCAGGTCCCGCCGGCCGCAAGGACGTGGCCGCGCGCGTTGCAAGGGGGGTGAAGAGTAGGCCGCCGCCGCGCGGATCACGCCGTGGACCGACCGTCGTCGGCGAGCGACGAGGCGTGGCGGCAGCGCTCCAGCAGGCGAGCGTCTCCGAGGCGCTCCGTCCAGGCGGCGAACGCGGCGGTGGGGCCATGCCACTCTAGCTCGCCGGCAGCGCGGAACAGGGGCGCGTCGGTCCTCAGCGTCGCCAGGTCCTTGAAGCGAAGCGCCAGCTCGCGGTCCGGCAACACCTCGGCGGGGAAGCTCTCGAGGCTGCCGTAGCGATTGAGGAGACGCGCCGCCGTGCTGCGACCGATCCCGGCAATGCCTGGATAGCCGTCCGCGGCGTCGCCGACGAGGGCGAGGAAGTCAGGGATCAGGAGTGGATCGACCCCGAACTTCTCGCGGACTCCCGCCGCCGTGAGGATCTTCTTCCCCCGCCGATCGACCTGCACCACCCGCTCGCCGCGGACGCACTGCGCGAGGTCCTTGTCGGGTGTCCAGATGCAGACCTTCTGCACGCTGTCGTCCTCGGCGGCGATGCGGGCGGCGGAGGCCAGCGCGTCGTCCGCCTCCAGCTCGATCATCGGCCAGACGACGACGCCCATGGCGGAGAGGGCCTCCTCCAGCGGCTGGAACTGCCCGAGGAGCGCGCGCTCGACGCCCGCCGACGTCTTGTAGCCGGGCCAGAGGCGATTGCGGAAGGACTCGATGACGTGGTCGGTCGCCACGCCGAGATGCGTCGCCCCCGTCTCGATCATCTCCAACACCGTGTGCATCACGCCAGCCACGGCGCCCAAGGGCCGATCCTTGCCCTTGTTGACACGGCGCTGGCCGTAGAAATGGCGGAACAGCTCGTAGGTGCCGTCGAGGAGATGAACGATCATCGGGCCTTATGGGGACGAGACGCTAGTGCGGTCGCTTGGCCCTGGTGCAGCGGTCGGCCGGCGATCAGCGCGCCGGCTGCGGCCGGCTGCCCGGCTTCTCGGGGGTTCCGCCGGCGGCGCAGAGGGGGCAGTCGGCGGCGGCGTGCGAGGGGAGGTCGAGGCGGAGGAGGGCGCGGAAGGGGACGGCGAAGGGGGTCGCGCCTGCGGCCGTTCTGTCGATGATGGCGCCGACGCCGACCACCTCGGCGCCCTGGGCGGCGGCCAAGGCCGCCACCTCGTTGGTCGAGCGGCCGGTCGTCACCACGTCCTCGACGATCGCCACCCGCTCGCCAGGACGGAGGGCGAAGCCGCGGCGCAGGTCCATCCCCTCGCCCTTGCGCTCGGTGAAGCGGAAGGGGACCCCGAGGGCCGCCGCCACCTCGTGGCCGATGATCATCCCGCCCAGGGCCGGCGAGAGGATCGACTCCGGCGCGAGGTCGGCGAGGGCGCGGGCGAGCGCCTCCCCCACCTCGCGGGCGCGCGCCGGGTGCTCGAGAAGGAGCGCGCACTGCACGTAGGCCGAGGAATGGAGGCCGGAGGAGAGCTGGAAGTGGCCGCGTTTGAGCGCGCCGCTCGCCTCGAGCAGGCGGGTGACGTCGAAGGGGCCGGAGGCCAGCGGCTCAGCTCTCGGCGGCACCGGGCGGGACCTCGCGGCGGATGTCGTACTGGTCGAGCTTCTTGTAGAGGTTCGAGCGCGGGGTGTCGATCGCCTGCGCGGTCTGGGTGACGTTCCAGCCGTTCTCCTCGAGCTTCTGGAGGAGGAAGAGGCGCTCGGAGAGGTCGCGGAACTCGCGCAGCGTCTTGACCGCCATGATCGCCCCCGAGAGCTCGGGGCGCGCCCCGCCGGTCGCCGCGATGACGTCCTCGCGGGTGACGGTCTCGCCCGGCGCGAGGATGAGCAGCCGCTCGACCAGGTTCTTGAGCTCGCGCACGTTGCCCTTCCAGGGGAGCGCCTGGAAATGGGCCAGGGCGTCGGCGGCGAACTCCTTGGGGCGGTAGTTGTTCTGATCGGCGTAGCGGCGGACGAAATAGTCGACCAGCGGCGGGACGTCCTCCAGGTGCTCGCGCAGAGCCGGCGTGTGGATGGGGATGACGTTCAGGCGGTAGAAGAGGTCCTCGCGGAAGCGGCCGGCGGCGATCTCCTCGGGGAGGTTGCGGTGAGTGGCCGCCACCACCCGCACGTCGACCGTCACCGTGCGCTCGGCGCCCACCGGCTCGACCTCGCCGTTCTGCAGGACGCGCAGCACCTTCGCCTGGGTGCGCGCCGACATGTCGCCGATCTCGTCCAGGAAGATGGTGCCGCCGTCGGCGGCCACGAACTTGCCGGTCTGGCGGCGGACGGCGCCGGTGAAGCTCCCCTTCTCGTGGCCGAAGAGCTCGGACTCGATGAGCTCCTCGGGGATGGCGGCGCAGTTGACCTGGACGATGGGGCGGTCGCGGCGGGCCGAGAGGGTGTGGATGGCGCGGGCGACGAGCTCCTTGCCGGTGCCGCTCTCGCCGGTGACGAGGACGGTCGCCGGGGTGGGCGCCGCCTTGTCGATCATCTCGCGCAGCCGCTTCATCGCTGGCGCGGCGCCGATCAGCGCCTCGGCCTCGGGGCGCAGGGTGCGGTTCTCGGCCGCCAGGCGGGCGCTCTCGGTGGCGTTCCGCAGCGACAGCAGCACGCGCTCGCGCTGCAGCGGTTTCTCGAAGAAGTCGTAGGCGCCGCGCCGCGTCGCCTCGACCGCCGTCGCCACGTCGGCGTGGCCGCTGATCATCAGCACCGGCATGTCGTAGCCGCGCTCGCGGAAGGCGCGCAGCAGCTCGAGGCCGTCCATGTCCGGCATCTTGATGTCGAGGAGCACGGCGTCGGGCAGGCGCTCCCCCACCTTGGCGAGCGCCTGCGAGCCCCCCGCCGCCTCGTCGACCCGGTAGCCCTCGTACTCGAGGATCATCCGCAGGCTCTCGCGGATCGCCGCCTCGTCGTCGACGATGAGGACCGAGGCCCGGTAGCTGTCGCTCGTCTTCGCCATGGCGGCGGAAGTCTAGCAGTGTCTCAAGGGGGTGCGCCGCACCAACAGAGGGATGAAAACCCCTGTAGGGGCGGAGCTTGCCTCCGCCCTGGTCCGGAGCGTGATGCAGATCTGTGGCTTGCCACGGTCGCGGGCGGAGGCAAGCTCCGCCCCTACAGGGGAGATAAAACCTGCTCGCAGCCTGCGGGACATAAAGGACGAGGGTTCGCTCTGGCGCGAGCATCGGGGGCAGGCACGGGACCTGCCCCCGCCGCGGGAACTGAACGGCGCGTTACCGGCGTCGGACGGTCATGGGCAGGTGCCCGTATCCGGGAAGGAGTCGGTCGGGCAAACGTTCGTCGTCGTCGAGCAGTCGAAGACCGGAGCGCAGGTGGCTCAACAGAGGCAGAAGCCGTGAGGGCCGCATGTTCCCTTGAAGCCGTCACTGCATCCGAAGGTACGGCAGCAGAATTCGAAGCAATCTTCATCATGGACACAGCTATGGGCGTGCGGGATGAAAAGATCTCCGAGCGCCGCATCCACGGTGGATGGGCATGCCATCGGAGTCTCCTGGGCGAAGGCCGGTGCGGCGGCCGGCCCCTCCGCTGTCACGGCAAGCTTCGGGCCGACGGCGATCAATACGACTAAGAGGGCGGCGAGCCGAGCGAAACCAAGTTGTCTCATCGGGCACTCCTCTAGAAAGAGCCCTAGGATCATCCAAGGGCCCCTTAAAAGAGAAAGTGCTCGAACGCAGGCGTTCCGCGCCGAGCGGTTCCGACTCCCTGATCCAAAGACGCGCTGCACGCTCTCTGGAAGGGCGAGGGTCACTGTGAGGGTGCTGCCCGTCGACCTGCGCGCTAGTCTGATCAGAGCGCGTCGTCTCCCTTCTAGAAAGGCCGCAAATCCAAGAACTTGAAACTGACCTACTACCAAAAACTCGAGGCCGGCCCGTTACCGGACCGGCCTCTATATGCAACCGCGGTTGGGGCGGCCTATCGCGACCGCCCCGCGAAACCGTGCCTTACGGCACCTTGACCACCGCGAAGTATGGCTGTGCCTTGCCGCCGCCCGCCTGCGCGGGCACCGGGCGCAGGACGTAGAGCCGCAGGAAGCTGCCCGACTTGGCGCCCTTGACCAGGCGCTCGAAGTCGCCGGAGCTCGCGACCGACTGGCCGTTGACCTCGGTGATGACGTCGCCCGGCCGGAGCCGCTGGTCGTAGAGCGGGCTGGTCGGGGCGACGCTGGTCACCACGACGCCCGAGACGCTCGCCGGCAGGCCGTGGCCGGAGCGCACGTCGCCGGTGAGGTTCTCGTACTGCAGGCCCATCCAGTCGATGCCGCTCTCGTGGTCCTGCTCCTTGTTCTCGGCCTGCGCCACGGTGGTCGGCCGCTCGCCGAGCCGGACGGTGCGCTCGATCTGCTTGCCGTTGCGCAGCACGCCCAGGGCGACGGTCTGGTTGGGGCCGCGGTCCGAGACGTAGGTGATGAGGTCGCGGGTGGTCTTCACCGGGTGGCCGTCGACGGTGACGATGACGTCGCCGTGCTGGATGCCGGCCTTGGCGCCCGGCGTCCCGTCGTCGACCTCGCCGACCAGCGCGCCGTCGGTGGTCGACAGCCCGAAGGCCTGGGCGGTCTGGAAGTCGAGGTTGGTGATCTGGATGCCGAGGTAGCCGCGCCGCACGCGGCCGCTCTGGCGCAGCTGGGGCAGGATCTCGCGCAGCGTGTTGACCGGCACCGCGAAGCCGATGTTCTCGGCGCCGTAGTTGATGGCCGTCGCGATCGCCACCACCTGGCCCTGCATGTTGAGGAGCGGGCCGCCGGAGTTGCCGAAGTTGATCGCCGCGTCGGTCTGGATGAAGTTCTCGAACGAGATGTCGTTGATGCCGATCGAGCGCCCCTTGGCGCTCACCACGCCGACGGTGACCGTCTTGTCGAGGTTGAGCGGGTTGCCGATGACCATGATCCAGTCGCCCACCCGCAGGCGGTCGCTGTCGCCGAGCTCGAGGTAGCGCAGGTTGTTGCCGGCGTCGATCTTCAGGAGGGCGATGTCGGTCGCCTGGTCGGTGCCCTTGACCTGCGCCACGTAGTCGCGGTTGTTCAGGTGGACCTTGACGCTCGAGGCGCCCTCGATCACGTGGTAGTTGGTGATCACCAGGCCGTCGGCGCTGATGACGAAGCCGCTGCCGCCGGCGTCGGAGCGGAAGTCCTGCGGCTGGCCCGGGCCGTTGCCCTGGCCGTTACCCTGATCGCCGCGCGGTCCGAAGAAGAACTCGAAGGGGTCCTGGCCCTGGCCCATGCCGCCGCGGCCCCTGCCGCGGCCGCGCGACTGGGCCTTTTCGATCGTCGCCGCCTGGATCGACACCACCGCCGGGTCGACGGCCTCGGCCAGGTCGGCGAATCCGGGCAGGCCGCGCGTCGCCGCGGTGCTGGTATTGACGGCGAGCTGGGTCGCCGAGAGGGTCGAAGGCTGCTGGGCGGTCATGCCGGGGACCGTGAGCTCCAGTCCCCCGGCGAGCACCATGCCGAAGACAACCGCGCCGACGACGAGCAAGATGGTTGCGAGTTGACGGCTTCGGGAATTGTTCATGACTGCTGAAATCTCCTTTCGATCCTGCGATCGATGTCAGCCCTGCTCTCCCCGTAAGCAAGCGTCCTGCCAGTGAAATTCCCCTCGGGGCGGGGCTGTTGGAGAGCCTCGAGCGCGCCAGTTTGGCATGCCTCCGGCCCCCGCGAACGGCAGAGCGGTTGCCCCGGCGCTATCATTGGGCTACAATAGAGTTTGGCCAGCTTGCCCTGACCGCAGTGGAAGTGGGCGTTGCCCACTTTTTTTGTTGGCCTTGCGTCAGCGGGTCAAGCGCGGGTGAGCGGGCCGTCGCGAAGGCGCTGGTGGAGGCGCTTTCCTACGGAGCGCTTTCATGGGAGACGCTTTCGAGAGACGATGAGCGGAGTCGGAGGCAAGGCGCGAGAGCGCGCCCCGCGCGTGGTCGACCCGGAGCTCGAGGCCGAGCTCGCAGCGGTCGCTCGCGCCTCCGGCTGCGAGCTCTACCGCGTGGAGCGGAAGGGCAACGTCCTGCGCCTGGTCCTCGACCGGCTGGATGGGGACCAGGGCGTCACGCTCGGCGACTGCGAGCACGTCGCGAAACAGGTCTCGGCCCTCTTGGACGTCGTCGACTTCGGCCCCAGCCGCTACGTCCTCGAGGTGAGCTCGCCCGGTCTCGACCGCGAGCTCTACGGGCCGCGCGACTACGCCCGCTTCGCCGGGCGCCTGGCGCGGGTGACCTGCGAGGACGCGGCCGGCGCCAAGCGGACGGTGGTCGGCCGGCTGGCGGGCTGGGCGCCCGAGCCGGGGGTGTTGACGGTCGAGATCGAGGGTGAAGGCCCGCTCGCGATCGCGCTCGAACGGATTCGCAAGGCCCGGCTCGAGGTCGAGCTCTAGCGGGCCCCAGGCAGGACAGCGCGACGGACCTTGAGCGGCAAAGGCAAAGGAAGAGAACGGATATGCCTCAGGCACAGACTGCAGAGCTGAACTTCAACGAGATCCTGCGTCAGGTGGCGCGGGAGAAGGACATCGACCTCGACCGCTGGATCGCGGCGATCGAGGACGCCATGGCCTCCGCGGCCAAGAAGCAGCACCGGATCAAGGAGCCGGTCCGGGCGAGCCTCGACCGCGAGACCGGGCGCTTCGACGCGTTCATCGTCAAGAAGGTCGTCGAGACGGTCGAGGACCCCCTGGCCGAGTGGACGGTCGACGAGGCCCGCGACCACAAGTCGAACGCCGAAGTCGGCGACGAGATCCACCTGCCGATCTCGACCGAGGGCTTGGGCCGCATCGCCGCCCAGTCGGCCAAGCAGGTCCTCTACCAGCGGGTCCGCGAGGCCGAGCGCGAGAACATCTACAACGAGTACATCGACCGCGTCGGCGAGGTGTTGAACGGCACCGTCAAGCGCTTCGAGCGCGGCGACATCATCATCGACCTCGGGCGCACCGAGGCGGTGGTGCCGCGGAGCGAGCAGGCCCGCCACGAGCGCTACAGCCAGGGCGAGCGCATCCGCGCCGTCATCGTCGAGGTCCACAAGCAGCCCAAGGGGCCGCAGATCGTCCTCTCGCGCACCGACCCGCGCCTGCTGGTCAAGCTGTTCGAGACCGAGGTGCCGGAGATCTACGACGGCACGGTGGTGATCAAGGCGGCGGTGCGCGCCCCCGGCGAGCGCGCCAAGGTGGCGGTCTACAGCCGCGAGCGCGACGTCGACCCGGTCGGCGCCTGCGTCGGCATGAAGGGCTCGCGCGTGCAGTCGATCATCCGCGAGCTGCGCGGCGAGAAGATCGACATCATCGAGCACAGCGACGACCTGGTGACCTTCGCCCAGAGCGCCTTGGCGCCGGCGAAGATCACCCGCGTCTCGGTCACCCACCAGGGCGAGGTGCCGCACTTGGACGTCATCGTCGAGGACGAGCAGCTCTCGCTCGCCATCGGCAAGCGCGGCCAGAACGTGCGCCTGGCCTCCGAGCTGATCGGCGCGCGCATCGACATCAAGAGCGAGAGCGACGTCAAGGACGAGGTCGCCGACGCCCTCGCCCGCATGCTGCAGGACGCGCTCGGGGGCGGCGGCGCCGCCGCCGCGGCGCCCGAGGCGCTCGACCTGACCGCCGCGCCGGACGTCGACGCCGATGCCGCGGCGCGGCTCGCCGCCGCCGGTTACGACACGCTCGAGGCGATCCTCGCGGCCGACGTCGCGACGCTCGCCGAGGCGGCGGACTTAGGTGTCGACCGCGCCCAGGGGCTCCACGACTGGGCGCGCGCGGCGAGCGACGAGCGCGAGGTCCAGCGCACCGCGGAGCTGACCGCCGGGATGGCGCTCCCCAAGGCGCAGCCGAGCTCGGCGATGGCCGACGACGACTTCCTGGCGGCGCTCTCCAAGGCGTTCCAGGAGAGCGAGGCGTCGCGCGCCAGCGCCAAGACCGCCGAGGACGGCGCGGTGGCCGAGGCTGCGGAGACCGCCGGCGAGCCGCCCGCCGAGGAGTGAGGCGGGGAGACGGAGCCGAGCAGCGAACAGGAGCACGCAGGCAAAGGAGTTCGAGGAGACTTATGGGAAAGATCAGGGTCCAGGACCTCGCGCGGATGATGCAGATCTCCAACCAGGATCTGGTCTTCAAGCTGAAGTCCATCGGTGTGCGGGTCGAGGGCGACGACGCCCAGCTCGACACCGACATCATCCAGGCGATCCTTGCCGGCAAGAAGCTCCCCCACCCGCGCGAGGTCATCCTGCGCGACGCGCCGGAGCAGACCGCGCAGCCCGCGGTCCGCCGGCGCCCGGCGGCGCCGCAGCGCCCGACGGTCAACCCGCTGCGCCCGGGCCGCCCGCGCACGCTGATCCAGAAGGTCGAGCCGCGGATCCAGACCATGCCGGCGAGCGAGCGGCCGGCGGCGCAGCCGTCCGCCCTCGGCCCCCTCAGCCACGGGGCGCCGGGGATCCAGACCGCGCCGAGCGCGCCGGGGAGCCCGGGGACGCAGACCGCCGCCGCGGTGTCCGAGCCCGCCGGCGCCGAGCCGGCGCGGACGCCCGAGCCGGTCCAGCCCGCCGCCGCGAGCGCCACCCGGAAGCTCGACCCGCGCCCCGCGGCGCCGCCCGCGAGCGGGCACGGCGCCTACTCCGGCCACGGCGCGCCGGCGACCCCGGCCGCGCGGCCGAGCGGGGCGGCGGCCGCCGCCTCCGCCGCCGCCGCGGCGAGCGAGGCGCGGCGCCGGGCGGAGCGCGAGCGCGAAGCCGCCGCCAAGAAGGCCAAGCACGGCAAGAAGGCGCCGCCGCGCAGCGCCGAGGAGGACCTGACCGTCTTCAAGGGCTCGGTCCGCGACCTCGAGGCGGCCGAGGACGAGGCGACCGCCGCCAGCCGGCGCGGCCGCCGCGCCCAGCGCAAGGAGGACGAGAAGGGCGGGGAGGACGGCGGCAAGCTGCTCACCTTCAAGAAGGCGGCGGGCGGCCCGGTGATGATCTCCGAGGGCATGACGGTGCGCGACTTCGCCGACAAGCTGGGGATCAAGTCGCGCGACCTGATCAAGATGCTCTTCGACCGCGGGGTGATGGCGACGCTCAACTACGTGCTGCCCGCCGACACCGCCGAGGAGCTGGCGCGCCAGCTCGGGGTGGAGACGATGATCGTCTCCTTCGAGGAGGAGCAGCAGCTCAAGGAGGAGCAGCTCGCCCCGGCCGGCAGCGACGCCGCGGCGAAGAAGGTGCCGCGCGGCCCGGTGGTCACCATCATGGGCCACGTCGACCACGGCAAGACCTCGCTCTTGGACGCCATCCGCTCCTCCAAGGTCACCGAGAGCGAGCACGGCGGCATCACCCAGCACATCGGCGCCTATCAGGTCGAGGTCAACGGCCGCAAGATCGTCTTCGTCGACACCCCCGGCCACGAGGCGTTCACCATGATGCGGGCGCGCGGCGCCCGGGTGACCGACATCGTGGTGCTGGTGGTGGCGGCCGACGACGGCGTCATGCCGCAGACGGTCGAGGCGATCGACCACGCGCGCGCCGCCAAGGTGCCGATCGTGGTCGCGATCAACAAGATCGACAAGGCGAACGCCAACCAGGACCGGGTCAAGAAGGAGCTCTCCGACCGCGGCCTGACGCCGGAGGACTGGGGCGGCGACACGGTGATGGTGCCGATCTCGGCGCTCAAGAAGGAGGGGATCGACTCCCTGATGGAGATGATCCTCTTGAACGCCGACATCCTCGAGCTCAAGGCCAACCCCGACATCAACGCCCAGGGCGTGGTGCTCGAGGCGCGCAAGGAGGTCGGCCGCGGCATCATCGCCACCGTCCTGGTGCAGAACGGGACGTTGAAGATCGGCGACGTCTTCGTCTCCGGCGCCATCTCGGGGCGCGTGCGCTCGATGACCGACGACTTGGGGCAGCGCATCAAGGAGGCGGGGCCCGCCACCCCGGTCGAGGTCACCGGCTTCAACGACGTGCCGGAGGCGGGCGATCCCATCCAGGTGGTCGAGGACGAGGCGCAGGCGCGCGGCATCGCCGAGTTCCGCGGCGAGCAGCAGCGCCGCCGCGACCTCTCCCCCACCCAGGGGCGGATGTCGCTCGAGCAGCTCTTCGACCGCATCCAGGAGGGCGAGGTCAAGGAGCTGCCGGTGGTCTTGAAAGCCGACGTCCAGGGCTCGGTCGAGGTGCTGCGCGAGGCGCTCTCTAAGATCGCCTCCGACAAGGTCAAGGTCAACGTCATCCACTCGGGGGTCGGCGCCATCTCGACCAACGACGTGCTCCTGGCCTCGGCCTCGAAGGCGATCATCGTCGGCTTCAGCGTGCGCCCCGAGCGCGCCGCCACCGACCTCGCCGAGAAGGAGGGGGTCGACATCCGGCTGCACACCGTCATCTACGAGCTGATCGACGAGCTCAAGAAGGCGATGACCGGCCTGCTCGACCCCACCTACCGCGAGGTGGCGGCCGGCCGCGCCGAGGTGCGCGACACCTTCAAGGTGCCGAAGGTGGGGACCATCGCCGGCTGCCACGTCGTCGACGGGGTCATCCCGCGCAGCGCCGCCGTCCGCCTGCTGCGCGACAACCGGGTGATCTACGAGGGGAAGATCGCCTCGCTGCGCCGCTTCAAGGACGACGCGTCGGAGGTGCGCGCCGGCTTCGACTGCGGCATCGGCCTCGAGCGCTTCCAGGACGTCAAGCCGGGCGACGTCATCGAAGCCCACGTCCGCGAAGAGGTGGCGCCGGTCCTCTAGCCACCGGACGCGCCCGGCGCCGCCCGGCCGGCCCCCGCCAGCGCGGGACCGGTGGAGGCCGACTGCCGCGCGCTCCGGGGATCGCCTCTATGCCGATGAGCGTTGGAATCTCGAGCTTCGAGCTCCACCTGCCCTCCGCCCGCAGCCTCAAGGACAAGCGGCGGGTGGTCAAGTCGCTGGTCGAGCGCATCCATCAGCGCTACCGCGTCTCGGTCGCCGAGACCGATTTTCACGACCTCCACCAGCGGGCCGAGATCTCGCTCGCCGCGGTGGCCAACGGGGAGGGCGAGCTGGAACGCATGCTGGACGAGGTCCACGGGCTGGTCGACGCGACCCCGGAGGCGTTCTTGACCCGCTGGGAGCCGCAGATCCTGACGGGGGTGCGATGAGCCGGCGCACCGACCGCGTCGCGGACGTCCTGCGCGCCGAGCTGGCGGACCTGCTGCTGACCGCGGTGCACGACCCGCGGATCAAGCTGGTGTCGATCACCGAGATCACGGTCACGCCGGACCTGCGGCGGGCGATCGTCAAGGTCTCGGCCCTGGGCGAGGAGACGCAGCGGGTCGAGACCGTCGAGGCCCTGCGCCACGCCCGCGGGTTCCTGCGCACCGAGCTCGCCCGGCGCTTGAAAACGATGCGCGTCACCCCGGAACTCGTCTTCGAGCTCGACCGCGGTGCCGAGCACAGCCAAAAGATCTCTGACCTCTTGGAGAGCCTCCATGGTCGCGACGAAAGCTCCTGAAGACCTGTTGAAGCGGATCCGGCAGGGCAACCGTTTCCTGTTGACCAGCCACGTCTCCCCCGACGGCGACGCCATCGGCTCCGAGCTCGGCCTGGCGCGCCTGCTGCGCAAGCTGGGCAAGGGGGCGGTGGTGTGGAACCGCGACGCCACCCCCTCGATCTACCTGCCGCTGCCGGGGAGCGACCGCGTCCACGTCGGCCCCGAGCCGCCGGCCGGCTTCCCCGAGGTCTTCGACGCCATCGTGGTGCTCGAGTGCCCGAGCCCCGACCGCACCGGCCTCGAGGAGCACTTGAAAGCGCTCCCGGTCGTCAACATCGACCACCACCTGGGCAACCAGCACTACGGCGCCGTCAACTGGGTCGACTCGGCGGCGCCGGCGGTGGGCGAGATGATCTTCCGCCTGGCGCAGACGTTGAAGGTCGCCCTCGACGCCGAGACCGCCTCGGCGCTCTACCTCTGCCTGGTCACCGACACCGGCGGCTTCCGCTTCTCGAACGCCACCCCGGCCGCCTTCGAGGCGGCCGCGGCGCTGGTGCGGGAAGGGGCGCAGCCGGAGCAGGTCTCGCAGTGGCTCTACGAGAGCCAGCCGCTCCCGGTGCTCCGGCTGCTCGCCGAGATGCTGCCGACGCTCGAGGTCCACGAGGGGGGCCGCATCGCGACCGCCCGCCTCGACGCCGCGATGTTCGCCCGCGCCGGCGCCGCCCCCGGCGATGCCGAGGGGCTGATCGACTATCCGCGCTCGGTCGCCGGCGTCGAGGCGGTCGCCCTCGTCCGCCAGCGCGAGGACGGCACCTTCAAGGTCTCGCTCAGGAGCCGCGGCGAGGTCGACGTCGAGAAGGTGGCGCGCCACCACGGCGGCGGCGGGCACAGGAACGCCGCCGGCTTCGCGGTCGAGGACGCCGGCACCGACGGCGAGGCCCTGCGCCGCGAGGTCGTCGCCGAGCTCGCCGCGGCGCTCGCGTAGGACTGCTGCTGTTGAAGGACGGATTACTTATCGTCGACAAGGAGCCCGGCTGCACGTCGCACGACGTGGTGCAGCGGGCGCGGCGCATCCTCAAGCAGAAGAAGATCGGCCACTGCGGCACCCTCGACCCCGAGGCGACCGGCCTGCTGCTCCTCACCCTGGGGCTCGCCACCCGTCTCACCCGCTTCCTCATCCGCGCCCCCAAGGTCTACGAGGGCACCATCCGCTTCGGGATCGAGACCGACACCTACGACGCGGTCGGCCAGGTGATCGCCGAGGCGCCGGCGGCGGCGGTCGCGGCGCTGTCGCTCGCCGAGGTCGAGGCGGCGATGCTCGGCTCCGAGGGCACCTTCGCCCAGCAGGCGCCGCCGTACTCGGCCAAGAAGGTGGGCGGGGTCAAGCTCTACGAGCTGGCGCGGCGAGGCGAGGAGGTGCCCCAGGAGTCGAAGGAGATCACGGTCTACGAGTGGCGGCCCCGCGCGCCGCTCGCGGACGGCCGGCTCCCCTTCCGCCTCGCCTGCTCCTCGGGGACCTACGCGCGGAGCCTCGCCCACGACCTCGGCCGCGCCCTGGGCGTCGGCGCCCACCTCTGCGAGCTGCGGCGTACCAAGATCGGCCCCTTCGAGGTCGCCCGGGCGGTCACCGTGGCGCAGCTCGATCTCCTGATGCAGGCGCGGGTGCAGGCGGGCGAGGGGGTGGACGAAGCGTACGTCCCCTTCGACCAGATCCCCCTCCCCTTCGGCGAGGTCACCGCCGACCCCCAGCAGGAGCAGCGGATCGGCCACGGCCAGACCGTCCTGGTGCGCGACCTGGCGGGCGAGGAGGGGGACTGGGTCAAGCTGATCAACCGGCGGCGGGAGTTCATCGCCGTGGGGACCGTCGTCGAGCGCATCGGCGCCGGCGGGGTCGGCATCGTGCAGCCGAAGGTGGTCTTCAAGTAAGCCCGCGGGGCGGAAGCCGGGCGGCACTATGGTACAATCCACGCGCTACGATCGGAGCGTCGATTGGAGTGTCAGGAGGAGTTTGCCTTGCAGAGCAAAGAACAGAAGCTGAGCATCGTCGGCGAGCACCGGCTGCACGAGACCGACACCGGCTCGCCCGAGGTGCAGGTGGCGCTGCTCACCAACCGCATCACCGAGCTGACCGAGCATTTCAAGACCCACACCAAGGATCACCACAGCCGCCGCGGCCTGCTCAAGCTGGTCGGCCGCCGCCGCCGTCTGCTCGATTATCTCAAGGGGCAGGACCTCGAGCGCTATCGCACCACGATCGAGCGCCTCGGGATCCGCAAGTAGTCCTCCCGCAGTGAAGTCCCGCCGCCCTGGAACGGTCGCGAAGCGTTCGCGGTCGGTGCAGCAGGGCCACGGGACGGTCCGGGTGCCCGGGCCCCCTTCCGGGCCACCCGGCCCCACCGTCGTCCGAAGAGAAAGAGAGAGACCAGAACCATGATTCAACGCAGAGAAGTTCCCATCGGGGCGGGTACGCTCGTCATCGAGACCGGCCACATGGCGACGCAGGCGAACGGCTCGTGCACCGTGCGCTACGGCGACACGATGGTGCTCGCCACCGCCTGCATGGACCAGCGCGCCGGCGTCGTGCGCGACTTCCTCCCGCTCACCGTCGACTACCGCGAGTACACCTCCGCCGCCGGCCGCATCCCCGGCGGCTTCTTCAAGCGCGAAGGGCGGCCGACCGAGAAGGAGATCATCACCTCGCGGCTGATCGACCGCCCGCTGCGGCCGCTCTTCCCCGACGGGTACACCGCCGAGACCCAGATCATCTCCTTCTGCCTGTCGGCGGACGGCGAGAACGACCCCGACATCCTGGCGATCAACGGCGCCTCGATCGCCCTCGTCCTTTCGGACATCCCCTTCTACCATCCGGTGGGGGCGGTGCGGGTCGGCATGATCGACGGCGAGATCGTCATGAACCCGGCCAACAGCCAGCGCGAGATCTCCGACCTCGACCTCGTGGTCGTCGGCACCGAGGACGCGGTGGCGATGGTCGAGGCGGGCGCCAACCAGCTCGGCGAGGACGTCATCCTCGACTGCATCTTCAAGGCTCACCAGGAGATCCAGAAGATCATCCGGGCGCAGCACGACCTCTTCCGCGAAGGCAACCGGCAGAAGCCGACCTGGAGCGCTCCCGAGGCCTACCCCGAGTCGCTCTACGAGGATGTGCGCGGCGCCGTCTCCGCCAACTTGAAATCCGCCCTCTTCACCAAGAA
>Ga0307470_10000432_pt1 | contig 21319 bp, 16 predicted proteins | sample atmos_gasesAM3C__FD_204565 | JGI IMG/M metagenome (GOLD analysis project Ga0307470, IMG submission 204565) | Hardwood forest soil microbial communities from Morgan-Monroe State Forest, Indiana, United States - atmos_gasesAM3C_05 | ecosystem: Environmental > Terrestrial > Soil > Temperate forest... | reverse complement strand
GTTGAATGGTGTCTTCGGGCCCGACGCGCCGGGCCCGCCGCCGTACAAATTACGATACGTCGCGGAGCGAGTGGTCGTTCCGCCGCGCTTGACGGCACTGCGACCGAGTCGCCCCGAGCGTTACCCAACAATGTGAATGCGTTTGGCTACGGCGCGCGCCGCACGGAGCACGTTCGCAGCTTTGCGGAGATTTCATGCTCAAGAGCATGCCTGGCATGCATGCGCACGAAGCCTGCGTGAATGCACCTGTGGGGTAGAGTTTGTGCTAGTCTAATGGCTTTCCGTTTGCCATTCGCAGCACTGATTCCTAGCACGAAAATTCAGCGTTTTGCCCTCTTAACGACGCTTTGTTTTAGAACAAAAAGTGACGCCATGAAATCGATGATTTCCCAATCCTAAGTCTAATCGGCCTACTTAGCACAATCCTAGCACACCGGACAGGATCTGAACGGCGTCCCCCCAGAGAGAGGAACTCACGTGCCCCAGACTTACACTTCCCGAGGCCAAGCTCGGGTTTGCTGGCTGGGTCAAGCGAAAGAGGTTCGCGATTGGCGTTAAGGTATCGGTCTAACAAGCCTCCTCTATCTGGGCCGTTTGGAATCGATAACTATCAAGTGTCCGTCGAAGTCCCTCCTTCCAACTAACCAAGACTGCATAGCCGAGTTCGCGTTTGATTGCGCTGATGTCGGCTCGCGAGTCGCGAATGTCGCCAACGCGGCTTGGGTTGAGAGATTGAGCCAGCGGTCTGCCGGATAATTCGGCCAAAGCGTCCGCCAGTTCGATCACCGAAACGGACTTACCGGTAGCGCAGTCAAAAATGCGCCCGGCATTTTTTTGTTCCGGCGCGGCTGCGGCGAGCAGGTTGGCCGAAATCACGTTGTCGATGTAGGTAAAGTCACGCGACTGCTGGCCATCGCCGTAAATCGTGATGGGGCGAGAGTTGACGATGGCCTTACAAAAACGCGCGACGACGCCGGCGTAGGGCGAATCGTAATCCTGCCGCGGTCCGAAAACATTGAAATAGCGCAGAGTCACTACTGGCAATGCGTACAAACGATGAAACAGCTGCGCATATTGTTCCGCGGCGCATTTCTGGACGGCGTAGGGGGAAAGCAACTCTGGCGAGAACGCTTCCTGTCCTGCCTGTGCCTTTGCCTCGCCATACACCGACGATGAGGAAGCAAAAACGACACGCCGCACCCTGGCGTCGCGAGCCGCGACGAGAAGCTGCAGCGTCGCATCGAGGTTCCTCCGGTTGCTCTCGAGAGGAGCGATAATCGACTGCTGTACGGATGGCATCGCCGCCAGGTGAAAAACGCAGTCGCTGTCTCTAATCAGTTGCTTTAGCAAAGGGCCGTCACCGGCGTTGCCTTGGACAAACTCCAGGTCGTCACCCGCCGCGCGCCAGGCAAGATTGTCGAGCGTGCCAGAGCTCAAGTCGTCGAGAACGATGACCGTGTCGCCGCGCCGGCATAGTGCTTCCACGAGGTGCGACCCGATGAATCCCGCTCCACCTGTCACCAGAGCTTTCAAGGCAGGGTCGCGAGTAGGCCGTCCTCGTCATTTGAGCTGATGAACAGCGTGAAGAGATTGGCGGTGGAAGGCACGGCGGGGAAACGGGTGGACGTCAAAATGGTCGCCCATGATCGAGGCGGACAGGGCTTTAGTCGAGTACGAAGAGATATCCGGCTTTGGAAACTAAACCCGCGGCTTCCGGCGGGTTTCAATGCGCTAATTCGTTGACACGCGTCCACCCTTCCTGTCATAACCTGCGTCAAGGGTTCCCCCGCGATGCAAAAAAAATTGCTGATCACGACGGTCGTCGGCTCGATCAGGCAAGGTCGAAAAAGTCTTGCCGTGGCGGAATATCTGCACGCCAGATTCCAGGAAAAAACGGGGCTCGTGACGCGCTTCCTCGATCTAGCCGATTACCCTTTGCCGCCCCTAGAGGAACGGACAGAGGGAGAGAGCGTCTTGCCCATCGCGCGCCAACTTTTCGAGCAGCTCGGCGAAGCGGATGGGCTCTTGATCGTGGCGCCCGAATACAAAGGAGGCGTGCCGGGGGCCTTGAAGAATGTATTCGATTATTTTCCGCCCGGTCTGCTCCGCCACAAACCAGTGGGCATTTGTACTGTTTCTGCCGGCGGTTACGGAGGGATCAGTTGCCTTGCTCAACTGCGGCTGCTCACGCTTGCTGTAGGCGGCGTTCCGATCCCTGAGTTCGTCGCGGTGTCGAAGGTGAACGAAGTGGCCGGCGAAGGCAGCGGTCTGGAGAGAGTCTTTGCGGGTAAACTGGAGGTGTTCTTTGCCGAGTTGATCTGGCACTGCGAGGCGATGGCGCAACAGCGAGAGCGCCAGGAGGCGCGCCGGCAAACATGAGCATCCCGGCGACCATAATCGCAACGCTGCACGCGCCGCCCGGCAGGAGCATCGGTGATCTGGAGAGATACGCGGATTGGATCGAGTGGCGCGGCGACCTCCTGGGAGACGCGACGCCGGCGGGACTCACCGAGCGCGGTGGAAAGATGCTTTATTCGCTGCGTAGCAAGCTGGAAGGAGGAGAAGGACCGGCCGAGCGCGATGTTCGCACTGCGCGATTGCTGGCGGCGGCGAAACGTTTCGATTACATCGAGCTGGAAGGGGAGCGCGATCTCGATCACGCCATCCTGGCGGCGATTCCGCCACATCAGCGCGTCATCTCCTGGCACGGCCAGGCGGCCGAAGCGGGAGCGTTGCGGCAGTTGCTCACCTCGTTTCGCCGCGCTGAGGCGCGCTTGTACCGGTTCGTGACGAGGAGCGAGGAAGTCGCGGCAGCCCTCGCGCCGATCCAATTTCTCGCCGCCGCCGGACAGCGCGACGTGATCGCCTATGCCGAAAGCGCTAACGCGACCTGGACCCGGCCCCTGGCAGCCCGCTATGGTGCGCCGGTGGTTTTTGGAAATGTCCCGAACGGCCAGGGACCATCGCCGACCGACCTCTCGACGCTGGTGCGCGATTATGGGCTGCCAGATTTGCATCGTGTCACGGAGCTGTGCGCGATCGTGGGCAAACCGGTGAACGGTTCGCTCTCGCCCCGGCTGCACAACGCGGCTTACCGCGCGCAGGGCGCCTCACGGCTCTTCGTCCGGTTTCCAGTGGAATCGTTCGGCGTCTTTTGGCAGGGAGTGGTGGAAACGGCGCTCTTCGAGGCGATCGGCATCCGAGTGCACGGGGTGACTGTGGCGTCGCCGCACAAAGAGTCGGCTCTCGCGGTCGGGGCGGAAATCTCGACCTTCAGCCGAACAACGGAATCGACGAACGTGATGTTCCGGCGCGGCAGTGCGTGGCACGCCGACACCACTGATGCTGACGGCGTGCTGATGAATTTGGAGGCTGCGGGGATCGCTTGCGCCAAGCGGCGGGTCGCCGTCATCGGCTGCGGCGGCTCGGGCCGTCCGATTGCGGCGGCGTTGCGGCGGGCTGGGGCGGAAGTCACTTTGGTAAACCGGAGTCCGGCCCGTGGACGCTGGGCGTCGAAGCTCTTGGGGCTTCCGTTCGTGCCGCTCGCGCAGTTTACGACTGCGGAGTACGACATGATCATCAACGCCACGCCAGTGGGAAGAGAAGGCGAAGAGTTGCCGGTCGATGTTACTTCTCTGCCGCGTGGGTCCGTGGTCGTGGACCTGGTTTTTGCCATCCCCGCCACGCCGTTCAGCGCCCTGGCGCGGCGCTGCGGCCACACTGTCATTGACGGACGGCACATCCTGCTCGCCCAGGCCGCGCGCCAATACAAATTGATGACCGGCGAGGAGATGCCGCGAATGCCGGCGAGCGATCTTCTCGGGACGGATGCCAGACGCGTGCAGGCAGATTTTCTGGCTGGGAAAAAAACAGCGCCCGTGCAATCACTCAGCGAATCATTCGCGCAATGAGTCCGACAGAACAGCCAGTGCATGTGAACGACGAAAGCCAGCCGGCGCCGGGCGAGGTCCTGGCCGCGAAACTTGATCTTTCCTCGCTCATCGGCCGGTGGAAGAACACCAACAGCGCGACGCGCGGCATTTCGGAAATCGTCATCAGCGCGGATGGCAGAAATCTGCGCGTGCAAATATTTGGGGCGTGCACCTCAGGCCCGCGCGATTGGGGCGAGGGCCTCGCGACAACCTACGCCTATGGCGTCGCCGGCGATATCGTGGCGGGTTTTGAGCTGACCTATGATTTCGGATCGCAGGAGGCGCTGGTGACGGCCATTCACAATCGCGGCGTCCTGGTCATTCATGCTTATCATCGCTTCAAGGATGGCAGCGACCGCTCCAACTTTATTTCCAAGGAATTCTTCCACCAATGACCTCCGCTTCATCCACGAACGCGATCAAACATGACGATACGCCTTCGGGCGACGAGCCGCACAAGGCCGGCCCACCGACAGGAGTCGACCTGAGCCACCTCCTGGGTACGTGGATCAATACCTACGGCGAAACGCGCAGTCTTTGCCGCTTCACTTTGGCGCCGAGCGCGTCCGGTTACATGATTGAAACGGTCACGGCGACGGAGGGCGGCAACCGAACACTGAACAAAACGGAGGTGCGTCCATTTGCGCCAAACGTAAATTCGCGGAAGGCCGACGGCTTCACCGCAAGATACGATTTTGAGTTTCTCGAAATGTCGCTGGCAGCTTATTGCGCGAAAGGTTTGATCGTCGTGTCGCAATACACGCGCTTCAAGGACGGCAGCGGGCGTCCCGACTATTTTAATCGCGAATTCTTTTTCAAGGAGGAGTCATGAACTCTGGCCTGAGCGCTCTCGCCGCCGACCACGGCGAATTGATCGAACGTGTGGCCGCCCTGGCGCGCGAAAAATTTGCTGGGCGGGCGGACCGCTACGACCGCGAGGCAATTTTTCCGGCGGACGACTTCGAGGATCTTTTCGCCGCCGACCTTCATGCACCATGCGTGCCGGAAAGTTTCGGCGGCCGGGGACTCGGACCCGGCCACGATGTTTACAGCCTCTGGTTGATGACGAAAGAAATCGCCAAAGCGGACATGTCGATGGCGCGGTGCTGGGAGGGCCACGTGAATTCGCAGGTGCTGATCGACGCGTTTGGGACGGAGGAACAAAAGAAGCGTTGGTTTGAAGGCGTAGTGGATGGGCGGGAGATCTGGGTCGCCTGGAGCGGCGAACCGCAGTCTAGAATTCCCGGGCAAAAGGCGCGCTTCGGCACGAACGTCACGCGAGTCGAGGGCGGTTATGAAGTGCATGGGACGAAAGTGTTCGCGACCAGCGCGGGCCACGCGCGCAAGGCGATTTTGCTGGTTGATATTGCTGGGCCCGGCGGTGCTCGCCACGCGGCGGGCGCGAGCGGCGGCGTGCTGTTGCTGGTGTGCGACCTGGCCGAAAACGCAGTGACGTTCGACGGTTCCTGGTGGGACCCGATCGGGATGCGCGCTACGGTGAGTTACCTCGCGCGATTCGATCATTGTTTCATCCCCGATCGGGATGTGCTCGGTCAGCCCGGCCAATATCTGGCGGAAGGATGGCAGACCCGGTTTGCCCCGCACTACGGCGCGACTTTCCTGGGCGGGGCGGAAGCAGCGTTCGAATATGCACACGCCTACGCCACGAAGGATGAGCGTGCGAGCGATCCGTATGTCGAGCAGCGGCTCGGCCAAATGTCTTTGAACACCGAGTGCGCTCATCTTTATCTCGAACACGTCTCGCGCCTCTGGGATGCCGGACGCTGCCTCGAGGCGATGCGCGCGGGCATCCGCGCCAGGTTCCTGGTGGAGAAGTGGGCGGCCGAAACCGTGGACCATGTCATCAAAGCGTGTGGCGCGCGCAGCCTTATCCGGCCCAGCCCGATTGAGCGCATCTACCGCGACCTCTCCATTTATGCGCGGCATGATAACGCCGATCATCTGTTAGCCACGATCGGGCGTGAGGCGTTGGGAAAAATCCACGACGTCTCGTTTTTTCATCTGGAAGAGCGGACCCCTCCTGACGCCGCGATTTCCGCATCCGCGAATGGCGAGGCGCCATTGGGCCTCGACGAAAGTAATCATGTCCGCGCAAATGTTGCAGACTAAACCGCGCTCTTCCGGCGAACAGGGCGCCGCGCGGCGGCTTCGGTTTCACTGGAGCATGTCGAGCGCCGGCGTCGAGTTAAAGGGCGCCAAAGCGCGCGTAGCGCAAAATGGCGTTCCCGACATAGCCGCGCATCTTGCCTACTGCGAGGCGGCGGAGTCGTGCGGGATCGAATCGCTGCTCACCGCGTTCGGTTTTCACCGGCCCGATCCAATTGCGCTGGCCGCTGCGCTGGGTGTGCTCACGTCGAAAATAAAGTTCATGGTCGCCGTCCGCTCGGGAGTCATCTCGCCCACGTCGTTCGTGCAGCAGGTCAACACGGTTTCCGCACTGACGCAGGGGCGAATTTGCCTGAATGTGGTCGGCGGCCACACTCCGAAGGAGCAACGCGCGTATGGCGATTTCCTGAGCCACGACGAGCGCTACGCCCGCACGGACGAATTTCTCTCTGTCTGCCGCGCGCTTTGGGCGGATGAAGGGCCGGTGAATTTTATGGGCGCTTATTATGAAGTCGAAGATGCGGCGGTGAAAACGCCATTTGTCTCCCATGAACGGCGCGGGCCGGAAATTTTTCTCGGTGGCGCGTCGGACGCGGCGCTGAAACTGGCGGTGCGGCACGCGGATTGTCTCTGGACGCTGCCGCGCTCTCCTGAAGAGATGGCGGCTCGATTTCAGACTGTGCTCAAGAGCGGGACTGAAGTCGGTCTGTTGCTCTCGATCATTGCGCGACCGAGTCACGCGCAAGCCGTCTCCGACGCCTACGCGCTCCTCGACCGCGTCGGTGGGAAGGCGCGACAGGTGCACGCGGAATTTTCGGCGCGCTCGGATTCGGTTGCTTTCACAGGAACGCTTGCGCTCGCGGAAAAAAATGGCGGCGATTGGCTGACGCCGTGGCTCTGGACGGGCGCGGTCCCTTATCTGGGCGCGCCGGCGATCGCCCTGGTCGGCTCGTACGACGAAATGGCTACGGCAATCCGTGCCTTCGAGGAAGTGGGCGTCAGCCAATTCTTGTTCATGGGCTGGCCGGACCTGGAGGAGATGAAACGGTTCGCCGGCGAAGTGCGGCCGCGGCTCGAGTCTTCGACGCCTCGACGCATCGCTGATGACTCGCGCGCGCCCATTTTGAAATGAAAATGAAATTCCATTGGCGGCTCTTGCAAGGCGGAGAAACCGCGAACATGACACGCGCAGCCGGCTGGAACCGCCGTGAGACCGGCCTCCCGGATGTGGAGCGGCAGGCGGAATTTTGCCGGCGCGCGGAGCAATGCGGAATCACCGGGTTGCTCACCGATATCGGCGCGGCAAAACCGGACCCGATCCTGCTCGCCGCAGCGCTCGGGCTGGCCACCGAGAAAATCGAGCTCATCGTCGCCTATCGTTCCGGGCTGATTCCGCCGACGACTTTTGTGCAGCAACTGAACACGCTCTCCGCGCTGATCGAGGGCCGGTTCAGCTTGAACATCGTCGCCGGTCATTCGCCCCTTGAACAACGCTACTATGGGGATTTTCTCAGCCACGATGAACGTTATCCGCGGACGGAAGAGTTTCTCGCCATCTGCCACGCTTTTTGGCGCAGCGACGGGCCTGTCAATTTTCAGGGCAAATATTACCAGATCGAAAACGGGCGTTTGAATACCGCGTTCGTTTCGAAGTCTCGCACGAGTCCGGAAATCTTCATCGGTGGCGGTTCAGAGGCGGCCCGCGCGCTGGCGATTTCGCAAGGCTCCTGCTGGATGCGCCTCGCGGACACGCCGGCGAACCTGGAACCGGAGGCGAGGACGGTGCTGGCGGCGGGCAAGGAAGTGGGGGTGCGTGTCTGTGTGATTTGCCGTCCTACGCGCGAAGCCGCTGTGCGCGCGGCCTATGACGTGGTGGCCGGGCTCGATCCCGGGTTGCGCGACGCGGACCAAGAACGGGAGTTCATGCGCAAAAGCGATTCAGTTTCCATTGGCCGAGTTTACGAAATGGCGGCAGCGGAATGGCCGATTCCCTGGCTTTGGAGGGGTGCTGTCCGCACCCATGGTGGCGCCGCCATTGCCATTGTGGGCGACCCGGAGGAGGTCGCTTCGGCCTTCATCGAGTACAAGCGCGCAGGCGCCACGCAATTCATCCTCGCCGGCTGGCCCAAGCTCGACGAGATGATCATTTTCGGCCGCGACGTTTTGCCCTTGATTCGCGAAAAAGAACGCGCGCTCGATGCGAGCCACGCCCCCACTAAACATGATCACTCCCGAGACGTCGCGCACGCTCTTTGAGCGGGACGGCGTCGTTTTTCCCATCCCGGTTTTGCCGCCCGAAAAAACTTCCGCTTACCGCGCCTGCTTTGCCGAGCTCGAGCGGCTCGCCGGCCAGCCGCTCCACCGCGTGGGAAATCCGACAATGTATTTTGCCTGGGCGTATCGCCTGGCCACGGAGCCGGCGGTGCTCGATGCAGTGGAGGCAGTGCTCGGGCCGGATCTGCTCGTGGCGGGATCGCTCGTGCTTTGCAAATACCCACGAGATCCGGGCTTCGTCGCCTGGCATCAGGATAATTATTATTCGAATCTGCATCTGACGCCTTCGCTCTCCGCCTGGATCGCGTTGCTCGACAGTACGGCCGAGAATGGCTGCATGCGTGTTGTTCCTGGCTCGCACCGAAATGGGGTGTTGCCGCACGAAGAATTGGGGGATGCCGACAATCTTCTTAATCAGGGCCAGGAGATTCGCGTGGAGGTGAACGAGGCAGAGGCGATCGAAGTGGTTTTGTGCGCGGGTGAAATGTCGCTGCACCATACCGCCATCATTCATGGTTCGCGCCCGAACTGTTCCGATACGATGCGGCTCGGATTCATCGTGCGCTTCGTGACGAGCGCATATGATCTCGCTTCGCAACAAACGCCTTTTCTCCCCGCGAGAGGGAATGCCGGCAACGGGAACGTGAACCTGGCTGCGCCGCCCACAGAGCGGCCACTGCCGGAAGCGTGGACTGAATTCGAGCAGCGGCGGCGAAATTGAGCCATGAGGATCCTGCTCTGGTCGAACGAACCCTATGGCGCGGGATTGGCCAACGGCTCGGGCCGCGCGCCCAGTGCCATGCCGTCTGGTTCCGGCCATTATCTGCACGACACATTGGCGAAAGGCCTGGCGGAACTGGGGCATGAAGTTTTTCGTTATTCGCGAAGCGGGGCCGCGGTGCCGCTCCCACCCGGTGTGCAACTGATCACGACGCCGCCGGACGAGATGGATATCCTGCATAATTATTCCAGCTCGCGCAGCCAGGCCGGCTTGATGGAGCACGTGCGGCGAAACGGAATTCCCTGGGTGGCGACCTGTCACCTCGACATCCAGGCACGCGGGATCGATCGAAGCCATGCGCGGGGAAATTGGATTTTTGTTTCGCGCACGCTCGCGCGGCTTTACGGACGAACCCGATTTGTCCATAACGGGATCGACCCCTCGGACTATCACTATCGCGAGCACAAACAGGATTACTTTCTCTTCATCTGCAACATGGGGTGGGCGTTGGAAAAGGGGCTGAAGATCGCGCTGCGGCTCGCCCAAGAAATGGGATTTCGATTGATCGTCGCAGGGAGCAGCACGGACGCTTCCGGCGTTAAAGAAATCGAGGCGCGCTGCCGGCGCGCCGGCGCCGAATATATCGGCGATGTGCGCGGCCCGGAAAAAGGCGATGTTCTGGCCGGCGCGCGGGGATTGTTGAATCCGACGCAGCTCGAGGAAGCTTTTGGCCTCTCCATGGCGGAAGCGTTGATGAGCGGGACGCCGGTGATTTGCAGCGATCGCGGCGCCTGTCCGGAAGTGATCTCGCCGGATGTCGGCTTCGTCTGTCGCGACATGGGCGACTACCGACGGGCGATTGAAAAAGTCGGCGAAATTCCGCCCGCGGCCTGCCGGGAAAAAGCCATGCGCGAGTATCACTATCATCGGATGGCGGCGAGGTTCGTGCGAGAATACGAGGCGGAACTCGCGAGCCCGAGCGACGCAACCTTGGAGAGTAATCTGGAAGCGCTGCCCGTGCCGGCCGGCGCTCGTGGGTTGTAACGTGCGATGACCGAAGGCCGGACCCAATTTTGCGAGATGTTTCCGCATCGTGTCTGCATCAATCTCGATCGCAGGCCGGAGCGATGGGAGCGCATGCAGGGGCGCTTCGCGGAAGTCGACCTGGGATTTGTGGAACGGTTTTCAGCGGTGGACGGGAGGAAACTACAGGTGCCCGCGGCGTGGCCCGAATCGGCCGGCGCCTACGGATGTCTCCAAAGCCATCTCGCCGTAGTGCGCCAGGCACGCGCGCAAGCGCGCGAGAGTGTTCTGATCATGGAAGACGACGTGCTTTTCGAAAAAAGCTTTCACGAGGAATTCGAAAAGCGAGTGCGCGCGCTACCGGCCGATTGGGACATGCTCTTCTTTGGCTGCCTGCACCACGATCCGCCTACGTCCGTGGCGCCGGGGATCGGCCGCTTGCACGCTTCCTTTTCCACACTGATGTATGCCGTGCGACAAACGGTCTACGATGCTTTCATTTTCCTGAACGCAGGTGCGCGGTGCGCCGTGGACCGAAACAATTGGCGGCTGCAGAAGCGGTTCAATTGTTACTGCTTCCTGCCCCACCTGGCGTGGGTGGACGACAGTTACTCGGATGCCCAAGGAGTGCTCTCGAACCATTGGTACATCCGCGACTCGATGGTGCTGCGCGGCGAGGAGATCAAGTCGATAGAGAAGCGGACCGCGGTGATCATCCCATACCACGAGAACGGCGACCGCAAACGGGGCCTGAGAAACCTGCGTTTTTTGGCCCGGCATTACGGCTCGCTTTTTTCGGTATTGATCGTGGAGCAGAACGAACGGCCTTGCCTGAGCCATGACGCGTTGCCCTTGGGGTGTGAATATTCTCATGTGCCGCTGGTGCGCCCCGAGAGCTGTTACGGAGCCGGATTGGAGAAGTTCGGCAGCAGCAAAGAATATTTCATCATCAATGAGGGCAATGTCGTTTGTTCGCGCATGGAGATGCGGGCCAGCCTCATCAAGTGCGTCGAGCACGACGCTGTCGGATCGTTCGCTACTTATATTGATCTGGACGACGCGGACAGCGAGCGGTTACTCGGCGGTCACGAATGCCACACCGAACGCTATCGTCCACGCGCACGACGAGGCCGGTTCCGGGAGTATTTCACCGCCACGGAAAAAGGACTTCGGAAACTCTGCACGGCCATGTCCGCGCGCGGCCATGGCGAACCGGTGACGGACGCGAATTTGCGGACGTTTGATTCGCCGGGATCCGCGTTCTGCCTTTCTTCAGGCCAGCCGGCGCACCAGAAAATTATTTGTGAATTGTGATTGACGCCACGAACGCGCTTCCGACAAACTGGGCCCAGTTGACCCTTGATCTTGCCCTCAGAAGCGCTGGCATCGCCCATCTCGGGAGTCGGGTTAGAGGCAAAAAACTCGATCACGAAAGGAATTCCAATGAGCAATGCAAAATCTAAATCAGGCAAGGGTAAGGGGGGAGGCTACACCGACGGTGACGGACCAGTGATGGTGGTGTTGGACGCCATTACCGCCAAGAATCTCTTTCTCGCGCTGGCGCAAGCCTTGGGCGCGCCGATTCAAAAGAAAGGCAAAAAGGGCAAGAAGGGTAAAAAAGGCAAGAAGGGCAAAAAAGGCGGCGCGTTCCCCAAGAATCTTGTTGGTCCGAAGGGGAGCAAGAAATCCAAAGGCAAATAAGCGGCCCTCGCGAGTTGGCACAAAGACCCAATGCAACCGCCTGAAAATTTCGCAGGCGAAACGAAGGGGCCCAAATTTTACCCGGCGGCACCGCGCGGGCCGCGGCATGCGGGCAGCCGTGTGAGCCGGCAAAATGAATGGCAGAGGTGCTGGAGCTGCGCGCCGCCGCGAGCTCCCAAATGGAGCGGAGGCGGATAGCGAATTCCATTCGATCACGCCGGCGGTGGCCATCAACCAGCGAGGAGATCTGCAATGAAATACAAAGAGATAAACAAGCTCGGTAGATTCGGAATGATGGCAGTGGCGGGCATCGCCTTTGCCCTTTCGCCCAGCGTGGCGAAGGAATCGCCCCGCGTCTGCAACCGCACAGTCAAAGCACGGGTGATCGCGCTCGATCAGCCCTGGATGTGGAACCGCCTCGGGGCCGCTCAACCGGGCGGCATGCTCTACGCGCTTGCTCGCGATGTGGTGACCACCGATGGCCAGCCTCTGCCCGAGGACCCGCTCAAATTGAGCCCGCAAGAACTGGAGAAATTCCGCGGAAAGGTGCGCCTGCGGGATGGAAAACGGCCCCGGCCGCTTGTGCTTCGTGCGAATAAAGGCGATTGTCTGGAAGTCACTTTCTGGAATCTGCTCACGGCCCAGCCGGCCGTGGTGTTTGGCGGGAATGGATCTCCGGTGACGCGTTGGGCGGGAATCCATGCGGCTGGCATGGAGTTGATGGACAAGATCACCAGTGATTCGTCCTGGGTGGGCAACAATCCGAACAGCCTGGCCGGAACGGGACCGACACCGACAGCCACACCACCAAGTCCGGCGGCGACAGCTTCGCCCGCTTGCACACCGCCGGGCGAACTACCCGCGGTCCAGGTTTACAAATGGTTTGCCGCTGAAGAAGGCACCTTCCTCATCTATAGCCCGGCCGACATGGAGAACGGATCGTATCAAACAAGGGAAGGGTTATTTGGCGCCATTCACGTCGAGCCCCAGGACGCGGAATGGTACCGCAGCCAGGTAACCCATGAGGACCTGGAGCAGGCCACGCAAACGGTGACCGACCTCCGCGGTTATGCTCGCAGCTTGCAAGAGCCGGGCGCAGTGAGCGATCCGCCGGAGAGCGCCGAGCGTCCTGTCACCAAAGCCACGCCGCCACAAGGTTACGAAAGGAAGACGCTGGTGAGCACGGTGCAGGACAAGCGAACGAGCGTGGAAGTTTACCTCGATCAAAAAGGCCGGATTCATACGAGCGATCACCTGCCGATAATCAACTATCACGCGCTTCGGCCCGTCGACCCGAGATATCCGGACCGGAGACCGGACCCCGTCCTCCAGATGCTCGCTGTGAATGAGCTGAAACCGTTCTACGATAAGCCACTGGAAAGAGACAACGCTGCCGCCTACACAACCGAGATGAGGGACCTCGATGCGGGGATTATCCCCAAGGCCCTGCGTGAAATCTTCAAAGAAAAGAACAAGACGCTTTCCGCGGGCGCGAGAGCGACCGAGCAAAACGGCTACAACTGGCTCATCATCGACGAGGGCAAGGCCTACTCGGTCAAAGCGAAGCCGCCGACCGACAAAGAGAAAGGGCATCTCACCATTTCGGACGCCGAGCTGGAACTGGTAGCCAGCGACCTGACGGCCATCATCACCGGGCCGAACGCTGGCCGTTTCCCCTACTCCAACACGAGCCCCACCTTTCGGGTGAATCCGGCCTCGCCCGATCGCCGGCAACCGTACCGGGAATACACCATAATTTATCACCAGGCGTTTTTTACGGCACAGAGTTTTGCGCAGTTTCGCAATTTCAACCTGGTGAATGCCATCCAGCCCGGGGCCGATAATTTTGCGATCAACTACGGCTCCGCGGCCATCGGCCCGGAGGTGATCGCGAACCGGCTCGGCGTCGGCCCTATGGGCAACGCGGATGCGGTTGATTTAAAGTTCGAGGAGTTTTTCCTCAACGCATGGTCGGTGGGCGACCCGGCCATGGTAGTAGATGTGCCGGCCAATGCGCCGAACTCCATGGTCCAGATCCCGCCATCACCGGCCCCGACGCCACCGACGGCGGATCAAGGGGGGTTCCGTTCTCAGGTCCCCCCAGGCTCCGTCACCGCGCTGCTGGCGGCGGCGCAGACACCGCCACAGCCGCGGCCACCGCAGAACAATCCGGCCGCGGTGGACGATTTCGCTCCGCACCAACCGGCCAAAGCCACGAAAGCGTTTTTCCCGGACGATCCCTCCAACGTCTATCACAGCTATATGAGCGATCACGTGAAGTTTCGCATCCTGCACGCGGGGCCCGGGCCATCGCACGTTCACCATCTCCATGCGCACCAATGGCTGCGTTCGCCAGATAGCGATAACGGCCACTATCTCGACAGCCAACTGATCGTCCCCGGCTCCGCCTTTACGCTCGAAATCACCTACAACGGCAGCGGCAACCGCAACAAGACCGTGGGAGACGCGATTTTTCATTGCCACTTCTACCCCCATTTTGCGCAGGGCATGTGGGCGCTCTGGCGCGTGCACGATGTGTTTGAGGAGGGGACGATCCTTGACCCGGACGGTAAACCGAAAGCGGGCGTAAACCGCGTTTTGCCGGATGGCGAGATGGAGCGCGGCGCGCCGATCCCGGCGATCGTCCCACTGCCGACGCTCGGGATGGCGCCGCTGCCAGCCAAGGTCGAGCTAACCGATTTGACGCCATGGAAACCTGGCGAAGGGCAGGGCCGCCGGGTCAAAGTGTTGCCGGAGCAGGATGCATCGGGCAAAGATTTAGTGGTCGATGGCAAGCCGGTTTACAAGAACCCCGGCTTTCCTTTCTTCATTCCCGGGGTGGCCGGCCACCGGCCGCCGCACCCGCCGCTTGATTTCGCCTGGCTCGAAAACCCTGATACCGGCGAAGCGGTCCTCTACAAGGATCAGAAGGTTTTTCTCGATGGCGGACTGCCGCGCCACCTTGTTCTCGGTGGCACGATCGGCGAGGAATATTTCACTCGTTGGGATTTCACCAAGGATGCCGATACGCTCTCTGCCTTTGGCTTGCCCGAGGACGGCACGCCGGTGGAAAAGGTCGCGATGCAGACCCACGCCACGCGGACGCACCCGACTTCACTGCCGAACGGCGATCCCGGCACCTTCACTCTCAATGGATTGCCGCCCACTCCCGGAGCGCCATTCGCCGATCCCGGTGTAACCGACGAGGGCAACTCAAACTTTCATCGCCGCCGCTACCAGGGAGCGGTATTCCAGCTCGACACGACTTTAAACAAGAAAGGCTGGCATTATCCGCAGCAGCGCATGATTTCGCTCTGGCAGGATGTGGCGCCCACCATCAACAACGAGCGGCCACCGCAACCGTTTTTCTTCCGGACAAATACTTCCGACAGCGTCCAGTTCTGGCATACCAACCTGTTGCCCGCCTATTATGAGCTCGACGATTTCCAGGTGCGCACGCCCACCGACATCGTAGGGCAGCACATTCACCTGGTGAAATTTGACGTGACGGCTTCGGATGGCGCAGCCAACGGATTCAATTACGAAGATGGCACTCTCGCCCCCGCGGACGTCCAAGAGCGCATTGGGGCAATCAACAAGACAGGTGGTTTGATGGGCTTCGATGAAACGACCGGCTTCGTCGATCCGGCGAAGAAAACGAAGCTAATTCTCAAGAAGGTGAAGGATTATTATCCGCCGCCCGGGAGCACAGTCGTCCTGGATGGGAACGGCGTTCCGGTGGTGAAGAAGGATGGGAAGGTTACGGAATTCTCGGTCTTCGGACCGCCGCCGGTTACACCGAACCAGTGGGACGGCACGCAAACCACCATCCAGCTCTGGGACGTGGATCCCCTCATCAACGACGAAGGAGTCGACCGCACGCTGCGAACTGTGTTCACGCACGACCACTTCGGCCCTTCCACGCACCAGCAGGTCGGTTTGTACGCGGGCATGGTGGTGGAGCCGGAAAATTCCGAGTGGTTCCTGCCCAACGGCACTCAGATGAACACGCGCGTCGATGGCGGCCCCACCAGCTGGCACGGCTACATTGTCACCGAAGATCCGAGGGACAGTTATCGCGAGTTCATGCTGGAATTTCAGGATATGCAGCTCGGCTACGCCAAGCCGCCATCATCGCCCTCCCCTGCGCCTTATCCCAGCTTGTTCGATCCGCGCACGAATCCGAGAGCCTCCGCTGCTTTTGACCTGGTGCAAGCACATATGCCCATCACGAACTTGAACGAGGGCATCGCCAATGGAGCGGTCGGATATTATGTTCAAGCGCTCAATAGAGGAAACCTGCCCACGGCGGGAACGGGAGCCGCCGCCACAATTCCGGGATTCCCCGAGCTGTTCCGTTCTTTTGGAGTTCCGCTCTCCGACAAAGCGACGGTTAAAGCCGGCGAACAAGCGAATGAGTGGATCATCACCGAGGCCGCCGGTGTGCCGAACGCCGGTAAGACTTACATCGTGCGCTGGAACGGGAAACAAAAGATTCCGCTGTATGGCGTCGTGGTGACTGCGCCCGAAGTCGCGCAACTTCTCGTGTATACGCCGGACATCAGCGGTAAGTTGCCCCAGCCGGCCCTGGCGCTTAATCCTCCTTCAGATCCACAGAACGCTATGAATGGCGCGCCGTTCCCGCAGTTGGTCAGCCAGAATCAAACCGGGACCTATTCACTGAATTATCGAAATGAGCCGCTGCCGTTCCGGTTCGCCTCGCCTCCGGGATCGCCGACTCCGGCGCCCACGCCCGCCGATTTGACGCTCGCGTACAGCTCCATCCCGCGAAGCTATCCAGACCTCAACATCCAGCCGACAGGCAAGGCGGAAGCGCCGAAGGACTCAACCATGCCGAGGTATCCGAAGGAGCTTCTCGTGCCCAACGCCCAGGGAACGGATCCGTTTACTCCGCTCCTGGAAGCTTATGCCAACGATCGCGTGCAGATTCGCACCCTCGTCGGCGCGCACACTCAGTCGCACGCCTTTCAAGTGCAGGGCATCAAGTGGCTCTACGAACCGGAGAGTCCGAACTCCGGCTACGTCAACGCCCAGTTGATGGGGCTTTCGGAGCATTTCGAAATGCTCTTCGATCTGCCCGGCACCGTCGCCAATCATCCCAACGACAAAATCCTCGGCACGATGCCTCCGTTTGCGGATTATTTTTATTCCGCCAGCTCCGACATCGTCGGCTTGAACAACGGGCTGTGGGGAATCATGCGCGCGTATGGCGCGCCTGTTCCCGGGGTGATGCCGCTACCAAACAATCCCAAACCCAGCTCCACGCCTCAACCGGACATTTTCGAAAAGAAATATATGGAGGCAGTAGCTGCCAAGGCGGGCCACACTGAATTCGAAGTGGTCGCGATAACCGCGAAAGCTTTGCCCGGAGGCACGATGGTTTACAACAACCGTGACGATGCCAGCAGACTTGAAACGCCGAATGCCGTCCTCTACGTCCGCGGCGCCGATTTCGATTTCAAAACGGGCAAACTCCGGCCTGGCGTGCCGGTGGAACCGTTGATCCTGCGGGCCGCGGCCGGCGATTGGATCAAGGTCACCCTTTACAATGCCTTGGATGGCACCGCGCCCATTTTCAGCGATCCGCAAAACGTGCTCTACGCGACTCCATTCAACGACAATCCGGAAGCGGTCGTGCCGATGACAATGCCGAACAGGGTCGGGCTGCATCCCCAGATGGTGGCCTACGACGCGGTGAATGCGAACGGCGTTTTGGTCGGCTTTAATCCGCAGGATAAACTCGTGCCGCCGCCGGGTTCTGCCTCGAGCCCTGCTCCTTCGCCCGGCTCCAGTCCGTTCCCGAGCCGGAGCTATTACTGGTATGCGGGGGAAATAAAACCGGACGGCACTGCAACGCCGATCGAATTCGGGGCGACGAATCTCACGCCAGCCGACCAATTGCTCCAGCCGCAGTTTGGCATGGTCGGCGCCCTGATTATCGAACCGGAACGTTCGACCTGGGTGGAAGATGTCTCTAGCCGCGCCTCCGCAGTCGTCTCCGTGCCGAACGCGCCGAGCTTCCGCGAGTTCGTCGTAATCAATCAAAACTTCGTGGCGAACTCGGCCGCGAAACCCAGCTCAAACCCCAGCCCATCACCGACGCCGGTTCCGCCCAACACGATAGCGCAAACGTCAATCGGCGCCGTTAACTTTCGTTCGGAGCCGTTCAGCGTCCGCGGTGTCTCCAATAACTCCAAGAACCTGCCGCAACTCACGCCACAGGGATACGCGCAAGCGCTTTCCAATACGCTCTATTGCCCGCCATCCGATCCGAAGACGCCGGTCTTCGTCGCCGCCGCCGGCATGCCCACGCGTTTTCGCCTCGTCGTTCCTAGCAGCGTCACCAGCAATGAGGTGGAGGCGCCCCCGGTCTTTATGGTGCACGGCCATCATTGGCAGGAAGAGCCATACACAGACAATTCCACCAAGATCGGCCAAAACCGGCTCTCGAAAACTTTGGGCGCGACCCAAGCCGGGCCGTACCAGAAATTCGATCTGCTCTTTCCCAGCGCGGGCGGCACTGGCCGCGTTCCCGGCGATTATCTCTACGTCAGTTTCCAAACCGCCGAGATTGCCGGCACCTGGGGCCTCTTCCGGGTAACACCGTACCAAGTGGCGATCGAGAAAGCGACTCTCGTGAAAGATACCGTCGAGGTCAGCGGAACCGTGCAAGCGGCGACGACGGTAGGTGGTAGCGTCATGCCAAAGAATTTGCTGTTAACGATCGCCAGCGAGAAGAACGGCGGGGCCGAGGCGGGAACCCCCAGAACCATCAAGGTCAACAATGGAAAATGGTCGTACAAGGGCACGACAAAGCTCCTCGCGCCCGCGCGCGTCCAAGTCACCGCGTTTGGAGACGACAATCTGGTTGCCGGCACCAGTTCAGCGATGCTCACCGGCCCCTAGCAATGTGGGAAATTGGCATCCTGCGCGGCGCGTCGCCCCTCGAGTGGACGCCCGCCGCCGAAGGAAGCAATCCAATTCTCACCGCCCGGGATATCACCGATGTGGAGGCGGATTTCGTCGCCGACCCGTTCATGATTCGGATCGACAATCTTTGGCATCTTTTTTTTGAAGTGCTGCCCAAGCATACCAAGGTCGGCCAGATCGGCGTCGCCGTGAGCGGCGACAGTGTGCACTGGGAGTATAGAGGGATTGCCCTGCGCGAACCATTCCACGTCTCGTATCCGCACGTCTTTGCCTGGGAAGGCGAGCATTACCTGATTCCGGAGACACTTCAGGCTGGCGCCGTCTGGCTCTATAAGAGCACCCGGTTTCCTTTTGGGTGGAAACGGGAGCACGCGCTTCTTCGGGGCCGGTTCGCCGATCCGACGATCTTCCGCCACAATAACCGGTGGTGGCTCTTCGTGTGCGATACGCCCTACGATCATTGCTCGCTTCGACTTTTTCATGCGCCCGATTTGATGGGTGCGTGGGAGGAACATCCGGCCAGCCCGATCGTCGAGAACGATTGCTCCTGCGCGCGGCCCGCCGGACGCGTGCTCGCGAGCGATGGGCGCCTGGTGCGTTTCGCCCAGGATTGCCGGTATCAGTATGGCGATCGGGTGTGGGCTTTTGAGATCACAGAGCTCCGACCCGCCCGATACGTCGAGCGTCGTGCCTCGCTTGAGCCGGTAATTTCCGCGGGCTTCTGGGGCGGATGGGAAACCAGCCGCATGCACCACATCGATGCACACTCAGAGAATTCCGGCGCCTGGATGGCCTGCGTGGACGGTTGGGCAGTTCGAAAGAATGGACAGTCATGACAGCACTCATCCAGAGCCTGTGGATAGGAGGCGCGCTCTCGCCGGTGGAGCAGCTCTCGATCGCCTCCTTTCTCGCGCACGGGCACCAATATCATCTGTTTGCTTACGACGCCGTGGAGCACCTTCCGCGCGGCGCGGTGCTCGAGGACGCAGCGGCAATCCTGCCTGAGGCTGCGACCTTCCAATACAGGAAATATCCCAGCTACTCGGCTTTCTCTAATTTCTTCCGCTACAAGCTCCTGCTGGAAAAGGGAGGCTGGTGGGTCGACAGCGATGTGGTTTGCCTGAAACCATTCGCATTTCCGGAATCGTACGTTTTCGCGAGTGAACGGCTCCACGGAAGCGACGTCGCGACAAGCGCCGTGATCAAGGTACCGGCCGGCAGCGATCTGATGGCTTTCAATTGGCATCTCTGCCAAGCCTGCGCCGACCCGGCCGGCGCCGGATGGGGGCAATATGGGCCGAAGCTGATCGCGCGCTCGCTCGCGAAATATGGTTTGGATCACTATCGGAAACCGGCCGCCGTATTTTGTCCGCTCGCGTTCGATGAATGGGAAGCGGTGCTTGCGCCAGGGGAGATTACGTTTGGCCCGGAAACCCATGCTCTCCACTTATGGAACGAGATGTGGCGCCGGGCCGGATATGACAAGGCAAACACCTACAGCGCCGACTGCGTTTTCGAGCGTCTGAAGGGAACGTTCCTCCCCGGCCAGCAAGAGCCGCCGGAAACGATTCTGCAAGAGAGCACCGTTCAGAGGGCATGATTGTTCTCCAGTTCGATGCCGCCTACTTCGAATGGGGGCTGCTGATGGTGCGTTCACTCGCCTTGCACGAGCCGGGAAAAAAGCTCTTGGCCGACACGGTGAACCTGGACGAAGAACAAAGGCAGCGTTTGGAGCGTGCGCATCCACGCATCGCGGTGAAGTCCGAAACGATCGTATCCGGCGAATCGCTCCCCGAGCGAATGGCCTGTCGCAAAATCAAAGTGCTGCAATGGGCGATGGACGCATTTCCGGATGAAAGATGGTTTGGCCTTTTCGATGCCGACATGCTCGTTCGCCGGCCCCTGCCAGACCTCTGGTCGAAGCTCGATGAGCATCACGCGGCACTGATCATGAGCAACGGGATGTGGGATGGCCGGATCTATCCGCACTTGCTCACGCCTTCCGGCATCGTGCTTGTCCGAGCCGATGGCCGCGCTCTCGTGGAAAACTGGGCCCAATGGAGCCGGCATCCGGAGCCGCTCTTTTCGCGCCGCCCGGGCGAATGGTTCTGGGACCAGTGCGCGCTCTTGCAGGCGCACAACGAAACTCCTTTACGCTACGAGTTCATTTCGATTGCCGATTTCGCCTGCGCCAATTGCTCGCGCACTGCCGCCATTTGGTCCGCGCACGTTTCGGAAAAGGAGCGCTATTACCGATATTTTCGCGTGGAGCACGAGCGCCAATGCGTCCTCAAGGCGCGTCCGCACTGGGCGCGCGCCCGGGAAAGTTAAGGGATGCCGACGGCGAAGTGCCGGCCGCAGTGATCGAAGTTTAACCAGCGCGACCACCGCGATCTCCAATGCACGATCTCTTGTTGGAATTCCCCCAGGTAATCGCGCGCCATCCGCAAGTAATGGTACCGTTCGAGAGCAAAGACACGGCAGGCCAGGGGCGAAATCAGATCAAGCCGTCGCAGACTAGAAACGTAATCTCCAAAGGTCGAACAAAGATAACCCACGCGCGCCGAAACCAGCTCCGGGCAGGCGCCCC
>Ga0307470_10000430_pt1 | contig 21371 bp, 19 predicted proteins | sample atmos_gasesAM3C__FD_204565 | JGI IMG/M metagenome (GOLD analysis project Ga0307470, IMG submission 204565) | Hardwood forest soil microbial communities from Morgan-Monroe State Forest, Indiana, United States - atmos_gasesAM3C_05 | ecosystem: Environmental > Terrestrial > Soil > Temperate forest... | reverse complement strand
ATGGTGACGTTGAGCAGGATCGATGTGGCACAGAACCTTTTGTCTGTGCTGGGTCTCGCCCTACTCGAGAGACTGCAAGCACCCACTGCGAGCGGCTTCGGCCGGAGCACAGACAAAAGTGTCTGTGCCACATCGGTCCTGGCTTGCGGCGGAAGGCATAGCGGAGTTGGGGGCGAGCGGAGTTGCGGTCAACTTCACCCGAGGCAATTTGTCATCCTGAGACTGCCGCAGCCGCTGAGCGAGCGTAGCGAGTGAAGAGCGGCGGAGGACGGCGAAGGATCTCCAGTGGCAGCGCATGGGGCAAGAGCGAAATTGTGGTTTTTGTGAGGAACGACAAACCCGATCTACGCTCCTGCCCCAAGCAGCGCATCTGGCAGGCGGAGTTGGGGTCGCAACTTCGCAACGACGAGTGGAATTGCCCGCAGCCCGTCTGACGATCGTGCGGAGTGGTGCCGCTGAGCAGGACCGATGTGGCACAGACACTTTTGTCTGTGCAGGGTCTCGCCCGACTCGAGAGACTGCAAGCTCTCACTGCAAGCGGCTTCGGCCGGAGCACAGACAAAGGTGTCTGTGCCACATCGGTCCCTGGCTTGCGGCGGCAGGCATAGCGGAGTTGGGGTCGAATTGCCCGCAGCCCGTCTGACCGATCGTGCGGAGTGGTGCCGCTGAGCAGGACCGATATGGCACAGACACTTTTGTCTGTGCGGGTCTCGCCTTACCGAGAGACTGCAAGCCCCTCACAGCAGGCGGCTTCGGCCGGAGCACAGACAAGAGTGTCTGTGCCACATCGGTCCTGGGCTTACGGGGGAAGGCATAGCGGAGTTGGGGGTCGTAACTTCACCCCGAGTTGGTTCAACTTTGTAAGATCGATTCCAGCCCGGAACCCGCATGCCTTCGGATGAACACGAAATCGCGGAACGCGCCGTACACTAGCCGTTCTTCTACAGCTCGTAGAATCCGAGAGCCCACCTCAGCGGGAACGCCGGACCATCACCAGATGCCTAACTCTGCGCTGGGAACAACGCTTGGATCAGCACTTTCGACTTTCGACCTGACCCAACGCCGGCCCGAATTCACGGTACGCCTCATTTGTAACGAACCACCGGGGGCGGGCCTGCTATCGGCATGACAGACATCGGAGAAGCTTTTCGGCGATGTAAGCTACGTTTGTGCATCTGCAGCGCGACGACGAAGTCGTAACTCTTGGCCCACTCACGTCGACGGTCGTTGATCGCGCCGAGTGGTGTGCCGAGACTTATCCTGCCTGGCCGGAATGGCAACCCGTTGCCGACGAGGCAGAGCGCCTATTCGCGTTTGCAGAGAGTCGTGGTGTATTCGAAATGTACTTGCCGAGGCTCACTCGCGGTCGAAGCCGTGAGCGCGATTCCGCTCTTGGCGAATTGAGGGTCGCGTTCTACTTTCACCGAAACGATTTCAGAATTGCCGAATGGTGCCCCTCTGGCGAAGGCTCAACCAAGGGCGAGTTCACCCTCGAATGTCCAACTGGTGAACCCATATTTGTCGAGGTTAAGAACCTCGGATGGGAAAGCGAGGTATCGCAAGAGGCACGCGTGGCAGGCAGGACAAAGCAGCCGAAGTACGTCAGTGGCGAAGGGCTCGTCATCGCCAACGATCAGGCGCTCAAGTCTGCCGTCGAGAAGGCGTATCCGAAATTTTCGTCGTCGCGTCGTAATCTACTCGTGGTACTCGACGATCTTTTTCTTCCCATGCGTTATCTAACCGACACGTGGGCGAGGGCTGCGTTGTACAGGCCTTCGCAGGGCAAGTTCACCACGACATCGCATCAAAGGCTCGGTGGTATCGGCTGCTTCTGGCGGAACGAACTCCGAGGAGAGATCTTGTACGACATGCCACTTTTTGTTAACCCGAACGCTCTCCCGTCATGCGCGTTGCCAGAGGTGTTTGCTCTGGCATTTCACGGCCGCGTGCCTACGGCCGGCTAACCCCAGGCTAACCCTGCGCTGCACCGGACTTGGAGCCGCCTCACCATGAAGGATCAGCGCCACCTCCTCTGCCTCGCCCTCTTCGCGCTCAACCTCTCGGGCTGTGATCGACCCGGCGCCTCGGCTGTCCCGCTGACATCCAGCCGGGTGCCTCCCGTCCTCCTGTTCAATGGAACAGGCACCTCCCCCAACGACGTCGCGGCGATCGAGACCCTTCTGGAGGAGAGCCGGATCTCATACTCGACCGCGAGCTCGGCGCAGTTGGACGAGATGAGCGCGGCGCGGCTGCGCGCCTATCACCTAATCATCATCCCCGGCGGAGACTTCACTGGCATCGGGAACGGTCTCAGGAAGGACACGGCAGCGAAGCTCCGCGAGGCCGTGCAGTACGGTGTGAGCTACCTCGGCATCTGTGCCGGAGCGTTCTTTGCCGGCCGCTCGCCCTACAACGGTCTGAACCTGACCTCGGGCGTGCAGTTCGGCTTCTACTCCGCCGAGGGGCGGGGGGTGCGCAAGGCGGCAGTGCCGGTCTCGGGTGCGGGGACGCCCACGCTCGACCAGTATTGGGAGGATGGTCCTCAGCTCACCGGTTGGGGCACTGTGGTCGGCAGGTACCCCGATGGCACCCCCGCCGTGGTGCAAGGGCAATCGGGAGACGGATGGATCATCCTGACTGGGGTCCATGCCGAGGCACCGGAGAGCTGGCGTGGCGGCATGGACTTCACCACGCCGGCCAGCGCCGACCACGCCTACGCCGTGACCCTCATCCGCTCGGCCCTGGACCGGCGGCCGCTGCCGCACTTCTGACGAACGGTCTATCGCCATATGGGGTCACGCCTTCGTTCTTCGGCAGGCCCGAATCATTCTGGCGCAAGTTTTGGCCTCAGAATGACTTACGGCGCAGACGCGATTCGCGGTGTCGTCCTGGTGGGGTATCGCTCGAGCCGAGAAACGACGCGTTTGCAATAACTTAGGCGCGAATTCGCGCTTGTGCGCGTGTGGATGTTTTCCGAACGCGGTTGACGCAAGTCGATGAAGCTGCGCGAGTTATGCCTGCGTTCGACGAGGTTGCCGAAAACCAAAGGTCTGACCCCGGGCGGGGCGGCGGAGACCCGAAGGCGGACCGCGGCGTTCGCCAAGTGTCCGCGGCAGGAGGAGCAAGCGCAAACTCCACACGTCGGTGCCGACTACAGCCGCCAAATTGGTGGTCTAACGATCTTCGCCTTTGTAGCAATAGAAATAGGTCGGTCGAGCGAGCTGTCGATGGTAATGCGTGGACGCGACTAAGTGTAACGCTTGCAGTAACATACGCGTGCACCTCTCGCCGATAGCGCAACATTGTTGCGTGTCGGCGCAACGTTGTTGCGCGTTAGCGCAACGTTGTTGCGGTTCGGCGCAACGCTGTTGCGGGTCGGCGCAACGTTGTTGCGGGTCAGCGCAACGTTGTTGCGGGTCAGCGCAACGTTGTTGCGGGTCGGCGCAACGTTGTTGCGCGTCAGCGCAACGTTGTTGCGGATCGACGCAACGTTGTTGCGCGTCGGCGCAACGTTGTTGCGGGTCAGCGCAACGTTGTTGCGCGTCGGCGCAACGTTGTTGCGGGTTGGCGCAACGTTGTTGCGGGTCGGCGCAACGCTGTTGCGGGTCGGCGCAACGTTGTTGCGCGTCGGCGCAACGTTGTTGCGGGTCAGCGCAACGTTGCTACACGGACCGCGCAGCGTTGCTACACGGACCGCGCAGCGTTGCGACACGGAGGGCGGAACATTGCATCGCGGCGGCGGAACGTTGCGACACGGAGGGTGGAACGTTGCGTCGTGGCGGCGCCGCGTTGCGACACGGTTGGGTGTCGCTGCGATGCCGGGTTGTCGCAGTGTGACACGGTGGTGTCGCATCGAGCCCGAGTCGGTGGTATCCAAAACCAGAACAGAAGCGGAGACTCCATCTGGTTTGTGGCCCGCGGTTTTGCGGCATGGCGAGTGCGTTACCATTTCTCCTCGCGGGCCACGCCGCTGAAGCGCAGGTGCGTCACGCGCCGCGATCACCACTCGTGAAGGGCTTACCGTGACTAAGAGCACTGAGAGGCACGATAGGGCTTATTGGATGGCAGCAACCCTCCTGGCGCTGTCGTGCCTTCTCGGCGGGTGCAACATCGGTTGCTGGTTTGTTCCATGCGACAAAGTCGTCGATCTGACCGCTGTCGTCACGGATGCGTCGGGCGCTCCACTCCGAGGAGCCCAGGTCCGCATGTTGGACCAATCCGTGACAACCGATCAATCGGGCTGCGCGGAACTCAGTCAAATGGCAGACGTCAAAGAAGTCTCCCTGGAGGCCACGGCAAGCGGGTTCAAAAGGTATGCGGAGACAAGGCCATTTGGCTTCTACGTGGTGCGAGTTGTCCTCGCACCAAGTAACGCGAGTCAACCGAGCAGCGGAACATGGCAAGCAGCCGGCGACACGGTTAACCCGTGCCATCACTGAGTCGGAAGGTCGGCCATGCAATGGTTCACGCGAAGTCGCGAAGTCGCGAAAAGGAGATGGTCGTCCCTCGGCTTCGCGGCTTCGCGGCTTCGCGGCTTCGCGTGAGTGTCGATCCCCGCTCAGCGCCGCGGCGATGACCTCGGCGTCGCGTACACATCGAATATGACGAGCGCTATCTCTGGCGAGCTCCGCGACCCCTCCGGGGTCGAACTTCAACTCCATCTGGATATCCGGTGGTCGCTCGCTGACGCTCGCACCACCTACCGTACGAGCCGCCTCCGGCGGCTTTTCCATAGTCGGCGAAGCCGACGATGCCATGGCACTCCGGCTACACTGCGCACCGTGCCCACGGCCTCTCGACAGCCACGCGGTCCCGACTGTAGCTCCCGGGCACTTTGGTCGTATTCTTGGCTAGGCGAAGAACAGCCATGACGCGCGAAGACCTGTTGCAACGCATTTCGATTGATCCGGAGATCTGTTTTGGCAAGCCGTGTATTCGCGGCACGCGCATCTGGGTAGCGCTGATCATCGAGAATCTCGCCGCCGGAGTTCCCGAACCTGAGATTCTCGACGCCTATCCCTCCTTGACAGCCGACGACATCAAGGCGGCGCTCGCGTATGCGGCCGAGGTCACGCGGGAACGAATCATCCCAACCGCCGTCGGGTGAGGCGCGATGCGGCTCAAGCTGGACGAGAATCTCGACGTCGGTCTCGCGGCCTGGCTCGAGTCGATGGGACACGACGCAAAGACCGTTCGGGACGAGCAGATGTCCGGTGCTTCGGATGAGCAAGTGTTTGCGGCGGCGATGGCGGAGAACCGTTGTCTCGTAACTCTCGACCTCGACTTCTCAGATCCGATCCACTTCCCTCCGAACAATTCAGCAGGCACTCTCGTGTTGCGCGCTCCCGTTCCATCGATGGCGATGATTAGGAGATTGCTGGAACAAGCGATGGCACATGGGGCGACCGCATCTCCGAAAGGGCAGATCTGGATCGTGGAGCCGGGCCGTGTTCGTATCTGGGAATCGTGGGACATCGAATAGCTACACCGTACTGCCCTACACTGCGCACCGTGCCCTCGGCATCTCGACAACAGCGCCTCGCCGGCGCCCTCGCGCTCCTTGCGCTGCTGCTAGTCGTCGCGTTGATACTCGCTTCCTCGGTCGGGGCGACGAACGTCTCGTGGCGCGCGGCGATGAGCGGCGACGCCACCGCGCGGGCGATCCTCATCGGAATCCGTCTGCCGCGCGCGCTGCTGGCGGCGCTCGTCGGGGCGACGCTGGCCGTGGCGGGCGTCACCTTTCAGACGCTGCTCCGAAATCCTCTGGCCGATCCGTTCATCCTCGGCGTGTCGGGCGGTGCGGCCTGCGGGGCGTCGATCGCTACGGCGGCGGGGCTGGCGAGACTCCCGGGCGTCGTGCCGATTATCGCTTTTGCAGGCGCGTGCGGCGCGACGGGTGCCGTGTTTTTGCTGGCGCGGCGCCGTGAGTACACCGACCCGACGCGCCTTCTCCTTTCCGGGCTCGTTCTTAATGCTTTTTTCTCTGCCGTAATCCTCATCTCCTTCGGGCTCTCGCGTCAGAGCGATCTGGCGGCGGCACTGCGGTGGATGATGGGGACGCTCTTCGGCGCTTCATGGAGCGACGTGGCGCTGCTGGCGGTGCTGCTGGTTATCTCGCTCGCCATTCTGGCCACGATCGGAAACGACCTGCGCATGCTCGCCTTCGGCGAAGATGACGCGAAGTCGCGCGGCGTTCATGTGGAGCGGGTGAAGCTGATCGGCTTCATCACGGCGTCGATCGTTACCGGTGCGGCGGTGTCGGTCAGCGGCATCATCGGCTTCGTCGGACTGCTGGTGCCGCACCTCATGCGTTTGATGTGGCGGCGCGACTTCCGCTTCCTGCTCCCGCTGTGCGCACTCGGCGGCGGCGTGCTGGTCGTGCTGGCCGATCTTCTCTCGCGCGTCGTGGTCATCTCGTCCGAATTGCCGATCGGCGCGTTCACCGCCGTCCTCGGCGTGCCGTTCTTCCTCTCGCTGCTGCGGAGGAACCGCTGATGCTCGCGCTGCGCGATGTCTCCTACGCATACGAAGGCGCGCCCGCGGTCGATGTCATCACTGCATCGTTCGACCCCGCGCGGCTCATCGCTCTCACCGGTCCGAACGGCTCAGGCAAGTCGACCCTGCTGAAGCTGGCCGCGCGCGTGCTCGTGCCACACGCGGGCGAGATCAGCTTCGACGGCAAGCGCCTCCGCGAATGGCCGGCGAAGGAGTACGCGAAGCATGTCGCCTATCTTCCGCAGGATCCCGATCCGACATTCTCGATGCGGGCCATCGATGTGGTCGTTTCCGGCCGCGCGCCGTTCCTCGGCCGCTTCGCCTGGGAACGCGACTCGGACTACGACGAAGCCGATCGCGCGCTCGCGGTCTGCGACGCCACGCATCTCGGCGGACGCTATCTCGACGAGATGAGCGGCGGCGAGCGCAAGCGCGTCTTCCTGGCCCGCGTCCTGGCCGCGCGCCCTCGACTGATCCTCCTCGACGAGCCTCTGGCCTCGCTCGACATCTCGCACGTGCAGCAGTTCTCCGCGCTGCTCCGCGACATCGTCGACCGAACCGGCGTCACGGTCGTCTACGCCACTCACGACCTGAACTGGGCCGCCGCCTACAGCGACCGGATGCTGGTCATGCAGCGCGGCGCTTTGGCCCTCGATGCCACGCCCGCCGAAGTCATGCAGCCGGATGCGATCCGCGAGCTGTTCGGATTTGACGCCGAGGCGGTGCGGGCGGGCGGGCGGGCGTGGCTGGTGCCGAAGGTGGGATAGTGGACTAGTGATTAGTAGATTCGTGGATCAGTCTGCATTACTCGCGGTTCTGATTGAACATCCGTGCCTGACGCCGCAAGCCTGGAGCCGATGTGGCACAGACACTCTTGTCTGTGCTCCGGCCGAAGCCGCGTGGCCATGAGGGCTTGCGTTTAGACGTGGCGAGAACCCGCACAGACAAAAGTGTCTGTGCCACATCGATCTCCCTATTGCTCTACTAATCCACCAATCTACTAATCTACTAATCCACTACTTCTCAAACTCCCACGCCACCTTCTTCAATGCCCGATCCGCGCGTTCGACGAGTTGCAGGATGTCTTTCTTCGCGTGGGCGGCGGAGAAGAAGGCCGCCTCGAGCTGCGAGGGAGGCAGATAGACACCCTCGGCCAGCATCAGGTGAAAGAAGCGGGCGAACTTGTCGCGGTTCGATCGGTTGGCGCTTTCGTAGTCGGTGACGGGTCCCTCGGTGAAGAAGATCGTCCACATCGAGCCGGCGCGATTGATCGTCAGCGGCACGCCGTGTTTCTCGGCCGCTTTTCGGACACCGATCTCGAACTCGCCGGAGCGCTCCTCGAGATCGGCATAGATCGACGAGTTCTTCAGCACGCCCAGCGTTGCCTTGCCCGCCGCCACCGCCACTGGATTGCCCGAGAGCGTCCCGGCCTGGTACATCGGCCCCAGCGGCGAGACGAGCTGCATCAGCTCGCGCCTGCCGCCGTACGCGCCGATCGGCATTCCGCCGCCGATGATCTTGCCGAGGGTGGTGATGTCAGGCTTCACATCGAACACCGATTGCGCGCCGCCGTAGGCTACGCGGAAACCGGTCATCACTTCGTCGAAGATCAGCAGCGCGCCGCGTTCGGTACACAGGTCGCGCAGTCCTTTGAGGAAGCCGTCCACCGGCGGGACGCATCCCATGTTCCCGGCCACCGGCTCGACGATGATCGCCGCCACCTCGTCGTCGATGGCGCCGCGCACGGCATCGAGATCGTTGTAGGCGACGCTGACCGTCAGCTCGGTCACTTCCTTCGGCACGCCCGCGGAGTCGGGAACGTTGAAGGTGGCACCGCCGCTCCCCGCCTTCACCAGGAGCGAATCGACGTGGCCGTGGTAACCGCCGTCGAATTTGATGATCTTCTTCCGCCCGGTCGCGGCGCGCGCCAGCCGCAGCGCGCTCATGGTGGCCTCGGTGCCGGAATTGACAAGCCGCACCATCTCGATCGACGGCACCGCCTGCACGATCATCTCAGCCAGCTCGATCTCACCGAGCGTGGGCGCGCCGAAGGAGAAGCCGCGGGTGGCGGCCTTCTTCACCGCCTCGACGACGTAACGGTGGCCGTGCCCGAGGATCATCGGACCCCAAGAGCCAACGCAATCGATGTACTGCACGTTGTCGGCGTCGAAGATGCGCGAGCCCAGCGCCTGATCGATGAACAGCGGCGAACCACCGACGCCTTTGAATGCGCGCACCGGCGAATTCACGCCACCGGGGATGATCTCCTGCGCACGCTGGAAGAGAGTCTCTGAGTTTTTGCCCATGTAGGGCGCGGATTATAGGTCGGAGCGCTGGCGTCCTCGCCGGCTGGAACGGCGGCGGAAAAGACGTAGGTCGGACTCTCTAGTCCGACCGGAGCTTGCGCGGCTCTGAACTACAGGCGGGTTATCAATCACCGCTCTCCCAAGCTCCGGTCGGACTAGAGAGTCCGACCTACGTTTTGTGTGCCGGCGAGGACGCCAGCGCTCCGTTTAATACGCGTTCTCGTGCTTCAACCCGTGAACGACCGTCATGAAGAGGATCTTCAGGTCGAGCAGCAGCGACCAGTTCTCGATGTAGTAGAGATCGTGCTCGATGCGGATGCGGATCGAGGTATTGCCGCGCCAGCCGTGGACCTGGGCCCATCCCGTGATGCCGGCGCGCACTTTGTGGCGGAGCATGTAGTGCGGGAACTCGGCGCGGAACTGTTCGACGAACTGCGGGCGCTCGGGACGCGGACCGACGACGCTCATGTCTCCGAGGATCACGTTGAATAGCTGCGGCAGCTCGTCGAGAGAGGTCTCGCGGATGAAGCGGCCGACGCGTGTGCGGCGCGGATCGTTCTTCTCGGCCCACTTCGCGCCGGTGTCTTTCTCCGCGCCGACGCGCATGGAGCGGAACTTGAAAATGTCGAACGGCTTGCCGTCGAGACCCATCCGCTCCTGCCGGTAGAAGACCGGGCCGCGGTCACCGAGTTTGATGGCGATGGCCACCAGGAGCATCACCGGCGAAAAAACGATCAGGGCGATGGTGGCAACGACGAGATCGAAGCCGCGCTTGAGGAAGCGGCTCCAGCCTTCCAGCGGCGTCTCGGAAAGGTTGATGGTCGGCAGGCCGTCGAGATCCTCGACCCGGGAGCGCAGCACCATGAACTGCAGCAGGTCGGGGACGACGTGGATGGCCACGACGCTGCGCACGAGCCGGTCGAGCAGGCCCATCATCGCTTCCGACGAAGCGTGAGGCAGCGCCACGAAGACGTGGTCGATCTTCTGTTCGTCGATCACGCGCTCTGCTTCATCGATCGTACCCAGGCATTCCAGCGCGCCGAGCTTCGACTCCTCGCCGTTGCGCAGATAACCGACGACGCGAAAGCCGAGCTCGCGATGGCCGTTGACGCGATCGACCACGGCGCTGGCCAGCTCGCCGCTGCCAGCGATGAGCACGCGGTCGAGACGTTTCCCGTCGCGGTGACCGCGCTCCACGATCGCGCGCACGATGGCCCGGCCGGCGATGACGAAGACGATCGCGCAGACCAGAAAGATGAGCAGCGTGGCCCGCGAATAGAGAATGTCCGGGCGGCCGGGCCGCACCCACAGCAGCACGCCGGAGAAGACCACCGTGGCCACGATCGAGCCGATGGCCACCGACAGCCACTCCTCCGCCATCGAGCGCGTCGGGCGAATGCGGTAGAGCCCCTGCACGGCGAAGGCGAGCGGGAAGACGATGGTCACGATCGGCAGAAGCTGCAGGTAGGTCTCCACCTCCTGCTGTCCCTTCGTGACCGGTATGACTTTCACGCTGAAGCGGAGGAACCAGGCGCACAGCATCGCCAGATTCGATGCCACGGCATCGTTGATCAGGTAGACGGATGAAAGCGTCCGATGTCGTTTCTCGATCACGCCGTGGTTTGTCCCATGACCCGGCCCAGCTCGGCCAGCATCTCTTCCTGAAATCGCTCACGCGAGAACGTCGCCGCGTGCGCGCGGATGGCCGCGCGATCCCATTCGCGGTTCTCCGTCTCGTCGAGAGCCGCGCGCAGCGAGTGTACCGCCGCCGTCTCGAAGAAGGTTCCCGTCGTGCCGTGGATTACGGTGTCGCGCACACCGCCCGCGCCTAGAGCGACGACCGGCGTCCCGAGCGCCATCGCCTCCAGCGGTGTGATGCCGAAGTCCTCGACGCCCGGGAGGATCAGGCTCTGTGCGCGGCCGAGGTGATCGATGATCACATCTCTCGATACGTGCCCGAGGAACTGAACGTTGGGTTCACCAGGGGGTCCGCCAGGGGGTCCGCCGCGCGCGCGAAGCGCCTTCAGGAGAGGACCGCCGCCGATGACGACCAGCCTGCGCCCGCTCGCCTCCGCCGCATCGATGGCCAGTTCGATGTGTTTGTACGGCACGAGCGCGGAGACGACGACGTGAAAATCGTCGCGGCGTTCGTTCAGCGGCGCGGCGAGAAAGGCGTCGTCCACAAACGGATGGACCACCGCGGCGTCGCGGCCGTAGTAGGCATGAATGCGCTCGCGTACGAAGTTCGAGTTGGCCACGAAGCGCGTCACGCCGGCCGAGGCGGCCACGTCCCAGCGCCGCAGCCGCGCCGCCAGCGGTCTGGCCAAAGCGCGCTTCACGCCCCGAGGGAAGTAGTCATCGAACCGGTCCCAGATGTAGCGCATCGGCGTGTGGCAGTAGCAGAGATGCGGTTTCCCGCGGCTGTCCACTCCCTTGGCCACGGCGTGACTGGAGCTGATGATGAGATCGAAACCGCGGACGTCCCACTGCCGCACCGTACGAGGGAAGAGCGGAAGGAGGGTGCGATAGTTCGAGACACGCGTGGCCAGCGCTTGCAGACCCGAGGTGTGGATGGGATGCGACTCGATCGCCGGAGAGACGCTGCCGGGAAAATGGAAGAGCGTGAAGAGATCCGCGTCCGGCACGAGATCGAGAATGGCCTCGAGCACGTGCTCCCCGCCGCGCATTCCGGTCAGCCAGTCATGGATGACGGCGACGCGGCCGAAGGAAGGATGGTCCGTCATCGCGGATCGTTCTGCTTCCGTTTCGGTTCCGGAGTCGAAGCCAACGGATAGTCCCCTTCGGCCGCGCATCGATCGCAGAGGTGGTCGTTCCGAAAGTACTCTTCCGCTTCCACCTCGGCGAGACAGCGGACACAGACGTGCTTCCCGGAGCGGTCATTCAAATTGCGGCGCGGAGGATCGTCGAGCACACCGCGATGCTATCCGAAGACCTCCTCGATCGGACCGTATACTCCGTCCTTGGCGAAGGGAACGTACTCGAAGCCGCGGCCCAACGGATCGTCGTGGCGTACGGTCGTGTAGTCGATGCCGAGGGCGGAGTAGATCGTCGAGGTGACATCCTCGGGACGCGCGTCGCGTCCGAGAATGCCGAATTCGGTAGCGTTGGCACCGGTGGGATCGGTGGCGCCGATGACGCGCCCTCCTTTCACGCCGCCGCCGGCGAAGGCGATGGACATGCGAAGGAAGTGATCGCGGCCGGCCTGCGCATTCACCGGGCCGACGGTGCGTCCGAACTCACCGATGACGACGACCAGCGTCTCGTCGAGCAGGGTCTTGCCGGCCATCGAGCCGGGAGCCGCGGCGAGGTCGGTCAGCAACGCGCCGAATGCCGGATCGAAACTCTTCATCGGTGCATAGATGCCGCCGTTCGGGCTGTAGATGCCCGAGTGGTTGTCCCAGCCGCTGAGAGATACCTGCACGAAGCGCGTACCACGGCGGGCGGCGACCAGGTTTCGCGCCACCACCAACGAGCCGCCGAAACCGGTACTGCCGTAGCGAGCGTATTCCGGGGCGGTATAGGCGAAGGTACTGGCGATCGCAGGCGTGTCGAAAAGTGCCTTCGCCTGATCGTAGAACGAGCTCATATCGGACGCGTTCTTCGCCAGGTTGTCGGTCGCGCGATCGGCATCGACCTTCTGGATCAGGTTCCAACGGTCGGCGAAGCGGGCGGCGCCATCGGGATGCGTCAGCGCGGCCAGCCCGTTCTGCGAGGCCGTGACAGGGAACGGCGCGTAGCGGGCGGGCAGATATCCTGACCCGGCCATCGCTTGATTGATGGAGACGAACCCGGGCAGCACGTCGGTGGGCTGTTGATTGATCTGCGCTTCCAGCGCCACCACCGCGCCGATGTGGGGAGCGATCGCTCCCGTTGCACCGCTCGGATTGCGGGCGATCTGCACCCATGTCTGCGCGAGCGAGTGAACCGCCGCCCAGGCCAGGCCGTTGCGGACGATGCACACCTTGTCGATGTGACTGGCGGTGTTCGGCATCAACCCCTGCGGAAAGCGAAACGCACCGTATTGGGTGGGGTTGAAATTCGCCGGCGTCCAGGCCCCCTCTTTCAAATCCCAGGTATCGATATGGCTCGGCGCCCCGGCCAGGAAGATGAGAATGCAGTTCTTCGCGGTGTTGCGCAGCGACGGGTTGACGGATTTGACGTCATGAACGAGGCGTGCGCTCAGAACGGGAGCGAAATAGGACGCCACGAGGGTGGTGCCGGCGACGCGCATGAACTGACGGCGCGAGAATCCTTCGCCGAAGACGGGGAACGATCCGCCGCGTTCGCATTCACAATTGTCGTGCTTTCTCATGTCCGTTCCTCGCCTGTCTAGTTGAACAGGAACTCGAGCTTGTTCACCAGCGCGAACTGCAGATCCTCGGTTTTCTTCGTGAGGTCACCGCTGCCGAGCTGCGCGATGCCCGCCGCACGCTCGGTCTCGGTCGGGTAGCGCGACAACGTCGTCAGATAGAGCGCGTCCGTGATCGCACCGGGGCCCTTCGTCGCCGAGAGCGTCGTCTGGACTGTCGAGCCCGCGGTGGCGTTGTGTACCCGGCTGACGACGATCGGGTCATTGAGCAGCGCCAGCGCCTGGACCGCCGTGCTGTCATCGCTGCGGGGCTCGTCGTCGCGGTTGCCGCGGCCGAATGTGTTCAGGAACACGCGATAGTCGCCGCCTTGAGTCGTGTCGGCAAGCATCATTGCTCTGGGAACGGACAAGATCACGCTGCCGTTGTTCTCGGTCGCTAACATGGCACTGACCCCGGTGGCGCGCACGACGGCATCGAGAAGCGCTTCCGACATCAGCCGCCGCGGATAGTGGCGGGCAAAGTACGGCGTCCAGGACTCGTTCCACACAGTCGGTGCATAACGCGAGGAGAGCTGGTAGGCGTTCGACATCACCATCAACTTCAGCGTGGCGCGCAGGTCATAGCCATTCGTGGCGAAGCCATTGGCCAGCTTGGTGAGGAGGTCGGGATGAGACGGTTGCAGCACAGCTCCCGGCGCCAGTGTGGCGGGGTCCTGCCTCTTGAGATCGTGGTTGTCGGCCGGCTCCACGATGCCGAGACCGAACAGCTCTTTCCAAAGGTAATTGACCGTGGCGCGCGCGAACTGAGGGTCCGCGGTCAGCATGCGGGCGTAGGCCGCGCGGCGCACCTCCCCGGATGCCGGCGTTTCGCCGGTGAGGATGAACGCCGGAGTGACGACGCTGACGCCATTGACCGGTTGCCGTGGCGTCTTGTTGCCGGAATCCGTATTGAGGCGGTACGCGCCGGTGGTGTTGTCAGCGAGAGTCGTCAGGCCGGTGAGGGTTGCGTTCGTCTGGCTGACGGTAACCTGCGCAAAGAAGGCGGCGTTCTGCCAGAAGTCCATCCGGGTCTTCTTGGCCAGGGATGAATTGACCTGCTCCAGGTGGCCGAAGCCGTTGTGGCAGGAGAGACATTGCAGCCTGAGCGCGAGGAACCGCGCACCGGTAGAGGCGGAGAGGTTGTCGTACGTGTCCTGAATGGGTCCGTTGTTCTGAATGTCCCGCTTCCAGTAGTCGACCTCTCCATGCGTCCCCTCGTCGCCGGTACCGGAAATCAGTTGCCGAACGATCCAGTCGTAGGGCTTGCCCGCCTTGAGCGAATCATGGAGAAAGCGGTAGTAGTAATCGCGGCTGGCCGTACCGAGGTTGCTGTTCGTCGCGTTGGAAACGTTCTGCACCAGATCGCCGAGCCACATCGTCCAGCGGTCGGCGAAGGCGTCGGAGGCGATGAGCTGATCAATCACTTTCTCGCGCTTGTTGGCGCTGGTGTCCGCGAGGAAGGCCTTGACTGCATCGGTCGTCGGAATGGCGCCGGTCAGGTCGAGCGTGACACGGCGCAGGAACTCCGTGTCGCTGGATGGAACGGTCCAGAGAATCCCGTCGCGTACCATCTTTCCGAAGATTTCGTCATCGATGAAGTTCGCCGACTGGTACGTGGGCACTGGCGGTCCGCTCGGAGGAAGCACCGCGTGACCTCGGCCGGTCGACGCCGCGTTGGCCGTGGCGCTCGGCGCGAGCGCCTCGGCACGAACGGAGAGCGTGTGCCAGAGGCCGCGTTGCTGGCCGTGCATCTGTTCGAGCCGCAGCGTGCAGTCAGCTGCGGCAGGTGCAACACTCTCCTGCGCCAGACCGATCGCCGAGCCGGTGAACGCGGTGATCACGACGATGAATACCCGTCCGAGACGCATGCGCGACTCCCTTCTTCTTGCTGAGATGGTTATCTTAAGCTGGAATGCGCTCATGTTGTGGTTACAGGAGAAAGAAAAATGATCCGCATCCGCAAAGCCGATGAGCGAGGGCACTTCGACCACGGCTGGCTCAACACCTACCACACCTTCTCGTTCGCCGATTACCACGATCGTGACTTCATGGGCTTCCGCTCGTTGCGCGTCATCAACGAGGACCGCGTCCAGGCAGGCCAGGGCTTCGGAACGCACGGCCACCGCGACATGGAGATCATCTCGTACGTTCTCGAGGGAGAGCTGGGGCACGCCGATTCGATGGGCACCGGTTCGGTGATCCGCCCGGGCGAGGTGCAGCGGATGAGCGCCGGCACGGGCGTGATGCACAGCGAGAAGAACGCGTCGGACGAGACCGTACACTTTCTTCAGATCTGGATCCTTCCCGAGAGCCACGGCATCACGCCCGGATATGAGCAGAAGGCGTTTCCGGCATCCGAGCGCGACGGCCGTCTGCGCCTGGTGGCCTCCCGCGACGGCCGCGACGGCTCGCTCACCATCCACCAGGACGCCGATCTCTACACCACGACGCTGCACGGCGGCGCCAGCGTGACGTTCGATTTTCGCCCCGATCGTTACGGATGGCTGCAGGTGGCGCGAGGTTCCGTCTCGCTCAACGGCCAGACGCTGACGGCGGGGGATGGGGCGGCGATCGAGAAGGAGACGAGGATCACGATCGCGGGGGATGGGGAGGCGTTGCTGTTCGATTTGAAGTAGCCGTGCGAAAACTCGTCCCGGCAGGAGGTGAGCGCGTCCGTTTTACCCGTGAACGGGTAATCGCCAGATATTCACGCGTAACCGCCAGATATGAACGCGTAAATTTACGCGTGAACGGGTAATCGCCAGATATGAACGTGAAAAATTACACGTTCATGAGTAATCGCCAGATATTCATGGGTAATCGGAACGCATTCATGCGTCCGACTGTCCTCGAAAGAGGACAGCGAAACAGGTGGCTGGGCTAAGCTTCCTCTCCCATGGTCGTCCTCTTCCGCTTGTTCTTCGCGATTCTGAAGAGCCGTTTCCGCCGGCGCCTCGGCATGCTCGACGATTGCGTCGTCGCCATGCGCGTCTGGCCGAATGACCTCGACCTGAACATGCACATGAACAGCGGGCGGTACCTGAGCATGATGGACATCGGCCGCGTCGAGATCCTGGCTCGCACGCGCCTGCTGCGGCCGGTCCTCAGGCGGGGATGGCGGCCGATGGTGGGGGCCACGTTCATCCGTTACCGGAAATCGCTCCTGCCGTTCGAGCGCTTCACCGTCCGGTCGCGCGTCGTCTGCTGGGACGAGAAGTGGCACTACTTCGAGCACATCCTCGAACGGCGCGGCGAGGTGGCCGCACACGCGTACGTTCGAGGACTGATGCGCGGGCCGGAGGGGAACGTCCGGCCGAAGGAACTGCTGGAATTGGCGGGAACGCCGGAGCTGGCGTCGCCGGAGATGCCGCCGGATATCGAGGCATGGCGAGCGATCATTGATCCGCAGATGACGCAGATGTAACGCGGATAAAAGAAGGATGGACGCGACCCCAATCTGTGTAAATCTGCGTCATCTGCGGATGAGCATTTCGTGCTGATGAAGAAACAAGAGAAAGCGACAAAGATCGGCGAGATCCTCGACGAGCTCTACCCCGCCCCGCCCATCCCGCTGGAGCACGTGGATCCCTTCACGCTGCTGGTGGCCGTGGTCCTTTCGGCGCAGACGACCGACGTGCAGGTCAACAAGGTGACGCCGGCTCTTTTTGCGCGCGCCTCGACACCGGAACAGCTCGCATCGATGAGCGAGAGCGAGATCCTGAAGCTCATTCGAAGCTGCGGACTGGCGCCCGGCAAAGCGCGCAACATCCGGAGGCTTGCCCGGACCATCGCCGATGAGCACGGCGGTCAGGTCCCTCGGGATATCGAGGCGCTGGAGCGACTCCCCGGCGTCGGCCACAAGACCGCCAGCGTGGTCATGTCGCAGGCGTTCGGCGAGCCGGCCTTTGCCGTCGACACCCACATCCACCGCCTGGCAGCGCGCTGGGGGCTGTCGTCGGGAAAGAACGTGGAGCAGACCGAGCGCGACCTGAAGAAGCTCTTCCCGCGCGAGGACTGGGCGAAGCGCCACCTGCAGATCATCTACTTCGGCCGCGAGCATTGCCCGGCCCGCAATCACGATCTCGCTGCCTGCCCCATCTGTTCGTGGGCTTCAAGTCGGCGCCTTCGGCGCGCTGTCGGTTCTCGGTTGTCGGTGGCTTCGGCGCATCAAGCGAACGGAAGAAAATAAGTTCCAGGTGCCGCAGGTTCTCCACCAACGCGCGCCAAGCGCACAATCAACCGACACCTGACAACCGACAACGCGCCAAAGGCGCCAGAAGGGCAATGCGCAAACTCCTCCTCATCCTCTTCTTCGCCGCGACAGCAAAGGCAGCCGTACGGGCGGACGACGCCGGCCAGTTCGATGTGCGCAGCGCGCCTGCCTGGATCGATACGGTCGCCATTGCCGCGCCTGCCGCGAATCGCAACATCCGCTCCGGCATCGACGGACTTCTCGAAGATCATCAGGTTCGCGTCGACGGCGCCAACGTCAGCGAGTTCTTCCGGCGCGTGCGCAGAGTCGTGACTCCGGCCGGCGTCCAGAACGCCTCGGAGCTGAGCATCGACTTCGATCCCTCCTATCAGCGGCTGATCCTCCATGACGTCGCCCTCATCCGCGACGGCAAGCGCATCGACGAGATGGCGCGCGATGACGTGCGCATCATCGAGAAGGAAGCCGAAGCCAAGGACGGCATCTTCGACGGCCAGCTCACGGCGCTGTTGTTTCTCAAGGATGTACGCCCCGGCGATGTGATCGATTACTCCTGGTCGCTGGACGGCTCGAACCCGATTCTGGGCGGCCGCTACGCCGATGAATTCGACTTCGGCGCCTCCGTTCCCACCCGCCTCATGCGTCACCGCGTAATCTGGCCCGCTGGCCGGCCGCTCCACATCACCAAGCCCGCGCACGTCGAGCGTCACGGCGCCGAGGATGTGTATACCTGGGAGCGGCGCGACGTTCCCGCGACCGACGCGGAGGACTCGACGCCCGACTGGTATGACCCGTGGGAAACGGTGCAGGTAACGGAATACGGCTCATGGAACGAGGTGGCGAAATGGGCGGATGGTCCCTTCCGCATCGACGACGCCTCGCGCAAAGCGGTCGCACAACTCGCCGGCGAGATCCGCGCGTCGCATCAAGGTCGCGACGCCCAGATCGTCGCCGCGATCCACTTCGTGCAGGACGACATCCGCTATCTCGGCATCGAGATGGGCCGCGGCTCGCACGAGCCTCGGCAACCGGCAGTGGTCATGGCCCAGCGTTACGGCGACTGCAAGGACAAGGCGCTCCTGCTGGCCTCACTCCTGCGGGACCTCGGCGTCGAGGCCTATCCGGCCTTCGTCAACACGAAGCTGCATCGCCGCCTCGACGAGTTTCTCCCTTCACCGTTCCTCTTCGACCACGTCATCACCGAGGTCATCGACGGGGGGAAAACCTACTGGATCGACGGAACGCTCTCCGATCAGGGCGGCACACTGGCCACGATCGAGACGCCCAGCGACGAGCGCGCGCTCATCGTCCGCTCCACCACGAATGCTCTGACGCCCATCGTCATCCACCCTCGGGGCAAGGTCAGCGTCGAAGAGGTCATCAGCACCGACAAGCAGCGGATGACTCTCGAGGTCACCTCGACGTACTCCGGCCACGACGCGGACGACATCCGCTCACGCCTGGCCACGGAGTCGCTCGCCGATGTGGCCAAGAAACACCTCAATCGCTACGCGGCCGACCATCCGCGCATCGAAGCGCTCGCCCCGCCCTCGATCACCGACGACCGTCTTGGCAACATCCTCGTGCTCCGCGAGCGCTACGCCATCCACGACCTATGGAAGTACGGCTCCTGGACGTACTACCCTCGCGCCGTGGAGCAGCACCTCACACATCCCGAGACGCTCGTCCGTTCGATGCCGCTGGCCATCGACTATCCGCTCGATGTCACCGAGCGGCTGATCATCCGCGGCGGCGCGAACGCGCGCCCCAATGAGAATGACGCTGAAAATGACACCGTCCTCGACGGCCCGGCGCTGCACTACGAACAACATGTCAGTCAGGGGCGCGACCTGGTCATCACAACGACACTGAGAGCCACGCGCGACTCGGTATCGGTGGCCGCGGTGCCCGACCACCTGGCCGCCCTCAACGAAATGCGCGACGGCCTCGACGTCACGATCGAGCCGCCGCACACCGCCTTCATGCCATGGGCCGCCGGGATCGCCGCGATGATGATCGTCGTGGGACTGACGAGCTCGTTCGCAATCTTCCGGAGGAAGAGCGGGCCAGCGCAAGTACTCGACACGCGTGCTTCGACTTAGGACCGCGCAAGCTCTGGTCGGACTGAGAGTCCGACCTACGTTTTGCTGCGCGATTCGATCCACATGGCTCCGCGCGCGCACGGTCAAACGTAGGTCGGGACTTCCTAAAACGTAGGTCGGACTCTCAGTCCGACCGGAGCTTGCGCAGCCGTGAGTTGTATCCTCCTTGGGAGCCTGCGCTGCAGAACGTTCAGTTCGCCACTGTTGGCCGAGCCATGGGCAACCAACGTTGCCGGCCGTGCCGTCGGAAATAGGGTTTCCCCTCTGCCTGTTGGTCCAAGCCTGGCGTGACTAGTCTGTACGCGAGCCGTTGCGTGACGATGGTCGTCTCCTGCGGATCTCCAGGCAGCTACACGAAACATCGGTAACAAATCAAAGGAGATTCTCAAGCATGCGCAGCACCGGTACTGTCAAGTGGTTCAACGATGCGAAGGGCTTCGGCTTCATCACCATGGAAGGCGGCGAGGACGTGTTCGTACACTTTTCGGCGATCCAGTCGAAAGGCTTCCGTTCGCTGGCCGAAGGCTCCCCGGTCGAGTTCGACCTCGTGCAGGGCCCGAAAGGACTCCAGGCGGCGAACGTCACGATCCCCCAGTAAAACCTACAGACAGAGGTTCCAACGAAAAGGGCGGCCGAGTGGCCGTCCTTTTCGTTTTGTGGGTTGAAAGTCTATCCTGAGGAGCGTAGCGACGAAGGATCTCCGGTGACACCTCGCGGTCCTTCCAGGTATACGCCCGCGGCGCCACCAGAGATCCTTCGCTCCGCTCAGGATAGACTTTCGACTACCCACCTCACGGCACCCTCCGCTCCCCCGCCCGCACCGGCTTCCCCAGATCCGAGTAATCGCGCATGAAGACCAGCAGGCCGTAGTCGGGTTGATTGCGCGAGAAGCCGGCTACGAGCTGGTCGTTGTAGCGGTCGATGAAGAAGTCGAACGGATCGCTCTGATCGGTGTCAACCACCTGCATCCTGGAGTCGACCATCAGCAGCTTCCCCATCCGCAGCGTGCCGCCGCGAAAGAACAGCGTGTTCTTCTCCTCCGGATACGGGAGCTTAAGCTCGGGCAGATGACGGCCGGCATCGAAGATTTGAACCAGCTCGTCGCCCTCGATGCGGACATCGACCAGTCGCAGCTCGGTCTGCGGCGGCGGAAGCGCACGCTGTGGATCGATGAGCATGTCGTTCCCCTGCGCCGAGATCCCGCGATCCTTCGGCATCGTCAGCATTTTCTCCAGCGTCTCTCCCAGTGCTTTCATCAGGCTCATGCCGTTGATGCCGTAGGTCTCGATCTTCGTCGGATGGATCCTGATCATCCCGTTCGACGCCGACACATCCGCCCACATCGTGAACCGGATGTCCACGAGCTTGTGGATGACTCCGCTCTGCTTGAGCTGCCCGCCGGCCACTTCGATATGCAGATTGCGCAGCGGCGGATTCGGATAGCCGAAGATGTAGCGATTCATCAACACATCGAGGCTGGCGCTGCGCATCCCGATCTTCGCCGTGTCGACCTTCATCACGAACGACAGCCTGTTGTCGAGATTCAACGGCGCGCCCGGCGTCTTCGCCACCATCTCCCCGCGCATTCGGTGGATGTCGAGATACGCATCCTCGTCGATATGGAACCAGACGTTGCGCATCAGCACCTGTGTCGGCTCTTTCGCCGCCGCCTCGGATGGCGTCGGAATCGGTTTCGTGCCGATCAGCGGGATCTCACTCTTCGCCGGTCCGATGGACGGTCCCATCGGTCCCTTGAGCCAACAGCAAGCAGGCAGGACCAGAAGCAACAACAGAATTGTCGAGATCGACGTAACGATGGCGATCGGCTTCCAGGGCATGGCAAATGGGTGAGTTGTTCACGAAGAGTGCCGGGTGGGGGGGTGGGGTGT
>Ga0307470_10000429_pt1 | contig 21393 bp, 15 predicted proteins | sample atmos_gasesAM3C__FD_204565 | JGI IMG/M metagenome (GOLD analysis project Ga0307470, IMG submission 204565) | Hardwood forest soil microbial communities from Morgan-Monroe State Forest, Indiana, United States - atmos_gasesAM3C_05 | ecosystem: Environmental > Terrestrial > Soil > Temperate forest... | reverse complement strand
CTCCTCCGCCCAGAGCGCCGCGGCGCGGTCGAGGAGCGCCGCTGCCTCCGCGTTCCGCCCCTGCTCCCAGCGGAGGAGGCCTAGCGCCCGGCAGAGCTCGGCCTGCACGTCGGCGTCGCCGGGGTAGAGCGCCGCCTCGGCGAGCGCCCGCTCGGCGCCGGCGAGATCGCCCGCGAGCCGGCGGGCGTGCGCGACCCGGCAGGCCGCCCGGGCGCGGCCCTCCATCGACTCGCCCACGTCGGCGAGGTGCCCGGCGACCGCCGCCGCCAGGCCGGCGAGCTCCTCGGCCCGCCCGGGATCCTCCGGTAGCGCGCTCTCCGCCTCCTCGAGGAGCTTCCCGACGACGAGCGTCCGGTGGAATCGCTCGTCGGCCAGGGCCGCCGCCCGCTCCTCGCCCGCCGCCGACGCGAGGTCCACGAACAACTCCTCAGCCTCCCGGCGCTCGCGCTCATGCTCGGCGAGGAGCCGCGGCAGCGCGCGGTGGAAGCGTGCCATGACGGTTCCGTAGACCTGCCCTTCCCCCGTCCCCCGGCCCCCCGGCTGCACCGGCGCGGGCTCCTCGGCGGCGCGCAGGAGGTCACGAATCGCAATGTCCAGCGCATCCGTCAGGACGCACGAGATGATCGAGCGCAGACTCGGGCCGCTCTCCTCTCCTTCGCCTGCCGGCTCCTCCTCGGGCAGGTTGGATGCTAACGCGTCCAAGCGCCCTCGCGCGGCGGTCAGGACTCCAGCGATCGATCGCAGTTGATCCTGCACGCTGGCGGCCGCCGTACCGGGATCGCTCGGTCTGCCGTGATCTCGCATGCGCGAGTCAGGCTAAGCGCCGTCGCTCCTGCTGTTGCGGCGAGAGTGCTTAAGTCATAGGGTATGGAGGCCAACGTCACCCGAATCCGTCACGGAAATGAGCCGAGGTGATCCTCCGATGGTGCCATCGTTGTACGGGCGGATCTTGCAGTACCTGCGGTGCATGCTGGGTATCGAGAGGAAGGAGCTTGCCTTCCGCCTCGGCTGGTCGGAGGAGGGCCGCCTCGGTCGCCTGGAGAACGGGAAGGAGCCGTTGAGCCGCGAGGCCCTGGCGGCAATCCTCCTGCACTTCCCCTGCGCGCCGGAGGCGGTGGATGTGCTGGTCGCCGCTGACAAGCTGATCGCCACCGCGACCTCGCCGGAGCCCCCCTCGCCCGTGGCTCTGACCGAGGAAGAGCGCTGGGAGGTCTACCGCGCCACCCTCGCCGCGGCTTGGAGCCTTGCGGAGGCGCTCGCCGCCGGGCTCGCGGGGGGCCTGCGGCAGGCGAAGGCAGCGCGGGCGCGCCAGGAGGCCGAGGAGGCCTTCCCCCGGCTGGCGAGCTGCGCGCCCGCCGAGCGGCAGGCACTGCCGTCGATCTATCCGGAGTACCGGAGCTGGGCGCTGGCGGTGCGGGTGGCGGAGGCGAGCGTCGAGGCGGCGGCCGACGACGCGGAGAGGGCGCTGGAGCTGGCGGAGCTGGCCTGTTCGATCGCCGAGCGGGTGGAGGAGGAGCCGGGCTTCCGCCTGCGCCTTGAGGGCCACTGCCTAGGCCGGCGCGCCAACGCCTGGCGGGTGGCCAACGAGTACGACCGCGCCGAGGAGGACTTCACGCGCGCCTGGGAGCTGTGGCGGGCGGGGTCCGATGCCGACCCGCTCCTGCTCGCGGAGTGGCAGATGCTCTCCCTCGAAGCCTCGCTGCGCCGGGCACAGCAGCGCTTCCCGGATGCGCTCGACCTGCTCGAGCGGGCGAAGGCGGCGAGCGGGGAGGACCGGGCGGCAGAGGGCCGTATCCTGCTCCAGAGGGAGCACGTCTACGAGCAGATGGGCGATATCGAGGGGGCGCTCGCCGCGCTTGCGGAGGCCGCTCCGGCGGTCGAGGGCTGCGGCGACCCCCGCTTGGCCTTCCTCCACCGCTTCAAGACCGCCTTGAACCTTATCCATCTCCGTCGCTTCGCCGAGGCGGCGGAGCTCTGGCCGCGGGTCGTCGAGCTGGCGGCCGGGCAGGGTCACCGGCTGGAGCAGCTCCGGGTGCGCTGGGTGGAAGGGCGCCTGCGGACCGGGCTGGGAGAGCGGCTGGAGGCGATGGCGATCTTCGTCGCGATCCAGCGTGAATTCACCCGTCTGCGGCTCCCCTACGACGCCGCCCTGGTCTCGCTGGAGCTGGCGGTTCTCTGGCTGGAGGCCGGGCGCACGGCCGAGGTACGCGAGCTGGCCCTGGAGATGGCCTGGATCTTCAAGGCCAAGAAGATCGCCCGCGAGGCCCTGGCCGCCCTGCGCCTCTTCTGCGACGCCGCAGGCCGGGACGCCGCCACCCTGGAGCTCGCCCGGCGCGTCCTGGCCGAGGTCGAGAAGGCCCGCCGCTCGACCCCCCGGCTGGAACGCCGGCCGGAAGGCCGAGGATGAGAGAGGGGGTCCTCCGCCGCGGAAGCAGGCCGGAGCCGGGCTCTCCGGCCTCCTTCCGGCCGGCCGACCGCCTAGCCGTCCGGATCGATGTTGGAGCCCTCGTCGGCGGCGATACCGTTCGGATCGATGTTGGCTCCGGCCTGCGTCCCGCCGGCCGGCCCGGAGGCCGGGCGCACGGCGGCGCGGCCGTTGGGATCGATGTTGGCCCCCTCTTCTCCCCGGAGGCTTCGCAGCCAGCTTCCGATCCAGGCGGCGAGAGACGCCGCGGGAGAGTGGTCCTGAGCCGCGCCGCGCGTCGGCGCCGCGCGTCGGGGCACCGCCGCCAGGCTCCAGGGGAGGGCGAGGAGGACGGCGAGCAGCAGGAGGAGCGCTTTGCCACGGGGAGAGACGCTGGTCATGGGGACTCCTTCGCGAAGGGCGCTCCGCCGCGGTCGCCATGGCCTGCGGGGGCGGCCCTCTTCCGCAACAGTGAACCGATCCAACATACCCTATGAAAAAGCACGGAAAGGACCCAGGATGACCCGAACCGCCGGAGACCCCCGGGTGACGCGGTTGCTGGTGCTCTTCCTGCGCCACGTGGCCGGCAAGAAGACGCAGGCCGAGTTCGGCCGGGCCGCGCGCGTGGACCAGAGCGAGATCTCCCGCCTGGAGGACGGCCTGAAGGCGGCTTCGGAGGAGGTGCTGCGCCGCATGGCCGCCGCGGCGGGGCTGGAGTGGCCGGTCGTCGTGCACCTGCGCCGCCTCTTCGAGGCGGTCCTCTCGACGGCGGGCGCACGGGCCGGCAACCCGCAGGGCGCCGAGGCCCTGGAGCAAGCGGTCCTCGACCTTGCCCTGCTGGCGGTCGGCCCCTGCGTCGTCGAGGCCATGCTGACCGCGTCCCGCCGGCCGTCGCCGGCCGAGGCGCTGCGCGAGGCCGCGGCGGTCTGGGCGGCGCTCGCGCCCTTCGCGGACCCGGAGCGGCGGCGCTTCCTCGCCCTGTCGCTGCGGCCCGGGCGGGCCTGGGCGCTGGCGGTGCGGGTGGCGGAGGCGAGCGTCGAGGCGGCGGCCGACGACGCGGAGAGGGCGCTGGAGCTGGCGGAGCTCGCCTGCTGGATCGCCGAGCGGGTGGAGGAGGAGCCGGGCTTCCGCCTGCGCCTTGAGGGCTACTGCCTGGGCCGGCTCGCCAACGCCTGGCGGGTGGCCAACGAGTACGCCCGCGCCGAGGAGGACTTCACCCGCGCCTGGGAGCTGTGGCGGGCGGGGTCCGATGCCGACCCGCCGCTGCTCGCGGAGTGGCAGATGCTCTCCCTCGAAGCCTCGCTGCGCCGGGCACAGCAGCGCTTCCCGGAGGCGCTCGACCTGCTCGAGCGAGCGAAGGCGGCGAGCGGGGAGGACCGGGCGGCAGAGGGCCGTATCCTGCTCCAGAGGGAGCACGTCTACGAGCAGATGGGCGATATCGAGCAGGCGCTCGCCGTCCTGGCGGAGGCCGCTCCGGCGATCGAGGGCTGCGGCGACCCCCGCCTGGCCTTCCTCCACCGCTTCAAGACCGCCTTGAACCTCATCCATCTCCGACGCTTCGCCGAGGCGGCGGAGCTCTGGCCGTGGGTCGTCGAGCTGGCGGCCGGGCAGGGTCACCGGCTGGAGCGGCTCCGGGTGCGCTGGGTGGAGGGGCGCCTGCGGGCCGGGCTTGGCGAGCGGCTGGAGGCGATGGCAATCTTCGTCGAGGTTCAGCGGGAATTCGCCCGGCTGCGGCTCCCCTACGACGCCGCCCTGGTGTCGCTGGAGCTGGCGGTCCTCTGGCTGGAGGCCGGGCGCACGGCCGAGGTGCGCGAGCTGGCCCTGGAGATGGCCTGGATCTTCAAGGCCAAGAAGATCGCCCGCGAGGCCCTGGCCGCCCTGCGCCTCTTCTGCGACGCCGCGGGCCGGGACGCCGCCACCCTGGAGCTCGCCCGGCGCGTCCTGGCCGAGGTCGAGAAGGCCCGCCGCTCGGCCCCCCGGCCGGGACGCCGGCCGAGAGGCCGAGGGTGAGAGAGGGGCCTCCGCTTTCGGGCGCTTTTGAAGCTGTAGCGGTGCCCCGCCTTAGAAGGAAGTCCTCGCCTCGGCGAGATGGCTCCTGAGCCAGTGTTCGATTTCCTCTTCGATCCAGCCTACCCGGCCGCTGGAGAGCTGATGCTGCCGCGGGAACTCTCCCCGGGCCATCAGGCGGTAGATGGTCGCACGGCTTAGGCCTGTCCGACGCACAACCTCCCGGCAGCGCAACGCCATAGCCGGGCGATCCTCCGGCACATCCTGTCTCATCTCCTGATGCCTGAATAGGGGACGGCCGAGCAACGCTCCTCAGGGGGAATCCTACTCGTTGAGTTTCATTCGGCTCCCGCACCGAGACGCGCTACAGTCCTACGGACGGAGGCATGGAGGGGCACCATGGACATCGAGACTCTACGAGTGGAGCTCGCGCATCTCGACGCGGCGTCGATCTGCGACGCCGACAAGACGGTCCGCGTGATGGACGCCGGCATCCGCCCGGTCCGCACCGGCCTGACGCTCCTGGGCTTCGCCCGCACCGTGCGCACGGGCGACGATTTCCTGACCGTCCTCAAGGCCCTGCGGGAGGCTTCGCCGGGAGAGGTCCTGGTGATCGACACGCAGGGCGCCCGGCGCGCCGTGGCCGGCGAGCTCTTCTCGACCGAGGCGCAGCGGAAGGGCCTCGCCGGGATCGTCATCGACGGCGCCTGCCGCGACACGCGCACCCTGCGCGAGCTCCCCTTGCCGGTCTACGCGCGATCGGCGAACCCGCTCGCCGGCACGAGCCGCGAGCTCCATGAGACGCAGGTGCCCGTCTCCTGCGGCGGCGTCACGGTCGAGCCGGGCGACGTCGTCTTCGGCGACGACGACGGCATCGTCGTCCTCACCCCCGCCGACCTGCCGCGCCTCCTGCCGATAGCCCGCGAGATCCAGCGCGCCGAGCGAACGGCCCTGGAGCGGATGAGCCGCGGCGAGAGCCTCTTCGACCTCCTCAACTTCGACGAGCACGAGGCGGCGCTCCGCAGCGGCCGGGAAAGCCGGCTCAAGCTCGGCTGAGACACCCAGGCGGTGACAAAGCAGGCGCCGGGACTAGAATGGGCAGTGAGGGAAAGAGCCATGATCGCCGACACCCCCACGACCTACGAGCACATCGCCCTGGACGAGCGCGGCATTCCTTGGATCAGGACCGCCAACACCAAGGTCGTTGAGCTGGTCGCCGACGTGAAGGCGCACGGCTGGAGTCCCGAGGAGCTGGTCTTCCAGCATCCCCATCTGACCCTGGGCCAGGTTCATTCGGCCCTCGCCTTCTATTGGGACCACCGCGAGGAGCTCGAGGCGGACCTCGCCCGGCGGGAAGCGTCCATCGAAGAGCTGCGAGCCGAGGTCGGCGAATCCCCCGTCGTGGCCAAGCTGAGAGCCCAAAGGTGCAGGCCGTTTCGGGAAAAAATCCGCTGAAGCGCAATCGAATATGACGGAGAGAAACCCCGACCCGAGGCGAAGATCCCGACGAGGTCGTCCAAGCGGTGCGTTTCGCGCACGGCGCACGCGGATTGCCCCAGAAGCAGTTCGCCGAGGAGGCCGGCATGAACCGGATCCAGGAGCCCCCTTGGAAGACGCCACCACCGCTCCGCCGCCTGTGTCGGAGCGCCTGCCGCTCCTGGAAATGCGGCGCGCGCGGTAGACGGCTGGCGCGCGCCGCGCGCAGGGCAGGCGGCTCGCGCGTAGACGCATCGATGTCCCTGCGTGGTGCTGTCTCTCCCTGAAACAACGATCCGCAACGCCGAGACATTGCCGCGTTGGGGCCGGCTACGCGGCAGGAGATCGAGATCCGCCGCGATGTCCCGGGCTCTGCCGCATCTTCCCGAGACGACGCGGCGTCTCCCGAGACTCTGCCGCAACCTACGCAGAGGCGCCGCGTAGTCGGCACGAATTGTCGCAGGAGTCCGCGAAGCTGCGGCAAATTTTCAGACGGGCTCTCGTCTCTCCAGATTTCGCCGCAATCTTGGAGATGAGCGCCACGGTGAGAATGAGATCGGCGCAAGTACACAAGATCCTGGCAATCTAAGTCCGTGGTGTTGCAATTATCGTATAGTCGCCGCAATATTTGGAGTTTACGCGGCACCTTCCTGGATATTGCGGCCTATTCCAGGTCGATTGCCGCGATCTCTACGTAGATCGCGCCAATTTTCTGGAGAGCATCCCGTCGTCCGGCCCTGAGGGGGCGTCCTCAGCAGACATCGCCGCGATGTTTGTAGAGACCGAGCCATCGCGTCTCGCGGCGAGCTGTCCAGTGCGATAAGCTCGCGAAGAGTTGCCGTATGCATCTGACGTCGCGAGAGATCGCGGCAAATTCATCTCGTCCGATTCGCCGCCGCAGGGTATTGCCGCGATGTATCGGGAGTCGACGCAAAGGAGGGGACCTCATGGCTTCGAGCCTGTCGATCGCGCAGATGCTCGCTGAGCTCCAGGGCCAGGTCGCGCACCACCGGCGCCAGGCGGACCATCAGGCGCAGGAAGAGATCGCGCACCGCGAGACGCGGCCTTCCACGCCGCCACGAGGTGGGGAAACAGCGCTCGGATTTCCCGAACAACACCGGCTCCCCCTGTCTCGCGGGCCTCTGACGGTCTCGTTCGCCCGCTTGGCGCCGGCGGCTCAGAGCCGCATCTGCATGCCGAGCTCGATCACCCGGTTGGCCGGGATGCGGTAGAAGTCGGTGGGGCGGACGGCGTTCCTCGACATCACCGCGTAGATGCGGTCGCGCCAGGCGGCGAGGCCGTGCTTGACCGAGGGGAGGAGGGTGACGCGGGAGAGGAAGAAGGTCGTCTTCATGGCGTCGAGCGCCAGGCCCCGCTCGCGCGCCAGCTCGATGATCTCCGGCATGCTCGGGCTCTCCATGAACCCGTAGCGCGCCAGCACCCGCCAGAAGTCCTTGCCGAGCGGCTCGACGACCATCCGCTTCTCGGCCGGGATCTGCGGCACCTCCTCGGCGGTCACCGTCAGCAGCACCACCCGCTGGTGGAGCACCTTGTTGTGCTTGAGGTTGTGGAGGAGCGCGGTCGGCGTCGCGACGGGGTCGCGGGCCATGAACACCGCCGTCCCCGGCACCCGCGGCGGATGGTCGGGGTGCATGCGGGCGACGAACTTGTCGAACGGCAGGGCGTCGCGCGAGAGCTGCTCGCCCAAGTCGCGGCGGCCGTACTGCCAGGTGGTCATCATGGTGTAGACGATGGCGCCCACCAGCAGGGGGAACCAGCCGCCGTCCGCGACCTTGACCATGTTGGCGCCGAAGAAGGAGAGGTCGACGAAGAGGAAGCCGGCGGTGACCAGCCCCACCTGCCACAGGCGCCACTTCCAGAGCTGGCGCGCGACGACCGCGGCGAGGAGGGTGGTGATGATCATCGTCGTCGTCACCGCGACGCCGTAGGCGGCCGCCAGGTGGGAGGAGGTGCGGAAGCCGAGCACCAGCCCGATCGTCGCCAGCATGAGGATCCAGTTGACCCCCGGGATGTAGATCTGGCCGTACTCCTCCTGCGAGGTGTGGACGATCTCGACCCGCGGCAGGTAGCCGAGCTGCACCGCCTGGTTGGTGAGCGAGAAGGCGCCCGAGATGATCGCCTGCGAGGCGATGACCGTGGCGGCGGTCGCCAGGACGACCAGCGGATAGAGCGCCCACTCGGGCGCCAGGCGGTAGAACGGGTTGAACGAGGCGTGGGGGTCGGTCACCAGGAGCGCCCCCTGGCCGAAATAGTTGAGCAGCAGCGAGACGCCGACCAGCGAGAACCAGTCGATCTGGATCGGCATCTCCCCGAAGTGCCCCATGTCGGCGTAGAGCGCCTCGCCGCCGGTCGCCACCAGGAAGACGGCGCCCAAGACGAGGAAGCCGCGGCCGCCGTTGTGGGCGAAGAAGCGCACCGCGAACGCCGGGTTGACCGCGGCGAGCACGGCCGGGTGGCGCAGGATGCCGGCGACGCCCATCACCGCCAGGGTGGCGAACCAGACCAGCATCACCGGCCCGAAGACGGCGCCGATGCCGGCGGTGCCGCGGCGCTGGAAGAGGAAGAGGCCGATCAGGATGGCGATGGTGATCGGCACCACGTAGGCATGGAAGATCGGCGTCGCCACCTCGAGGCCCTCGACCGCCGAGAGGACCGAGATCGCCGGCGTGATCATGCCGTCGCCGTAGAGGAGGGCGGCGCCGAAGAGCCCCATGGTGATGAGGATCCAGCCGAAGCGCCGCTTGCCAAGCGCCTTGCGCACCAGGGCCATCAGCGCCAGGATGCCGCCCTCGCCGCGGTTGTCGGCGCGCAGCACGTAGACGTGGTACTTGAGGGTGACCACGATCACCAGCGACCAGAAGATGAGCGAGAGGACGCCGTAGACGTTGGCCGGCGTCGGCGGCACCGCGTGCTCGCCGTGGAAGCACTCCCGCATCGAGTAGAGCGGGCTGGTGCCGATGTCGCCGTAGACGACGCCGAGAGCGGTCAGGGCGAGGAGGAAGAGGCGCTTGCCGTGCGGGTGAGGATGCCCGTGGCCGCCCCCCGAAGGCGGCGTCCGTCCGATCTCCCCCTCGTCGTCGCGGGCGACCCGGCGGGCCGCGGGGACGGCGGCCGGGCGTGCAGGGTCTGGCGGTGCAGGATCCTGTGGTACCAACTCTCCTCCCGAAGGATCAGCTTGCCGCAGCAGAACGTCGAGCGCGGGGGCTCGCGGGATCCGGCCCGGTGCGCACGGCCGGGGTCACGGGTAGACTCCACCTCGAGGGCACGCTTGTGAAACTTATCACAGCCAGCCGCTCCCGTTCCCGTCCGGCCAGTGGTTCCGTTGGGTCCCCTGCGGGCGGCCGCCTTCGGTCCCCCCTCCCTTCACACCCTTCCAGGCGGCCGTCCTCGGGGACCCAACGGAACCATTGCCGCCGTTCGAGACGCCGGGGCGCACCGAGTCGGGAACGGTGGGCTGCAAGATGAGCGCCATGCCGACCCGCACGCCGCGCTGGATCCCCGCCGCCGCCCGGCTCCTGCTGCGGATCTTCTTCCGCGACGTCGAGGTCGCCGGGGCCGAGCGGGTGCCCCGCGGCCGGCCGCTCGTCGTCGTCGCCAACCACGTCAACGGCCTGGTCGATGCCCTGCTGATGATGGGAGTGCTCCCCGTCGCCCCGCGCTTCCTCGCCAAGAGCACGCTGTGGAAGATCCCCGTGCTCGCCCAGCTCATGGACGCCGCCCGCGTGCTCCCGGTCTACCGCCGTCAAGACGAGCCGGGCGGCGGCGCCGCGCGCGCGGCCGGCAACGAGGAGACCTTCGCCGCCTGCTACGACGAGCTGGCGGCGGGCGGCGCGGTCGCCCTCTTTCCCGAGGGCACCAGCCACAACGAGCCGGCCCTGCAGCCCCTGAAGACCGGCGCCGCGCGGATCGCCCTCGGCGCGGCGGCGCGCGCCGCGCGCCCGGGCCAGGTGCCGGACGGCAGCTCGGGCGTCGCCATCCTGCCCGTCGGCCACACCTTCGACGCCCGCGGCCGCTTCCGCTCGCGGGCGCTGGTGGCGATCGGGGAGCCGCTCGACGCCGGCCCGGAGCTCGCGCTCTACGGGACCGACCCGGAGGCGGCGGTCCGCCAGCTCACCTCCCGCATCGAGCAGGCTCTCCACGAGGTGACGCTCAACTACGCCACCTGGGACGAGGCCCGCCTGCTCGCCCGCGCCGCCGACCTCTACGCCCGCCCCGGCCTCGACGTCCCCCACCGCCGCACCCTCGAGGAGACCTTCGCCATCCGCCGCGCGATGATCGACGGCTACCGCGACCTCAAAGCCTCCCACCCCGAGCGGACCGCGGCGGTCGCCGAGGCCGTCCGCCGCTACGACCGCCTGCTGCGCGCCCTCCATCTGCGGGACGACCAGGTCGCCGCCGCCTACCCGCCCCTCCCGGTCTTCCGTTTCGCCGGCCGCATGCTCCTCCGGCTCGCGATCCATCTCCCGCTGGCCTTCGTCGGGAGCCTCCTCAACCTCGTCCCCTTCTACCTGATCCGCCTGGTCGCGCGAACCGCGCGCGAGGGCGACCAGCAGGCCACCCTCAAGGTCTTTCCGGGATTGGCGATCTACCCGCTCGCCTGGCTCGCGGAGGCGTGGGCGGCAGGACGCTACCTGGGCGGTTGGGCGGGAGTGTGGTTGGGCCCGGGGGTCTTCCTCGCCGCGCCGCTCGCCGGCTACGCCGCGATCCGCTTCCACGAGCGCCGGGAGCGCTTCGCCCGCGAGGCGCGGGCCTACCTGCTGCTGCGCACGCGGAAGAGGATCGGCGACGAGCTGCGGGAGCGCCGGGAGGAGGTGTACCGCGGGGTGGCGGGTCTGGCGGAGATCCGAGACCAGGCCACCCCGGCGCCGCGGCGGCCTTCTTACACCACCGGGTAGTAGGCCTCGAGGATCTCCCCGAACCGGGATTCGAGGGCCTTGTAGTCCTCGCCGGTGAGGTCACCGTGGTCGAGGATCGCTGCGATCCCGTCGAGCGCCGCGGCAGCCCGCGCGGGGGTGCGGCTCAGCCGGCCGCGGACGGCGCCGGGGAAGCGGCGGGTGTCCGGCGCGGTCAAGAACTCCGGCGCGGCCGCCGCGGCGGCGAGCCGGCCGGCCTCGGCCCAGCGCCCGAAGTCGTAGTCGGTCGGCGCGAGGTATCCCTCGAGGTGCCGGCGCTGCTTCGCCGTCTCCTCGGCGAGGACGGCGAGCGGCGCGCCCGAATCGATCCTGGCGGGGAGGTCGCGGAAGAACCGCTTGGTGTCGATCCCGGCCGAAGGCGCCTTCAGGAGGCCGTGGATGCGGGTCGCGGCAGCCAGCGCCTGACCGCGGTCGCCGACCGCGAAGCTGACCAGCTCGACGCCGAGCCGGAAGGAAACCAGCGAGCGATCGTTCGGCCCGACGCTCGCACCGCGCTGGACGGGCCCCCAGTAGGCGCCGGCGACCGCCGTCTGCCGCCCGGCGAGCGAGGTGAGGAGCCGGGCGACGTCGACGCGCGGCGGGCCGAGCCGCTCCCGCTGATAGGCGACCGTCGCGACCGTCAGCGCGGCGACCGCCGCGGCGACGGCGGCCCAGCGCCGGGACTTCCGCGGTCTGGGTGGTCTGGGCCGGGGCACCTCGCGCGGCTTCCACGGGAGCGGGGTCGCCTCCGGCTCGGCGCTCTCGGTTGCGCCGGTCTCGGCGTCCTCGACCTCGTCGCTGCGGAGGAAGCTCGCGGTCTCGGCGAGGAGCGCCAGGCACGGCTCACAGTGGGCGAGGTGCGCCCGCAGGCTCGCCTCCTCCTCGGCGGAGAGCTTGCCGTCCAGGAGGGCCGCCAGCTCCTCGAGCTCGGGGTGGCCGGTTCCACCGGTGTCGTAGATGACGCGCTCGTGCATGAGTGTACCTAGGCGAATGGTCCTCTCAAGAGGTTGGACGGACGAGCTTCCGAAATTGCCCCGCCTCGCTCCTCACTCCCACCGTATCTCCTCACGGTTGAGCAGGTCGGCGACCTCCGCCCAGGTGATCCCGCGCTCCTCGAGAGCCTGCCGGAGCCGTGCCAGGATGCGGTCCTTGCGGCGGTAGAGCGCCTTCTCGTCGAGCCCGAGCGAGCGGGCGACGTCGGCGAGCTTCATCCCCTTCAAGATGCACAGGCGGATCACCAGGAGGTCCTCGTCCGGCAGCGAGGCGAGCGCCTCGTCGAGGGCGGCGGCGACCCGGCGCCGGGTCGAGAGCAGCTCGTGCTCCAAGATCTGGGCCTCCGGCCGCGGCTCGATTGCGGGGCGCTCGCGCAGCTCGTCCTCGCTCACCAGGCGGCGCGGGGGCTTCTGCGGCAGCCTCGCGGCGATGCGCTCGAGCTCGGCCTGGGAGACGTCCAGCTTGTAATTGGTGCGCAGCGTCTCGCACGCCTCGTCGAAGCTCCGGCCGTCGCGCCAGACGAGCTCCTCGAGCTTGATCGCCACCTCGCCCAGCCGCACCGCCTCGGCCGAGGGGCGCCACTTGCCCCACAGGTGGTTGCGGTGGTCGTGGAAGTAGTTGAGGACGACCGCGCTCAGATACGTCTTGAGGGTGCTCTTGCCCGAGTACTTGCGGAGCACGGCGTAGCCGTTGTCGACCAGCTTGATCTTGACCTGGGCGGCGAACTCCTCGGCCTCCTCGCCGCGGCAGTAGTGCGTGCGGCAGGCCCAGGCCACCACCCGTTCGACGAGTTTCAGGTTGTCGAGGAAGAGCTTCTCGGGGGACGTCAAGCCGTCGCCTCCAGGGCGCGGTTTCAGAGGTTGCAGCACGCTGGCTCTCGTTGGCGCACGATTCTACAGGATCTCGCTCTCAACGAATCTGTCGCCGCTGCCCGGGAATCCGCAAGGCGCGGTCCGTCTACCCCGCACGGAGCGAAAGAAAGATTCCCGAGCGCGACCCCACCCGCAAATTCGAACGGCTGCCGCCATGTTACCATCGACGCAAACAGGAAAGCTCCGGGGCTTCACGGACGGCTGCGAGCCGTGTCTCCCGGGCGTGCCGGCAGAGATGAGAGTCTCCCCAGGTCTTGCGGTCTGTCTCGCCGGCTCGGCCGGCGTGCTGTTCTCCGTCTTCGCGGCCTGCAAGCACGCTCCACGGGACGTCGACGCCGAAGAGCGCGCCGCGCTCATCGAAGCGTTAGGTCCCGTCCGCCTCGGCGAAGGACGGCTCGCCGGCCTGCCGTTCGCGCCGCTCCGCCACGGGGGCCCCTGGCCGAGGCCGCGGGACGAGGAGGCATGGGCGTCCGTGGTGAGCGAGGTGGAGGCGCGCCCTGCAAACGAAGCCTCGCCCGCCACGCTGGCCAATCAGGCGCTCGTCAAGCTGGCGAGCCAAGAGCCGGACCAGGCCATCCCGCTCCTGCGCAAGGCCGTCGCCTCTCGGCAAGCGGGCGCGCGAGTCTGGAGCGACCTCGCGGCGGTCGAGCTCGCCCAGGCTGGGCTGGCGAAAGACCCTCATCGGCTGGTCCTCGCCCTCGAGGCGGCCGATCGGGCGCTCCAGCTCGATTCGCGCCTACCCGAGGCTTTGTTCAATCGGGCCAAGATCGCGGAGCGGCTCAGCCTGCGCTCGCTCGCCAGGGAAGACTGGCGGCGCTACCTGGACCTCGACGCCAACTCGGGATGGGCGCAGGAGGCGCGGGCGAGCCATGCCTCTCTGCGCTCACCGAGCGTGGTGGAGGAATGGACCAAGGCCAGGCCTCTCCTCGAGCAGGCAGTCGCGGCTGGCGACGAGGCGACCCTCTCCACCCTGGCCCGCAAATTTCCCCACGGCACGCGCGGCTATCTGGAAGGCACGGTCTTCCGGAACTGGGCGAAGGCGATCGAGAAGGGAGACGTGGCGCAGGCGGCGCACTGGGTGCGGACCGCGCACGTCCTGGCCTCACGGCTGCTCGAGGCCACCGGCGATCGGCTCGATGCCGAGGCCGTCTCGGCGATCGAGGGCGTCCCGCCGGCGCTGGCCCTCGATCTCGCGCGGGCTCACCGAGAATACGCCGACGGAGCCCACTTCTACGATTCCATCAACTACACCCTGGCGCGTCCGCATTTCGACGCCGCGCTCGGCGGGTTCGATCGGGCGCGGAGCCCGTTCTCTCTCGCGGCGCGCTCCCAGCTCGCAGCCTGTGACTACCAGACCGGCCTATGGAAGCAGGGAATGGCTGCCGCCAGCGAGATCCGCCCGGCCGCGCGGTCTCATGCCTACGGGAGCCTCGTTGGCCACAGTGACTGGTTGATCGGAGTGGCGCTACTCGAAGCCGGCCACGCCAACCTCGCTCGCCCGCCGTTGCAGGAAGCGCTCGAGGCTTTTAAAAAGATCCACGATCGCGGATCCGAAGCCTGGATTGACTCGCTCCTGGCCAACTGCTTGACTGTCCTGCATGCGAACGACGAGTCTTGGCGCGCCCGCCTCAACGCTCTCACCACGGCCACTCGCGCCGGCGATCCGTGGGCCTTGACGACCGTCTTCAGCGCCGCTGCCCGCGCCGTGTTGAAAGAGAAGCGGACGACCGAAGCGATCCTCTTCCAGAACGAGATCCTGAATCTGGCCGAGAGCTCGGGCGACCTGCAGAGGATCGCCGAGGCGCACTGGGGGCAGGCCAAGATCTACCACAGCGCGGGAGACGCGGCGAAGGCGCAGGAACTCATCGCCAAGGCGGAGGCAGAAGCCAGCCGCATTCCCGATCAGCCCGCAGCTTTTTCTACGCTGGCCGGCATCGCAACCACGGCGGGAGAGATCTGGCTCCGCACGGATCCGCAGCGAGCGCAAGAATCCCTCACTCGTGCCCTCGTCCTCTATCGAGACAACGCCTACTCGCGTACCGACATTCTCTTCGATCGTGCCCGCGCCCGCCATGCGCTCGGCAAGAACCGCGCTGCCGAGCGCGACCTCGCCGACGCCGTCGGTGAATTGGAAAGGCAGCGCGACAACATTCAGCCCGGTCAGCTCCGGGTGACCTACTTCGAGACCGCGCGACAGGTGTTCGAGGAACTCATCGCGCTCGAGCTCCAACTCGGCCGGAAGGGCCGTGCCTTCGACTATGCCGAACGCGCCAAGGCGCGAGCCCTCCTCGATTCCCTCGCCGCGCGCCACCTCGCCCCCGCGCAGCCGCTCGTCACCACCGAGGTCGATCGAGGCCTGCCGTCGGGGACGGCGCTGATCGAGTACACCGTGCTGAGCGACCGGATCGTGGTCTGGCTACGGGGTGCAGGGCGCGCCGAGAGGTCGGTCGCCCATACGATCGACTGGAAGAGGACCGATCTCGAGGCGGCGGTCGGGCGCCTGACGCGATCCATCGCCGTGCCGTCGGGCGATCCCGCTGCGGACACCGCGGACTTCGAGCGCCTGTCGAGCCTCTTCTTCACGCGGTTGATCGCCCCGTTCCTCGACCGGGTGCCGCCGGGCGCGACCCTCGTCGTGGTGCCGGACGGCGCCCTGCGCGAGGTCCCCTTCGCGGCCCTCCTCGACACGCGCGACAGCCGCTTCCTGATCGAACGGAATCCGCTGATCGTCGCCCCCAGCGCCACGAGCTTCCTCGCTCAGCCCGCTCGCCGCCCGGGCGAGAGCAGGACGCGCGACCGCTGGCAGACGCTCGCCGTCGGCGGCGCCCGAATCGATTTCGTGCTCTACCCGGAGCACGGCCTCCTCCCGCGAACCGAGCAGGAGGCCCGCGACGTGGCGGAGGCGCATCCGGGCGCCCTTCTCGTCGAGGGGAACGCGACGGTCCCCAACTTCCTCGCGGCGCTCGACCGCTTCGAGCTCATCCACTTCGCCGGCCACGCGGGGATTTCTCCGCAGCCGCCGTCTCGTCCGGCGCTCCTCTTCGCCCCGGCGCCCGGCTACAGGACGGGCGCCCTCGACATCGACGCGATCGCGGCGCGGCGCCTGACCCGGCCCCGGCTCGCCGTGCTGGCGGCCTGCGGCGCCGCGGGCGGCAGCGGCCTCTCCCTCGAGGGTGGGGCCGACCTCGCGCGGTCGTTCTTCGAGGCCGGCGTCCCGGCCGTCGTCGGCAACCTCTGGAGCCTCGACGACAAGGACGCCAGCGTCTTTCTCGAGGCGTTCTACCGCAGCTTCTGGAAGGGGCAGAGCGCGACGTCGGCGCTCCGCGCGGCGCAGCTCGAGATGATCCATCACCCGGACGCGAGCTTTCAGCGGCCGGCGGTGTGGGGAGGCTTCCGCCTCCTCGGCACGGCAGCCGGCCAGAACCTCCCATAAGGGATGAAAAAGGAGAAGGACATGGCCAAGCTGTTCGTCTACATGGCAGGGCTGATGGCGGTCGTGCTGCCGCAACCGGGCGGCCGAGGGCCGGGCCGCGTGCTGTTCCGCGGCACCGACGACGAGACGGTGGGGGGCGAGCCGATCGGCTCGCACCTCGCCCGCATCCGCTTCCGGGCCAAGGGGGAGAAGCGGCCGCGGACGGTCCACCTCGCCGGCAAGGACGTCTCGTTCTCTCCCGCCGGGCAGGGGGAGCTCGCGGTGACCGACCGCGAGCTGCTGCTGACCCTGGGGGAGTTCGAGGAGGGGCCGGTGCGCGTCAAGGCCGGGTGCATCGGCGGCGCTCCGGACCAGTACTGCACCGTGGCGGACCGCGCCATCCTTGACGGCCGCCTGGTGCTCACCGGAGGCACGCTCCGCCCGGTGCGGATGCACAACATCTTCTCGCTCGAGGACGTCACCCTCGAGGGGAGCCTCGTCGCCACCGGGCTGATCTCGTTCGACGGCAGCGGCGAGCTGCCGCTCGCCGACCGGCCGCTCGCCAACGGCCTCCTCTACGAGCGCGAGATCGGCGACCGCGAGGTGACGCTCGACGTCGCCGGCGAGGAGCCGATCGTCCTCGCCCGCGAGAACCCTGGCGGCCTCCTGGGGAACGACGGGGGCGTGATCGTCTGGGCGGTCAACACGCTCGATCCGGAGGCGGGGATGGGGGAGTGCTCGCTCGAGCCCTTCGATCGCGATTTCGCGCTGCTCTACGACTTCGCGGAAGGGACGCCGAAGCGCTTCCTGCCCAGCCTCGCCGATCTCGCGTGCGACGGTTGTCCGGGCGACCCTCCCGGCAAGTGCATGCCCGCGTTCCTGCACGCTTAGCTCTCTTCCAACCGTAGGTCGTTGAACCGTCCGGCGGCTTCGTGGCCGCCTGAGAGAGAGGATCTCCATGTCTGTCGACGGGCAAGGGTACCCGCCGGCAAGGCGAGACGAGGGGGCCGTGAGCCAGCGCGGGCACGGCTCCCTCCCGATGGCCCCCCACTGGCGAGGCGAGCTCGCGCCGAGCCCGGTCCCCTACGTCGACCACCGGCCGGTGCAGACCCCGATCCGCAACCAGGGGGATCGGGCGACCTGCCTGAGCTTCGCGAGCCTCGCCTGCGTCGAGGCGATCCTCAAGGAGCACTTCGGCAAGGAGGTCGACCTCTCCGAGCAGTTCCTCCAGTTCGCCCTGACCGGCGACCACGGCGTCGAGAAGGTCGACACCCATGCCGCGCCGGCGAAGCTCGCGCGCCGCGGGGTCTGCGAGGAGAGGCTCGCGCCCTACGAGCTGCGATCGGCGGCGGGCCTCCACCGCTCGCGGCCGCCCAGCCGGGACGCCTTCCGGCAGGCTTTCTACAAGGTCGGCACGTTCCACTCGATCGAGCGCCGCGGCCTCGCCGGCCCCAGCATCCAGAACCCTGCCTATCTCGAGGAGCTCCTGCGGGCCGGCCACGACGTAGTGACCGCCCTCGGCATCGCGGGGGCCGCCGGCGGCCGCATCCGCGACGTGCGCCTCGATCCGAGCGGCCGCCCGCTGCGCGCGAACGGCGCCCACGCCCTGTTGCTGGTGGGCTACGACCGCCGGGACCCCGCGCAGCCGCACTTCCTCTTCAAGGACAGCCTCGGCGTGCCCAGGACCGGCCGCGGCGACGGCTACCACCTACTCTCCTACGACTACGTCCGCACCTACGCCCTCTCCGGCTTCATCGTCGAGAGCGTGCAGATCGACGGCCCGCCCCTCGGGCCGATGGCCGTGCCGGTTCATCCCGGAAGCTGCTGCGCGGCGGTCCACTGACAGACCGCAACGAGGCGCTCGGCCGAGGCCAGACGCCTAATCCGCTTTGCGCTCATCGTAGGCCTTCAAGATCGTTTCATAGAGTCGGGCGAGACGGTGGTAGTTCTCTGCTGTCAGGTGGTCACGCTCCAGGATGCTCTCGATCGCCCGGAGAGGCCCCTTGACCTCGCCAGGGAGGCTGTCGCCTTCTTTCCCGAGCTGCTGTCGCAGATAGACCGGGAAGCGTCGATTGTTGCGCGAGGTGAGGAAGTGTGCGTCGGCGGCCCAAGATGCGAGCTTGCCCGCCTCGGTCCAGAGGCCGAAATCCAGGAAGAGATTCTCGGCTGGCCCCTTGGGGGCGCGGAATTCCTGAGCCATCGCCGTCGCGCGCTCGGCTCGTTGCCACAGCTCCCGCGGTGGGAGCGTGCGCAGACCGAGGTAGAAGTCCTTCACCTTGCGATCGGGGTCAAGCTTGGCGTTCAGGCCGTTGATCTTTGCCAGCGCGGCATCCGCCTCGCTTCCGTTCTTCCCTACAAGGCTCACCTGCAAGTTGACCAATTCGGCTCCGAGGCGGTAGGACTGTCTCGACACCAGCTCCTCCGGGGCTTCGCCTCCTCCGCGTAGCCGATCGCCGAAATGACCCTCGAGTGATTGCTGTCGACCCCTCAGATCGTCCGCAAGGGCGAAAGCTAGAGCGGGGATATCCGGCGGAGCAAAGTATTTGACGTAAAAGATGGTGCTCAAGCCCACCGCCAATAATGCGGCGGCGGGATAGGCGATGACGGCACGGAGGCTCCTACGCGGCATCCACCGCCGACGATCAAAAGAGAGAAGTGCCTTCCGCCACCCCGCCTCCTCTCCGCGCACGAAATCGACGGTCTCGAAGAACACCTCGCGGCACTCGGCGCAGCTCCCCAGGTGGGAGCGGAGCGTCGCGGCCGCATCCTCGGAGAGCCGGCCATCGATCAGCGCCGCGAGCTCCTCGAGCTCCGGGTGCTCGTCGGGCCCGGCCGGCGCCCCGTGGCTGTCACCGTGAGTTAACATGGTTCCCCGTCAATCAGTTAGACGGACGCAGCGGCAAGCTTATGCCGTGACCATTCCCTCGCTGCTCCTCGTTCAATCCCATCGGATCTCCGTGATGCCGAGGAGCTTGGCGACCTGGTCCCACGAAAATCCCTCCGTCTCGAGGGCTTGCCGCAAGCGAGCCAGGAGCTGCTCCCTCCTACGATACAGCGGTTTCTCGGGGAGGCCGAGGAAGCGGGCCGCATCGGCGATCCTGCGGCCTCCCATGACGCACATCTCGATTACCAGACGGTCCTCCGCGGGCAATTCCCCCAGCGCCTTCTCGAGTGTGGCGAGCAGGCGCCGGTGCGTCGAGCGCAGCTCGGACTCGAGAATGTGCTCTTCCGGCCGCTCGACCTCGGCCGGCCGGTCCTCGAGCTCCTCCTCGCCGACCAGCCGGCGCGGCGATTTCTGCGGCAGGAGCGACGCGATCCGCTCGAGCTCGGCGCGCGAGATCCCGACATGATGGTTGGTGAGAAGGATCTCGCAGGCCTCGGCGACGGAGAGTCCGTCGCGCCGGATCAGCTCCTCGAGCTTGACCGCCACCTTGCCCAGCCGCTGCGCCTCGGCCGACGCCCGTTGCTTGCCCCACTGCTGGTTCCGCCAGTCGAGGAGGTGCCGCTGGACGACGATGATCAGGTATGTCTTGAGCACCGCATCGCCCCGGTACTTCCGGAGGACCTTGTAGTCGTCCTCCATCAGCTTGACGTGGACCGACTGCCGGAAGTCCTCGGCCTCCGGGCCACTCAGGAGGTTCTTGCGGCAGACGAAGGCGATCGCCTTGTCGATGAGCGGGAGGTTCGACTCGTAGAGCTCCTTGGGAGTCATCGCGGGTCGGGCGGAAGGTCCGAGGTCGGAGGGCTGTCCCATCGAGTGTTGCGCACGTGCGTCTCTGTCTTATGGCGGATTCTACAGGAGGTTTTGCTGAGAGCTGGGAATCTGGGGAATCGGTCCGTCTGGAGCTTTTGAGACGCATACCACCGCGCCAAGCGCTACTGAGTCGCCAGCACATGCGGATGAATTCTCTGACGAATAGTCGAATGCCTAAGACTCTAACTATTTTCTCGGTACGCGCAAACGCTGTCGCCCATGGTACGATCCAAGGCGAAGCTTAAAGGAACATATTTCTATTGGCATGCCTTGTGGGAGGGCCAGGAAACCCTGTCACTGCGCACGATTCCCATCTGGACCGTTTCGACCATCGGAGCGCTGGCGCTCGCACTCGGTTTTCCCTCTAGCATTAATGTGCCGGAGGGGTTCTCCGCGTTGCGGGCGGAGCTGGCAGAGCGGTTCCCGGTTCGGCCGGCGACAGGCCGTCTCCTCGGCTTCCCCCACTCTCGAAAGCCAGTGTCGGCTCGCGCCACCGACAGGCGCGAATTGCGCACCATCGCCTGGCAGCTGGGCCAGGATCTCTCGCGAGCCCCTTCGCGGCATACGCGTGCCGATTGGGGGGCAGTGGATCTGCTCGAAGGCGACGTCGACGGTGCCATCTCCCAGCTCCGGTTGGCTCGGCAGCTGGAGCCGACGGATGCCGGGGTGGCGAGCGATCTCTCGGCGGCCTATATGACGCGAGCCGAGAGGAACCGCGATCCCTACGACGCGTTCCGGGCGCTCGTCGAAGCCCAGCACGCCTGCTGGCTCGAACCCGACCTGCTAGCGGCGCGATTCAACGTCGCATTGGCAAACGAGCTCCTCCATACCGATGCGACCGCCGAGGCCTGGAAGCGATATCTCCAAGCCGATCGAACCTCGGGCTGGGCCGCGGAGGCCGCTGCGCGTCTCGCGGCTCTACCCCAGCAGATCCGCGATCGCGCCGCTCGCTACCGGCCGTTCGCGGAGCTCGCCTTGAGCCCATCGACGAGCGGCGTAGAGCGCTTCGTCACCGCCGATCCGCAGTCCGCCCGCGAGTATGCCGAACAAGAGCTCCTCGCTCATTGGGGAACGATGACGCGCTCGGGCCGGCAGACCGAGGCGCGGCACGACCTCGACCTCGCGCGGGCGATCGGCGCAGCGCTCGCCCGGCGCGGGGAGAGGATGGTGGCCGATGCGGTCGAGGTGATCGACCGCGCTGGCGCCGGGTCCGGCGACTCGCACCGACTCGGCCAGCTGGTCGAAGGTCATGCATCCTACGGCCTGGGTCTTGCCTTCGCCGCGGCGTCGAACTACGGATCTGCTTTCCCTCCGTTGGTTTCAGCGCAGGCTGTCCTGGCGGCGGCCGGAAGTCCGTTCGCGGGCTGGGTCCAGTGCCAGTTGGCCCTGGCCGACTACCAGCACTCCCGCTACTCGGAGGCTCGCTTGCGTCTCGATGGATTGATCGGCTCAGTCTCGCCGAGGTATCCGGCCCTTCGTGCCCGTTCATTGTGGCTGCGAGCACTGATCGCCGGCAACGAGAACCGCGAGGCCCTCGCCAGCTACGCTAGTGCGGCCCGGAT
>Ga0307470_10000428_pt1 | contig 21412 bp, 16 predicted proteins | sample atmos_gasesAM3C__FD_204565 | JGI IMG/M metagenome (GOLD analysis project Ga0307470, IMG submission 204565) | Hardwood forest soil microbial communities from Morgan-Monroe State Forest, Indiana, United States - atmos_gasesAM3C_05 | ecosystem: Environmental > Terrestrial > Soil > Temperate forest... | reverse complement strand
ACATGGTGAGGGCGATAGAACAGATATTGGGCCTGCCACCCATGCATCCTCTCGACCTTGCGGCTCACCCGATGAACGGTTTGTTCCGAGACGAACCTGATTACACTGCCTACAGCTTCGCAGCAAACCAGGTGCCGCTGGACGAAGTCGTTCCGCAGGCCAGTACACTCAAGGGTATGGCCAAAAAATGGGCTTTGGCGAGCGCCAGGATGTCCAATTCCAATCTGCCCGATACCGTGGACCCCGATTTCATGCGGCACGTGAACTGGTACGCGATGAAGGGCTTCAATTCCCCCCTGCCGGGCGAACGCCGAGTCTTGTCTCCAGAACAGGTCCGTCAACACTCTTCGGAGCATTCACGGGGGAACACTCTCGATGTGGACTAGATTACGGCTTTTACGGCTGTTGGAGGGTGAGGTGCATACCGTTGGCCGACAGGTTGAATCGCAGCCCGCCGGTCTGTGAGTGTAGCTTGATTACGACGCCCTTCTCGTTCTTGAGGTAGGCGACCGAGCCGCCCTCGATGATCGTAATGCCGGCTGTCACCGCCGAATAGTTGCCAGTCAGGTCCTGCGGACTGGCCAGATTGTAGACCTCGCCCTCGGCGGTAATGCCGGCGCCGCCTACGTCAGCCACCGAAACGCCCGAGAGTTTGAACTTGTACTGCTTTTGGTCTTTGCTGTAATAAAGCGTGCCGTGACCCCAAGTGTATCCGATGCCGATGGCGACCGAACCGCCGCTGAGCCACACGTAGGCTGACGGAATGGCTCCCTCCGCGACAGGGGGCGGCGAGGAGGCACCATCTGCCGCCGCCGCAATGACGGGCACGAGGACGCTAGCAAATAAACTCAGCAATAACTTGCGCATGATTTTTCACTCTTAAGGTTATGAACAGCAATCCAGTTTGGCGTGCCGCGGCGTGCGTCAGCGCGGATGTTATTTTGTCGATCGGCAACTGGGACGGCTTGTACAGAATTATCTTAACTTGGAGAAAAATGACCTTACGTAGTGTGTGGCGATGCAGCGCAATCCCCAGAAGGCCGTCTCATCCCTGCGCGGTGGGACGGACAACGATCTCGCCCACATCAACCTCGGCCGGCTGCTCGTTCGCGAACCCGATGGTGTCGCGGCTTAAACCTCCGCCCTGAGGACGTCACAAATGGGACACGCTCGAATGGTAGACAGGCACACGGGTTTGAGGGCGTCTGCGAGGAGTTTTTCGAGTGAACGTGTGGAATTTCGTGTACCGCAGCTCGCGGCGCTGCGCCGAGGCTGTATTTTTTACAATGATTGCGCTGTTTCCTTTTGTCGGAGTGTCGCCCAACGCACACTCGTCGCCCGTCAGCGACAATCGGACGGGATTGCCCATCGGCTCCGAACTCGATGACGATGCCATCAATAACCCGCGCGAGGTCTTCCATTCCGAAGCCATTCGCGGCCGCAAATCCTACTTGTCCAATCTTGGCAATCTCGCCTTCAATACGCCATACACACTGGGGGAAGCCGCGCAAAAGGCGCATGTCAGCTGCGCCAGCTGTCACGTGAACGGAGCGTCAAATCCAAAGCTCTTCATTCCCGGCCTCTCCACGCGGCCCGGCAACTTCGACACGACCAATTCCTTGTTCAATCCAAAGACGGACAACGGCGTACTGGACCCCGTCACCATTCCGAGTCTGCGCGGCGCGCGGCTTCTGGCACCCTACGGGCATGACGGGCGCACCGCCTCGCTGCGCGATTTCATACGTAACGTCATCGTCAATGAATTCGCGGGTGCCGAGCCCTCATCGCGGATCCTCGACGCGATCGTGGCCTACATCGAGGATATCGATTTCCTGCCCAATCCCAGCCTGGACAAGACAGGCAGCCTGGCGCCAAGTGCAAACCCGTCACAACTACGCGGGGAAGCTCTTTTCCGCAAGCCCTTCCCGCATGATTCAGGCATGAGCTGCGCGGGTTGCCACGTGCCGTCCGCCGCCTTCGTCGATCACCGGCAGCACGATATCGGCTCAGGCGGCCTCTACAAGACACCCACTCTGGTGAACGCCGATTTCAGCGCGCCGTATTTTCACGATGGTCGATTCGACAATTACTCTCAGGTGATTGATTATTTCGATCGTGTGTACAATCTCGCGCTGAACACGCAGGATCGGGCCGATATAGCGGCCTACCTCACGGCGATTGGCGATGGAGTGCGGCCCGAGTACCACCTCACCGGAACCAACGTGCTCGAGGATATCGACGGATTCGTCAGTGTTCTCGATATTGCGATTTCCAGCCATGACACCCAGGTCGTCGCATTCACAGTCCGCAGCGTGAGCGATTTGCTGCAGGATCTCGCGGATCGCTATCCGGATCCCACGAATCGTGAGATTTCCGGTGGCGTCAAAGAGCGCGCGCTGGCTCGCGCGGCAATTGCGGCATTGATGCAGACTCTGCATCGAGTCGATCTCGATGTCTCCGCAGGCCGGTTCGGCGAGGCTGCCGGCGACTACCTCGTCTACCGCAAATTGACGTTGGCGACCGCGCCGATGGCGCTGCATGCAGCCGAGCCCTGGTCGTTGTTTACTCCAACACATCACGAGACGCACGCCGCCATGCGACGACCGACAGACGCAACTATTGTCACTGAGACAGCGTCTGAGGTCAGCGCGCCGCGCCGGTGACCAGCCTACGGTTCGAGTCACCACTGACATCATACTTTCACAAAACTGAGACACTTGCCCTCTACCTTCCGAGATCGATTTAAATTCCAACTCGAAAGGGGGCATTATGCGAATTAGTGGTCGAAATCATTTGGCGTGGGGAATGAGCGCGGCGTTGTCGTTCTCGCTTCTCGCCGTGACAGCCGGAGTCGCCGACGACCGGTCTCAGGACCGGGACGCCGCCGACTCTGTCAAAACGGAATCGCCGATCAAGCATGTCATCATTTTGATCGGAGAGAATCGCGGCACCGATCATACCTTTGGTGTTTATAAGCCGCGGGGCAAACACCAAACCATTTCGAACCTGCTCTCCAAGGGTATCGTCAACGAGGACGGCTCGCCGGGAGCGCACTTTTCACTCGCGCAGCAGTTTTCGGTAGGGCCGCAACCGCTCTTTTATATTGGTGCTCCCCACGCGGCCAAGGTCGCCTACGGCAACCGCGGTCAAATGCCGCAGCCGAATACCGCCGGCGCGCCTTCGGCACAGAGTTCGTCAGGTCCGCCGTTTGCGCCGGCCGTTTTGGCAGGACTATCCGCGCTCGATCCAAGCCCGGATTTCACTTCGAACACGGATACCATCTTGACGACTGGTTTTACCAGCCTTGCGGCGAACAATCTCGATTCCCGCGTTCCCAACGCCGGCATCCTGCCCAACGGACCATTCGTTCTGCAGGGACCGAATATCAGCGACGACGACTACACCGGCGACACGACCCATCGGTTCTACCAAGCGTGGCAGCAGTCGGATTGCAGCACGGCAAACGCCACCAAGGCGAACCCCAGCGGATGCCTCAATGACTTGTTTCCCTTCGTGATGGCGACCTACAACCTCAATGACAGCAAGGTTCCCGCGGTCCAGGGCAACTTCAGCGAAGGCAACTCCATGGGTTTTTACGACGCGGAGCAGGAACAGGCTTCGCTGCTCAAGACCCTCGCTGACCGCTTTAGCCTGAGCGACAATTTTCACCAGTCGTTTCAGGGCGGCACCGGCGCGAATCACTTCATGCTGGGCACTGGAGATGCAGGCTTCTGGAGCGACGGCAACGGCAATCCCATCACGCCGCCGGCAAGCCAAATCGCCAATCCGAATCCGGTCGCAGGCACGACCAACAAGTACACGGCCGATAACAACTTCTCGAATTGTTCGGATTTCACGCAGCCGGGCATCGCGCCCATCGTCAGCTACCTCGAGGCGCTCCCCTATCGCCCCGCGCCCAACTGCGCGACGGCGCACTATTACATGCTGGACAACACGAACCCCGGCTTCCTGCCCAACGGCTTCCGGGCGCCGTCGCCCGCAACTCAAAGCATGCTGCCGCCGTCGCCCGTGCGAACGATCGGCGATGCGCTCAACGAAAAGAAAATCAGCTGGGCTTACTTCGGCGGCTCATACAATGACGCGGTCGCTCTCTCGAACGACGCCGTGACGGCCGGCACAGCCGGAGTGCTGAATTCGTCGACGGCCTTGGGTGAGGCGGCGCTCGCCGATCCCGCCCACGCGCTCGGTGTTGCCTACTGTCAGATCTGCAATCCCTTCCAGTACGCGACCTCGATCATGGGCGATCCGGCACAGCGGGCGGCTCATATCAAGGACACCGTCGATCTACTTGCCGACATACAGAGCGACACACTTCCTTCGGTTTCCTTCGGCAAGCCGGACGGATTGCTCGACGGCCATCCCCAATCATCCAAGATCGATCTCTTCGAAGCGTATGTGCAGCAGGTGCTCGACGCGCTCGAGGCCCATCCGAAGCTCAAAGCGGAGACGGCGGTATTCGTTACCTGGGACGAGGCCGGCGGCTACTGGGATTCAGGGTTCATCCAGCCCATCGACTTCTTCGGCGACGGGCCGCGCATTCCGTTGCTCACGCTCTCTGCGTATTCAACGGGCGGCAAGGTCAATCACACTTATGCCGACCATGTCTCGCTGTTGAAATTCATCGAGCGCAATTGGAAACTCCGGCCACTGACGGATCGCAGCCGCGATAATCTGCCCAATCCAAAGATGCGCGACGATCAGGCCTATGTGCCCGCCAACATGCCGGCGTTGTCGGATTTGTTCGACATGTTCGATTTTGATCATGAGGTAAAACAACCCTTCCTCGAGTAGGTTGGAATAGACTTTTTTGCCTGAAACTGGTGCCGATCCGACCCGCCCGGTCCGATCGGCACCTCCTTTTTTTGAGACTATGCTCGCCACGATACGCTCGACAGTTGATCAAGGAATCATCGCACTGTGTTTGGCGCTCTGCATCATGAGCGCGGGCGCATTCGCGCAAGCGGCGCATGCGAGCGAATTCTCCGCCGATATCGTGAGCCGCGATGCAGCCGGAACGGCGATCGGTGCGGTCGCGAAATTGTATGTGAGGAACCACATGGTGCGCATAGAGGCACCTGACGCCGCCGCTGGCTTTTTTCTCATAAACGGAGATGCAGGCACTGCGCAATTCGTGCGGCCCGCGCAGCAGCTCTTTATGGACGCGAGTCAATCGAGCCGCCTCACGCAAATTTTCGTCCCAGTCGATGCCAAGGAACCCTGTCGGCAATGGCAAGCGGCAGCCAGCAATGCCGGTGTGGCAGGCGCCGCGGGCGAGTGGCGCTGCGAACGAACTGAGGAGGAAATCATCGACGGCCGCCGAGCCGTCCAATTCCGCGTGTCCTCACCCGTGAGCCCTTCGAGCCGACGCTGGATCGATTCCGATCTAGAATTTCCGGTGAAGCTGCTGGCGTCTGATGGTACAACGATCGCGCTGGAGAATATTCGGGTCGAAGCCCAGCCCGCGAATCGGTTCACCATCCCACCAGCCTTTCGCAACTTCGATCCGCGGGCGCTGATTGAGCGCGTCAAGCGCAGCGATGCGTGGGTGGACCCCTGACAGCGATCCTGCCTGAGACCTGGATTGTGGGAGTGCCCCAATAGCGACGCCCCGATTCTCCGGCAGAAAGCCTACAGCCGCGCGGTGCCTTCCTCACGTGTCATCCCGAAGTGATAGGACTTCGGCCGGGTCAGCAGCTCAAAACTCACGCTCGGCAGCGCGCAATCGCGACTCGAAGTCTTGTCTCCCGTTCCGGGGGGAGCGAGATTGTTGCCTAGGTTAAGGAATACAGTACCGGTGTCGAGTGCATCTGCAAGTTTTTCTGCGCGCATCGCATCAGCCGAGAAGATGGACGCACTGGCGCTAAAATCGCTTTCATTCATCAGGTGCACCGCTTCCTCGTCCGAGTCGACCTTTATGATGGCGACGGCGGGCCCGAAGGTCTCTCCGCGCATGATCGCCATCGAGTGGTCGACGCCGACCAGCACTTGCGGCGCGAGATACGGTGTTCCAATGGCAGACGCCTCAAACAAACTTTCGTCGATCAGCTGCTTGGCTCCGTGAGCAACGGCATCCCTTACCTGGGAGCGGACGGCCTCGGCGACGGAGGTGCGCACGACGGGCCCCAACGTTGTTTCCGGATCGAGCGGTGACCCTAACCGGTACCTCTTGGTCAGGTCGACAAAGCCGGCGACGAAGTCCTCAAAGCGCGATGCTGCCACGTAGATCCGCTTGATCCCGCGGCGGGACTCTCCCGCATTGAAAAAAGCGCCGTCCGTCAGCGTTACGATGGCATGGGCAAGATTCGCGTCAGGGCGCACATAGGCCGGGTCCTTGCCACCCAGCTCCCGGCCAGAATTCGCAAATCCGGAGGTCCCCGCCGCCCTGACTGCGCGTCCGCTCAACCCGGAGCCCGCAAAGCACACGCTCGCAACGCGCCGGTCGTTGATCAAGGCCATGGTGTCGGTGTGCGATAGATGCAGATATTGAAATACGCCCGCTGGCACGCCCGCGCTCACGAATGCCTCCCGAAAGCGCTCGGCACACAGCGGCGTCTGGTGGGAATGCTTGAGCACGACCGAATTGCCGGCGATCAGCGCGGGCAGCACAGCATTGACCGCCGTCAGGTAAGGGTAGTTCCATGGTGCAACCACCACAACCACCCCGAGGGGTACCCGCTTGATTTGGCGCCGCGAGGCTGTTTCGTCGCCGCGCTCGAGCGCCACGAACTCAGGGGGCGCGGTGCTGAGCAGGTAGCGAGCGCGCTCCTCGAAGCCGCGGACTTCGCTGGGCGAGTGGCGAATGGGGCGGCCGATTTGCCAGGTGATCTCGGCGGCAATCTCCGTCGCCTTGGCGACAAAGGCGTCGACTGCGGCGCCGAGAATCTCGCAGCGTATCGGCAGGGGCAGTGATCCCCAAGGGGGTTGCGCGCGTTGCGCGGCGTCGAGCGAACGGTCAATGCCCGCGGCAGTCGCGAGCGGCCTCTCGACGTAGATCCGGCCGTCGACCGGACTTATGGTCCGCAGCGTATTCATGCGACTATCAGGTTAGTCACCGACCCATAAAATAGTTGTATCAACTCCCTCTTTGTATGTAAAAGCGAAATTTAATTTGCATACGGCTAGCGCGCCGCTTCCCCAGGCGCGCGGATACCGTAGATCGCCTTTGTGCGTGCCTCGATGCCGTCGGCCAGCGACTCGGTCAACTGCAGCCCGTCGGCGGCCGACGCGTGCGCCTGCTCTGTGAGATAGCGGCGTGCGAGCGCGTCTTCATGCGCGTCGAAGAGAACCTTCGCCGTCCGCTCGATACCGGCCTGCGCCGCGATTTGGCGGCTGTCGAAGGCAGTGAGAGCAGTCCTGACCTCGGGAAGAAACACGTCACGGTGCTCGTCGGCCAGATACAGGAGCCGCTTCACGGCTCGGTTGGCGTAGCGGGTGGATTCCAGTCCCTGCTGCGCCGGATCGATTTCATGCTTGTCAGCCTCTTCAAACGTGAGGTAGCGATGCCGACGGTACTCGTACGGCACGGACTCGACACCCAGCCGCCAAGGAACGAAGGCCGCCGTGACCGGCGGCCCCGGCGCAACCCAGAGCAATCGCAGATCGGGGTTGACGTTGGCATGAAGATCGGCCACCTGTCCGTAACCCGACGAATCCTTGCCGGCCTCGTGCAATTGCTGCATGAGCAGCTGCACCTCCACTGTCGGTGCAGCCGACCGTACCGTCGCTTCGACCCGCCTCGCTTCCACCGCGGTGGTCTCGGAGTATTGATCCGGCCTGGCATAGACGTCGATCACGTTGAACGGCGTACCGGCATCCGGCTTGTACCAGCCCTGCTCGACGGCGAACGAGGTGAAATTTTTCGAGGCCAGATAGTCCGGATTCTTGCCGAGGTCCGCAGGCAGGGTCTGTACGTAGCCGATTTTGTGGTAGCCGCGCCAGTTGAGCCAAACATCGTTGGGCCCTAAACGGTGCGCAACCCACAACCCTTTGCCGCCGGCGAATTCCAACAGCACCCAACCCTCATTGGGATCGGCGAATACGTGGGAATTGCCGCCATAGGTGAAGTAGCCGTACCGCTCGATGAGCGACGTCGCGATATCGACCGCCTCACGCGCCGTTCGCGCCCGCTCGAGGACTATGCGGGCAATGTCGCTGTAGTTGACCCCATGCTGCGGTTTTGGGGTCATGTCGACGAGCTCGCGCCGCGAAAACAGCGCCACGTCGCGCACCGCGAGACCATATTCATTCATGCCGCCGTTGGTCAGCGGCGCAGGCAGCCCGAGGAAGTACGAATAGTCCATGGAAATGTAGCGGAAAGTTTCCTTGGCCTGCGGAATCTGGATCAATTCACCCGGCAAATTGGCCGCCGGCGTGCCGCCCACCGTAATTGTCGTACCCGCCGCGTGCTGCCGGCGAGGAACGACGGACAGCCAGTGACTGGACGGTTCGTCGCCGAAGCCCGCCAGCAGCACGCCGCCATCCTTGGTCAGGTTCTTGCCGACGTAAATGGCGTCGCTGGCGCGACAGGCCAGCGGAAGGGCCAACAGGAGAAGCGCGCCGAAGCTTGGCCAAGTCTTAGCGAAGCGCTGTGCCTTGCCGGCCAGGGCCGTCCCCGCGGGTAGCTCGTCACAATCGCGCCGTCGCGTTTCTGTCATTTCATTCTCCGCCATGCTGTTCATATCTCGGGTCAGGGCGCGCTTTGCGGCGCCCGAAATCCATACAGCACTCGAGTGCGCGCCTCGACGCTGTCGGCCAGCGCCTCGAGCAGATGCAACCCCTCGGCCGCCGACCGATGCGCCTGCTCCGTGAGGTAGCGGGAGGCGAGCTCATCTTCGTGTGCGTTCAGCAGTACTTGCGCCGTCCGCTCGATGCCTTCCTGGGCGGCAATTTGACGGCTGTCGAATGCCGTCAGCGCCGCGCTTACTTCCGGGAGAAACGCATCCCGATGTTCGTCGACGAGGTACAGCAGGCGCTTCACCGCACCGTCCGCATAGCGGGTGGACTCCAATCCCTGCTGTGCCGCGTCGATGGTTCGCTCGGCTTCTCCCGCGGTCAGGTATCTGTGCCTACGGTATTCCGGCGGAACGGATTCGGCGCCCAACCGCCACGGGACGAATGCCGCCGTGACGGGTGGGCCCGGGGCGACCCAGAGCGTGCGCAGGCTCGGATTGATGTTGGCCCGCAGCTCAGCCACTTGGCCGTAACCCGAGGAGTCCCTGCCCATGTCGTGCAGCTGTTGCATGAGCACTTGGACGCCCACCTTGGGCGCCGCCGCGCGGATCGCGGCTTCCACCGTCTTCACTTCCACTCCGGAAGATTCGCGCGCCTCGCCGGAATAAACCTCGATTGCATTGAAAGGCTTGCCGCCGTCGGGCTTGAACCAACCCTGCTCCACCGCGAACGAAACGAAGTTCTTCGAGGCCAGATAATCCGGATTCTTGCCGAAGTCGGCCGGCAGCGTCTGCACATATCCGACCTTGTTATAGCCGCGCCAGTTGAACCAGACGTCGTTCGGCCCGAGACGGTGGGCGACCCAAAGCCCTTTGCCGCCCGCGAATTCGAGCAGCACCCAGCCCTCGTTCGCGTCGGCGAATACATGCGAGTTGCCGCCGTAGGTGAAGTCCCCGTATCGCTCGATGAGAGATACGGCGATGTCCACAGCCTCGCGGGCGGTCCGCGCGCGCTCCAGGACGATCCGCGCGACGTCGCTGTAGTTCAGTCCATGCTGCATCTTCGGCGTCATGTCCACCAATTCGCGCCGCGAGGACAGCGCCACATCCCGCACCGCCAAGCCATATTCGTTCATGCCGCCGTTGATCAGCGGCCCCGGTAGCCCGCGGTAGTAAGAATAGTTCATCGAAATGTAGCGAAAAGTATCCGGCACTTGCGGGATATCGATCAGCTCGCCGGGAAGGTTGGCTGCCGGCGTGCCGCCCACGGACAGAGTCGCCGCCGCGGGATGATGCTGTCGAGGTACGATGGAAAGCCAGTGACTGGACGGCTCGTCGCCGAACCCCGCCAATATCACGCTGCCGTTCTTGGTCAGGTTTTTACCAACGTAAACAGCGACGCTGGCGTGCGCAATCGGCGTGATCAGCACCGCCAGCAGTGCGGCGAGCCGTAAGCGGACACCGCCTTTGCACTTCGACATATCGTTCATGGACACAGCTCCTTTAGTACTTCCAGCCGGGATTCGTAATGTCGCCAGCGGTCGATCGAAGTCGAATAGATCGGCTCGCGGACCTGGGCGCAACTTGCGGTCAACACGGGCCGGCGATTTTCATGAAACGCCATGCACCGATCGTTCCAATCCAGCCCGGCCTCGGCGATCAAGCGCCTGATCTCGATTTCCGGATTCGACACCAGCTTCTCGTAATGCATCTCCGGCATCGGCGGCGCCGGAATGCTGCGCCAGTGCGACATCAGGCGCTCGTAGCAGCGGTAGTAATGCAGCAGATGTTCCAGCGAATTGTAGTAGGGATCGTGCAAGGCGAAATTCGCCGTGAACAGCGACCAGCACGTTGCGATGGGGTGGCGTCGGCAATGAACGATGACTGCATCGGGAAACAGCAGCCGGAGGAGTCCCAGCCTGGCGAAATTCTCCGGCAGCTTGTCCGTGACGAAATCCGCATCCAGGTTGCGTTCGAATAACTTGTCGATATAGCGCTCACGCGCTTCGGCCAGCAGGCTGCGCTCGCGTTCATTTTCGGGATTCAGCGCTCCGTGCAGGCCGCATTCCTTGCGCCTCTGCTCGTGGAACGACTCGCAATCGGCCGCAATCGTCAGTTCCCCGCCGCCCGCAACCCGTGGGTGGCTGGCCAGTACTTGCTCGACCATCGAAGTGCCGGAACGCGGCATGCCGACGATGAATATCAGCCGCAGGCCGAGCGGCAGCGGCTCGAGCGGCTGCCGCAAAGCATTCGACGGATAGGTGGCCAGGGTTCGCGCCACCCGCATCTCGAAGTCGGCCGGCCGGTAGCGAATACCCTTCGCGTCCATGACCCGCAGCATGGCCTGGTTAGCCTTGTCGTAGTGCGCGAAAGCCGTGTCGTAGAGCTCAGCGCCTTCGTATATGCGCCCGAGGGCGAAGTTGAGGTTGGCCGAATCAGCATTGTCGAGGCCCTTGCCTGCCGCCCGATTTTGCCATTGCATGGTGAGCGGATCGTCGGGGGCCGGCGGGTTCAGATCGGCCGTGTTGTAGATTGCCTCGCTCGAGCGGGGATCGAGGGCCAAGGCTGCCTTGTAGGCCGCGCACGCGGGCTGCTCGTTCCCGAGCGCCTTTTCTATATGACCGGCAAGTACGCGAGAGGCGGCTCGACCGGGAAACCTTTCCAGCAATTGATCTCTCGCCTCCTCCGCACGCGAAAATCGCTGTGTGGAAAGTGCTGCCGCGCCAAGACCCTCCCAGTGCGCACCTTCATTCGGCATCAGCCGGCTGGCCTGCAAATAGGCCCGATAGGCGTCTTCCGCACGGCCGCGCTCCGCATGAAGCGACGCGAGCCGCCTCCACGTCTCGGCGTTGAGCGGCTCGAGCGATGCCAACTCCTCCAGCACGGCGGTCTCGGCCGCCAAGTTGCCGAGCGAGCACTGCACGTCGGCGAGCAATCGGTACGGGGCGAAAGCCGCGGGGTGGAGCTTGATGGCGGCCACCAGACAGCCGGCCGCCTCCTGGGATCGACCCGCCTGATGCAGCTCATACGCGCGCCTCATCGCCGCGTCCAAATTGTCGGCAGTGACCATATGGGCTACTCCTTCCCCCCACGGCAGTCGACCGACACGCCCCAGCGATGCCCGTGCGTGCTCACGTCGGGGCCGGCCGGGGCTCGGTAGCCATAAAGCAGGCGATGACGTGCTTCGATGCTGCCGAGCAGCTTGCCGCCCAGCGTCAGGGCGTCGGCCGCGCGGCGGCTGCTGTAGTTGGTGAGCACGTCTGCGCCCATCCGCTGCGCGCCGACGCCGTAGAGCTTGTCGGCGGTGGCCTCGATGGCCTTGCTTTGAGCGAAACTCTGGTCTTCGAAGGCCGTCAGCGCCTCGGACACCTCCGGAAGGAATTTCTCGGGCTTGTCGCAGGTGTAGTACATCAGGCGCTTGAACGTGACGTATGCGAATTCCGATGCCTCCTGAATCTGAAAGTCCTTGGTGACGAACGCCTTCTCTTCTTGGTGGCTCAAGTAGCGGTGCTTGCCGTATTCGGGCGCGACCTTGTCGACGCCCATCCAATAGGGAACGAACGGCGCCGTTATCGAGCCGGTGGCCGCCACCCAGAGCATGTTCAACTCCGGACGGGATACCCCCTGCCGCAGGTGTGCCACTTGGCCGTAGCCGTTCCAGTCGGCCGAAAGCAGAGAATCACGCACCACATCCATGAAATCGCGAAGCGTGATCTTGGCGACCGGCGCTTTGCGCCGAAGCCGCTCTTCGATGATCTTCACCGAATCCGATCTGCCGCCGCCTTGCTGATAGACCTCATCGACGCTGAAGGGCTTGCCGGCGTGCGGGTCGTACCAACCCTGCTCCACCGCGAAGGAGATGAAATTCGCGGAGCCGAGAAATTTGTCCGGATGTTTGGCAAAATCCAGCGGTATCTCCAGAATATAACCGGGATGCGACACTCGAACGTCGTCCGGGCCGAGGCGCTCCGCGATCCACAGGCCCTTCCCCCCCGCGAAGTCGATCAGGATCCAGCCTTCCTTCGCATCTGCGAATAGATGAGAATTTCCCCCATAGGTCGCGTAACCGTATTTGTCGATGAGTTGACCCACGATTTCGACGGCCTCACGCGCGGAATGGGCGCGTTCCATGACGATGCGCGACAAATCGCTGTAGTTGACGCCATGCTGCGGATTGGGCGTCATGGCCGCCAGCTCCTTGCGCGACGGCGACCAAATGTCGCGCGCCGCGACGCCGTACTCGTTGAGGCCGCCATTGGTCAGGGGTGCGGGCAGGCCCAAGAACTCGCTGTAGTTCATGGTGATGTACTTGGCGGTCACCTGCGCCTGCGGAATCTCGATCAGTTCGCCGGGAAAGTTGGCCTCCTTCTCCATGCCGACACGAATGGTTTCCCCGGCCGCATGGCTCTTGCGCGGCACGATCTCGAGCCAGTGGCTCGAAGGTTCGTCGCCGGTACCGCCCAAAAGCACGCTCCCGTCGGCCGTCAGGTTCCTGCCGACGTAAATACCGTAGCTTGCCCGCGCCGGCGACGCCGCGACCAACGCGCATAGAGCGAATATCGCCGCAAATGAGCTTTTGGTCATGTGTCAATACGACGGCAGCGGTTCTATGCAGCCCACCACGGTGTCGCGGCCCGAAAGTGCACTCATGGACGCACCCGTGGGAGCGCGAAATCCGTACAGCAGCCGGTATCGCTTCTCCACGCTCGCGAGGAGCGAGTCTCCCAGGCTCAATCCATCGAGCGCACGTTGGCTGCTGTAGTTCGTGAGCACATCGCGGGCCAGCGCCGGCTCGTTCACATCGAGCAGCTTAGCAGCCGTCGCCTCGATCGCGCGCGACTGGGTGATGCTTTGGTTTTCGAATGCCGTGAGCGCCTCGGTAACCTCCGGCAGGAATTTCTTCGGTTTGTCGCAGGTGTAGTACATCAGTCTCTTGAACGTGATGTACGCGAACTGCGACGCTTCTTGAATTTGGAAATCCTTGCTGACGAAGCCTTCCGCCTCGCGATGGCTGAGATAACGGTGCTTTCCGTACTCCGGAATCACCTTGTCGACGCCGATCCAGTATGGGATGAACGGTGTCGTGATGGATCCCGTGGCCGCCACCCACAACATGTTCAGCTCCGGGCGAGCCACTCCCTGCCGCAGGTGGGCCACTTGTCCATAACCATTCTGGTCGCCGGAAACCAGCGGATCGCGGACAGTATCCATCATTTCCCGCAGGGTGAGCTTCGATGTCGCGGCCTTGTCCCGAAGCCGGCCCTCGATCACCTTCACCGTCGGCGACCTCCCCTTGCCGCCTTGATAAACCGCGTTCACGTTGAAAGGCTTGCCGGCCTTCGGGTCGAACCAGCCCTGCGAAGCCGCGAAGGAAATGAAATTGGCCGAGCCTCGGAACTTGTCCGGGTGTTTCTGGAAATCCAGAGGGATGTCCAGGATATATCCGGGATACGACATGCGTACTTCGTCCGGCCCGATGCGTTCGGCAATCCACAGGCGCTTGCCGCCCGCAAAGTCGATCAATACCCAGCCTTCCTGAGAGTCAGCGAAGAAGTGCGAATTGCCGCCGTAGGTTGCGTATCCGTACTTGTCGATCAGCTGCCCGACGATCTCTACCGCCTCTCGGGCCGAATGAGCCCGCTCCATTGCGATCCGGGAAAGATCGCTGTAGTTGGGGCCGTGCTGAGGATTCGGCGTCATTTTCGCCAGTTCGCCGCGCGACGGCGACCAGACATCGCGAGCGGCCACGCCGTATTCGTTGAGGCCGCCGTTGGTCAATGGCGCCGGAAAGCCGTCGTACTCGCTGTAGCTCATGGTGATGTACCTGGCGGTCACGGAAGCTTGCGGGATGTCGATCAGCTCGCCGGGGAAATTTGCCTCTTTCGTGACACCGACGCGGATCGTGGACCCGGCAGCGTGATTCGCCCGCGGAACGATTTCCAGCCAGTGGCTCGATGGTTCGTCACCGGTGCCGCCGAGCAATGTGCTGCCGTCGGCCGTCAAGTTCTTGCCGACGAAAATGGCGTAGCTCGCCCAGGCGTGCATCGATGGAAGCAGCATGAGCAAGGACGCAGTCAGCGCCTTGGCGATCTTCGGTCGGTTCATGAGTGAGACTCCGGGAGTTTGCGTAATGAGAATTCGATCTGCCGATGCACGAGACATCAACTCCGTTCAGACACCGATTCGCGGAGCGCGCTGCCCAGCGCCCGCTCGAGCGGCGCCAAGTGCGCCTCGTAGTTGCGCCAGCGCGCGACCGAGTTGCGATAGATGGGCTGGCGCACTTGCCAGCGGCTGGGCGTGCGGATGCCGCGCGCGGTATCGTAGAATTTGAGACATGCCGGCTCCCACTCGAGTCCGCAATAGGAAAGCAGCTCGCGCATCGTCGCCTCGGTGTTTGCGACCAGATCTTCGTACTGCAACGTATGGACGTTCAACGGCAGTACGTCCCGCCAATGCAGCATCAATCGATGATAGTCCGCGTAATAGCGCCCCAGCGTTTCCAGGTCGTTTGCGAACTGAACCTCTTCGGCGAAGCTCGTGAAATAACAGGACATGCAATTGTCCATGGGCGAGCGGCGGCAATGCACCACCTTGGCGTTGGGAAACATCAGCGCGACGATGCCGAGATGCATGAAGTTGAAAGGCAGCTTATCCGTCACCTTGCGGCCCCCGGTGTCGATTTTCTGCAGCTGCTCGAGGTAGGCGCCCGCCAATTTTTCCAGCGAGGCCGCGCTCATGGACGTCAGGCCGTAGGGATACGCAAGATGTCCGCCGGATAATTCCTGTACCCTAAAGCTCGCGGTGGGCAGCGCCGCCAGCTCGCCGCCCGCGGCCACGCGCGGATGCGTTGCGAGCACCTGCTCGGTCAGAGTCGTACCGGACCGCGGCATCCCGACGATGAAAATCGGCCGCTCGCTCGATGCCTCCAATCGCGGCGCCGACCGGAAAAACTCTTTGCTCAAGACCTTTACGAGCGTATCAACCGCCGCCGAGTAGCCGTCACTGCTGAACGGCCGCAGCCGCGCCTGCCGGTCGCGAGCCAGCTTGAGTTGCCCAAAGGCGGTGTCGTAACTGCCTATTCTGTCGAAATGGTAGGCGAGGCCGATATTCAGGCGGGTCTTTGCGTCCACGGGCGTATCGCTGCGTTCAGCGAGTCTCTGCGCCCTCTCCGCCCATCCAACATCGAACGCCCCGTCCCGCAGCTGCAGCACCTTGGAGAGCGCCAGCGCATTCTCCGGGTCGCGCCGCAGTACGGCAACGTACTGCCATCTCGCTTGCTTGAATTTACCGGCGGCCTCGCAAGCCTCGGCCATGCCGAGCCGCGCGGCCTTGCCCAGCGGATCCAGCCGAATGGCCTCGTGAAAGATCTCGATCGACTCGGTGACCCGTCCCACGTTGTACAGGGTGTCCGCGAGATTGCGCATCACGTCGGCTGAATTCGGGCGTAAAAGAGCCAAACGGCGCAAATAGGCCAATGCGCCTTCGAAGCGATACAGTTTCCGCAGCGCTGCGGCGATATTGTTCAACGCGTCCGTGTGCAGCTCGTTCAAGTCGAGCGCGCGGACAAAATGCCGGACGGACTCCTCGAGCTTGCCGCGCTTCAGCTTGACGGCGCCGAGATCATTCCATGTGTTCGCACAGGAGTGATCGATCTCCAGCGATCGGCTCATGAAGGAGTCGGCGGCTTCCAGCTTGCCTGCTTGGTAGTTGGCCAATCCGATGTAGTGAAGAGCGCCCGCGTCGTTGGGAGATGTTCTGAGCACCGCCCGATACAACGCTTCCGCCTCAGTCAGTCTACCCTGGCGCTGAAGCGAGATTCCTTCATCGAGCTGTGTGGCCATGGAGTACTCTTGAATACCCGGCATCGTCTCAGAATTTGTATCTCACGCCGACATTGAGAGCCCGCAGATCGCTGAACTGAATTGCGTATTTGGGAGTTCCCTCCTTCGAATACAGAATTCGCTGGTTGAACAGATTGTGGACGTTGGCAAAGAGTTCGAGGCCCTTCAGTGAATCGGCCATTTCGCCAAACCCCTTATAGGATGCGCTCAGGTCCACGCGAGTATATCCGTCGGTGCTGAGCTGTCCCCACTGGGAAACATTGACGAGACCGTGGACCAGGGGATAGCCGCTGCTGACGACGACGCCGCCGCCGAGCCGGAGCTTTTTGAGCGGCCCCTCGAGAAATTCGTAAGAGGAGAAGACGGCGCCCTTGTGCTTCGGCACATTCGCCACAGCCGACGAATATGTATACTCCGGGTTCGACACATAGATATCGGAATACGCATAGTTCGTCGACAGGTTCCATCCCGGCAGAACTTCGCCCGTGAGCTCCGCCTCCACACCGACGGCTTTCTGGTCGCCGTCCGCCACGGTGCTGCCAAATGCCCCGAAATTGCCGATCGCAGTATCCCCCGCCGGGACATTTGTAATCTTGTACTCATAAACCGCGAGCGAGCCGCCCACGGCGTGATTCAAGAACTCCGCCTTCAGCCCCGCCTCATACTGCTTCATGTTCTGCGGGAAGGACTGCGGGTTGCCGTTCTTATCTTCGATGATCTGCGGTTGGAATCCCTCGCTATAATTGAGGTAGGCCTTCACGTCGTCTATGGCGCCGTGCGCATCCAACAAGTCATATACGGCACCGACACGTTTCACGAATTTGGTAAACTGGGTTTTTTGAAAATGCCCCGGATCGAGCACCTTCCCTCCCGCGATCGGCACAGCGTCGGTCTCGATGCCGTGGTGAACCAGTCCGCCCATCAAAACGCTCAAGCGATCGATGGGGCGAAGCAGTAATTGAAAGCTGCCCTTGACATTTCGGACGTCTGTATTGGCGATTTGCCGAACGCCAAGGTTACTCCGATCGACCGGCACCCAAGGCGAGCCGTCGGCGTAGGTCGACTGATATCCTGCGGATGTTGCCGATCCGGTGAACAAGGAGTTGTACAGCGTAAAATTGGCCGGCTCCAGCGCTTCCACCCCTTCGAGCGCAGCATAAAAACTCTGTTTGCGTCCCGACCATTCGAAGTCGCCGCCGAGGCTTGCGTCGGTAGTCAGAGCTTGGGAGTGCCTGGAGATGTCGTAGGTGTAGATCGAGATTTCGTCCGGCGGTTTGCCATATGCGCCGAACGGCCCGAAGGGGTAGAAATAGCTGATTTGCTGCTTGTAGTCGGCGAACACCGTCTCCGATTTGAATTTCCAGTCGTTGCTGAAGGTGTGCAAGAACTCCAGAACGGATACATTGAGCTGGGTATGCTCATTGGATTGGGAAGGATCGGAGAAGTAGAACTTCGTTGGGTCGATACTGCTCGGAGGCAGCGCCAATTTGCCGTCCGGCATCAGAAATAAGGCCCCGCCGTCGAAGGGATCAACGTGCCGATCACCGTGATACTGCCAAAATGTCGCGCTCGTATTGGAGGAGAACTCATAGGACAATGAAGCGAGCAGCATTTGTTTGCGGTCCTTGACTCCCGGCTCATGCACCTCCGGCGTGGATCCAACGTACTTGCTGGAGATTCGGCCGGTTAATGCGCCATCCGTCCCGGGGATCGCACCCGACAAGTCCGCGGTGTAAATCGACTTATCCCAGGTCCCCGTTTCGAACCCTGCCTGCACTTGCGTGTCGCGAGTCGGGCGTTTCAGAACCGAATTGATTTCGCCGCCGAACGACCCGGTCACACCGTAGAGCGCGGTGGCGGGTCCTCGCACCACCTCGGTGCGATCCAAGGCATAGCCGTCGATCGTGTAATTCAGAGAATCGAGCTCGACGCCGTTGAGCCGTTCAAATGCATTGTTGATGCCCCGCATGATGATCCGCTCGTAACCGAATCCGACCCCGTCGCGATTCACGCCGGGAATCAGATCGGTGGCGCCATACACGGACTGGGCGTCCACCACATCCAGCATGTTGGAAGTAAGCACGGTAATGGCCTGCGGCGTATCGATCAGCGGTAATGCCAGACCTGTCGCCGAAGTCTGGTCATCCGGGCGATATTTCAGCGCTACGCCTCGAACTACCACTTCCTCGAGGCTATCGCCGCCGTCCGACTGAGTCGTTGGCGCAGTGGTCTTTTCCGAGGCGCCGGAAAAGCGCAGGCTGATCGTGTGCCCGTCGTCGGAGGCAACTACCAGACCGGTCCCTTCCAGCATTATTTTTAGCGCCGCACGTGCATCGAGCGCGCCTGAGATCGTATGCGTCTTGACGCCGACGAGCTTGTCGGCCGGCGCCAGAATCTGGAGTTGCGCCTGGCGCGCAAATTCCGGAATGGCGCTTGCGGCGTCCTGCTCCGGTACGTTGAAGGAGACTACTTGCGACAGAACGGGAGTCATCGCGGTCAGCCCCAGTGCCAATGCGATGGCATGAGACAGTCGATTTCGGCCGCGGTCAGCAGTGATCAATCCCATCTTGGTCTTTCCCCCATCTTCTGTTGTATTGGCGCGGCATCTAAAGTGCCATGTCTTAAGAAGGATGAAACCGTCAGTTCCGCCCCCACTGCGTGATTTTTTTTTGCAAGATCGCAATGCTGTCCACTTGATCTTCGCAGTTGATCGTCTCGCGCTCGCGACTCTGCCGCGCACGTTGCAGCATCCGCCGCCTTGCGGTCCGAAGAACTCTGTGGGATGGTGAAGTATGGATAGGGAGGAACGGGGCTGATGCCATCGATTTCCAAAGAACGTGCACGCTGGCTGGCAACGCACATCCTGCCGTTGGAGGCTCAGCTGCGCGCGTGGCTGCGCCGAGTGGCACCGCGAGGGATTGAGGCCGACGACCTGATCCAAGAAGCCTACGCGAAACTTGCAAGTTTGCCTGAGGATGCGGACATTGCCTACCCGAAAGCGTACCTCTACCAGATCACCAAGCGCTTGATTACAGACCATATTCGGCACTCCAGCGTGATTTCGATCGAGGCACTGGCGGAAGTGGCTCAGATTTCCGTCTTAGAGACAGGATTTACGCCGGAACGCATTCTGTCGGGACGGCAGGAACTCGAGCGCCTTTACCGGGCGGTCGATAGTTTGCCAATTCCTTGCCGTACCGTTTTCGTCATGCGTAAATTCGATGACATGCCGCAGAAAGTGATCGCGGCGGAACTGCGAATAAGCGAAAATACGGTGGAGAAACGGATGTCCCGCGCGTTGCGCATAATTATTGAGTATTTGCAGGTGAACGACCGTGGCGATGAGAAGGATGGACGGCTTGCCCGGACGAAGCGGCAGCATCCGCAAGGTGCGTGAGAGTGCTGCCGCGATCGATGCCGCGGCTGCGTCCTGGGTAGTCAGACTGGACCGCGGTCTGACGGCAACCGAGGAGGCAAATCTGCATGCCTGGCTGGGTGCCGACGGACGCCGTCTGGGCGCGTTCGCCCGCGCCCAAGCTGCTTGGCTCCATGCCGATCGAGCACAAGCGTTTCGTGCCGCCACCAATTGGCGCGCGCCGCCGGCAACAGCCAAGGCGACGCGATGGGCCGCGGCCGCCGCAATCATTGCTGGTTTTGCGATGTCCTTCATGATGTGGCAGTCATACTCACGAACTCACTTGGCGACGGCCAAAGGCGAAATACGCAAGGACTCGCTGGCGGACGGTTCGTATGTAACATTGGATACGCGAAGCAGAATCTCGGTGCAATTCGAACCCGAGACGAGAATCGTTCGTCTCGAATCCGGCGAGGCACTCTTTGAGGTCGAAAAAGATTCCGCCCGCCCGTTCGTGGTGCAGGCGGGAGACGTCCGAATACGCGCGATAGGGACCGCCTTTGTAGTACGCCGCGGCTCGGATAACGAGGTCGAGGTCACGGTGACCAAAGGCGTGGTGAGCGTGTGGCGCGAGACAAAGAAACTCGAGTCCAGCACTCGCCTCATCGCCGGCGAGCGCGCAGTCGTTTCGCCGCACAAAACCGACCGCCCGATAGAGCTGACGGAGACGGAGCTGGCACATGCCCTTGCATGGAAAAGCGGAATCATCGATCTGAACGGCCGAACCCTGAGCGACGCCGCCGCCGAGTTCAATCGTTACAATCGTCAAACGGTCGTCATCGCCGATGCAACGCTTGCCGGACAAGTTGTAGTCGGACGCTTCCAGGCAAACGACCCGCTTGCGTTTGTGAGCGCCGCCGCTGCCATGCTCGACGCCCACGTGCGCATCGATGGCGAACAGCTGATTCTGGAAGGCGGCCCGACACCCTGACTTTCGCGCACGGCGGCTGCGCTGAGAGACGACCCGGCCTTCTGCGATCGCGTCTGGTCCGAGACGATAGGCTATAGCTTCGGCAATCGCTGCGTATTCCAGCCGCCTCCGAGCGCTTTGATCAACAAAACGCTGGCGTCGAGTTGCCGACGCATGAGATCGATGTCGTTGCGCTGGTTGGCAAGTGCCGCGGTCTGCGAAGTCACGACATCGATATAGAGTTCAAGACCCCCCTCATAGCGCGCCTCAAAATTACTGAGGGACTCGAGCGATGAGGCGGTTGCGCGATGCTGTTGCTCCTGTTCCCTCTGCAGAATGCGCAATGCGGCAAAATTATCCTCTACCTGCTGAAATGCCTGCAGGGTCGTCTGACGATAAGTCGCGACAGCAGCGTCATAGCGGGCGCGGACCTGCTCCGACAGCGAGCGGCGCCTGCCGCCCCGCCCTGACGTTACGGATGTAACGGAGGCGGACGGCGAGGAGGCCGATGAAGATCACACATCTGACCTTATTGCCGATTCCAGTGATCGAAGTG
>Ga0307470_10000427_pt1 | contig 21420 bp, 14 predicted proteins | sample atmos_gasesAM3C__FD_204565 | JGI IMG/M metagenome (GOLD analysis project Ga0307470, IMG submission 204565) | Hardwood forest soil microbial communities from Morgan-Monroe State Forest, Indiana, United States - atmos_gasesAM3C_05 | ecosystem: Environmental > Terrestrial > Soil > Temperate forest... | reverse complement strand
CGCAGTATTTCTGGTACTCGTCCATGCGATCGCGGCAGGTCGCCAGGCGAAGATTGCCGGTGACGTGGAAGCTCACATCCTGACCGGTCTCGGCCGGCAGCCGCTTGTAAAGATCCACGGAGTATTTATGCAGTTGGCCGACCGTGTAGCTCATGTTGAACAGCGGAAGCAGGCCGGCCGCATGCCAGGTCGATCCTGCCGTCAGCTCGGCGCGCTCCAGCAGTACCGCGTCGGTCCAGCCTTTCAGGGCCAAATGGTAAAGCGTGCTGACGCCCACCACACCGCCGCCAATCACCACGACCCGGGCATGAGTTTTCATCTACTACTGTCTCCCCAACGCAAGTGCCTGGCAGTGTAACCAGCGGCCGGCCAAACAAGAGGCCAATTGCGACAATCACTTATGGAAATGCGCCAGAACCGCCGGAATTGCCGCCCAAGCGGGCCCACGGCGCTCCGGAACACCATCTGAAAAACGACAGCGTTATGTCGGAAACAGACAAGGAGCGAGCGTCAATGGCATACTATCCGCGCTCGATCCTCATGCTTTTTGTCCGTCGGAGGCACCTTGGAATCGCCCGCCGTGCTGCGCAAATGCAAGTACGCATTTCTGACCCTGCCGAACTATTCTTTGATCGCCGTCGCCAATGCCTTGGAGCCGCTGCGCATGGCCAATCGCCTGGTCGGCAAGGAGGTCTACGAGTGGTCCGTCATTACTCTCGACGGGCAGGCCGCGCATGCCAGCAGCGGACTCAACTTATCGCCGACCGGTGCCCTCGATAAATTGGGGGCGGTGGATATCCTGTTCGTCTGCGGCGGCATCAATGTGCGCGATGCGGTATCCCCGGCGCTGCTGACCGCCCTGCGGCGGCTGGCCGATCGCCGCGTGCCGCTCGGCGCTTTGTGTACCGGCGGTTATGCGCTGGCGCGCGCCGGTTTGCTCGACCACTTCAGCGCCACCATTCATTGGGAGAATCTGTCGGCCCTGCGCGAGGAATTTCCACGGGTTCGAATCAGCGACCAGTTGTTCACCATCGACCGCGACCGCTTCACCTGCTCGGGCGGCACCGCGCCCCTGGACCTCATGCTGAATCTCATTCAAGCGAAGTTGGGCCCCCGGATCTCGCAGCTGGTCTCCGAGCAATTCATCGTCGATCGAGTCCGCAAGGACACCGATCGCCAGTACATTCCGCTGCGTGCGCAGATCGGCGTGTCGCACCGCGGATTGATCCGGGTGGCGCAGCTCATGGAGGAGAACATCGAAAAGCCGCTGTCGCTGGAACAGATCGCCAAATCCACGGGGCTGTCGCGCCGTCAAATCGAGCGCCTGTTCAAACGCGATTTGAATTGCGTGCCGAAGCACTACTATCTGGAGATGCGCCTGCGGCGAGCGCGCGAGCTGCTGCTGCAGACGGCGATGCCCATCATGGACATCACCACCGCGTGCGGATTTCAGTCGCCGCCGCATTTCTCCAAATGCTACCGCATGCAATTCGGCCATCCGCCGAGCGCAGAACGCAAGATCGGCGAGCAGCGCGCACCGCGCCGCGTGAGCGGCGAAGCCGAAGCCGTCGCCGGCTGAACGCGCTCGGTGCCGGGCTCGCTATTCCGAATTGGTTTCCTTGCCGAAGCGGTAATTGAGGCGCATGCCGAAGACGCGCGGTTCATTGGTCGTCAGACGCAGGTCGAAGTTCCCGGTGTTGCTGAAAACGATCGCGTTCTTGTCCGCGAGGTTGGTGACATACAACTCGGTGAGCCAGTGGCCTCCGTCGGGATTCAATCCGAGACGCAGGTTCATGATGATGTAGCTCGGCTGCAGGACGCGAGGCAGACCGGTGTTCCTGTCCGTGGGACTCAGACCGTTCCACATGTCGCCCTTGTCGGCCATGTCGAACTGCACGTAGCCGCGCAGTTTGTCGGCCAACGGATGTTCGTAGCGCGCATTCCAGCTCCAGCTGAAGTAAGGCGCGAACGGCAGCCGTTCGTTCACGTACGACAGGTAGCTGGCATTGGCCGCCGACGTGACACGCGAGTCCGTGTAGTCGCCGGCCGCCTGCAATGACCAGTTGTCGTTGATCTTGAAATCGATGTTCGATTCCATGCCGTAAATGCGCGCGTCACCGACGTTGATGTTGTAGCTGGAGGGGGCGCAGACCGTGGCGTCGTAGATGAGTGCCTGCAGCTGCTTCCATTTCATGAGGTAGGCCGCGCCGTTCCACACCAGGTGTCCGTCGAGACTCGTCGTCTTCCAGCCCAGTTCGAAATTGTTGAGGGTGTCGGGCGTGTACTTCTCCGGCACGCCGTTGTCGTAGCACTTCTGAGGATCGCCGGTGTTGCTGCCGCCTTCGCGGAAACCCTGGGCGAAATCGGCGTACACCATGACGTGGTCGGTGACCTTGTAGTTGATGCCGAACTTGCTGTCCCACTTGTGCGAATCGCTCAATGAAACGCTCGGATAAGAGGTGCCGTAAGCGAATAGGACGAACGGCGTGGAGTACTTGGAGTAGGCCTTGTAGTGTACCGTGCCCGCCTCGATGTTGAGCTTGTCGGTGACGTCGAAGCTGATGTTTGCGAACTCGGTGGTTTGCAGCTGGTCCGAGCGCTCGACGTACGCGTACCATATTCCGGGCGGCAGCGAAGGTTTCGACAACTGGTAATAGTTCAGGTAATACTGGAACGCGGCGCCTTGATACTGCAGCCCCGGCATGTAAAAGTTCTCGCCCAAGTTTTTGTCGACCGTCTTCTCCCAGTACAGCCCCGTGAGCCAGTGAAATCGGCCGCCCGGCTTGGACGAGAGCCGCAGTTCGTCGGACCAGCGCTGCGGATTGATCCAGTATGAGTAGAACTGCGTCGGCGCCTTGCATCCGGTGAACGGGGCCCCACCGTAGTAGGGATCGTTCAGGCAGGTGAACCCCTCCTGGGTACCGGGATAGCCGGTGGGCGGAATGTTCCCGCCACCGGCGTTGAAATTCTGCTCATATTGCGAGTATTCGTTCCACTGGCGCCTGGGCTGCGACCAGTACGTGCTGGCAAACACCAGATCCCCGATGCCGACGTCGCCGTCCACGTGAAAGTCGAGCGTCTTGGTCTGGAAGTTGTTGGATTCCGGCCCGAATCTCTCCACGGTGCGCGGCGCGAGCGTGGGATCTTCATCCCACGCGCCGATCGTGTTTTGGCGCTGGTAGCTGTAGGTGAGGGAAGCACTCCAGCGCTCCCCGAGCACGGCCCTCAATGCGACGCGGCCGCCCTCGACGTGCTCGCGGTTATAGTTGTTGCGCGCCCATTGCGCATTGTCGGAAACGGCGCCGTTGACCCAGGTGCGCGTCGTCAACGCGTTTCGGATGAAGCCGCCATGAGAGTCGCTGAAGGCGGAAGCGCGGAAGCCCAGCACCCCCTCGATGATCGGCAGGTTGACGAACCCCTCATAGGTCCAATTGTTCTGGCCGCCCTGAATATGGCCGCCGTCGAAGTCGACACCGCCGCTGAAGGCGTTCACGTCGGGCTTGTTGGTGATGTAGCGGATGGCGCCCGACATGGCTCCCGCGCCAAAAGTCGTGCCCTGCGGGCCGTTCAGGATTTCGATGCGCTCGATGTCGTATAGATGCAGATCCGGCTGCGCGCCGGAGGCACTCATCGACATGTCATCGACAAAAAAGCCCGTGGAGGACGTATTCGCGTAGGTGGGGTTGCTGCCGTCCGAGACGCCGCGCATGACGAACAGCTGGGTGCCGGGACCTGTGCTGATGTAGGAAATGGACGGCACCTTCTGTGCATAATCATCCAAGCTGGTGATGCCCAGGTTCTGCAAGTCCTTCTTGGTGAAGACGTCGATGCTCAAGGGCACATCCTGAAGGTTTTCTTCGCGCTTGCGCGCCGTCACGACTATTTCCTGCAGCGCGGAGGCTTCCGCGGGCTGCGCCGCCGGCGCGCGCGACGGGGCGACGGCGAGCGCTGCGGCTACGGCGAGGCTGATCTTGGAGACGGCAGCGGACCCCCGAAACGCCGCCGTGGGCGAAAATGGGACGGTACTCTTCCAAGTTCGTAATTTCATAAGCATCCCCTAGGCAGTCTTTTTCAGACGCGCTCGACGCGCGCAGCTACGTTTCCGGATCATCCTTTGCGCGGGTATCGGGCGTCAACCCTTGAACGGCCGTCAAACATCATCCTGGGCCGTTTTTAGTTCAAAACAGATGCTCGAAGCGCTCCAAGCTCTCGCCCAGCGCCCGCCGTAGCGGTCGGAGTTCCTCCTCAAAGTGTCTCCAGTGGCCGATACCCGAGGTGTAGATCGGCTGGCGCACTTGTTCGGCGCTTGCGGTGCGCACGGAGCGCCTCGTCTGGTGAAACGAAAGGCAGGCGGCCTCGAACGGCAGCCGGCAGTGATCGAGCAGGCGGCGGATGTTCGATTCCGGCTCGCGCACGAGGTCCTCGTACTGGACATGCAGCACCTTGCCGGGCAGCACGGCGTCCCAGTGGTCCATGAGCGACAGATAGCAACGGTAGTAGCGCCCAAGATCATCGAGGTCGTAGCTGAAGGTCTGCCCCTCGGCGAAGTGCTGTTTGAAGGTGCTGAAACAGCAGTCCATGGGATGCCGGCGTGCGTCGATGATGGTCGCGTGCGGCAGGATCGCCTGGATCAGCCCGACGTGGCTGAAGTTATTGGGCAGCTTGTCCGTGAAATGTTGGCGCCCGGTGCGCAGCGGCGCAGTTTCCCGCAGATAGCGGTTGCCGAGTGCGGAGAGCAGCCCAATCGGAGCGGTGCCGACCGTTTCAGGGTAGCCATCGCGGCCCGCCGCCATGTCGTCAAATTGCTGCGCGATATTGATGATATTGGGCAGCTCCATCGTGCCTTCCACTCGCGAGTGGCTGGCGAGGATCTGCTCCACCAGCGTAGAACCGGAACGCGGCAGCCCTATGATGAAGATCGGTGCACGGTCCGGATCTCCGCTACCGGTCCGCTTGGCAAAGAAATCCCTGTCGAAGAATGCGCGGATCCGCGCACTGCGGCGCTCAAAGCCCTCGATGTCGAATGGCGCGTCCTGCCGCCGCAGCGTGTTGCCGCGCGCATAGTGCGCAAAGGCGTTGGCATATTGGTCACGCTGTTCAAGGGCCTTGCCGAGCGCGAAATGCAACTGCGCTTCATTGGCGCGTTCGCGCGTATCGCTCGCGAGCAGGCGCTGCATGGCCTCGATCTCGACATCGCTGAATGTGTAGTTCTTGAGATCGGCCAGGCTCCAATAGGCTTCCCCGATACCCGGATCCAGGGCCAGCGCCGCCTTGTAGGAAGCCTCGCAGTCGGCGCGCCGGCCGAGGGTCTTTTGCACATGGCCGATGGACATTCGCAGTCGGCTTTCATCGGGGCGAAGCCGCGCCGCCTGCTCGTAGGCCTCGAGCGCTTTCTCCTGGCGCATGAGCCGTGTCCACACGGAGGCGAGAGTGGTCCAGCCGAGAGGGTTCTCAGGTTCAATCTTGATTAGACGGCTCGCAGCCGCCTCCGCTTCGTCGAGACGTCCAAGCACCACGAGCGCCTGCCCAAGGCCTCGCCACGCCAAAGGATGGTGTGCGGACTGTTTCAGGGCGTGGCGCAGCAGCCGCTCGGCGTCGATACCCTTGTCGGCCGCGAGAGAAAGTGCGGCAAGACCGCACACCGCCGCCAGGTGAGCCGCATCTTCCTGCAGAATGCTTCGAAAGATCCGCTCGGACGTCTTCCGGTCGTCGGCCACGAGGGCGGCCGTTGCTTCCTCGATCTGCGCTCGCCGGGGGTCGGTAAGGCGTGCGCGCTCGAATGCAACGCGCGCGTCCGCATACTGATCTAGGTCGACGAGCACATCACCGTACGCGAGCCATGCGCGATGGTGATGCGGCACATTCTCCAGCACCCGTCGCACTTCATCGCGCGCGCGGGCAGCAAGACCGCCGCTCCGGAAAGCGCGTGCCAGATCCACGCGCGCATGTGCAAAATCGGGAACGCGGGCCAGCACCCCTTGCAACATTGCGATGCTTTCGGGGACTTTGTCCTGGTCCAACAAGGCAGCGCCCAAGAGCCAGAGGCAATTCTCCTCTCCCGGAAACTGTGCCTCGAGCGCACGCAGCCAGCGCTCCGCGGTGGCGGCGCGGCCGGCGCGCAGCGCCGCGTGGGCCTGCCGGAGGCTCTCCTCGAATGGCGTGTGCGGCCGTGGCGCGGTCATGGTTTTGAGCGTAGCACACGGTTCCCTTGCGAGCGCAGGCGCGGTATGGACAAGACGGAGCATGAGCCCTATTGAACGTTCGATCAGCATCTCTTGACAGGGATTGCCCTCACGAGACATGATCCTTGGCACAAATGGCATGTGCTCGCGTGCCGGCACTCATCATGTCAAAAAAAAGAGGGGATGATGCGATGCGTGCGGCCATCTTTACTCCCCCGGGTCGAGTGAACATTTTGATCAAGCTTGCCGTGAGTTTGCTGCTGTCGCTGTCCGTGATTCAGGTTTATGCCGCCGACGCGGGGGAGCGCCGGAAACTGGCGCCCGACGATTTCTACCGCGTCCAGGATGTGAGCGATCCGCAGGTGTCGCCCGACGGCCTGTGGGTGGCCTATGTCGTGACCACGAACGAACGCGAGCCTGACGAGGCGCGCAGCGCCGTCTGGATGGTGAGCTGGGACGGCCGCCAGCGGCTGGCGCTGACCGCCGCGGCCGACGGCACCGGCAAGCCCAAGTGGAGCCCGGATGGGCGCTACCTCGCGTTCGTCGCGACTCCGGCCGGCTCCGACAAGGCGCAGATCATGCTGCTCGACCGGCGCGGCGGCGACGCGCGTCCCGTGACCAGCGGCAGCGGCGACGTCGACGACTACGCATGGGCGCCGGACGGCAAGCGTCTGGCGTTCACGATGGAGGAGGGCGACGCCGGCAAGGTGCCCAAACCCATCGTCATCGAAGCGGTGCGCTTCAAGGACGACACGAACGGCTACTTTGGGCAGGGCCACACGCGGCATTTGTACTTGTTGGATGTCGAGAGCAAACACGTCGATGCGCTGACCGCCGACCCGAAATTCAACGAAAGTCTGCCGAGCTGGTCCGCCGACGGCCGCCGCATCGCCTTCATCAGGACGCGCGAGAAAGGGCCTGACCAGGACGGGCGGGAGGACATCGACGTCGTCGACTCCGTTGCGGGCGCGGTGCCGCGCACCATCGTGCGTCCCTATGCGCCGAACGCGCAGAAACTCGCCTGGAGTCCGGACGGCGCGTCGATCGCCTTTTTGCAGGGTCTCGAACCGAAGTTCTATGCGTATATCCAGGACCGTCTCGCGCTGGTGCCGGCCGCGGGCGGCGCTCCCCGCCCGCTGACCGACAAACTCGACCGCGCGGTGACGTCCTTCACCTTCGCCGACCCGGCGTCGATCATGGTCGCGGTGGAAGACGACACCGGGATCTATCCCGCGCGCGTCGATGTGTCCGGCGGTGCGATCAGCCGCGAGGGCGGCGCAGGAACGTTCGTCGTCTCTTCGCTGTCTTCGGCGGCCGGCCATACGGCGCTGCTCGAATCGAGCGATGGCGCGCTGACCGAAGTGTATGCACTCGACGCCGGCAAGCTGCGCAAACTCACCGCGCACAATGACGCCTTGCTCGCGCAGCTGCAGCTCGGCGCCGTCGAGGACATCCGCTTCAAGAGCAAGGACGGCACCGAGATTCACGGACTCGTCGTCACGCCGCCGTCGTATGTCCCCGGCCGCAAGTATCCGACGATACTGTGGATCCATGGCGGCCCCAATGGACCGGACCAACATTCGCTGCCGCTCGACGGCTATCAATTCGAGCCGCAGATGTTCGCGGCGAAGGGATTCGTGGTCCTGCGGGTCAACTACCGCGGCGGCAGCGGACGCGGACTACAGTTTGCCAAGGCGATCACCGCCGACTGGGGCCACAAGGAGGTCGAGGACCTGCTCGCCGGCGTCGACTACCTGGTGGGGCGCGGCATCGCGGACAAGGAACGGCTCGGCATCGGCGGCTGGAGCTACGGCGGCATTCTGACCGATTACACCATTGCCTCCGACCGGCGCTTCAAGGTCGCGATCAGCGGAGCGGGCAGCGGCAATCAGCTCTCGACGTATGGCAGCGATGAGTACGTAATGCAATACAACAGCGAGCTCGGCCCGCCCTGGGGCGACACGGCGCTGTGGCTCAAGGTGTCGTATCCCTTCTTTCATGCGGACCGCATTCACACGCCGACGCTGTTCATGGGCGGGGAAAAGGACTTCAATGTCCCCATCACCGGCAGCGAACAGATGTATCAGTCGCTGCGGACGCTCGGCGTGCCGGCCCAGCTCATCATATATCCGGGTCAGCATCATGTGTTCACGCGCCCAAGCTATCTGAAAGACATGGCCGAGCGCATGTCGGCCTGGCTCGACCGCTACCTGCCGCCGACGAGTTAGGGCGGGTCAGGGCGCGGGAGTGCGCGCGCGCACGACGGCGCCGCCGAGCGTGCCGCTAATGTCGGCGCTGGAGCCCGCGATGCCTTCGGGCCATTCCACGGCGAGTTCGCCGCCGGGCCCTACGGCGAGCCCTTCGGCGGGCCCTACGGCGGGCCCTACGGCGAGCCCATCGGCGAGCCCGTCGGCCGTCGCCAGCCGCAGCAGCGCGCGCACCATTCCGGTCCGCGCCAAGGGCTTGTCGATTTTCCCGCTGACGGTCAAATCCTCGGTCCACCGTACCTGATTCAAGGCGATATGCGCGCCCGATGCATCGTTGACGGCGCGAAAACTGCCGCCGCGCAGGCCCACGCCCCGGCCGGTGGAATTCCCGGCGAGGCGGGCGAGAACATCGCCGGCCGTCATCACCGCGGCGCTCACCCAGCGCAACTGCTCCTCGTTCGCTCGATTGCCCGCTCCGGCGGCGGCAGGCTCGAGCTGCGAGGCCTGCAGGGCAAAGCGCGGCACCAGGCGCAGCGCTGGGACCGCGGCCGCGCACGCCGTATCGCCCACACTCAGAGTTTCGACGAAGCGGCGCACGAGATCCGCGCCGCATGCGCTGCGTGCGCGCGGCAGTGCATTGACGTGGAAACTATTGGCGATGCGGATCTGCGTGCCGTGCTTGAACGCGGCGGCCACCGCGGCGCCGTCGGCGACGGTGGTCATGTTGTCGAGTTCTCCGGAGATGATGAGCGCCGGGATGTCCGGATACCGCGCGTCGGAGGCCACCACCTGCGAGGCCGGATGGCTGGAAGGAGCGACGGGCCATTCGGCGCATTGATCGATGAAGCTGTAGTCGAGCGGCATGCCGCGGTATTCGTCGATCCCGAAGGGAGCATAGGTGTCGGGAGCGCTGCGCTTGCGTTCGGCGATGGCCCGATCGCGGTCCGCGCTGCGCAAGGCCGGCACGAGCCGCATGTCGAAGATCTGCGGCGAGTCCTGACACATCACGGCGGCCGCCAGACCGGCGCTCCATTTCGCGGCGTCGGCGCTCGGATCGCGCGAGTCCACGCCGCTGATGGTCTCCGCCATGAGCCGCAGCAGCGGCAGCCGGTCGCCGCCTAAGAAAGCCCGCGCGGCGGCATCGAGTTCGCGAACCGTGGCAAAGGCGGGCGCACTGCCGAACATGACGATGGCGAGCTGCGACGCATCCGCGGTGAACTCCCGCTCCTTGCCGTCGCTGTCGGCGGCCCGGGCACGGAAGGGGCGCGCACGTAGTTCCTCCAACACCGGTACGATGTGCTCGATGGAGCTGCCCGGAAGCTCCGCGCAAGGGCCGAAGCGCCGGCAGGCAATGTTGAATTTGTCGCGCATGGCCGGCGCGTAGCTCGGATACCAGGCGTAGTCGGCGCCGTCCAGCGGATAGGCGCCGTCGAGCACGATGGAGCGCAGCGACTGCGGGTGGCGCACCGCGAATACTTGTTCGAAATAGGTTCCATAGGAATCGCCGTAGAGATCGATCCGCCGGATGTCGAGCGCCTCGAGAATCGCCGCCAGATCGTCCGCCGCATACGCGGTGCTGTACAGCGGCGCGCGATCGCCCAGCGACCTGCCGCAGGCGGCGGTCAACTCGACCGTCCATTTCTCGGCAGTCTGCAGATCGCGGCAGTCGATGGCCCCCGATTGGCCGGTGCCGCGGTTGTCCATGAGCAAGAAATCGCGGCGGCGAAGCAGTGGTTTGAACAACGCCAGATAGTCGTCGCGGGACAGGGTGGCAGGATAGCCGGGTCCCCCTTCGGTGGCGACCAAAGTGCCGAGGGGTTCGTCCGGTCCTGAATGAGGGTAGTACTCGAAGCGGATTGAGATGCGTCCCGGAACGGCGCCCGTGGGATCCAGGGGGCGATCGAGGTTGCCGCAGTAGGCGGGCGCGTCCAGGCATGGCCGCAGCTCGATCGAGCCCACCCGAATCGTCCGGCGCGCGGTCGCCGGCCACGGGTCGACGTGACCCAAGGCGGTTGAAACACAACCGAAGAGCGCGAACGCGACGCACAGTCCCGCGCACGCCGCCGGCGCGCTACGCCGGCGCGGAAGCACTTCACCCGGCTGACGCGTCATGGCCGGAGAGTCTACGCAAGTCCGGCGCGATCGCTGTCGTATATTTCTTAAAAAACGTCGCTTCGGGGCACTGGCTCACGGCTGAATATTGATATGGTATGACCCCTGATTCAACGCAAGGAGCGGCACTTCTTCCTCGGCCCCAAGGCCCGCTCGGCCCCAGGGCTTGGGGTTCCGTGCCGAACATCGATGACCGCGCGCGATACCATGCTGAGCCGATTGCGGGGACGCAATCTCGAAACCGCCCTGGAAAGAGACTTCTATTGCAGCCCGGAGGACTACCAAGTCGATCTGGACATGATTTGGTACCGCGATTGGCTGTTCGTGGGCCACGACTGCGAAGTGCTGAATCCCGGCAATTATCTGACCGTGCAGATCGGCGAGTATCCGGTTGTCGTGCTGCGCGACCGCGACGGGGGCTTGCGCGCCTTCCACAATACTTGCCGGCATCGTGGTTCGCGAATTTGTTCGGCCGAGCGCGGGTCGTCGCCGCGTTTGGTGTGTCCGTATCATCAGTGGACCTACGCGCTCGACGGCCGCTTGATAGCGGCGCGCGACATGGGCAGTGAATTCGATAAATCGCAGCATGGTTTGAAGCCGGTTCACTGCGCGAGCGTGGGCGGCTATATCTGGATTTGCTTGGGCGCCGTGGCACCGGACTTCGAGCCGATTCGCCGGCACATCGAGCCGTACTTTCTGCCGCACAAACTGCATCAGACCAAGATTGCGTTCGAGTCGACCATCATCGAGCAGGCCAATTGGAAGCTGGTCTGGGAGAATAACCGCGAGTGCTATCACTGCGCGGCCAACCACCCCGAACTCATCCGCACATTTCCGGAAGATCCGACCGCCACCGACGGCGAGGGCGCCGCTTCGAATCCGAAGACCGCCGCAAAATGGGCTCACTGGGAGTCCATCGGGCTGCCCAGCCGATTTCAGCTGTCGGCCAACAGCCAATACCGTACCGTGCGCACGCCTCTGCTCGAGGGGGCGGTGAGTTTCACCATGTCCGGCAAAGCCGCCGTGCACCGGCCGCTGTCGGATTCGGTCACGGATCCGGATATCGGCACGTTGCTGATGTTCCACTTTCCCACCACCTGGAACCACGTGCTCGCCGACCACGCCATTTCCTTTCGGGTGCTCCCCGTCAGCCCGACCCAGACCCAGTTGACGACCAAGTGGCTGGTGCATCGGGACGCCGTCGAAGGCGTGGACTACGATCTCAGAGAGCTGACCGGGGTGTGGCTGGCGACCAATGCGGCGGATACACGGAACTGCCAGGAAAATCAAATCGGCGTGAATTCACCGGCCTACGATCCGGCGCCTTATTCTCCCGTGCACGAAGCCGGGGTCACGCAGTTCGTCCACTGGTATTGCACGCATCTTGAGGGCAGACTGCTGGGGGATGGAGCTTGAGCTAAATTGACCGCCGGACGAGGGCAACTCACGGACGCACCGCCGTGAGGTATTCGGCATGGTCTCTGCTGCGCGGTGCGCTATCGGGGCAACGTCACTGGCCGGCCGCCTGGCGCGATGCCGGTCCTCAACCCAGCTACGACGTCATCATCGTCGGCGGCGGCGGGCATGGGCTCGCGGCCGCTTACTACCTCGCAAAGAATCACGGGGTCACCCGCGTCGCGGTGGTCGAGCGCGGCTGGATCGGCGGCGGCAACACGGGCCGCAATACCACCATCGTGCGTTCGAACTATCTGTTTCCGGAAAGCACCCGCCTGTACGATTTTTCGCTGCGCCTCTACGAGGGTCTCTCGCAGGCGCTGAATTTCAACATCATGTTGAGCCAGCGCGGGCTGGTAATGCTCGCGCACAGCCGGCACGACCTCGATGCGATGTCGCGTTGGGCCAATGCCATGCGCATGAACGGCATCGCCGCCGAGCTTCTGACCCGGGATGAGGTCGGCGCGCTCGCTCCCGCCCTCGACCTCTCGCCGCAGGCGCGGCTGCCCGTGCTTGGGGGCTTCACCCAGCGGCGCGCGGGAACGGCGCGGCATGACGCCGTGGCCTGGGGCTACGCGCGGGCCGCCTCCGCGCTGGGCGTGGACATCATTCAGAATTGCGAGGTAGTGGAGTTCCTCGAGGAGGGCGGCCGGGTCGTGGGAGTGAACACCAATCGCGGGCGCATTCGTGCGGAACGCGTCGGCATCGCGGCGGCAGGACATAGCTCCGTGCTCGCGAAACTCGCCGGCTTCCGCTTGCCGGTGACGAGCTATGCGCTGCAGGCCATGGTCAGTGAACCCATCAAACCGGTGCTCGATACCGTGATTCTGTCGCCCGGCACGGGCGCCTATGTGAGCCAGTCGGACAAGGGCGAGATCGTCATGGGCGCCATGCTCGATCTGTTTCCATCGTATGCGCAGCGCGGCAGCTTCGCGGTGAAGCAGGCCATCATTGCGGCGACCCTGGCGCTGTTTCCGTCCTTCAGCCGCCTGAACCTCATGCGCCAGTGGGCGGGAATCGTCGATGTGGTGCACGACTCCAGTCCCATCATCGGACCCACCCCCATACCCAATCTGTATATCAATTGCGGCTGGGGCACGGGCGGCTTCAAGGCCATCCCCGTGGGCGGCTGGACCTTCGCCCATGTGTTGGCAACGGGCCGCAGTCACCCGCTGGCCGAACCCTTTCAACTCGACCGCTTCATCACCGGCCGCCTGATCGACGAAGCCGCGGCATCGGGAATCGCACACTGATGATGCAGATCCCCTGTATTCACTGCGGCCCGCGCGACGAAAGCGAGTTCGCCTGCGGCGGGACATCGCACCTGGCGCGGCCGGCGTTGGGCGAGAGCGACCAAGCGTGGGGCGAATATCTGTTCTTTCGCGACAATCCCAAGGGACTGCATTTCGAACGCTGGCGCCACGCGCAGGGCTGCGGCCAGTGGTTCAATCTGGTACGCAACACGGTCACCCACGAAATACTCTCCGTGTATTCGATCACCGATCCGCCCCCCGCATGACGGCGTCGCGTCTCGCAGCACCCTTGGGCAATCGACTCGATCGATCGCAGCGCCTGTCTTTCCAGTTCAACGGCCGCATCTTGAGCGGTCATCCCGGCGATACCCTGGCCTCGGCGCTGTTGGCGAACGGAGTACAGCTGGTGGGGCGCAGTTTCAAGCTGCACCGGCCGCGCGGCATTTTCTCCTGCGGCGTCGAGGAACCGACCGGTCTCGTCGATTTGGGCGTGGGCGCCCACCGGACGCCCAATATGCGCGCGACCTTGGTGGAGTTGTACGAAGGCCTGGTCGCGGCCAGCGTCAATTGCTGGCCGAGCGTCGGATTCGATCTGAGCGCCGTCAACAACAAGATGGCTGCGCTGTTGCCGGCGGGGTTCTACTACAAGACCTTCAAGTGGCCCAACTGGCATCTGTTCGAACCCGCGATTCGCCGCATGGCGGGGCTGGGCCGAGCTTCCGGGCAGCCCGATCCGGATCGTTACGAAGAAGCGGCGGCGCAGGCGGACGTGCTGGTGGTGGGCGGCGGGCTCGCAGGCTTGAGCGCCGCGGTATCCGCGGCCGAGGCGGGCGCGGACACGCTGCTGCTGGCGAGCGGAGCCGCGCTGGGCGGCGCGCTGGCGTGGCGCAGCGACGCTGAAGTGGCCGATTTGATCGCCCGAGCGCAGCGTTCCGGCGTGCGCCGGATGACGCGAACCCTGGCGTTCGGAATCTACGATCACAATCTCGTCTGTGCGCGTGAAACCCTGCGGCCGGAAGCCTCGCGCGCCGCCACGGGCGGCGTGCTGCGCGAGCGGCTGTGGAAGATTCGCGCGCGCGCCGTCATCGCCGCGGCCGGTGCGCTGGAACGCCCGATGCTGTTTCCGAACAACGATCGACCGGGAGTCATGTTGGCCGGCGCCGCCGACCAGTACGCCCATGTGTTCGGCGTTGCCTGCGGTCAGCGGGTGGTGATCGCGGCCAACAGCGATTCCGCCTATCGAGTCGCCGCCTCTCTGCGCGCCGCCGGCGTGAATGTGGTTGCATTGGTCGATCGTCGGCCGCACGCGGATATCGGCGCGGAAGCCGCGCATGTGCGTACCCTCGTGAGCGCGGGCATCGCCAGGGTCGGCGGCACCAAGGCCGTGCGCAACTGCACCGTGATCTCGACCGATGCGGACGGTGCCCGTCCCGAACGGCTGGAGTGCGACGTGATCTTGAGCGCCGGCGGCCACGCGCCCGCGGTGCATCTGCATTCGCAGGCAGGCGGAAAACTGCGCTGGATGGACGAGTCGGCCATGTTCGTGCCCGACGGCGCGGCACCCGGAGTGTGGAGCGCCGGCGCCGGCGCGGGAATATTCGACCGGGACGCCGCGGTGAGCCACGCGGCGGAGCTGGGCGCGGCGCTCGCCCGCAGGCGAGCCGTCCCGCCGGTGCCGGTGGGCGGCGCCGGCCGATCGCTCGCCGCCACTCATCTACCCGGCGTGGGCGGAAAACAGTTCGTGGATTTGCAGAACGACGTCTGCGTCGGCGACATCGGTCTTGCCGCGCAGGAAAATTACCGCTCGGTCGAGCATCTCAAACGCTACACCACCACCGGCATGGGCACCGACCAGGGCAAGACCAGCAACGTCAACGCCTTGGTGCTGATGGGGGAATTTACCGGCCGCGAGCCCGCCGACGTGGGTACCACGAAATTCCGGCCGCCGTTTGCGCCGGTCACGCTCGGGCTGCTGGCGGGCCGGCGCGTCGGCGCATTGTACCGGCCGCTGAAAACTCTTCCCGCGCATGCCTGGCACGCGGCGCGCGGCGCCTTGTTCGAACAATTCGGCAACTGGCTGCGGCCGGCCGCCTACCCGAGGCCCGATGAAACCTTGGAGTCCGCCGCGCAACGGGAAGCGGCGACGGTACGGCGTGCCGCCGGCATCCTCGACGGCTCGCCGCTCGGCAAGCTCGAAATCTATGGTCCGGACGCCGCGCACTTTTTGGATCTCATGTATGTGGGGACGATGTCCAACCTGAATCCGGGACAGGCACGCTACGGATTGCTGCTGAATGAAAACGGCATCGTCGTCGACGACGGCATCGTGGCGCGGCTGGGTCCTCAGCATTACTGGGTGAACACCACCAGTGCGGGAGTCGAACGGACTACGGCGGCATTCGAGGAATGGCTGCAATGCGAATATACGAAGATGAAGGTGCTGGTGACGCCGGTCACCTCACGCTGGGGCAATGTAACCGTCGCGGGCCCGCGCGCCTGGGACTGGCTGGCAGCGGCGGGATTCGACCCGGCCCTCGCGCCGCGTTCGATGCAGCACATGACCATTCGTGAGAGCACGCTGGACGCAGTGCCGCTGCGCGTGCTGCGGGCCAGTTTCAGCGGCGAGTTGGGCTACGAGATCAATGTGCCGGCGGATCACGTCCAGGCGCTCCTCGATCGTCTGTGGGCGCGCGCGGGGGAGTTCGCGGCTGCGCCCTACGGCATCGAGGCCCTCGAGATCATGCGCACCGAAAAGGGCTTCATTCATATCGGCACCGACACCGACGGCACGACTCTGCCGCAGGACATCGGCTTTGCCCGCAACCTGGAGCGCAAGGCAGCCAATTTCGTGGGCCGCCGCTCCCTGCTGCGGCCCGCGGCACGCGACCCCAATCGATTTCAACTGGTGGCGCTGTCGCCGCTGGACGGGCGCTCGCTCCTGCCGGTGGGCGCGCAAATCGCGGCCGCCGCGCCGCCGACGCCGACCGAAGGCCATGTGACCTCGAGCTTCTGGAGTCCCGAACTCGGGCGTCCCGTGGCGCTCGGCATGTTGGCGCGGGGCAGCCAGCGGCTGGGCGAATCGATACGCATCCACCACTTGGGAAAGGTCATCGACGCCGAAGTGGTCAGGGCACCGTTCATCGATCCGAAGGGCGAGCGGCTTCATGGATGACCTGTCGTCCGCCAGCGTCGTCGAGAGCGAGGGCGTGTCCATCAGAGCCGACCGCGGGCTGCTGGTTGCCTCCTTGCGTTATTTCGACCGCGCGGGCGGATTCGCCGCCGCGGTGCGCGAGGCCGTGGGCAGGCCTCTGCCGGAGCCCCTGCGCGCCTTCCAGATCGGCAGCGCAACGCAGGGTTCGTACGTCATACTGGCGTGGCGCAGTCCCACCGAGACTCTGCTGCTGAGCAATGATCGGGCCGCTTTCGAGGGACTCGAGCGGCAGCTGGCGGCCGCAGCGGACGGCTGCATGGTGAACCAGACCGGCGGTGTTTGCGTCCTGCGAGCGCAGGGAGACAAGGCCGGCCATCTGTTGCTGCGGCTGGGCGCCGCCGCGGCGATCGCGGGTCTGGGCGAGGCCCGCAGCGGCCGGCTGGCGGAACTGCAGGTGCTGACGGCGTGCGTGCAGGCAGGAGAGATCCTGCTGCTGGTCGAGCGCGTATATGCGAATCATCTGATCGAGTGGATCCGCGCGACGGCGGCGGATTTTTGAACCGCGTTCCGCGCTCGAAATCGCGGCTTCGGCGCGCGGCGTCTGGGTTGATCGCGTTCGCCGCCATCATCGCGATCGCGGCGCTCTGGCGGGCGCCGGAAGCGGCGTCATGGCTGTGGCGCGCTCGCGCAGGAACTCCCGCCATGAACTCGGTGAAGCCGGCCCTGGCCGATCCGCTGCATTGGTTCGACGATTACTACGCGGTGGGCGATATGGGCGAGGGCGCCTTCGCCATCGGCGAGCCGCTTTATGGCCAGTGCAATTTCAGCTATCTCATCGTCGGGACCCGGCGCGCCTTATTGTTCGACACGGGCCCCGGCGTTCGCGACATCACTCCGGTCGTGCGCGCCCTCACAGCGCTGCCCGTCGAGGTGCTGCCGTCGCATCTTCACTTCGATCACACGGGAAATTTGCACCGCTTCGGCGACATCGCGCTGCCCGACTTGCCGCAACTGCGCAGCCAGGTGCACGGCGGCCTGTTCGCGCTCAAGTTCTACCAGAGCCTTGGTTTCGTCGAAGGCTTCAATCGGCTGCCGTTTCGAGTCTCTCGATGGCTCGCACCGGGGTCGACGATCGATCTGGGCGACCGCCGGCTGCAGCTGATCAGTGTCCCGGGACATACGCCGGAGTCGGTGGTGCTGTTCGATCTCGGCGCCAATCGGCTGTACGCCGGTGATTTCATTTATCCAACGGATATCTATGCCTTCCTGCCCGGCGCCGATCTGGCGGACTATGCCGCGAGTGCGCGCCGGGTCGACGCAATGCTGAACGATGGAACTCGGATTCACGGTGCACATGGCTGCGACCGTCCGTCCGTCGTCGACGTACCCACATTGAAACGATCCGACGTCCGCGCTCTCGCATCAGCGCTGACGCGGGCCGCGACCACGGCTGGGCCGGTGGGTAAAGGGTGGTTCCCGAGAACCTTGCCGGTAAATGAGCGCATGACCCTATTGGCGACCTATCCCTGGATGTCGCGCTAGTCCGCTTCGCGCCGGCGTCCCCGCCGGTTCAGCCGATCGATCGCTGGCGCGAATCGCTAGTTCTTTCGAGGTTGCGGTCCACGAGAGTGTCCATGCGGCCGGTGCGCATGATTGGGTCTTGCGTGCTCGCGAACCGGAATGCCCACGTAGACGGGATACGGGTTGCCCGCGAATTGTTGTTCGGCGGTGGCGTCTGGTTGCTCGCCCGGATCGGAGTACTCGGGCTGGTAACTCGGTTCCCGCCCGTACGGGCGGGCGTAGGAAAAGAGGGGCGATGGATCCATTCTGTTGATAGGACCTATTTCGCGAACTGAGGATTTATCGCCGCACGGAGCATCGGAAAATGTCTTTTGGCCGTTGATCGTGCATTCCCAGACTCGGCTGGTGGGCTGCGTCGGCGGGGCCGCCGATTGGGTTGGCGCGGCCGCGAGTGTGGGTGCGGGGGTCGACACAGGGGCCGGTGCAGCCGGTACTGCCTTGGGCAATGCCACCGCCTGGGGCGCCGGCAATATCTGCGCATCGGGCGATATATGGGCAGTCGTTTGGATTGGCGCGTGCGATCGATTCGGCGCGCCTCCGTTGGAAGAAGCCACGGTAATGGCTATCGCAGCGGCGGCCATCGACAGTCCGCCGAAGATCCACGGCAACAAGTTCCTACCCTTGTCCATGGCCAGATTCTCCTCCGCTGACTCGGCGCGTGGGGCAAATATGACATATGGCGCCCGAGGCGCGGTCGCGTGGCGACGGGTCGGTGCCTACGCTTCCCCCCACATCCGCTGCGCTGCCGTAATGGTATTGGCAAGCAGCATGGTGACGGTCATCGGTCCGACACCCCCCGGAACGGGGGTGATGTAAGAGGCCTTCTGCGACACTCCCTCGAAATCGACATCGCCGACGATTTTCCCATCGGGCAATCGATTGATTCCGACGTCGATGACCACGGCGCCGGTCTTCACCATTTGCGCCACGATGAGATTGGGTTTGCCGGCGGCGACGACCAGGATGTCCGCCAAAATCGTAAATTGCGCCAGATCGCGGGTCTTGGCGTGACAGATGCACACGGTCGCATCCCGTTGCATCAACATCATCGCGGTGGGTTTGCCCACGATATTGCTCGCCCCGACGACCACCACGTTTTGACCGGCGATCGGAATGCCCTCGGCCTCCAGAAGCTTCTGCACTCCGTAGGGCGTGCACGGCGGGAAGACCGCGGTGCCGACCGCCAGGCTGCCGACGTTGTAGAGATGAAATCCGTCGACATCCTTCTCGACCGCAATGCGTTCCAGCACCGAGTGAACCGGCAGATGGCGGGGCAGGGGCAGCTGCACCAGAATCCCGTGCACGGACGGGTCCCGATTTTGCTCCTCGATCACGGCCAGCAGCGACTCCAGCGGAGTGGCAGCCGGCAGCGCGATGACCACCGACTCGATGCCCACGTCGCGGCACGCCCGCGACTTGTTTGCCACATACAGGCGCGACGCTGCGTCGTCGCCGACCAATATCACGGTGAGCTTGGGCGGAGCGCCGAACCTGGCCCGCAGCTCGGCCGTTTTGACTCGCAGCGCCTCGCGCAAATGCCGGGCGTGTTGCCGCCCGTCGATGATTTTCGCGCCCATCGTATCGTTCAAGGGAATGGCTTGAGGCATTTTACTGTCACGTATTTTATTTGCGTGATAGTAACGCCCGGCGGCGCGAAATGCGAGGGCAACGGAAGATATATGTCGGGCGAAATACGGCGCCCGGCCTGCTTGAGGCGGCCGCGTCCCGCGTTCAGGCGCCAAATGGCGGAAACCTTGCCATCGCTTCCAAATCGCCCAGATCCAGATCGTTGCGCACGTATCGGCGGCTCGCGTCTCGCAGCGGCTGGAAGTCCCACGGCGTATAGCGCCCGCTCCGCAAGGCATCGTAGACCGCATGACGGCGCTGCTGACTCGCAACGACTTCGGCGTGCAGAGCCGGCATGTCCCAGCGGCGCGCCGCCTCGGCGAGGAATTCTCGGACACGCGCCGCATGCTGCGGGGCGGGCGCGAGATTTCGCAGCTCGTCCGGATCCTCGATCAAGTCATACAGTTGGTCGGGATCGACGGGAGAATGCACGAATTTATAGCGTCCGCGTTTGATCATCACCAGGGGAGCGATCGCCCCCTCTGCGAGATATTCGCCGATGACTTCGTCCGGGCCCGAGGCCCCGCCGAGCTGCGGAGCCAGACTGCTCCCATCCAGGGGTGTTGCGTAGTGAGTCGCCCGGCCGCCCGCGAGTTCGCACAAGGTGGGTAGGATGTCGACCAAGGACGCGGAATGCGCCACGCGGCGCGCCGCGAAGCGTCCCGGAGCATGCACGATCAAGGGAATCCGGCAGGCGGGCTCGAAGAAATTCATTTTGTACCAAAGACCTCGCTCGCCCAGCATGTCGCCGTGATCCGCGAGCAGCAGCACGATGGTGTCGTCGGCGAAGCGGGCATCGGCGAGCGCCGCCAGCAACACGCCGATTTGATCGTCGACATAGGACACCGCGCCATAGTAAGCACGGCGCGCGGCGAGGATCTGCGCATCGTTCACCGGTTGCAGCTCGAGACCGCAGACATGGCGCAGACGCCGGGAATGCGGATCCAATTGATCGGCGGCCATGCGCACCCGCGGCATGTCGATGTCGACCCCTTGGTACCGATCCCAATAGAGATGGGGGATCACGTACGGATCGTGCGGATGGGTCATCGATGCGACCATGCAGAAGGGACGGCGGTCCTTGGCCCTGGCCATGTCGAAGAGCTTCTGGCGCGCGTTGAAGACGACATCGTCATCGAAGTCGATCTGGTTGGTACGTGTGCAGGGGCCCGCTTGGGTGACCGAATCCATGCTGTGATACCAGCTCGGGCGGTGCTCGAAACGCGTCCAGTCCGGCGTCCAGCCGAAGTCGGCCGGATAGATGTCGGTGGTCAGGCGTTCTTCGAATCCATGCAGCTGATCCGCGCCGCAAAAATGCATCTTGCCGCTCAGCACCGTCTGGTAGCCCGCGCGCCGCAAATAGTGCGCGAAGGTGGGCACCTGCGCGGGAAATTCCGCCGCGTTGTCGTAGGCGCCGATGACGGACACCTGGCGGCCCGACAAGAATGAAAAGCGCGACGGCGCGCACAGCGGGCTATTGCAATAAAACGAATCGAATACCACGCCGGAGGCGGCCAGCGAGTCGATGTGCGGCGTTTTGGCGACCCGGTTGCCATAGGCGGGAAGGGCGCGCGCCGTCAGCTGATCCGCCATCAAAATCAGAAAGTTCGGACGGTTCGACAAGCGATTCTCCCTCAGCTGCGTCATGCGATTGCCTGTGCTTGAGCTTAGTCCCTCACGCGGCTTGCATGGTGCCGGATCGCGGTATGCCCGTGCCATTTCGCGACATTCCGGGGTTCGTTCCGTTGCGCGGCTACGGCTCGTTCGTGACCGTCGGATAGCCTGCGGCCGTCGCAGCGCCGGCGAGAGGGGCCGATTCGCGATGCCCCAGGAAGGGAATCGCGATCAACGCG
>Ga0307470_10000426_pt1 | contig 21425 bp, 20 predicted proteins | sample atmos_gasesAM3C__FD_204565 | JGI IMG/M metagenome (GOLD analysis project Ga0307470, IMG submission 204565) | Hardwood forest soil microbial communities from Morgan-Monroe State Forest, Indiana, United States - atmos_gasesAM3C_05 | ecosystem: Environmental > Terrestrial > Soil > Temperate forest... | reverse complement strand
AAGGATCTGTGGGGCAGGCCCTGAAGGACCGTGACGGCTACAGCACCACGCCCTTGACCTCGACCTCGACGACCGGCATCTTCGGGCTGTCGGTGTGGAGCTTCAGCTTGCCCTCGAACGGCCCCTTGGCGAGGTCGGGCTTGACGACGAGCTGCACGCTGTAGTTGCGGCCGGCCTCGATCTGCTTCAACGTCGCGTCGACCCCCTTGACGCCGTTGTCGAGGCTGGTCACGTTGATCGGCTCGGTCGCGTAGTTCTTCACGCTCAGCGAGTGCTGGATGCGCTGCTTGAGCTCGATGGGGCCGAAGTCGGCGACCGGCGGGGTCACCGCGATGATCGGCCGCACGAAGCCGGAGACCGGGATGTCCACCACCTTCTGCTTGGGATGGGTGGTGTGAACCGTGACGTAGCCGGCGATCGCGCCGACCGGCGCCTCGTCGTTCGAGAACGCCATCTCGACGCGCCACTGCTTGCCTTTGAAGTCGGTGTTGCGCTCTTTGTCGGCCGCCTCGCGGAAGGTCACCTTCAAAGCCGGCAGCGGCGAATCGACGCCGGTGACGTCGAAGGGCTGGCCGTCGCTCGCCCACAGGGTCTGGACGATCTTGCCCTGCTGCGGCTCGCCGTGCACCACGAGGTAGCGCGCGTAACCCGGCCGGACGCCGATGTAGGGCTCGATCTTGGCCCGTACGGTGAGCTGGACCTGGGGGGTCTCCGGATCGTTGGTGTAGACCGTCACCGACTTGGCGATCGGCCCGCTGAACGTCGCGGTGTCGACGACGACGTGGATGGTGCCGGTCTTGCCCGGCGCGATCAGCTTGTCGTAGCGCGCCACGGTGCAGCCGCAGGCGGGCTGGACGTTGGTGATCTGGAGGTCGGCGGTGCCGTCGTTCTTGATCACGAAGTCGTGGGTCGCGTTGTCGCCCTTGGCGACGTTGCCCACGTCGCCGATCGGCTCGACCGCGACGGCCTTCGGTTTGCCCGCCGGGGCGGCCTGCGCGAACAAGGCGCCCGCGACGATCAGGACGCACGCGAGTGCCAGAATGGCGGTCGAGGCAGTCGATAGTTGGCGTTTCATTCGGCCTGCTCCTCTAGAAAAGTGACGGCGGTGGACCCCGATGGGCCCAATGCTACACTCCCCGCTCCCGATGAGAAAGACGGCCTCGCCTCGCGATATCTACCTCTTGGCGATCGGGGGGACCGGGATGGCGCCGCTCGCCTGCCTGCTGCAAGAGCAGGGCCACGGCGTGCGGGGCACCGACGGGCCTCTCTACCCGCCGATGAGCACGCTGCTCGAGCGCGCCGGCATCCATCCCACCGTGGGCTACGACCCGGCGCACCTCGAGCCCCGTCCCGACCTCGTCGTGGTGGGCAACGCCATCCACCGCGCCAACCCCGAGGCCCTCGCCGCCGAGCGCGAGGGCATCCCCTTGGCCTCGATGCCCGAGGCCCTCGCCCGCTTCTTCCTCGCCGGCCGGCGGCCGCTCGTGGTCGCCGGCACCCATGGCAAGACGACGACGACGGCGATGGCGGCCTGGGTCTATCGCGAGTGCGGGATGGATCCCGGCTATCTGATCGGCGGCGCGCCGTGCGACCTGCCGTCGAGCTTCCACGACGGCGACGGCGACCGCTTCGTGATCGAGGGCGACGAGTACAACGCCGCCTATTTCGACCGCGGCCCCAAGTTCCTCCACTACCGGCCGGAGACGCTCCTGCTGACGAGCGTCGAATACGACCACGCCGACCTCTACCCGACGCCCGAGGCCCTGCGCGCCGCCTACGAGACGCTGGTCGCCCTCCTCCCCGCCGACGGCCTCCTCGTCGCCTGCGGCGACACGCCGGAAGTGCGCGCCGTCGCCGCGCGGGCGCGCTGCCCGGTCGTCCTCTACGGTCTCGGCGAGGGCAACGGCCTCCGCCCGCTGGGGCCGATCGAGGCCCGCCCGGAGGGGAGCCGCCTCCGGGTGTGGGACGGCGCGAGTGAGATCGAGATCGAGATCGCCATGGCCGGCGAGCACAACGTCACCAACGCGCTCGCGGTCTGGGCGGCGGCGCGGCGCGACGGCCTGCCGGCGGCGGCGGTCGCCCGCGCGCTCGCCCGCTTCCGCGGCGTCAAGCGGCGCCTGGAAGAGCTGCCGGCGGGCGGCGGCATCGCCGTGGTCGACGACTTCGCCCATCATCCGACTGCCGTCGAGAAGACCCTGGGGGCGCTGCGCCAGCGCTACCCGGGCCGGCGCCTCGTCGTGCTCTTCGAGCCGCGGAGCCTGACCGCGGGCCGGCGGATGTTCGACGGCGCCTACCACGCCGCCTTCCGCGGCGCCGACCGCGTCCTCTTCGCGCCCACCTACCACGCCGGGCGCCTCGCCGACGGCGAGAGGCTCGACTTCGCCGGCCTCGCCGCCGACCTGACCGTCGCCGGTGTCCCCGCCGATCTCCTCGCCGACACCGGCGAGGTCTTCTCCCGCGCCCTCGCCGAGGCCCGGCCCGGCGACGTCCTCGTCACCATGTCCTCCGGCTCCTTCGACGGCATGCCTCACCGCCTCGCGGCGGCGCTCGCTGCTCAAGCCGCTCAGGTCGCTCAGACCGAGGTCGGCTGGCGAGCGGCGGCGTCCGAAGCCCCCGGCGCCGCCTGAGCTTCCAGGCAGCGCTCGAGCACGCGGCCGCGGCCGAAGCCGGGCATCGCCAGGCTCTCGCGGACGACGGCGAGCGCCGCCTCCTCCGGCACCAGGCCGATCAGCTCGGTCTCGATCACCGCGGTCCCCAGCGCCGCGGCCTCCCTGCGGACCGCCTCGAGCGCCGTCCACATCGAGGTGCGCCGGTAGTCGACCAGGTTCATGCTGACCTGGGCGCGGCCGCGGCTGGGGAGGTGGACGCCGAGGGCGCGGAGCGCCGGCAGGCCGCCCCCCGATTCGCGCACCCGCCGGGCGATGGCGCGGGCGGTCGCGACGTCGCCGGTCGCCAGGACCGCGTTCATGGCGATGAGGAAGTCGCGCGCGCCTACGACCGTCACCCCGGCGGTGGGATGGACGCGCGCCGGTCCGAAGTCCGGCGCCCAGCCGGGCGATACGATCTTCGCTGCGAAGCCCTCGAAGCCGCCGCGGCGGATGTCGGCCAAGAGCCGCCGGCCGGGGTGTCGCGCCGCCCGCTCGTAGAGGTAGACCGGGAGGGCGAAGCGCTCGGCGAGCGCCGCGCCCAGACGGAGGGCGGCGACGACGGCGTCCGCCATCGAGGCACCGGCCAGGGGCACGAACGGGGTGACGTCGACGGCGCCGACGCGCGGATGGACGCCCTGATGGCGGGTGAGGTCGATCTCGGCGAGGGCAACTTCGTAGAGGCCGAGGAGGGCGGCGTGGAGCGCCTCGGGCTCGCCCGCCAGGGTGAGCACCGAGCGGTTGTGGTCGGGGTCGGAGGAGGCGTCGAGGAGCCGGACTCCGGGCGCCGAGGAGGCCGCCCGAACCAGGCGCGAGACCACCTCCGGACGGCGGCCCTCGCTGACGTTGGGGACGCACTCGAGCAGCGGCACGCGCGGCAAAGTATAGCAACGCCGCAGGTTGTCCCCTCGTGATGACTTTGTTAGGATACGCCGCGACCTCGAGACCAGCAGCGCTCCCCTCTAGCGGCGCACCCGATATGACTTATCCCGGCAACCCCGCGCTCTCCGCCGACGCGCAGCAACGCATCATCGGCACTTTCGATCAGACGCTCGATCTGGCCGAGGCCGGCAGCCGGCAGGAGGCCCTCCTCGGCTGCGACTTCGTGCTGCGCATGGACCCCCAGTTCGGCCCCGCGCGCCGGCTCCAGGAACGGTTGAAGACCGCCGCCGGAGCCGTCCAGATCGCCGACCTCAAAGCCGAGGCCGCCGGCACCCCCGAGCTGGCCGATCTCGGCGAGCTCCACGATCTCTCCCATCTCGCCGCCGAGCTGCCGGAGCTCGACGATCTGGACGCCGAGTCGCTCGACCTCCCGGTCGAGCCGGCCGCGGCGCCGGCGCACGCGCTCCGCGCCCGCCTCGAGGAGCTGCTCGCCGCGCGCCGGTTCGACGAGGTGCTGGTGAGGGTCGAGCGCGAGAGCGCCGCCGTCCTCGCCGATCCCGCCCTCGGCCACCTCGCCGAGCTCGCTTACCAGCGCAAGGAGGCCGAGCCCTACGTCCACAAGTTCCTCGACAAGGCTCGCCAGGCGATCGCGAGCGGCGACGGCGCCGAGGCCGGACGCGTGCTCGCCAAGGCGCGCACCCTCGACCCGACGCATCCGGACATCGCCGAGCTCGAGGGGCTCAACCGGGCGCCGGCGGCTCCCCCGGCGGCCACGCCGCCGGTCGTCGCGGCGCCGCCCCCCGCCCCGGCCGTCCCCCCCGTCCCCGCCCCCATCGCCCCGGAGAACCTCGGCTTCTCGCTCGACGCGCAGGAACTGCCGGCGGCGTTCCGGCCGAGCCTCGCGGCGGTCGAGCCGGCGGCCGGCGGCGGTGACTCCGAGAGCGAGCGCCGCATCCGCCAGCTCCTCGACGAGGGGCAGGCCTCCCTCGACGGCGGCGACCCGCAGGCGGCGATCGACGCCTGGTCGCGCATCTTCCTGATCGACATCGATCACCAGGAGGCGGCGCGGCGCATCGAGGCGGCGCGCAAGGTCAAGGCCGAGAGCGAGCGCCAGGTCGAGGAGATCTTCCACGACGGCCTCGGCCACCTCGAGGCCGGCGACCTGGGCGCCGCCCGCCAGGCCTTCGAGCGCGTGCTCGAGCTGCAGCCGAGCTATCTCGCGGCCCGCGAGTACCTGCAGCAGCTCGACGCCGGCGAGGTGCCGGTGGTGGCGCCGGCTCGCCAGGCCTCGCTCGGCACCGGCACGGGCCCCGCTCTCTCGCCGCTCTCCCCTCTCGAGACCGATCCAGGCGACCTCAAAGAGGAGATCCTGGTGCCGCCGGAGCCGGGCGCCGGCGGAGGCCGCGCCGAGCGGCGAGAGCGGCGAGAGCGCGGCGAGCAGAGCGCGGCGACGGCCGAGGGGTCGGCGCCACAGAAGCGCGCCAGCCGCACCTTCGTCTACATCGGCGGCGCGGTCCTCGCCCTGCTGCTCGCCGGCTTCGGCTTCGTCTACCTCAAGCGCGACCAGCTCTTCCCTAACTCGCAGGACGACGTCGCCGCGGTGGCCGCGAGGCCCAACCCGATCACCCGCGCCACCGCCCTCCACAAGCAGGGCAAGGTGGCGATGGCCGTCGCTCAGCTCCGGCACGTGCCGGCGGGCGACCCGCACTACCAGGAGGCGCAGAAGCTGATCGCGGCGTGGGAAGCGCCGGCGCCGGCCGCCGTCCCCGCCGTCGCGCCGCTCGCTCCCGAGGCGGCCGACCGGCGGGCTCGCCTCCTCGCCGAGGCCCAGCAGGCGAGCGCCGGACGCGACTTCCTGACGGCGAACGATCGGCTCGAAGAGGCCGCGAAGATCGGCAAGCTCGAAGGGGCCGACGCCGAGGCGCTGGCGAAAGCGAAGCACGAGCTCGAGCCCTTCGCGACCCAGATCGAGGCCTTCCGCCAGCACGAGTGGGAGTACATCCTGCCGACCCTCTGGCGCCTGCGCGAGGCGAACCCCGCCAACCGGGACCTGACCCGCCTGATCGTAGACTCCTATTACGACCTCGGCGTGCGCGACCTGCAGCGCGCCGACCCGACGCAGGCGATCAACCGATTCCAGGAAGCGTTGAAGCTCAGCCCCGACGACGCCGACCTGAAACGCCACTACCTGTTCGCGCAGACCTATCAGGAGCGGCCCCAGGACCTGCTCTTCCGGATCTACGTCAAGTATCTCCCCCTCCGCTGATGCGCCGCTCGAGCCGCACCCCGGACGGGGAGGACCAGGAGCCCGGCCTCTTCGACCTGCCGCTCGAGGCGGAGCGGGGCGCGCGCGCCGCGGCAGCCTCGCCCGCGGCCGACGCCGCCAAGCCGCGGGCGACGGCGCCGCGCCAGCCGAAAGAACGGCCGCCGGCACCGAGCGCGCCGCGGTCCGTCCCCAAGCCGGCGCCGATGCGGCAGGTGGAGAAGGAACCGGAGACGGGAACCGCCGAGCGCGAGCCGTTCGCCAGCCTGAAGAGCCGATTCATGGCGGGTCTGGCCGACCTCCTCGTGCACGCGGCCATCGCGGTCGCCGCGGTCGCCGGCAGCCGCCTCCTCGGCGTGCGGCCGCGGCCCGCCGACTGGCCGGCCGTCGCCCTCTTCCTCCTCACCTTCTCCTTCCTCTACACCGTCCTGCCGCTGGCCTTCTGGGGGCAGACGCTGGGGATGGCGTGGGCCGGCCTGATCGGCCGCAGCCGCGACGGCGAGGCCCTCACGTTCGATCAGACGGCCCGCCGCTGGTTCGGTGCGCTGGTGACGACCGCGACGCTGGGGATCCCGCTCTTCGTGACCGGCCGCGGGAGGTCGCTGTCGGATCGCCTCAGCGCGTCCAGCACGTTCTCGAGCTGAGCCCCCGCGTCAGCGCTCCCGCCGCGAGCGCCAGACCCGGAACGCCATCCAGAGATTCCCCGCCGCGGTCGCGAGGGCGAAGACCGCGAGCGGACTCCAGCCCGGCCAGAACGCCGCCAGGCCGCCGAGCTGAAAGATCAGGCCGCAGGTACGCATCGGCGCGAACGCCAGGCCGCCGAGCAGGTAGAAGGAGTGGCCGAGGAGGAGGAGCCAGAGCCCCGGCAGCGCCCACGGCAGGTCCTGCCAGACGAGGAGCACGGAGAGCACCAGGGCGGCGAGCGAGAGGTTCCCCTGGATACGCAGCACGAAGGCGGCGAGCGGCGTCCGCTCGGCGCGGCCGCCGGCCCGCCCACCCATCCGAAGGATCGCCGCGATCTCTACCGCGCCGCCCAGGAGGATGGCGACCGACCAGGTGACGAGGACGGCGGCCGGCCCGCCGAGCCGCGCGGCGGCGGGGGTCTCCATGGCGGCCACCGGGAGCACCACCGCCCAGGCGAGCCACGACCACGGCGAGCGCAGGTACGGTCCGCTCGCCGCCCGGAAGCGGTCGCGGATCGGCTCGAGATCGTCCTCGACCTCGGCCCCGTCAGGGAACCACGGATCGTATTCGGAGGGCATCGCGGCGGGCGCGAGCGGAGATTGCTATGCGTCTCCCTTGGCGAAATGGTAAGAGACGCTGTCCCAGGTGTTATGAATGCCGGCGAAGAGCAACAGCAGCGCCGCGGCTCCAACGCCAAACAGGGCCTCGCGCGCATGGGAGAGAGCCGGAAAAGCCGCCGCCGCGAGCAGTGCGTATGCCGCCAAAGGAAGCACGAGATGAAACAACCAGTCCTCGAGCTCTGGTCGGTAGGTGGCTTGCTTTCGCATGCGCCTGCCGACGACCGCCGCGTACGAGACTCCGCCGAAGCCGATGAGGCCCCACAGAACTGCCGGCGGTAGGATGGTGTGCCACGGAGCGCGCAGAAGCGCCGACAACAACAGCACGACGCCGAAATGAACGATCGTCGGCGTCGCAAAGGCGGCGCCCGCCTCCGCGGCGCGTAGCGGCGGCCTCTCGGCGATGAGCGTCATGGCAACGAATTGCAATCCGATCAGCGCACCCGCAGCCGATCCCACGATGACGTAGAAGCTGTCCCATTCGCCCAGCTCTGGGCTCATGTCACCTAACCTCTCGCGTTTGCCGCCCGGACCACCGCAAAATCGCAGCTCGGCGACGAGTCGTAAGCTCGGCGTCTTGCGGCCGAGCCTTCGAGAGTAGCACTGGCTTGGCTGCGGAGAGGCGGCAAAGCGTGCCCTAGCTTGCCGGTACCGCGACCCGGAGCTGCGCCCGCGCTCGCTCGATCGCCTTCTGGCGCGCGGCGACGGCGGCCTCGTCATGGGCCGGCGCGTCGCGGGCGGCGGCCAAGGCTCGCTCCGCCGCGGCGCGGTCGATCTCGTCCCGGCGCTTGGCCTGCTGGGTGAGGATGGTCAGCCGGTCCTCGACCATCTGGGCGAAGCCGCCGTCGACGTAGAAGACCTGCTCGCCCTCCGCCGTCTCGGCCCGCAGCTTGCCGGTCCCCAGCTTGTAGAGGAGCGGCGCGCGCCCCTTGAGGATGCCGACCTCGCCGTCCCACGCCGGAAAGGCGACGAAGGTGGCATCGGCCTCGAGCACCGCGCGCTCGGGGGTGATGATGCTGAGATGGAAGGGGCCGCGGGCCATGATCCCTACTTGAGCGTCTCCGCCTTGGCCGCCGCCTCTTCGATGGCGCCGACGTACATGAAGGCCTGGTCCGGCAGCTGGTCCCACTTGCCGTCGCAGAGCTCCTCGAAGGAGCGGATCGTCTCCTGGAGCGGCGTGTAGTTGCCGGGGAAGCCGGTGAACTGCTCGGCGACGAAGAAGGCCTGCGAGAGGAAGCGCTCGATCTTCCGCGCCCGGCGGACGATCACCTTGTCCTCCTCGGAGAGCTCGTCGATGCCCAAGATAGCGATGATGTCCTGCAGGTCGCGGTAGCGCTGGAGGATCTGCTGCACCCGCCGCGCCACCTTGTAGTGGCGCTCGCCGATGTACTCGGGCGAGATGATGCGGCTCGACGAGGCGAGCGGGTCGACGGCCGGATAGATGCCCTTCTCGGAGATGCCGCGCTCCAGGTTGACCGTCGAGTCGAGGTGGGTGAAGGCGGTCGCCGGCGCCGGGTCGGTGTAGTCATCGGCCGGGACGTAGATCGCCTGGATCGAGGTGACGGCGCCGCGGCTGGTCGAGGTGATGCGCTCTTGGAGCTCGCCCATCTCGGTGCCCAGCGTCGGCTGGTAGCCGACCGCCGAGGGCATGCGGCCGAGGAGCGCCGAGACCTCGGAGCCGGCCTGCGAGAAGCGGAAGATGTTGTCGATGAAGAGCAGCGTGTCGACGCCGGTCTGGTCGCGGAAGTGCTCGGCCATGGTGAGCGCCGAGAGCGCCACCCTGAGGCGCGCGCCGGGCGGCTCGTTCATCTGGCCGAAGACCATCACGGTCTGATCGATGACGCGCTTGCCGGTGTCGCCGATCTTCGCCTCCTGCATCTCGAGCCAGAGGTCGTTGCCCTCGCGGGTGCGCTCGCCGACGCCGGCGAAGCAGGAGTAGCCGCTGTGGAAGCGCGCCAGCCGGGCGATCAGCTCCTGGATGATGACCGTCTTGCCGACCCCGGCGCCGCCGAAGAGGCCGGCCTTGCCGCCGCGGACCAGGGGGCAGAGCAGGTCGATGACCTTGATGCCGGTCTCGAACATCTCGGTGCGCGAGGAGAGGTTCTCGAACAGCGGCGGCTCGTGGTGGATCGGCCGGCGCTCCTTGGCCTCGACCGGCCCCAGGCCGTCGATCGGCTCGCCGACCAGGTTGAAGACGCGCCCGAGGGTCTCCAGGCCCACCGGCACGGTGACCGGGGCGCCGGTGTCGAGGATGCGGGCGCCGCGCTCCAGGCCGTCGGTCGAGCCGAGCGCCACCGCGCGCACGTGGCCGCCGCCCAGGTGCTGCGCCACCTCGCACCAGAGCGTCGCCTTGTCGGCGACGTCGATGCGCAGCGCGCTGTAGATGGACGGCAGGTGGTCCTCCGCGAACTGCGCGTCGAGGGTCGAGCCGATGACTTGGACGACCTGTCCGTAGTTGCCGTTTGCCATGCTTTCCGTGTTTGTCATAGTTGTCCTGCTCGCAAGGGATCGTCGCTCCGCAAAGGCCTAGGACAGGGCGTTCGCCCCGCCCACGATGTCGAGGAGCTCCATGGTGATCTGGGTCTGCCGCGCGCGGTTGTACTTCCGCGTCAGGGCCTTGATCATGTCGCCGGCGGCGTCGGTCGCCGCCTTCATCGCGACCATGCGCGCGATCTGCTCGGAGACCGCGGCGTCGGTGAAAGCCTGGAAGAGCCGCATGCGGACGACCGCCGGCAGGAGCTCGTCGAGCAGCTCCTGGGGGCCGGGCGAGAACTCGTACTCGATCTGCTTGCCGCCCTCTTTCCTGTCGCCCTCCGGCTGCCGATCGGCGAGCGGCAGGAGCTGGACGACCGCCGGCTTCTGCTGGCCGGCCGAGAGGAAGCGCATGTAGGCGACGTGCGCCGAGGCGATCTCGCCGCGCGTGAAGCGGGCCATGAGGTCGTTGGCGATCGGCTCGATCTCGTCGAAGCGCGGCGTGTCGGCGAGGTCGGTCCGCTGCTCGGCCATCGGCCGGCGGAGGAAGCGGAAGAAGGCGATGCCCTTCTTGCCGACCATCTGCACCGCGGTCTCGATCGCGCGCCCCTCCTGCTCCTCGAGGTGGCCGATGGCGGCGCGCAGGACGTTGGCGTTGTAGCCGCCCGCTAGGCCCCGTTGGCTGGTCAGCACGACGAGGGCCGACCTCTGCACCTCGTCGTGGGTGGCGAGGAGCGGATGGTCGATCCCGGCGGCCGCCCGCGAGATGTCGGCGACCAACTCGGCGAGCTTCTCGGCGTAGGGCTTGGTCGCCACGGCGCGGTTGTACGCCGCCTGGAAGCGCGCCGTCGCGATGAGCTGCATCGTGCGCGTGATCTTCCGGATGCTGCGCACCGACTTGCGCCGCTTGACCAGGACCCTGCGGTTCGCCACCTTGGTCTCTTCCTCTCTCGCGGCCTAGACCGCGGGCGCGGTGGTCGCCGCCTCCGCGGGGGTGGGCTGCTTCTCCTGCCGCTTCCAGTGGGTCTTGAAATCGCCGATGGCCTTCTTGATCCGCTCGGCGAGCTCGTCGGAGATCTCGCCCTTCTGGGCGAGCTCGTCGCGGATCTCCGGGTAGCTGTCCTGGAGCTCCTGGAGCAGCGCCGCCTCGAAACGCGCCACCTGCGGCACCGGCAGGTCGTCGAGCAGCCCCTGGGTGCCGGCGTAGATCGACAGCACTTCGTCGGCGAACGAGTACGGGCGATACTGCGGCTGTTTCAGCAACTCGACCATCCGCTGGCCGCGGTCGAGCTGGCGTTGGCTGGCGGAGTCGAGCTCGGTGCCGAGCTGCGCGAAGGCCTCGAGGTCGCGGAAGGCGGCGAGGTCGAGGCGCAGCGACCCTGAGATCTTCTTCATCGCCTTCCTCTGCGCGTTGCCGCCGACCCGCGAGACGCTGATGCCGACGTTGACCGCCGGCCGCACGCCGGCGAAGAAGAGGTCGGGCTCGAGGTAGATCTGGCCGTCGGTGATCGAGATCACGTTGGTCGGGATGTAGGCCGAGACCTCGCCCTCGAGCGTCTCGATGATCGGCAGCGCGGTGAGCGAGCCGCCGCTGTTGGGGAAGCGATGGACCCGGTGCTTGTCGCGGTCCGGGAGCGAGGCGAGGAACGCCGCCGCCTTCTTGCTGCCGTGCGGCCGGTGGTAGAGGCCGTGGACGTCGTCCGGCCGCACCTCCTCCGGCGCCGCGATCCCCTGCGGATGCTGGACGGCGAGCGCCCGGTCGGTGGCGTCGGCCGGCGTGTCCTTGGGCACCACGGCGTACTCCTCGCGCAGCTTGGCGCTGCGCTCGAGGAGGCGCGAGTGGAGGTAGAAGACGTCGCCGGGATAGGCCTCGCGGCCCGGCGGCCGGCGCAGCAGGAGCGAGAGCTGGCGGTAGGACTGCGCCTGCTTCGAGAGGTCATCGTAGACGCAGAGGGTGGCTCTCCCCCGGTACATGAAGTACTCGGCCATCGCCGCCCCGGCGTAGGGGGCGACGTACTGTAGCGGCGAGGGGTCGGCGGCCGAGGCCGAGATGACGATCGTGTAGTCAAGCGCGCCCGCCTCGCGCAGGCGCTCGACCAGGCCGGCGACCGTCGACTCCTTCTGGCCGATGGCGACGTAGACGCAGATCACGTCGCCGCCCCGCTGGTTGAGGATGGTGTCGATGGCGATCGCCGTCTTGCCGGTCTTGCGGTCGCCGATGATCAGCTCGCGCTGGCCGCGGCCGATCGGGATCATGCTGTCGATCGCCTTGATGCCGGTCTGCAGCGGCTCGGTGACCGGCTGGCGTAGGGCGATACCCGGCGCGGCCCACTCGAGCGGCCGGCGGTCCGGCGTCTCGATCACGCCCTTGCCGTCGAGCGGACGGCCGAGCGGGTCGACGACGCGGCCGATGAGCGCCTCGCCGACCGGCACCGACAGCAGCTCGCCGCTGCGACGCACTTGGTCGCCCTCCTTGATGCCGAGGTACTCGCCGAGGATGACGACGCCGACCGAGCTCTCCTCCAGGTTGAACACCTGGCCGGCGGCGCCGTTGGCGAACTCCACCCGCTCGCCCGCCATGGCGCTGGTCAGGCCGTAGACCCGCGCGATGCCGTCACCCACCTCGAGCACCTTGCCGACCTCGGCCAGGTCGACCTCGTTCCGGTACTGGCGGATCTCTTCCTCGATGACCGATGCGATCTCGTCGACTTTGAATTTCATAGCGCCTCTCTAGGATCCGACGTACCGGGAGCCGTTCTGCACCTCCTGCGACGCGCGCCGGAGGAGAGTCCCGCTCAGATCTCGTAACCGTGTCTTCAGACTCGTGTCGATTCTCTCGTCGCCCACCCGCACCACGATGCCGCCGAGGAGCGCCGGGTCCACGCTCTCGACCAGCTCCGCGGTCTTGCCGGCGAAGCGGCCGGCGGCCTCGCGCAGCCTGGCGCGCAGGGCGTCGTCGAGCGGCACGGCGGTGGTCACGAAGACCTCCACCAGTCCGCGCAGCGCGCGGTGGGCTTGGCGGTAGGCGTTGGCGATCTCGGGCAGGAGATCGAGCCGCCGCTTGCGGTTGATCACCTGGAGCCCGTCGACCAGGACGTCGCTCGCGCGGCCGCGGAGGAGCTTCTCGAAGGTCCGCGTCCGCACCTCGGGCTCGATCAGCGGGCTGGCGAGGAAGGTCTTGAAGTCGCCGTCCTGGGCCGCCAGCTCGGCCAGCCCGGTGAGCTCGTCGCGGACGTCGTCGGCCACCCCGCGCTCTTCGGCGAGCGCCAGGAGCGCCTGGGCGTAGACGGCGGCGACGCCTCCCTGCTGGTCCTCTGCGCTGGCCATGGCTAGCTCGTGCTCCTCACTGAATCGTCCATGCTTCAGTGCGCCGGCGCGCCGGGTCCCCCGGCCTTGCCCAGCTCCTCGATCGACTCGGCGATCAGGCGCTGATGGTCGGCCGGCGTCAGCTCGCGGCCGATCACCCGCGCCGCGACGTCGGTCGCCAGACGCGCCGAGGTCGAGTAGAGCTCTTTCAAGGCCGTCTCGGTGGCGATCTCGATCTCGCGGCGGCTCCGGGCGGCGATCTTCTCCGACTCCTGGCGCGCCTCGTCGAGGATGCGCCGCTTGCTCGCCTCGGCGTCGCGCCGGCTCTCCTCCAGCATCGCCTGACCCTCGGCGCGCGCGTTGTCGATCTTCTCGACGTACTCTCTCAGCCGCGCCTCGGCCTCCTCACGCTCGGCGCGCGCCTTCTCGAGGGAGTCGCGGATGAAGCTCTCGCGGTCCTGGAGGCCTTTCAGGATCGGTCCCCAGGCGTACTTGCCGAGGACGAGGAGCACGATCCCGAAGATCACCACCGTCCAGATCGCGGTGCCGACGTCGCCGGCGAACGGCGAGATCGTGCCGGTGCCCGCCTCGGGGGCCTCGGCGGCGAGCGCCGGCCACGGCGCGAGCGCCAGGGCAGAGAGCAGCCCCAACATCGTCTTTCGCATCATCGTTCGAGACCTCTGGCTCAGAGGGCGGCCAACAACCCGACGACGACCGCGAACAGCGTGGCGCCTTCGATCATGGCGGCGGTGATGATCATCGCCGTGCTGATCTGACCGCCGGCCTCGGGCTGACGCGCCATCGACTCGACGGCACTGCCGCCGATGCGGCCGATGCCGGCGGCGCCGCCCATGATCGCCAGGCCGGCGCCGATGGCGCCGCCCAGCTTGCGCGCGCCGTCGGTGGTGAAGAGAGCCGTGCCGCCGCCGGCGGGCGCGGCGGCGGCGCCCGTCTGCGCGTGCGCCGGCACGACGGCCACGAACATCAAGAGCATTCCGGCGGCGATCGAAACCAAACCAAGCTTCGCGAGCTTCTTGCGCATTGTAAAGATCCTTTCGCTCTGTTCGACGGGCCGTGCGGGGCCGCCCGCCGCTCTTGAGTTGCTATCGTAGTCACGCCTCGCGTCCCGCGCGCCCCGCGCTGGTCTGGACTTGCGAAGCTCGATTCGAATCACTCCAGCTTGAGGAACTTCTCGGTCAGCAGCGGCGCGTGCTCCTCATGGTGCTCCTCGTGGTGAAAGATGATGGAGGAGCCGAGGAACAGCGCGGTCAGGAACGTGAAGATGAACGCCTGGAGGAAGGCGACGAAGATCTCGAGCAGCGTGATCGCCACGCTGCCGACGACGACCGGCACGGCGATCGCGAAGCCGCCGCCGGCGCCCATCGCCGCCCCTGCCAGGAGGATGAAGGAGAGCAGCACCGCGAGCAGGATGTGGCCGGCGATCATGTTGGCGAAGAGCCGGATCGCGAGGGCGAAGATGCGTGCGATCAGGCCGATGATCTCGACCGGGATGAGGAGCGGCGCGAGCCACCACGGCCCCGGACAGAAGTGGGCCAGGTAGTGGCGGCCGCCGAGGCGGATGCCGTTGACCACCATCATTCCCATCGTGACGAGCGCCATCGTGCCGGTGACCCAGACGTTGCCGGTGGCGGTGCCGCCGAACGGGGTCTTCGCGAGCTGGGCGAGGGCCGGGATCGGCAACAGGCCGAGCAGGTTCACCGTGAGGATGAAGAAGAAGACGCTCCAGATGTAGTTGACGAAACGGTCGGTGTGCTCCCGGAGCGCCGGCTCGGCGACCTCGGTCCGCAGGTACTGGCAGATCATCTCGATCAGGTTGGCGAAGCCCGTCGGCACCAGGCGCCCGATCGGGTCGCTCCCGGCGCGCCGCCGCACCAGCGCCGGCAGGAAGAGGATGAGCAGCAGCGCCGCGACGAGCATCATCACGATGTGGTTCGACAGCAGGGTGATCTCCCCGCGCGGCGTCAGCGGCCCCAGGTGTGCGGGGCGGGTCACCAGCGGATGCTGGATGACGTGCTCGAGCGGGTTCTCGGCGGCGACGAGTGCGAAACCTGGGACCATCACCTCTCCACGGGCGCGGACGTTCTCGATTCAGACCTTCTTCAAGGCGACCAGCGCGTAGCGCGTGTCGACCGTCAACAGGACGCTGTAACTGATCGCGACCCAGACCAGCAACGGGCCGCGGGCGAACCAGCCGGAGAGAGCCGCCGGCAGGGCGAGCAGGAGGACGACGGCGAGCCGCAGCGCCATGGCGCCGAAGACGACCTGCTGTCCACCCTTCGGCTCGCGCGCCGCGGCGAGCGCCACCGGGACCGCTCCCAGCCATGAGGCGAGGAGCCCGATCGTGCAACCTGCCACCATGGCGCGTCGGGCGAGCCCGCCCGCCCATGCCCGGGTCGGCACGTAGCCGACCGCGAAAGCGAGGGCGACCAGGCCGACCGTCGACGCCACGAACCGCAAGTAACCCGCTGCGGCACGCCGGCGCGATGCGCTCATCGCCCGCGGCCGTCTGTCGTCTTGGTCCCGTTACCGAATTCCTTGCGGGCTTCCTTGGAGGCGGCGAGCGACTCGCGGATCAGGTTGTACATCCCCCCAACAAGCCCCAGGACCAGTCCGACCAGGACTCCCCACGGGTAGGTCCGATAATGATGATCGAACCAATAACCCACCAGCGTGAAGCCTGCCACCGCGGCGACGAGCTCGAAGCCCATCCCCCAGAGAGCGCCCCCGCCGAATCGGCCTGTACCCGGCTCTGGCATCGCCTAACCCTCGAAGGACTCGCCGGGAACCACCAGACTGGGGCGGAAGCGCACCTCTTGCGGTGGAGCTAGACTCTAGCAAAGTTCGCGGAGCTTGTTCAACCCACGAACAAGCTAGCTCGGGCAAACGCGCTCCGGAGGCGGTAAGGAGGCGCAGCGGTTCAGGCGCCGCCCGCAGTCAGCGCCTTCGTGGCCTCGCCTGCCACCCGCTGGAAGCCGGCGGCTCCCGCCTTCTTGGCGAGCTCGGTGAGCAGCCGGCGCCCTCGGGGTCGATCGCCGTGCGTCAACTCGAGCTGCCCCAGTTCCAGGCGAACCTCGAAGCCGATGGCGACGAGGCCGTTCTTGGTCGTCTCGGAGAGCACCGGCTCGAGAAGTGGGATGCCCTGCGCAGCCTTTCCCTCTGCCGCGAGAACCTGCGCCTCGACGAGCGCTAGCTTGATGCGCAGCTCGGCCTCCTCGGTCTCCTTCGCAAGGTCCTTCGCCACGGCGAAAGCCTGCCGTATATCCGCCGGCTTTTTTCGCTTTAGCTTTAGGGAGATAAGTACGAGCAATGCCTTCGCCTCCGCCTCTCGCTGCGGCAGTCGCTCGAACTTCTTCTCGGCCTGTTCGGCGAAGGCCTGCGCCTGTTCGGGCCAGCCACGCTCGAGCAGGACGCGAGCCAGGGCGAGCTGGCTCTCCGCCGCCCCGCCACCCTCCCTCTCGCGCCGCTGGAGAACGGACCCGTGTGCCGCGATCGCTCCGCCAAAGTCCCCGCGCGCAGCCTTGAGCTCTGCGAGGCGGAAGAGCGCATCGCCTGCAATGCTCTGGTTATCCCAGTCCTTGACCCGGTGGAGAGTCTGCTCGAGGCGCCTCCAGGCCTCGCCGAGCATCCCCTGCATCTCGAGCACGAGCGCCAAGTTGCACTGCGCGCGCGCGTCGTCTACTGGATAGCCGTTCTCTGCGGCGAGCTGAGCCGCCTCTTCGAGGCTGGCCCGCGCTGCGGGAAGGTCTCCTAGGTAGGCCATTACGATCCCCAGGTTGTTCAGCTGTACGACTTGACCCTGCAGATCTCCGAGGACTTTGTATCTATCGTGGATCTCCTGGTACTTGTCGCGGGCGTCACTGAGCTTGCCAAGTTGAAGGTCCAAGCCGGCAATCGAGTTCAGCACCTCCATCAACAGGATGGAATCCGCCGCCGCCGTGGCCGCGCTGCGGGCGATCTCTGCTTGCGCGAGCGCCGTATTCGGATCTCCTAAATGATAGAGCGCGATAGCCTGAAGGAGCCGCGCTCTCGCCACAAGGCTAGGAAGCTGTAGCCTCTGCGCTTTCTCCGCTGCGTGATCTGCCGCCTCGCTCTGCTGCTGATAATTGCCTTGATGGGTCGCGGCCATCGCCTGCGCTAGGTCGATCAAAGGGTCCTTCGGATGCCGGCTGCGCAGTGCCTCGATCGTCTTGAGAGCATCTTCTACCTTGCCTGCCGCCGTTTCGACCTCGGCCAAGCCGAGACCGCTCTCCAGGTTTCGCGGCAGCTTCTTGTATGCGTCGATCGCTCTCGGCCAGTTTCCCAACATCCGCCAGTACCTTGCCTCGATCTCTTGCCGGACCTCAGGGGGCAGGACAGCGCGACCGTTGTAGGCCAATTTCGCCTCCTCGGCGGCGTCGTAGTACTCGTGGTTCCTCAAGTGGATCTCGGCCAGCGCAGCATGGGCGGGCGGGAAACCCGGTTCGTCCGCAATAACATCACGGAATTGTTGCTGCGCACTGGCAGGCTTGAACTCGGCAAGAAGCCGTGCACCCTCGCGGTAGTTCTTGGCCACCGCGGGCTTCTTGGGCATCGGCCCGCGTTCGCTGTCGACGGCCGAGAGGAGAAAGATTGGAAGGGTCCGATCTAGTCTGTTCGCCGGCTGTGGACGCTCGTGCCAATAGAAACCTGCGGCGGCGGCGATGAGAAGAAGAGCGGCGGTTGCGGTGCTCCAGACCAAGGCTCGGCGCCGGCTCGCTGCCGCTGCCGTCGCACCGGTCGGCATCGGCGCGGCGGAGACGGGGGCAGGTGGGAGGGTCAGACGACGGATCAGCTTCTTCAAACCTTCGTTCGTGTCGCCGCGAAAGGAGGGGAAGTGCCGGTACTCCATAGGGATGAAGTCGTCCCGGCGGGCACCGAAGTGGATGGGTATGACTTTCTCGTTGTGAGACCCGGCCTCGTAGAGCTCCTGGAGGATTAGGCCGTGCTCGAATATGACCCCCCGGCCCACGCCTTGCGGCTCCAGGTCTGTGACGCACCGATAGTAGGTCTCCGTGCAAACCACGAGGACGAAGTCGGCCTCGCGGATCCGATCCCTCATCCAACGCTGTAGGCCTCCGGCGTAGACCTGCTCGTCTTGGTCGATCATGCAGTCCACGCCCTTCCTGCGCAACGCTTTCGCAAAGCGCAGGACTTCCCGTTTGTGCTCCGGCGGGTCGTGGCTGTAGCTGAGAAATACTTTCGGCCTGTCGCCCACGCTCAGACTCCTTCGGTCCGAGCGTCCCTTAGGTGCGACCGAGCACGCATCTTTCGCGGACCGCTGTGATAATCTTAACGCAGTTACTGCACACTTCGAATTGTCCGGTGCGGCCAGATGACTCCCTGCGCCAGGGAGACCGAGGAGCGCCACCATGCCGTCGCGAACAACCGCTTCCTTAACCGCCCTGCTCGCGCTCCTGCTGCCCTCGCTTGCGCGAGCTGTGATCACGACCATCGACGATGTGCCAGCAGCGACACTGCTCCTCCCTTACTTTGAGGTCGACCTGGGGCGTGAAAATGGAGCGACGACGCTCTTCTCGATCAACAATGCCGCGGCGACCGCGGTCCTCGCCCACGTTGTCTTGTGGTCGGACCTCTCGGTGCCGGTCTTCGATTTCAACGTCTATCTGACCGGCTACGACGTCCAATCTTTCAACCTGCGCCAAGTGATCGAGGACGGCATCCTGCCCCAAACCGCGTCGGCAGGGCAGGATCCTGGCGACACCATCAGCCCCCAAGGCGCGTTCTCCCAGGACATCAACTTCGCGAGCTGCAACGCGATCCTCCCGCCGCCAGCGAAGCTCCCGCCCGATTTCCTGGCACACGTGCAGGCTTCGCTGACGGGCAAGTTCTCCCGCATCCTCGGTGGTTGCGCCGGATTGGATCACGGCGATCAGGTCGCGCGCGGCTACGTGACCGTCGACACTGTCAGCAACTGCACGTTGCGCTTCCCAGGGGACATCGGCTACTTCGTCGCGGGCGGCACCGGCGACGCAACGAACCAGAACGTCCTGTGGGGTGATTACTTCTACATCAATTCGGCAGAGAACTACGCGCAGGGGGAGACGCTGGTCCACATCGAGGCGAGCGCGACCGACCCGGAGACATCCGTTTCAGGCCAGTACACCTTCTACGGCCGCTACGTGAACTGGTCGGCGGCTGACAATCGCGAGGCGCTGGCAAGCGAGTTTGCCGTTCGCTACCTCAACGGCGGGCCTTTCGACGGCGGCAGCCGTCTCCTTGTCTGGCGCGACTCGAAGGTTAAACAGGGCGCCTTCAAGTGCGGCACCACTCCGAGCTGGTTGCCGCTCGGCCAGGAGAGCATCACGATCTTCGACGAGCAGGAGCACGCGCAGGCCCCGCCGACCTTCCCGTTCTCGCCACAGCCTCCGACCCTCGGCATTCTACCGTTCCCTGCCGAGGCGCAGAGCACTCCGATCGGCGGTGCTGATCTGCCCGTGCCGTTCCCCTTCGGTTGGCTCTACCTCGACCTCGACACCGGCGTGGCCGCGGCTGGCAACAACCCGGCAGAGGACCCCGGAACCGCGCAGGCCTGGGTGACCGTGGTGATGGAGGACGAGGGGCGTTCCAGCGTTGGCTTCGACGCCGTACAGATCCGCAGCGCCACCCAAAAGCGCCCAGCCTCCCCGACCATCACTCACCAATGAGCCTTGGCGTCGCCTCAGCCGTAGCTCTCCCGGTGCACCCGCTCCTGGGGGACCCCGAGGGCGTTCAGTGCCTCGACGACGGTCTCCATGAAGCGCGGCTTGGGCTCCTCGCCCTTCTCCTTGGCCACCTGGCGCTCGAAGCGGCCGACGGCGGGGCCGCAGGCGAAGACCTCGACGGCGGAGGGGTCGGGGACGTGCTGGCGGATGAGCTCCGCGGTCACCCGGCCGGCGCGCGCCTGCGGCCCGTAGCGGTCGACCGCGCTCTCGCGGGAGAGGGCGTGGACGATCTCCAGCCGGTCGGGATGGGCCTGGGCGAGCTCGTCGAACTGCTGGCGGAAGATGATGTCCCTCCAGGTCTTGTTGCCGTAGATCAGGGTATGGCGGATCTTGAGGCCGTTCGCCAGACAGTGCTTGATGATCGAGAGGTTGGGGACGATCCCGGAGCCGGCGCAGATGTGGACCAGGTGGTCGGTCCGCGATTCGATGTCCGCCGGCAGGGTGTAGGGGCCGCCGAAGCCGGTCACCACCATGCGGGTGCCAGGCGGCGTCCGCCAGACGAGGAGGGGCGACATGAGCGGCGGGTATTTCGTCACCCCGGAGACGTAGAGCTCCTCCTTGACGGTCACCGCGAGCTGTCTCTCGTGCGGCGCCGAGCAGAGCGAGTAGGCGCGCGCCGGCTCCGCCCGGCCCTTTAGGTCCTCGAAATACTTGCAGAAGCGTTCGAGGGCCGAGAACTGCTGCGGCCGGATGGTCAGGAAATGGCCGGGCTGGTACTCGAGGCGATCGTTGCCGGTGAAGAGGACCAGGGTTGCGGTGTCCGGCGCCTCGAGGATCACCTCGGCGACCATCACCTCGAGCTCCTTGATCCGCGGCCGCGGCGCGGTGTCGGGATCGATCGAGCGGGAGGCCGCTCCTGCGGTGGCCGGGGAAACCGGCCGGCCGGGCTTCGCTCCGGCACCTGGCCGCGCGCTGGGGGGACGCTCTCCGGGGTGGGTCGCCATGGGTCCGCCTCCTGGTCTCAAGACGACAGAGTCTACGCCCTGGGCCAGGCTCCCGGCTTCAGCTCTTCCCAAGCGACCCGATAGACCGCCGCCACCTGAGCCCTGCCCTTGAGCGGCAGCGGGGTCAGCGGCGAGAGCGGCGGCCGGGCGGCGAGAGCCCGGCAGAGCGCCTCGGTGATCAGGATCTCGCCCGGCGCGGCCTCGGCGCAGAGCCGGGCGGCGACGTTGACCGCATCGCCGATCACCGTGTACTCCAGGCGCCGGTCGCTCCCGATGTTGCCAGCGAAGACCTCCCCGAGGTTGACGCCGACCCCCACCGCGAGCTGCCGACGCCCCTGCTCGACGCGCCGGCGGTTGCTGGCCTGGAGGGCCCTCTGCATGCCGATCGCGGCGCGCATGGCGCGGTCGGCATCGTCGGGGCGGGCGAGCGGCGCCCCCCAGATCGCCATCATGGCGTCGCCCATGAACTTGTCGAGCATGCCGCCGTGCTCGAAGACGACCTCGACCATGGCGCTGAAGTGCTCGTTCAGGAGGAGGGCGATCTCCTCCGGCGAGAGCTCCTCGGAGAGGGCGGTGAAGCCGCGGATGTCGGCGAAGAGCACCACGGCGCGGCATTTGACCCCGCCCAGGCCGATCTCGCCGGGATGGGCGGCGATCTCCTCGGCGAGCTCGGGCGCGAAGTAGCGCTGGAAGTTCGACAGTACCAGAGCCTCCCGCCGGACCCGCTCGACCAGCCGGCTGTTCTCGACCGCCACCGCGACCATCGCAGAGAAGGAGGAGAGGAACTCGAGGTCCTCGTCGCTGAAGGAGCGCGGGGCGGTCAGGTCATCGAGGTAGATGAGCCCGAGCAC
>Ga0307470_10000425_pt1 | contig 21456 bp, 16 predicted proteins | sample atmos_gasesAM3C__FD_204565 | JGI IMG/M metagenome (GOLD analysis project Ga0307470, IMG submission 204565) | Hardwood forest soil microbial communities from Morgan-Monroe State Forest, Indiana, United States - atmos_gasesAM3C_05 | ecosystem: Environmental > Terrestrial > Soil > Temperate forest... | reverse complement strand
CCGACGGGCCTTGCGCTCTTCGGCCAGGGCAAGTGGTACCCGGGCGAGCAGCTGCCGCGCTGGTCGTTGAATTGCTACTGGCGCACGGACGGCGAGCCTCTGTGGGCGAACCCGCGGCTGATTGCCGACGAGCGGACGCGGTATCCGGTGACCGAGGACATGGCTCGGCGCTTCCTCGTGCGCGTGGCCGAGGAATTGGGGCTGGATCCGAAGTACGTGTTTCCGGCGTACGAGGACGTCTTCTACTATTTGTGGCGCGAGCGCCGCTTGCCGGAGAACGTCGATCCGTTCGATTCGCGGCTCGAGGATGCGATGGAGCGCGCGCGCCTGGCGAAGATCTTCGAACGCGGTCTGGTCGAGATCGTAGGCCATGTGCTGCCCATTGCGCGCACCGCGGCCGGCGATCGATGGCATACGGGATCGTGGTTCCTGCGCAGCGAGCGCTGTTACCTGATTCCCGGCGACTCGCCCATCGGCTATCGATTGCCGCTCGATTCGCAGCCCTGGGTCGCCGCCGGCGACTATCCCTTCATTCATCCGCCGGATCCATCGCGGAGCTTTCCCGCTCTGCCGCCGCACGCCGACATTCGCCGGCAGTTCCGCGATAGCGATGCCGCGCCCGCCCCGCCGGCCGATCGGATGGCGTCCGGGACCGAACGGCCGCCGCCGAAAGAATCGCCCGCCGGCATCGCGCGCACATCTCTGTGTGCGGAGACGCGCAACGGGGTACTTTACATATTCATGCCGCCGGCCCGCGAGCTCGAGCACTACGTCGAATTGGCGGCGGCGGTCGAGGCCGCGGCCGAGGCGCTGGCGCAGCCCATCATTCTCGAGGGCTATGAGCCGCCGAACGACCCGCGCATCGCCAATTTCCGCGTGACGCCGGATCCCGGAGTCATCGAAGTCAACATTCATCCCTGCGCGGATTGGGGCCAGTTGTCGGAGCGGACCGCATTTTTGTACGAGGCTGCGCGCGACTCGCGCTTGGCGGCCGAGAAATTCATGCTGGACGGCCGGCACACCGGCACCGGCGGCGGCAACCACATCGTACTCGGCGGCGCGAGCACTCCGGACTCTCCATTCCTGCGCCGCCCCGATCTGCTGCGCAGTCTGCTCGGGTACTGGCACAATCATCCTTCGCTGTCCTATCTCTTTTCAGGGTTGTTCATCGGCCCCACCTCGCAGGCGCCGCGCGTCGACGAAGCGCGCAACGATTCGCTGTATGAACTTGAAATCGCCTTCCGCCAATTCCCGAATCCCGGCGAGAAGGCTCCGCCGTGGCTGGTGGACCGGCTGCTGCGCAATCTCCTGATCGACGTCGCGGGGAACACTCATCGGACTGAATTCTGCATCGACAAGTTGTACTCGCCGGACGGACCGACGGGACGGCTGGGATTGCTCGAGATGCGCGCGTTCGAGATGCCGCCGCACCCACGCATGAGTCTCACGCAGCAGTTGTTGCTGCGTGCGATGGTGGCGCGGTTCTGGCGCAAACCGTACGCGCCCGCCAGGCTGGTGCGCTGGGGTACCGAGCTGCACGACCGTTTCTTGATGCCGTACTTCGTCGAGCGGGACTTTGCGGATGTGATCGCCGAAATGCGCCAGGAGGGGTTCGGCCTCGAACTCGATTGGTTCGCGCCGCACTTCGAATTTCGCTTTCCCAAATGCGGCGATTTCGCGGTGCGCGGCATGCAGCTCGAACTACGGCAGGCTCTCGAACCTTGGCACGTCATGGGCGAGGAGGGTGCGGCAGGCGGCGCGGTGCGCCACGTGGACTCCTCGGTGGAACGTCTGCAAGTCAAAGTCTCCGGCCTCGCGCCGAATCGGTATCTGGTCACGTGCAACGGCCGCGCGGTACCGCTGCAGCCGACCGGATGCGTAGGAGAGTTCGTCGGCGCGGTGCGCTACCGTGCATGGCAGCCTGCGTCCGCATTGCACCCGAGCATCGGCGTGCATTCGCCGCTGACGTTCGACCTGTTCGATACATGGATGAATCGCTCCCAGGGCGGCTGCCAATATCATGTCACTCACCCGGGCGGCTTGAGTCACGAACGCTTTCCGGTCAATTCGTTCGAGGCCGAGAGCCGGCGTTTGGCGCGCTTTTTTCGCATGGGGCACACCCCCGGAACCCTGGCCGCGGCGCCGCCCCGGCCGGATCCGGAGTTTCCGTTCACGCTCGATTTGCGTTTGAGTGATGATCGACGCGCGCCTTGAAACTTATTTGAGCGATGCGCGCCGCTACGACGAACTGCTCGACAGTTCGGGGAACGTGCGCGCGCACTGGCGTCCGCTGATCGATGCCCTGGCGAGCGGCGGCGCCGACGCCGTGCGCCGCGGCGTCGAATTGGCGCGCCGCCTGATCGTCGAGAACGGCGTAACCTACAATGTCTATGCCGACAGCCAAGGACGCGATCGGCCCTGGGTGCTCGATCCGCTGCCGATCTTGCTGACCGCCGCGGAGTGGCGCGACATCGAACTCGGCGTCGCACAGCGGGCGCGGCTCCTCGACGCGCTGCTGGCGGACGTCTATGGGCCGCAGCGATTGCTGGCGGACGGCACGGTTCCGGCGGAATTGCCGTTCGGACATCCCAACTTTCTCTGGCCGTGCCATGGGATCAAGCCGGCGGGCGGCAATTGGCTGCACGTGCACGCCGTCGACATTTCGCGCTCTGCGGACGGCCGCTGGTGGGCGCTCGCCGATCGAACACAGACTCCGTCCGGGCCCGGCTACGCCTTGGAGAATCGACACATAGTCTCGCGGGTATTCCCGGACTTGCTCGGCGACCTCGGGGTGCGCTCGCTCGGCGGTTTTTTCACGGCATTGCGCGAAAATCTATTGCGCCACGCGCCCGACGGGGAATCGCCTCTGGCGGTGGTTCTCACTCCCGGCGCGTTCAACGAGACCTATTTCGAACACGCCTACCTCGCACGTCAATTGGGTCTGCCGCTGGTCGAGGGCCACGACCTCACCGTGCGCGGCGACACGGTGTATTTGAAGACGCTCGGCGGCCTGCGCCGAGTGCACGCCATCCTGCGCCGGCTGGACGACGATTTCTGCGATCCTGTAGAGCTGCGCGCCGACTCGGCGCTGGGCGTGCCCGGACTCATCAGCGTAGTGCGCGCGGGCAGAGTCGCGCTCGCCAACGGCCTCGGCAGCGGCGTTCTCGAGTCGGCCGCGTGGATGGGCTTCATGCCGGCCGCCGCTGAGCGGCTGTTGGGGGAGAAATTGCGGCTGCCGTCGCTTGCCACATGGTGGTGCGGCGAGCGGCTCGCCCTCGAGTATGTCCTGGACAACATCGAGCGCCTGGTCATCAAGCCGGCCTATCCGAATCAGAATTTTCCCGTGGTGTTCGGCCGCGACCTCGACGTCGTTGCGCGCGGCAAGCTGACCACGCGCCTGATCGCGCGACCGTACGCATACGTCGCTCAGGAGCGCCTGGCGTTTTCTCAGGCGCCGGTGTGGCGCAGCGGCGGCGGGGGTGTCCAGGGATTTTCTGCCCGCGCACTCGGCATCCGCGTGTACGCCATCGCGACTCCGTCGGGATATCGCGTGATGCCGGGAGGTCTCGCGCGCATTGCATCGGACGCCGCGGATATCGTCTCCATGCAGCGGGGCGGCGGCAGCAAGGACGTCTGGGTGCTCGCGCCGGATCGCCGATCGATCGACGAGAACATCGTGCCGAACACGGCGCCGCGCGGCGGCGCGCGCCACGACGATTTGCCGTCGCGGCTGGCCGAGAACCTGTTCTGGCTGGGCCGCTACGGTGAGCGATGCGAGGACAAGTCGCGGCTGCTGCGCGCCACATTGCGGGTGCGTCCGAATGCGCAGCTGTGGCCCCAGGTCCTCGAGACCTGCCGGCATTTCGTCGCACCTGCGTTGTTCGATGAGGTGGAGCCGCTGGGCCTGACGGCCGATCTGCAGCGCTTGGGATGGTGCGCCGCGCAGGCGCGCAGCCGCTTGTCGACGGAGAACTGGCGCGCCATCGGTGTCCTGCAGCGCGAGTTTCAAGATGCCGCCCTCGCGAAACGCGATCCGCGGGAGACTCTGGATGCGCTGCTCCTGTCCTTGGCGGGGCTGGCGGGTTTCGCGCTGGATGACATGACTCAGGATGACGGTTGGCGCCTGATGATGGTCGGCCGCCGCTTGGAGCGCCTGCAATTCCTCGCCGAGCTCTTGGCGCAGCGGCTGCACCGCGGAGAAACACCCAGCCAGAGCGAATTGGAGTGGCTGCTCGACATCGGCGACAGCACCATCACTCATCGCACCCGGTATCTGGCGGCGCCGCGGTTGGGCTCGACCATCGACCTTCTGGTATTCGATCAGTCGAACCCGCGGGCGCTCGCGTTTCAATGGCATGCCATCGAGCATTCCCTGGTGCGGGTGGCCGCATCGCTCGGCGGCGCACCCGACGACACGCTCGACGAGGCCGTGGCGCTCGTCGAGGAAATGCGATCGAGCGCGATCGAGGGCGACAATGCCCGCGCCGTGCGGACGCGAGAGGGGCTCGCGGAACAGCTGAGCGCCCTCAGCGCGGCCGCGGGCAAACTGTCCGACCGCCTGTGTTTGAAGCATTTCTCGCTCATCGATGCCGAATTCCGCACGGTGGCCGCATGAACGGCCTCATGCGTTATCGAGTGCGCCACCAAACCGTTTACCACTACGGCGGCAAGGTCGCGCATTCGCATCAACTACTGCACTTGACGCCCCGGGACCTGGCGACTCAAATCTGCCATTCGCGATCGATTACGCTGGATCCGGAGCCCAGCACGCGGCGCGAAGACGCCGACGCATTCGGCAATTTCGTGACGCGGCTCGAATATGACCTGCCGCACGATCGCCTCGAGGTGCTGGCCGAAGTCGGAGTCGAAGTCAGAGCGCCTCGCGCCGCGGCGGATGCGGAGTCCGCAGCCTGGGAGGAGGTTCGCGGCGCGCTCAATTATTCGGGACTCCCGATGAGCGCGGCCTATCTCGATGCCTGCCGATTCCGGATGGAGTCGAGCTATGTCAGGATCAAGCAGACCTTCAGCGACTATGCCGCGGATTGCTTCGCGCCAGGCATGCCGCTGCTGCTCGGCGCCGGGTCCTTGATGCACAAGATTCACCGCGATTTCAGCTACGCGCCGGGCAGCACCGACATCAGCACGTCGGTGATCGAGGCGTTCGCGGCGCGCCGCGGTGTTTGTCAAGATTTCGCCCACATCATGCTCGCCTGCCTGCGTTCCCGGGGTTTGGCGGCGCGCTACGTCAGCGGCTATCTGCGGACCGCGCCGCCGCAGGGATCTGCTGCGGCCATGTTGGGCGCGGATGCCTCGCACGCCTGGGTTTCGGTGTTTTGCCCGCCCTACGGCTGGGCCGACTTCGATCCGACCAACGGCGTGCGCGTGGGTTCCGATCACATCGTCATCGCCTGGGGCCGAGACTTCGGCGACGTTTCGCCGCTGCGCGGCGTCATCGTAGGCGGCGGACGGCATCGTTTATCGGTTCGCGTTTCGGTGCAGGCAGAGTAAGATCGAAATCACAAAATCTTAAGTCAGGAGAATCCGTTGGCCAAGCCGAATTATCGTCACGCGAAGAAGCAGAAGGAGGCCGCCAGGAAGGCGCGCCAGGACGCGAAGCAGCAGCGGCGGTCGCATGTGCCGGGGAGCGTCGATGCTCCTGAATTGCCGGCGCAACCGGAGCCGGCCAAATCCGTCGAGTGACATGAACAATTACGTATCGCCTTGGATGGATGGAGATCTGGCGATATTTCGCGATGCGGCAGCGCGCTTCCTCGAGGCCGAAATGGTGCCGAACGAGGTTGAGTGGCGCAAACAACAGCACGTCGGCAAGGATATCTGGCTCAAGGCCGGCTCGACCGGACTACTGTGTACGGATGTCCCGGCCGACTACGGCGGCGTCGGCGGCGACTTCCGGCACGAAGCAGTGCTCTATGAGGAACTGGCGCGGCGCGGATTGAGCGGCTTCGGTCAGGGCGTGCATAGTATTTGCGCACATTACCTGGTCAATCATGGCACCGAGGAGCAGAAGCGCCGCTTCCTGCCGCGCATGGCGAGCGGTGCATTGATCGGCGCCATCGGCATGACGGAGCCCGCAGCGGGGTCCGATCTGCAGGGTCTCAGGACTCGCGCAGTGCGCGACGGCGACGATTACGTCGTCAACGGCTCGAAGATATTCATCACCAACGGATATCTCGCCGGTCTGATCGCGTTGGTGGTCAAGACGCAGCCTGGCACGGGAGCCAAGGGCACATCCATCATCATGGTTGAAACGGCGAATCTGAAAGGATTTCGCGTCGGGCGGATTCTCGACAAGATGGGCATGAAGTCGCAGGACACGGCGGAACTCTTTTTTGAAGACGTGCGCGTGCCGGCGGCCAATCTCTTGGGCGGCGCCGAGGGTCAGGGTTTTTATCAGCTCATGGGCGATCTACCCTACGAACGCGCCCTGATTGCCGTGGTCGCCGTGGCTGCCATGGAAGGCGCGCTCGCCGAAACCATCAAGTACGTCAAGGATCGGAAGGCCTTCGGCAAGTCCATCGCCGAATTCCAGAACACCAAGTTCAAGCTGGCCGAAATCGCCACCAAGACGCACATCGCCCGCGTCTTCGTCGACGATTGCATCGCCAAGGTGGTCGCCGGAACTCTCGATACCGTCACCGCATCCATGGCGAAGTATTGGATTACGGACACGCAGCAGGAAGTACTCGATGAGTGCGTGCAATTGCACGGCGGTTACGGTTACATGAACGAATATCTGGTGTGCCGCATGTTCGCCGACTCGCGCGTGCAGCGAATCTACGGCGGCACCAACGAAATCATGAAGGAATTGATCTCCCGGGCGCTGTAGCCGGCCGGTCGCCGGCGGGCGACACCCGACCTCTCCGTCCCTCCTGCCCGTCTGCCCTGATGCGGCTTCACAGATCTTTGCCTATTGAGCGCTTCAATTGGTTGGTGACGGGTGTGACCGCGGTGGGGCAATATACGGCGTCGACCTTCTCGTTCAGTGCGACGAGCATCACTCTTATCTTGAACTACTGAGAATTCGCCGAACATATTGCTAGACCCAAGAATCACCCGCCGCAGTTTTCTAAAGGCCGCATCGCTGCTGGCTGCGCCGGCGGCTTATCCCCGCGCGGCGGATACCCCGCCGGTCCCTGCGCCGCCGCAGGCTTATGCCTACGCGTATGTCGGCACCTACACGCCGAACGGCGGAGGCATTTACCTATTTCGGATGGACAGGGCGTCGGGCGCGCTGACGCAAATGCAGGTGTTCGACGACATTCGAAATCCATCCTGGCTTGCCTTCAACCCGGCGCAGACCCGCCTGTACGCGGTCAGCGAGATCGACAACTTCGAGGGAAAGCGCAGCGGCGCCGTGGTCTCCTATGCGATCGACAGCGAGACTCTGCAAATCAAGCGTTTGGGTGCCGTGAGTTCGGCCGGCACCACCCCGACGTATGCCAGCGTTCATCCGTCCGATAAGTTCGTCTTCGTCGCCAATTACGGCGGCGGCAACGTCGCCGTTTTCCCCGTGGGTTCTGACGGCGTGCTCGGTGAGCCCTCGGACGTCCGGCCGAGCGTGGGTCCACGCCATCGCGCGCGCGCGGTCGACGATCCTCCCGGGCAATTCGCGGTCAGCGATCATGATAGCCCGCATGTGCACATGGTCGCGCCGGACCCGAGCGGGCAGTTCGTCATTGCGAACGATGCGGGACTCGATTTGACGCTGGTATGGCGCTTCGATGCGCAAGCCGGGCGCCTGCTGCCGGCCGACGTGCCCGTGGTCGCCGCGCCGTCCGGCGCCGCACCGCGCCATTTCGTGTTCCATCCCAACGGCCGGATTTTCTACAATTTGTATGAGCACGACGCCAAGATTGCAGTCTACGATTACGACGCTGCGAAAGGCGGGTTCAAGCCCAAACAACTCGTGTCGGCGCTGCCGCCGAAGTTCAGCGGCAGCAATCTGTCGTCGGAAATCCTCGTCTCCGCCGACGGCCGATTCGTGTATGCGGCGAATCGGCTGCACAATACCATCGCGATTTTTGCGGTGGCGAATGACGGCCAGTTGCGGATGATTTCCGAAGCCTGGGTGCATGCCGACTACCCGCGCTGTCTGACCATCGATCCCGGCGGCGAGTTCCTCTATTCGTGCAACCAGAAGGGCGATTCGATCACTTCGTTTCGCTTGAGCGGAGCGAGCGGCGGACTGCAATTCACGGGCCGCTTCGAACCAGTGGGGAGTCCGGCGGTCATGATCATGCTGAAGCGCTCGTAGCAGGATCGGGCGGCCAAGATCCCGCTGTACCTCGGCTCGTGCCGAGATCTATACTAATCGTGGTTGCGTTCGCGCGAACGGGTTGAAATTTATGCAAATCGCGATGATTGGCTTGGGCCGCATGGGCGCCAACATGGCGCAGCGGCTGCTCCGCGGCGGCCACGCGGTGGTTGGTTACGATCCTGCGGTTGCCGCGCGTACGGCGCTCGAACAGAAGGGCGCGGAATCCGCTGCCTCCCTGGACCAGATGGTCGCGAAACTCAAGGCACCCCGCGTCATTTGGCTGATGGTGCCGGCGGGGGCGATCACCGACAGCACGATCACGAGTCTCAGCCCGCTGCTGGCTGCGGGCGACACCATCATCGACGGCGGGAATTCGAATTATCGCGACACGCAGCGCAGAGCGGCGGCCGTGGCGCAGCGGCAAATTCACTATGTCGATTCCGGCACCAGCGGCGGCGTGTGGGGGCTCGCCGAGGGCTACAGTCTGATGATCGGCGGCGATGAGGCCGTGGTCGAAGGTTTGCGGCCGATCTTCGAGACCCTCGCGCCGGCGCCGGACCGCGGCTGGGGCCGCGTCGGAGCCGTCGGCTCGGGCCACTACACCAAGATGATTCACAACGGCATCGAGTACGGATTGATGCAAGCCTACGCCGAAGGCTTCTCCATTCTGCAGCACAAGACCGAGTTCAAGCTCGACTTGCATCAAATCGCCGAAATCTGGCGCTACGGCAGTGTGGTGCGCTCCTGGCTGCTGGATCTGACTTCCAATGCGCTGGAAAAGAATCCGACCCTGCACGGAATCGCCCCCTACGTGGCCGATTCGGGCGAGGGCCGCTGGACCGTCGCCGAGGCCATCGAGTTGGGGGTTCCCGCGTCGGTCATCACCCTGTCGCTGCTCGAACGCCTGCGCTCCCGCGATGCCGATTCGTTTACCGACAAGCTGCTGGCCGCCATGCGCAACCAATTCGGCGGCCACGCGATCAAGGAAGAGTAGGCCGTTCGCCGCAGTTCGGAACTTCCCGCTTCTTCGGAACTTCCCAAAAGCATCGCCTTTCTTGACGAACGCGTCGGATTGGTCCCTTGACGTGCGAGCCGGGCACGGGCGATATATAGCTAATCGGCCCCCCTGCTCCAGCACCACATTGGTGAAATCGGACTTCGTTGGACGCAGCCGAACTGACCGTTGAGCTCCTCCAAGATTTATGGCATGGCGGCCGGCGGCGGGTATGTCGGGGCCCCGGAACTGGAGCAGTGTCATTCCTATCGCGGTCCCGGGCGACGCTGGCCAACGACCTGAATCGCGCCGCGGGTCATAAAGCATCTATTCGGGCCGCACGCGCCCGTGCGCTGCGCCCACTGTAGGCGCACCCCCGACAAGAACTGTCGGAAAGGTCAGCTACCTCTGTTCACGCCCCCGGTCTAGATTGGCTGCACACGGTAAAGAGTAAGGAGATGTTCATGATGGCTGGAACACGCACGATTCTTTCCCACACTTTTCTCCTCGGCTTATTGGTATTGAGCTCGGGATGCGTCGTTCACGAGCGCGCCAGTGAAGCGCGCGAAGAAGGATATCGGGAAGGCTACTACGATCGCGACCACCATCGCTACTACCATGATCATTCGTGGCATGAATGCATGGAGCACGACGCGTATTGCCGGTAGCGCAGCAGCTGAAAGTGCCGGCGGTGCAAACCGCCGGCCTCCTGCTCATGCCGCCGGCGACCAAGGGGGCACGGCGTATGCCTTCACCCGCTAGGTAATTCGGCCTTGTGGCGGCTCACCGCGTCGCCGTCGCTGCTCTTGAGTTCGTAAAATACGGCGGTCGATGCGATGGTCAGTGCGCCGAGCCCCCACAGCGCGAGGTGAATACCGTGGATCATTTGCGGCGCCGTGGCATGGAGGCGGTCGGGAATGAATAGGTTGGCGGCGAACGAGGCGGTGGCGACGCCGAAGCTGACCGCCATTTGCTGAACGGTGCTCGCGATGGTGCTGGCGCCGCTGGCTTCGCGTTCGTTCACATCGGCATATGCCAGGGTATTCATGCTGGTGTATTGCAGCGAGGTAAGGAATCCGTAGACGAACGCCATCAGCACGATCATCCACACCGGCGTGCCGGCATCGATGGTCGAGAACAGAAAAATCATCAGGCCCAAGATGACGGTGTTGGCGATCAACACCCGCCGGAAGCCGAATCGCTTCAAGATGTGCGGCATGGTGAGTTTCAGGGACATTGCGGCGAAGGCCTGCGGCAGGATGAGCAATCCGGATTGGATCGGCGAATAGCCCAGGCCGACTTGGTACAGGAGCGGCAGGAGGAAAGGAATTCCGCCGATGCCCAATCGGGTGAAAAGATTGCCGGTTACCGCGACGCGGAAGCTGCGAATCCGCACCAGCGTCAAACGCAGCAACGGATGCGCGGTGCGCGTGGTGTTGAGGCCATAGGCCCCGAGCAGCGCGGCGGATATGGCCAGCAACCCGACCATCTCGCGTCCGCTCAAGGTGGTTTCGCCGAACACTTCCAGCACATAGGACAAGAGTGAAATACCGGAGCCGAACAGCACCAGCCCAATGATGTCGAGCGGGTAGTTGCGTTTCTCGCGGTAATTGGGCAGGTGCCGATAGACCAGCACCAAGCCGCACAGGCCGATCGGAATGTTCACGAAGAATACGACGCTCCAATGAAAATATCGGATGATCAGGCCGCCGAGAAGCGGTCCGAGCATGGGTCCGATCAGACCCGGCATGGCGACGAAGCTCATGGCGCCGATGAGCTCGGATTTGGCAAAGGTGCGGACCATGGTGAGCCGCCCGACGGGGAGCATCATCGCCCCGCCGCAGCCCTGCAGCACCCGGCAGGCCACCAGCCAGTGGATGTCGGTCGAGATGCCGCAGAGAAACGAGCCGAGCGTGAAAATGCCGATCGCGGATGCGAATACTCGGCGAGTGCCGAAACGATTGGCCATCCATCCGCTGATGGGGATGAATACGGCGAGGCTCAGCGTGTAAGTCGCGAGCACGGCCTTCATGCTGAGCGGCGGTACCTTGAGCGCTTGCGCTATGGCGGGGACGGCGGTGTTCAGGATGGTCGTGTCCAACGATTCCATGAAAAAGCCCACCGCCACCAGCCACGGCAGCAGGCGCTTGGCTGCGTGGCTCAGGGTAACGGTGTCGCGCGCTTGCAAGACGTGACGTAGGCTTCAGGCGCCCGCGAGCGCCGCATCCACGATGCGCTGCGCCTCGGCGATCAGCTTGTCCAAATGGCCGGCGTCATGAAAGCTCTCAGCGTATATCTTGTAGATATCTTCGGTTCCAGACGGCCGGGCCGCGAACCAGCCGCCGCGCGAGGTAACCTTGACGCCGCCTATGGGTGCATCATTGCCGGGCGCCGTAGTCAGGATTTGATCGATCGGCTCGCCGGCGAGCTCGCTGATCCGCACTTGTTGCCGGTCGAGCTTGGCGAGCTTTTTCTTCTGCTCCGAGTTTGCCGCGGCGTCGACGCGATTGGCGAATACCGCTCCCAATTCTCGAGTCATGGCGCGGTACGCGTCGCCGGGGTCCTTTCCGGTGCGCGCCGTGATCTCCGCCGCCAGCAGCGCCGGCACCAAACCATCCTTATCGGTCGTCCACACGCTGCCGTCGAGACGGCTGAAGGAGGCGCCGGCACTTTCCTCGCCGCCGAATCCCAGACTGCCATCCATGAGTCCGTTCACGAACCATTTGAACCCCACCGGCACCTCGTACAGGGTGCGGCCGAGCCGATGGCTGACTCGATCGATCATGGCGCTGCTCACGGCGGTTTTGCCGACGGCCGCGTCGGCACGCCAGCGCGTTCGATGGCGGAACAAATAGTCGATCGCTACCGCCAAATAATGGTTCGGCGGCATCAATCCGCTGCTGGCGGTGACGATGCCGTGGCGGTCGTGGTCGGTATCGCAGGCAAAAGCAATGTCGAATCGGTCCTTGAGACCGATGAGCCGCTGCATGGCATACGATGAGGAGGGGTCCATGCGAATCTTCCCGTCCCAATCCAGAGTCATGAAACGAAAGGTGGGATCGACGTCTTCATTGACCACGGTAAGGTCGAGGCGGTAGAGCTCGGCGATGCGCGCCCAGTAGCGCACACCGGCGCCGCCCAGGGGGTCGACGCCCATGCGTATGCGCGAGCCGCGGATCACGTCCATGTCGAGAATGGCGCCGAGGTCGCCCACGTAGCTCTCTAGGTAATCATGAGTGTGGGTGGTGGCGGCACGCCGCGCCGCGGCGAATCCGATTCTGTTGACCGAAACGGTACCCAGTCGCATGAGTTCGTTGGAACGGGACTCGATCCATTTCGTCACGTCCGTGTCCGCGGGTCCGCCGTTCGGCGGGTTGTATTTGAAACCGCCGCTATCGGGCGGGTTGTGCGAGGGCGTTATGACGATGCCGTCGGCGAGACCGGTGGTGCGGCCCCGGTTGTAGGTCAGGATGGCGTGCGATATGGCCGGCGTCGGCGTGTACTCATCGGCCGCCGAAATCATGACCTCGACGCCGTTTGCGGCGAGCACTTCGAGGGCGCTCGCGAATGCCGGCGCCGAGAGTGCGTGCGTGTCGAAGCCGACGAACAGGGGGCCGTCGATGTTCTGCTGCCGGCGATATTCGCAGATGGCCTGACTGATCGAGAGCACGTGAAATTCGTTGAAACTCGAATCGAAGGAGCTGCCGCGATGGCCGGACGTGCCGAAGGCTACGCGTTGCGCCGCGATACCGGGATCCGGCCGCTCGCTGTAATAGGCGGTAATGAGCCGCGGGACGTCCACCAGCGACGCGGCCGGCGCGGCGCGGCCGGCGAGGGGATTGATATTCGCGGTCAAGACGTTGCCAGTGCCGCACTTTTGTCGGCGATGCGCGTCATGAGCTCCTTCCAGGACTTGACGAACGATTCCGCCCCTTCCACTTGCAAGCGAGCGGCGAGCGCGTCGACATCGACGCCGGCGGTTGCAAAACGCGCAAGCACCTGTTCGGCGTCGCCGCCGTCTTTGGCCATCACGGAGTTGACGTTTCCATTGGCGGCGAAGGCCAGCAACGTCTTCTCCGGCATGGTGTCGATGGTATCGGGAGCCGCCAGTGCTTCGACGTATAGGCCGGCCGGAGCCTTCGGGTCCTTGGTCCCGGTGCTCGCCCAGAGCATGCGCTGTTTGCGGGCGCCGGCGGCTTCGAGATCGCGCCAGCGCTTGCTCGCCAGCAATTCGCCATGCGCGCGGTAGGTACGGGCCGCAATGGCGATCCCCAGGCGATTGCGCAATTCCTCGGGCGCCTTGTCGCTGATGGCCCGATCCCAACGGCTGATGAACAGGGAGGCCACCGAATTCACCCGCGGATCGAGGCCTGCTGCGATGCGGCGCTCGATGCCGCGCAGGTAGGCGTCCGCTATGCCGAGGTAGTGCTCGCGCGAGAACAAGAGAGTGACGTTGACCGGCACGCCGGCGAAGATCGCCGCTTCGATGGCGGGGACGCCGGCGGGCGTACCGGGAATTTTGACGAAGAGATTCGGCCGGTTCGCCTGTTTGTGAATGCGCAACGCAGCATCGATGGTGGTCTTGGTGTCGTCGGCGAGAAGGGGTGAGACCTCCATGGAGACCCAGCCGTCGATCCCCTGCGTGCGGTCGAACACCGGCCTGAACAAATCGGCGGCTCGCCGCAAATCCTCCAGCGCCAATTCGACGAACAGCTCTTCACCCGCGAGGCCGGCTTGTGCCTTCTGGCGTATGCCGGCGTCGTACGCCGACGTATTGCCGATCGCTTCGTCGAAAATAGTCGGATTCGAAGTCAGGCCGGTAACCGACAGTTCATCGATGTAGCGGCGCAGAGTGCCGTTGTCGAGCATTTCGCGCGTGATGTTGTCGAGCCATAGGCTTTGCCCCAAATCGTGCAAGCGTTTCGTGATTTTCATTGCCGTTCCTGAAAGTCGGTTAGATTATGGTCGATCAGGTCCCCGATGCGCTCGATCATGATGTCCGGCGCCGGATCCACTGACTGGGACTCCGGAGCGAGCGCGTAGTGCCCCTGGCGGACGAAAACCGTCGTCAGTCTACCCTTAAGCGTGGATTTCATGGCGGCCAACAAATTCGGCTTGTCGTCGACCATGACATAGTGCCGGGCAGGGTAGCGCTGCTGCATGTGGTCGAGCACGCGTTCCTTGTGGAGGTAAATCATGACGCGGCCTCCGACCGCATCCCATATCCCCGAGCGCTGAATTTTTCGAGGTTGAAAAACGATGTCGCCGTCCGACAGCACCACCGGACGGCCGAGCGTGTTCAAATGCGCCACGGCCTCGAGCGCGCGCGGGAACAGCCGTGCGCCAAATGGATATTCGAGCAAAAACTCCGACATGGCGAGCAAGTCCGGATGATCGTCGAGTCCGGCGCGAAACGCCTGTAGGCTTGCCAGGTAGTCGGCGAGACCGAGTTGCTCGCGCAACCGGGCGAAGATCGCCCAGTAGCGCGCACGCTCCGAGGCGCCGAACGACTGTTCCAATCGGTCGCCGAGATCCGCCGCAAAGCGGTCGTTGTCCAACAAAGTGTTGTCCACGTCCAACAGGAAAATCACCTCGCCGGCGGTCAACACGGCGCGGATTTCTCGGTCACCGGATCATGCCACGTGTCTCCCGCATTCACGACGTCGGTCGAGGCCGCCGGCCCCCACGTACCGGGTTCGTACTCCAGTACCGGCTGCGCGGCCGTCAACACGGGGTCAACCACCCGCCAGGCCGCTTCCACGGAGTCATCTTGGGTGAAGAGCGACGTATCGCCGCGAATGGCGTCGCCCAGCAGGCGTTCGTATGGCGATTTCTCGCTCTCGGAGTGGTGGCGGGCGACCAGTTCGACGGGCTCGCCTTGCATCTGCTCGCCGATGCGCTTCACGAGCGCGCCCTCGCTGATCACCACCTCGGGGCTCAAGCGCAGGCGGAAATAATTTCGCGGCATGGCGTCGCTGGGATCAAAGACGGCGAGCGGTGGATGCTTGAGAGTGACGGTGACCTCCGTCGCGCTGATGGGCAAACATTTTCCCGCTCGGATGTAGAAGGGGATGCCCGCCCAACGCCAGGTGTCGATGTGCAGCTGCAGTGCGGCGAATGTCTCGATCTGCGAGTCTTTGGCCACACCCGGCTCATCGCGGTAACCCTTGAATTGACCGCGCACGACCTCCCTCGGGTCGAGCGGCCGCATCGCCCGGAACAGGCGCAGCTTCTCCGCCTGCATCGCTTCGGGTTCGTGACCGGTGGGAGGGTCCATCGCCAACAATGCGATGACTTGCAGCAAGTGATTCTGCACTACATCGCGGATGGCGCCGACTTCCTCGTAGAAGGCGCCGCGTCCCTGCACGCCGAATTCCTCGGCCATGGTGATTTGCACGTCCTTGACATAGTGGCGATTCCAAATGGGTTCGAGAAAGGTGTTGGCAAAGCGGAAGTACAGAAGATTCTGTACCGCCTCCTTGCCCAGATAGTGATCGATTCGAAAGATTGCGCGTTCAGGGAACACCTCGTGCAGCGTGCGGTCGAGCGCCTGCGCCGTTGCGAGATCACGGCCGAACGGCTTTTCGACGATGACGCGGGCGTCGTCGGCGCATCCGGACTTTGCAAGACCTTGCACGACGCTCGCAAACATGCTCGGTGGAATCGCCAGGTAGTGAATCGGCCGGGTCGCGAGGCCGAGCGCCTGCTTCAATTTCGCGAAAGTCGCGGGGTCCGTATAGTCGCCGCCCACGTAGCGCAATTGCGCCGCCATTTTTTCGAAGCAACTCGGGTCGAAGTCGCCGCCGTCTTCGACGCTCGCGCGCGCGCGAGCCCGAAGCTTGTCGAGCGTCCAGCCCGCGCGCGCCATGCCGATGATCGGAATGGCGAGGCCGCTCCGCCGTACCATGGCGTAGAGTGCGGGGAAGATCTTCTTGTAGGCCAGGTCGCCGGTGGCACCGAAGAAAACGAAGGCGTCCGATTGCAGCGTGGTCATTCAGCGTCTCGCCTCCAGTTCGCGCCGCAGGCGCTCCAGCTCTTCCATCAGTTCGAGCGCCAGCGCGACGCCCGCGAGATTGAGTTCGAGATCGCGCTCGAGGCGCAGTGCGAGGCGCGCGCGCCGCAGCGCCTCTCCGGTAAAGTACCATTCGGTCGACTTGATTTCGACGGCGTGAAGCACTCCTTCTTCGACGAATTCGACGATGTGCCGTTCATCGACGGCGCACATACGGCTCAAGTCCTTGACGGTCAGGAGCGCGGATTGCTCGAATATGGCGCCGGAAAGCGGCTGGTCTTCGGATGAAGTCATGACGGCTTACACTCCCAAATTCGCGCGGGGATTGAAGGGCAGTGCCGCGGCCATGGCCGCGTAGGCGGCTTTGGCCTTGTCATCGTCGGCGGCCGGGAGGGCAATTTGCAGACTGACGTAGAAGTCGCCGGGCGGGGAGGCGGGAATGCCTCGACCCTTCAGCCTCAACTTGGTCCCTGAGTGCGAGCCTGGGGGTATCTTCAAGTCCACCGTTCCGGTCGGTGTCGGCGTTTTCACCGCAGCGCCCAGCGCCGCCTCCCAAGGGGCTACCGGCAGGTCGAGATACAAATCGCGTCCATCGGTTCTATATAGGGGATGCGGCAGAAATTCGACTTCAATGAACAGGTCGCCGGGCTTTCCTTCACCGGGAGGGCGCGCGCCCTGGCCGGCCAATCGAATGTGCTGACCGGCGAGGATGCCCTTGGGGACTTGAACATTGAGCACACGCTCTTTCGATACCAGCCTGCCGTCGGCGTCTATCTCGGGCACACGCAGGGTGAGCTGCCGGGCGCCGCCGTGCAGCGTGGCATCGAGATCGAGCAGCACTGTCGCGTGATGGTCTTCGCCGCGCCCGGGGTGAAATGCACCGCGCTGAGTACCGGCTCCCGCGCGTGCTCGCGCACCGAACAGCGACTCGAAGAAGTCGCTGTAGTCCGAATCGCGGGGGCCCCCGCCGCTGAATTCAAAGCCGGCACCCCAATCCGGAGGCGGGCGAAATTCTTCGCCGGCACGAGGTCCCTGTCCCAGTTGATCATAGGCAGCGCGCTTCTCGGGACTCTTGAGTACTTCGTAGGCCTCGCCGACCTCCTTGAAGCGGGCTTCGGCGTCCTTCTCCTTGCTGACATCCGGGTGATATTTGCGGGCTAGCTTGCGGTACGCCTGCTTGATCTGCGCCTCGGTGGCATCCCGCGCCACACCCATGACCTTGTAGTAGTCCTTGAACTCCATCGTACCTGCCAATGCACAGCAACCGCGGCGAGCGGACAAGGATACTATGCGTCGCGCGCAGGCTATCAATAATCCTATGTAGGCGCTTTCCTACGCTGCAGACGGAGAGACCGCTACAGCTGGTACGCAACCGTCAAGAGCAAGCCTTCACCGATGTCGCGCCAGAGACCCGGCGCGCGGCAATCGAAGGGCTGCGCATCGGGGATCAAGGCTCGAATCCAATCGGCGAGCCAATCGATCTCGCGCTCGCCATAGAAGACCACGGCGCATTCATAGTTGAGCAGCAGGCTGCGCGAATCGAGATTGACAGACCCGGAAATGGCGAGAGATTCGTCGAATACCACGGCCTTCGCATGAATCATGTATGGCAGCAAATGAATGTTGACGCCGGCCGTGCAGAGGGCGCGCAAGGCCCGGTTGCGCGCAAAGTCCGCCAGGCGATGGTTCGATACGGCGGGAACCACCAAGTCGATTCTCACGCCGCGGTGCGCCGCCAGGCGCATCGCCGTTTCCAGGCCGGTGTCGGGGACGAAGTACGGCGTTACGACCAGCAAGCGTTCGCGAGCATGGAAACACGCGTCGATCAACAGCGCGTGCACGGTGTCTTCGGCCTGATCCGGACCGCTCGGCAGAAACTGCGTTCTGCCGCCGGCATACTGCGGCGCCGTCGCATTGGCCGCCGGCCCGGCGGCGTTCGGTGCCGCGGCGGTCGATGTCGTGGGGCCCGCTGCGGCGGGCCTACCGCCTGCCGCGACCCAGTCGGCCTCGAATTGACTGGCGGCGGCGGCGGCGACGGGTCCCTGTAAATCGAAGGACAGATCGCGCCATGGCTTTGCGCCCTTGAGGCCGATGAAATATTCCGCGGCGAGGTTTCTGCCCCCGGCCCAGAGCCTCGCGCCGTCGGCGATGACCATTTTGCGGTGATTGCGCAAGTTGCGAGGGCCCTGCGTCTTGCGCGCGAACAAGGGACTGAAGATGGCGGTCTGGATGCCGGCGACGTTCAAATGTTTGAAGCACGAATGCGGCAGCTGCATTGCACCGACGCCGTCGATGAGCAACCTCACCTGCACGCCGGACCGCGCACGTTCGATCATGCGCTGCATCGCCTCCCGGCCGAACGAGTCGTTGCCGAGAATGTAGGTGCAGATGTCCAGCCTGCCGATCGCGCTCGACATGGTGGCGAACAGGGCGGAGGCGGATTGGTCGCCGTCCCGGTGCAGGCTGACCGAGGAGGGAGCGGACGGCGCGAGTCCGAAACTCTCGATGAGGTCTTCGGCCCAGTGCGCGCAATGCGCTCGAACCCCGGACGATGGCAGCACCTTGCGCGGCAATTTGCGGCGGCCGAACATGAGATACGTCGGCAACGCGAGATAGGGCACCGCGATCATGCCCAGAACCCAGGCAATGGCGATCGACGGCGGGCGGCGCTCGTGTTCCACACGCGTAGTCAAGACATAGACGAGCACACTGATCGCGACGACCAGCGAATGGAGGGTGACCCGAGGAATCCATGCGTTCACCTGCCGGCGCCCGCCTGAGGTTCGAGCCGCCGCAGCACGGCGGGAACGAGATCGGGTAGATCTTCGGCGATCAGTCCGGGACCAAAGGCCGCTGCCGCCGCACCATGCACCCAGACGCCTGCGGCCGCTGCCGCAAACGCATCCATGCCCTGTGCGAGCAGACCGAGAATCAAACCGCCGAGAACGTCGCCGGAACCGGCGGTGGCCAAGCTCGCGGGCGCATTGGAATTGACGATGGCGCGGCCGTCGGGAGCCGCAATCACGGTGTCCGCGCCTTTCAACACGATGACTGCGCCGCTCTGCCGAGCGGCGGCTCGGGCGCGACTCAGCTTGTCGCCTCGCGGGTCGAATATCCGCGCGAATTCGCCGTCGTGCGGAGTCATGACGCAGGGTCCGCGGACGGCTCGCGTCAATTCGGCCGTTCTGGAGGCAAAGACGCTGATCGCATCCGCATCGAGCAGGACCGGCCTTGCGGTTGCCAAGATCTGCAGCGCGGTTTCGCGGGTGGCGTCATTGACGCCGGCGCCGGGGCCGATCAAGAAACCCGTGTAGCGCGCATCGGACAGCAGGCGCGCCAGGTCGCCGTCGTGCGTCAGCGGCCGCACCATGATGCTGGTGAGGGCCGCCGCATAGAGGGAGAACGCGGCCTCCGGCACCGCGATCGTGGTGAGACCCGCGCCGATGCGCGCCGCCGCGCGCGCCGCCATCCGGGCCGCGCCGGTCATGGGATAACCGCCGCACAGCAGCGCGTGACCGCGGGTGTATTTGTTGCCTGAGGCGTGCGCTCGCGGCAATTCCGCCCGCCATAGGGCGGGATCGTTCTCCCAGGTGTCGATGGGCAATGATTCGAGTACGCCGGACGGAATGCCGATATCCGCAACCACGATTTCCCCGCACAATTCCCGGCCCGGCAACAGCACGTGGCCGGGCTTTTTGCGCGCGAAAGTGACGGTGCAGGCGGCCGGTGCTGCGTCCATACTCTCGCCCGTATCGCCCATCACGCCGCTCGGTACATCGACCGCGACGAGCGGCAAGCCGCGCTGCGTAACGGCGCGGAGCGTGGCGGCGATCTGCGGATCCAACCTGCGGCTCAAGCCGGAGCCGAACAGGGCGTCGACGACCAGCGCGGCGCCCTCGATCACGCCCGGAGCGACGCTTTCGGTGCCGCCGCTCCAGCGCGCCGCGTGAATTCGTGCATCGCCGCCGAGCTCTTCCTTGACCCCGAGCAAGGCGACTCGGACCGGCCAGCCGGCCTGCGCGAGGGCGGTGGCCACGACGAAGCCGTCGCCGCCATTGTTGCCGGGACCGCAGAGAACGGTGACTGGCCGAGGCGACCAGCGGCGCATGATTTCGCGCACCACGGCGTTCCCCGCGTTTTGCATCAGCACCGGACCGGGCGTGCCAGCGGCGATCGCCGCACGATCGGCCTCCGCCATTTGCGCGACGCTGAGCAGCGCCGTTTGAATCGGGCGTGCATCGCCCATCAAGCGCCGACCCCTTGCGATTCATCGAGGCTGGCAACGAGCAGTACGATTCTGCGGTTCATCTCAGAGAGCCGACGATGGAGCCCGCGAGGGCGGTTACCGCCATGGCGAGCGCGCTCCAAAACGCCACGCGCAGCGCGCCCGTGCGCATATCGGCGCCTCCAACCTTCGCGGACCAGCCGCCGAGGATGAGCAGGCAAAGGAGGGACACGATCACGATGGAAACGATCCGGAAGCGCTCCGGGGCCCATGCCGCCACCAACAGCGGAAGCACGGCGCCGGTCGCGAAACTGCCGGCCGACGCCAGCGCGGCTTGCAGAGGCCGCGCCTTGGTGCCCGCGGAGAATCCCAATTCATCGCGGGCATGCGAGCCCAGGGCATCATGCGCCATGAGTTGTGCCGCAACTTGCGCGGCAAGGTTGGCATCGAGGCCCCGCCGCACGTAGATCTCGGTCAATTCGCGCCGCTCGCCGGCGAAGTCGACATCCAGCTCGGCACGCTCCTGTGCGAGAGCTGCGGCTTCGGTGTCCGCTTGAGAGTACACCGAGACGTATTCTCCGGTCGCCATCGACATCGCCCCGGCGACCAGCGCAGCGATGCCGCTGAGCAAGACATTGGCGTGCGAGGCGTGTGCGGCGGCAACGCCCAAAATCAAACTGGAGGTCGAGACGATGCCGTCATTCGCGCCCAAAACACTGGCGCGTAGCCAGCCGATCCCGCCCAATTTGTGCTGCTCATGACTGCGCGGACGCATGATGATCCTGTATATACCAACAGCGGGACGGCCGCATCACGGTCAACGGCGCCGCGTCTGTGCTAGGCCTTGCCGGTCTTGGGTCCCAGAAAATACCAAAGAATGAATCCGAGCACGGGCAGGATGATCACCAGAACCGTCCAGAGGACCTTCCTTCCCGTATCCGCGCTGC
>Ga0307470_10000424_pt1 | contig 21552 bp, 16 predicted proteins | sample atmos_gasesAM3C__FD_204565 | JGI IMG/M metagenome (GOLD analysis project Ga0307470, IMG submission 204565) | Hardwood forest soil microbial communities from Morgan-Monroe State Forest, Indiana, United States - atmos_gasesAM3C_05 | ecosystem: Environmental > Terrestrial > Soil > Temperate forest... | reverse complement strand
ACCGCCGGCCCGCGGCCGGCGCTACGAACGGCGCTACTAGCCGGCGCTGCGCTCCTTGCCCTGCCCCTCTTCCTGCTCGGGCTCTATCCGCCGATTGCGTTTGACGAGACTCTCTATCACCTGCCGTTCATCGCGGCGATCGCACGCTCCGGCTCGATCGGTTTCCTGACCGACATGCGATTTCCGGTATTTCCGCGAATCCATGAGTTGCTTTGCTTGCCGGCCTTTCTGATTGCGGGCGATACGGCGACACACTTGGTGGCGCTGGCCGCGGTGCTGATCCTGGCCGGACTGATGATCGAGTGGCCGTCGCAGCGGATGGCGGGCTTTCTCGCGGCTGCGCTCGTCCTCGGCAATCCGATCGTCGTACAGATGGCGACGATCACCTACACCGAGGCGGCCTTGATGCTCTTCGTCGCCGCCGGCTTCTATTGCTTGAACCGCAATGTTGCCGCGGCCGGGTTTCTCGTCGGTACGGCGTGTAGCGTGAAGTACCTCGGCTGGTATTTCGCCGCGGCTGCGCTGGTGTACCTGCTGCTCTTCGGCACCAACCGGCGGCGAACGATCCCCCTCTTCATCGGCGCATTCGTCATCGCCGTTCTTCCGATGTACGCCAGCATCATCGCGCTCACCGGCAATCCGTTCTTTCCCTTTCTGCCGAGGGTGTTCGGAACCAGCGCATGGACGATGGCGCTGCCGGAGACGATGGCGGCAACGACACGAATGGCGAACGCGCTGCGCGTCTTCTGGGACATCACCTTCGCGCGCGAGCGCGTCAACTTCCAGCCGCCGTATTCGCCGCTGTTCGCCGTGGCGATGCTGATCACGCTGATTGCCGCCACGCGCGATCGCCGCGCCGCGTTTCTCTCAGCGATCTGCGCGGGGTACATCGCCATCTTCACCTTCCTGCCGCAGGACTCCCGTTATCTGATGCCGCTTCTTCCGCTGGTCAGCATGGCGGCAGCGATCAGCGTGGCGCCGATGCTCCGCGGGAGGATGGTCATCGTGCTCTCTGTGTTGGCGATCGCGCCGGGCGTGACGTATGCCGGATATCGCCTGGCGCGCCAGGGCCCTCCTCCGCTCACCTCGGCACAGCGGCAGCAGTACCTAGAAGCGCACATTCCGGAGTACCGCGCGTTGGAGCGCCGAGGACCGGGGCGAATCTACGTCTGCGGCGCGGAGCAGCTCAAGTACTACGGCGGCGAGGAGTTTCTGGGTGATGTCACGGGCCCGTTCGCGAATCAGACGATCGTGGGCGGCGAGCACCTGTCGCGCACGTTGACTGGACTTCACATCCGCTATCTGCTGGTTTCGGCGCGCTGTCCGATCCAGTGGCAGCGTCTTCCTGCCGAGCCGCGATTCGAGCTCGTCTACACGGATGACGGCGCCAAGCTCTGGCGGTTGCGGCCGTGACTCGGCGGCGGGACGCCGCCGAGCCAGCCGCCGAGACGGCAGCGCTCCGGCTCGCTCCGGCGCGATCGTCTACGCCGGACTAGAATCGCCCTACGTGAAGCTGCTCCCCCTGATTCGCCGCATCGCCGGCCGACGGCCGCTCGACTGGACTCGTGGCGCGGGCAGACCGGCGGCGGAGCGGCCGGAAAGCGTGGACATCGTCATCGCTGTCTATGGCGCCGCCGAGGAGCTGCGAGCCTGCCTCGATAGCGTCGCTCGTGAGACCGACCTGGCTCGCCATCGAGTCGTGCTCGTGGTCGACGGGCCGCAGGACGAGGCGGTGGAGTCGATCGTCGGCGGCTTCGCGGCCGCGCATCCGGAGGCGGTGCGCGTGCTGCGCAACGCGCAGCGCAGCGGCTTCGTGGTGGCGGCGAACCTCGGGATGAAGGAATCGACCGCCGACGTCATCCTGCTCAACAGCGACACGGTCGTCACGCCGCGCTGGATCGAGAAGCTCATCGACGCGGCGTATGCGGCGGGAGACGTCGGAACGGTCACGCCGCTCTCGAATCACGCCACGATCTGTTCGGTTCCGATGGGGTTGGATGAGAATCTCCTTCCGGCAGGATTCGACATCGTCTCGTTTGCGGCCGTCGTCGAAGCGGCCGCGGCGCGCAGCTACCCACGCCTGCCGACCGGTGTCGGGTTCTGCCTCTATATCCGCCGGGCGCTCCTCGACGACATCGGCTTCTTCGACGCCGAGCACTTCGGTCTCGGGTATGGAGAAGAGAACGATTTCTGCCTGCGTGCGCTGGCGCGCGGATGGCTGCACGTCGCAGACGATGCCACCTTCATCTACCACGCCGGTCACGCGAGCTTCGGGGCATCGCGATTGCGGCTGAGACGGCCGGCTCAGAGAACGCTGCGCCGGATGCACCCGCGCTTCCTGGCCACGATCACGGAATTCATGAGACTCGATCCACTCGCCGCCGTGCGCGCGCGGATTCGTTCGGCGCTCGGAGAGAAGGATATGTCCGCCCCGCGCCGGCGCGTCGTCCACCTCGTCCACGGCTGGCCTCCCTTCCAGCAAGCCGGCACGGAGCTCTACGCGTACTGGCTCGCGCACCAGCAGAAGGTGTCGCATCACGTGGCCGTCTACGTGCGCGGCGCCGATCCCGGGCGCGCGCACGGCGAGGTGCTGGAGTTGTTCGACGACGGGGCGCGGGTGCGGCTGATTACGAACAACTTCACGGCACGGAATCCGTTTCGCCGCAACGCCATCCGCGATCCGCTGATCGAGGGCGACTTCGAGCGCTTCCTGCAGGACGAGCGGCCCGACTTGCTGCACATCCACCACCTGGCCGGCCACGCGTTCTCATTGGCGAAGGTGGCCAAACGCCTCGGCATCCCGATCGTGCTGCAGATTCAGGACTGGTGGTTCCTCTGTGCCCGCGTGAACCTCTTCGATCGCGACGGGAACCGCTGCAGCGGGCCGGCCGCGGCGAAGTGCGCGCGCTGCGCCACGCTTACGAAGCTTCCTCCATCGTCCGTGACCAATCGCCTGATGCACGCAGCGCGCAGATCCGCGGCGCGCGCGGCGATCGCGGCGTGCGATGCGTTCGTCTCGGGCTCGAAGGCGATCCACGATGACTACGTGCGCGCGGGTGTGATCCCGCCGTCGAAACCGTTTCACGTCATCCCTTACGGTGTCAGCGTCAGCGCTCCGAGCGAGCCGCGAGCACCTGCGCGACGGCCGGTTCGATTTGGCTACGTGGGATCGATCGCTCCGCACAAGGGTGTACACACCGCCGTCGAAGCGATGCGCGACCTCGATCCATCGCAGGCTTCGCTGCACATCTGGGGCGACGTCACCGCTTTTCCCGACTACGTTCACGATCTCGAGCGCAAGGCCACTTCTTCCGTCATCTTCGAGGGCCGTTTCCGTGAAGACGAAAAGCAGCGAGTCTTCGCTTCGATGGACGTGCTGCTCGTCCCATCGATCGGATTGGAGTCGTTCGGCCTGGCGGCGCGGGAGGCGATGACGTGCGGCGTTCCCGTGATCGCATCGGAAGGCGGCGCGCTCTCCGAGATGTTCGCACCAGGCGAGTGCGGTGATCTCTTCCCGGCAGGCGACGTCGCGGCGCTCCGCCGCCTTCTGCGCAGCGTGATCGATGATCCGGGCATCATCGATCGCTGGTCGGCGCGTCTCCCCCGGCCGAAGCGCAGCGACATCCATGCGGCGGAGATCGAACAGGTGTACGAGTCTGTGCTGGCGGCACGCAAGCCATGATCCGAACGATCGGAACGGTCATCCGAGGCGAAGGACTCGCGTCCGCTCTTCGCAGAGCGAACGAACGGATCGGCGACGCGTTGCACAGTACCGCGTTGCGCGCGCGCGGAGCGTTTGCTGGAGCTGAAGACGCCGCGATTCTGAACGTTGCGGCATCCGGCGCGGCAACGCGGCTGGGAGGCGTGCAAACGCAACTCGATGCACGCCTGCGTGTCGAACGGAACCTTCGCAGCGTCGCGCTCCTCGCGCCCGGAGCGCTCGATCTCTCCGCGCCCACGCACCATGTGCGGCGAGCGGACAGCGATATCGAGACCGGCATTCGCGAAGCGATGGCAATCACCGGCGCTCGGTCGGTTCATTTCGAAGGGATGCACGGCGTTCCCCTCGACGCCGTGTTGCGTCTCATCGAGTCAGGAGTCCGCGTCATTCTGAGCATTCATGACTTTTCCCTCTTCTGCGCGCGGCCGCATCTGATCGAGGAGCCGATGGAACGCTTCTGCTTCTATTCGCAGGACCTCGACCGATGCCATCGCTGCCTGCGGCAGACGTGGGATGTGCCGAAGGACACCCAGCTCGTGCGTCGCATGTTGAGCCGTAAGCTTCTTTCCTCGGCGACGGGAGTGATCTTCCCGTCGCGATTTCTCCTCGAGCAGCACAGGCAGCTCTTCTCGCTGCCGGATCTCGACGGAAAGATCATCGACCCGGGTGTGCCGGCGCTTGAGAGCCCGCTTCATTCCGGCGAACCACGCGGCGCGATCGCCTTCGCCGGCAGCGCGAAACGTCACAAAGGAGCCCACCTGCTGCCGGAGCTGGCTCGCCTCCTCGGCAATCGTGAGTTGCACGTCTTCGGCGGCGGCGATGAGGATCTGCTCCACACGATGCGCCGCGTTCCGAACATCACCATTCATGGTTACTACCGCGCCGGCACCCTTCCCCAGTTGCTGGCGCGCCACGGCATCGGCCTGGTCGTGCTCCCGTCGATCTGGCCGGAGACCTACAGCCTCGTGCTATCCGAGGCCTGGCTCGCCGGAGCAGCAGTGGCCGCCTTCGACCTCGGCGCACCGGCCGAACGAATCCGTCGCCACGGCGGCGGCTGGCTCGCGCCGCTCGAGACCGGCGCCGCGGGACTGGCGCAGATCATCGACGATTGGACGGCGGGGAGGATCAAGACTGCGATACCCCGTTCCATCACCTCGGCGGAGGACGCGGCGCGGGCGCATGTCGAGGTGTATCGGAAGTGGGGAGCGCTGTAAGTCAGCGACCGGACTCCGCCCGACAGAGTGGGCCTTGGAGCTTGGACGTATTGGAGGTCGTCGGCGAAGCCGGCGCGAGAGCCGTAGCCACCCGGCGTGAGCCGTCGGCTTCGAGTTCTAATCTGCATTTCTCACGCTCTGCTTGAATCCTCCATGCCTGCCGCCGCAAGCCAGGGACCGATGTGGCACAGACACTCTTGTCTGTGCCCCCGGCCGAAGGCCGGCCCCGAGAGCTTGTAATCTTGAGTCGAGGCGAGACACCGCACAGACAAAAGTGTCTGTGCCACATCGGTCCTGGTCATTGGCACCTATCCCGGACTTCTCACCATCCAGATGAATCACGGACGCGGGTGTTTGTCGAGCGTCTTCTCCCCCACGCGTTTTTCAGCGTGGGGGAGAAGGACGCTCGATTAGAGGAACTGCCGAGAACGAACCGCTCGCACACTCCACATCGTCCCCAAGTTTCGCCACCAACAGCGTGCCGGCAATTCCACTCAGCGTGCGAGAAATGCGGGCTAGCCGGCACGGCCGGCAGCGTTGGTCGCCCAAGGCTCGGCCACCATCTTCGTCAGATCTTTCTCCCGCGCAGACTCCTACGCTTTCGGTGCCGTGGACGGTTCGTTGGCCGGCGCCGGCGTCTGCGGGGCTTGCGCCGGCTTCTTGCGGCGCGAGATGCCTTTCAGCCGTTTGACTTCCTCGATGTGCGGCACGAGCACCGCCATGTTCGGGTCCTTGGCGAGCTGGGTCCCGATCTGGTACGCCTGCATGGCGATGAGCGCGAGCCGTTGATGGCGAATGAGGACTCCTCCCTCGATGCATTTCAGGAACGCGCGAGCCTCGTCGGCCAGGGCGTCCCAGCGGATCGAGTCGTCCTGCAACTGACGGACTTCGTCGAGCGGCTGCCCGATGGCCTGCGAGACGTTGTCGTGTACGCCGATGACGTTGATCGATGCCTCGACGATGGGCTGGGGCAGCATCCGCAGACGCTGTTTGACCAGCGAGGTCTGCTCCCTGGACAACGGCTCCACGTCTTCGATCTGGGAGCGGATGGTGCGCAGCAGTTCGATGACCGCATCGGGGGTCAGTTTGACCGGATCAGGGCTTGGTGCAACAGGGTTGGTATTACTCATGACATTCCTCCATACGCGAGCTGTCAGGCCGGAGGTGACGCTACGACTCGTCGGCAAGTGCGAGCGGCCACCGGCTGGAAGTCGCGGCGACGCGCCGATCCTTCCGGTTGATGTTTTCCGAGGTGCGTACACACCTCGAGAGCCCGCGGCAGGAGGAGCTAACTCGACTCCCGCGCCGGTACAGGACTATGTGCTTTCCAGCACGCCCATACCGCCGACGGCCGCCAAAATCGAAGATCTTGCCACCTTCGAGTTTGTAGCAAGAATGTAAGTCGATTGATGCGAGTTGTCAATGGGCGATGCGTTGACGCGCTAAATGTAACGCTTGCAGCAACATACGTGCACATTGGGCACCGAGGACGCAACGTTGTTGCGCATCGGCGCAACGTTGTTGCGCGTCGGCGCAACGTTGTTGCGGGCTGGCGCAACGTTGTTGCGGACTGGCGCAACGTTGTTGCGGATCAGCGCAACGCTGTTGCGGGTCAGCGCAACGCTGTTGCGGGTCGGCGCAACGTTGTTGCGCGTCAGCGCAACGCTGTTGCGGATTAGCGCAACGCTGTTGCGCGTCAGCGCAACGCTGTTGCGCGTCAGCGCAACGCTGTTGCTGGTCGGCGCAACGCTGTTGCGGGTCAGCGCAACGTTGTTGCGCGTCGGCGCAACGTTGTTGCGGGTCAGCGCAACGCTGTTGCGGGTCAGCGCAACGTTGTTGCGGGCTAGCGCAACGTTGTTGCGCGTCGGCGCAACGTTGTTGCGGGTTAGCGCAACGTTGTTGCGCGTCGGCGCAACGCTGTTGCGGGTTAGCGCAACACTGCTGCGTGCCGGCGCAACGTTGCTGCGCGCGGGGTGTGTACGCGGACACCGGGCGCAGTGTCGCGACACGGTGGGTGTCGTCCGTGTTGCTGCTACACCCCGCTGCCCGAAAGCGAGGCCGTGATACTGCGGAACATCAGGCGGATGTCGAGCCAGAGAGACCAGGAGCACATGTAGGTGAGGTCGTAGCGCAGCTTCACGGCGGGGCGGGAGTCGTACTCGATCAGGCTCTGGGCCAGTCCGGCGATGCCGGGGCGCACCAGACAGCGAAGGTCGAAATCGGGAACTTCCTCGAGGATGCGCTCGGCGACCTCCGGCCGCTCGGGGCGCGGTCCGACGAGGCTCATGTCGCCGGTAATGACGTTGAGCAATTGGGGTATCTCGTCGAGATGGTAGCGGCGCAGGAAACTTCCGACGCGCGTCATGCGCTCGTTGTCGGACTGCTGGTTCGCTCCGGCGAGCGGTGCGCGCATGGAACGGAACTTCCACATCGCGAACGGAAGGCCGCCGCGCCCGAGGCGTGGCTGGCGGAGCAGAACCGGCCCGGGATCTTCCAGCCACACGGCGGCGGCAATGACGATCCACAGCGGCAGCGTGAGCGCGGCCAGGACGATCGCGCCGGCAACGTCGATGCTTCGCTTGATGATCGCATTCGCTCCGAAGCCGCATCCGATCATGACCTCGATGAGCGGCTCGTCGCCCATCCATCCGAGCACCGACGACGCGAGCAGGGCGTCCGCGGACGATGCCAGCAGCAGATAGCCGCGCGGCCCGCGGATGCGCAGCAGCTCGAGGCGGCCGCGCGGCGCGGCTTCCGACCAGACGCAAATCACTTCCTCGACGTCACGAACCACCGCGCGCACGCTCGGATCGTCCAGGCGTCCGAGCCACGGAGCTCCTGCCTTCGCCGGTTCGCCGCCGGCGAAACCGATCACGCGCACTCGCTGATCGCCCGCCGCATCGAGTACGGCGATCGCCGAGGCCACTTCCGCCGGTTCGCCGACGAGGATGGTGTCCCGCGGCCGCACCGGCCAAATCCTCTGCTGGAGCCAGCGCCAAAGCGAAAAGGCCAGCGCTTCGAGCAGCGGGACCGCCAGCAGGATAGTGCGAGGAATCGGCCTTTCGAGGACCGTCGCCACGATCGTGACCACCGCCACCTGGATCAGAAGAGCGACGACCATGACGGGGCGGGCGCGCAACATGACGCGGCGCCGGTAGAAGCCGGCCAACCCCAGGCCGGCCAGGAACGCCGCGCCGAAGAGAGACACGACCACCGCGTCGAGCGGAAGCTTTTCCGGCGGAAGAAGAGAGCGTGTGAAGGACAGCGGAACTGTCCGGCGCAGAGCGACCACCGCGGCCAGACTGCACCACGCTACGGCGAAGTCACCCACGACGGCGATCGTGGCCCGCAACGATCGTTCGTACGAGCCGGGACGAATCATCGCGCCTCCGTTGCGGCTGCGATGGCGTAGAGACGGTCGAGCGCCGCGGATCGTGCGTATGTTCTGACGACCTCGTCGCGAAGCCGGGCGGCCTGACTGTCGCGACGATCGACATCGGCGAGAAGATCCGCTGCGGCGCGGGCAAATCCAGCAGCGGAAGACTCGATCAGAGCGTGGTGCGCAAGCGGCGCCAGTCCGCGAAACGCCTGAGGAGTACCGACGATCGCGCAGCCGGCTTCGGCCGCCTCGAGGATCTTGTTGGACTGGCCGCTCCCAAAGCGCAGCGGCATCAGAGCGACGCGGATGTCGCGGGCGAACACGCCTATGTCGTCCACAGGCGAGATCAGCCTAACGCCGCGACGCCGAGCAGCCTCGCGGAGCGATCGCGGGGCGTCGGCTCCGCCGATGATCAACGTCGCCGCGGGATTCGACGCCTGAATGGCCGGCCAGATCTCATCGAGTAGCCATGCCGAGGCGTCCGCGTTCGCGAAGTACGCCAACCGTCCCCAGAATCCGAAGTCGTAGCTGCGCGACGTACTGTCGAGCGGGTTTGCGGAGATCCCGTTCGTCACCGCGACCGCCTCGCCGAACTCTCCCCTCTCATCCTCGCTGACGACGACGACCTGCCCATACGCGCGCGCCGCGTCGCGCTCAAGACGGGCCATGCGCCGCTCCTCGATCCGCCAGAACCATCTCATCGCAGGCGCGGCCGCGTTGGCCCGCTCTTCCGCGCTGCGGCGAAGCGAGTCGACGGCGTCGAGCACCGTCGGACCTTCCAGCGTTTTCTTTACCCACGGATGCATGCGCGAAAGGATCACCACCGTCACGTCGAACGGGCCGAGGTCGTGTCCGGCCCGTGCAATCGCGGCAGGCCAATCGTAAGGCGCGGACAGCAGGCATTGAAGGGGCAGGACATCGCGGAGCAGGCGAAACGTTCCCTGCACGAGACGCCGGAACGAACGCCGCGCGGCGAAGAAGCGGAAGCGCGGCAGGCCATCGGGCACGATTCCGTGAGGCGCAACGAGGGCCACGTCTCCGCTGCGCGTCAGCGCGGAGACCCACATCGCGGCACGAAGGCGATCGCCCGTGTAGGAAGGCCACGGAAATCGCGATGTGATGACGAGGGCCTTCATCGGCGGTGAAAACACATCGGCCAGCAGTAGGAAACGCGCATTAAAGACCCGGCGACAGATTATCAGATCGCCTCCGCTAGAATGCGCGTTCCATGTTGACGTCTCGAGCGGACTGGTCCCCGCGCATCGAGCAGTGGCGCGAGGTGGCCATACTCGCGCTCGTACTGGCTGGAGCACTGGCGATGCCGCTCGTGTTTCGCAGCGATCCATCGGAGATGTTCCGACTGCCCAAAGCCATCTTTCTTCGGGCGGAAGCGATTCTGATCGTCAGCATTGCGCTGGCCGCCTTCGTCATCGGCGCTCCAATCCCTCGGCCGAGGTGGCGCGACGCCTGGTTGCTGTTGCCGCTGGCGACGATGGCGGCGTTCGTCGTGCTCACCTTCACTTCGACGAACCACCAGCTAAGCATGGGCGCTCTCGGTTCGGCTGCCGCAACGGCGGTGATCTTCTTCGCCACCGTCGCCGCGGCGCGCTCGGGCGGATGGCTGCTCATCACCGTCCCGCTGGTAGCGGCGGTGGCGAATGCGCTCCTGGTCATCGTCGAAGAGACGAATCTGTGGATGCCGTTCGGGGTGCAAGCGGGCGTTCCGCATCATCTTCAGTGCGACGCGTTGATCGGCAATCCCAACGAAGTAGGCGGTTACCTCGGCGCCGCGGCTCTGGCCGCGATCGCGGCCGTCGCGGCGCGCAACGCCGAGGAGCGATGGAACGTGCGCTATGTCGCCGTCGCGGCGGTCCTCGGCATCGCCCTCGTGGCCTGCCAGACGCTGACGGCCATCATCGCCTTTACCGCTGCCGCCTTCTTCATGATCGTGATCTCGTCGTGGCGGAAGGCGATCCGTGTCGCTGCCATCGTCGCCGCCACCGCGGTGCTCGTCGTCATTCTCGTCGCTCCCTTCCGCGCGCGTGCAAGCAACGTGATCACCTGGGTGCGCACGGGCGAATACAACGCCATCTTCACCAATCGCTTCACGCCGTTTGTGGCGGCATGGTCGATGTTCGCCGACCATCCGCTCACCGGCGTGGGACCTGGCGCATTCGCCTGGCAGTATTACGACTACAAGATCCGCGCGGAGCAGCGCTACCCGTCGCTCCGGCACATCTACAACCGCGGCATCAACTTCGGCGAAGTACACAACGATCACCTGCAGGCGCTGGCCGAGGGGGGGCTCATTGGCTACGGCGCATTCGTGGCGCTCATCGGCGCGCTCGGGTATCTGTCATTCACGATCCCGGCGAACGCGCTTGACTGGAGGCAGCGTTTCGCGCGCCATCTTGCATTGCCGCTGGCAGTCTTCTGGATCGTGTTGTCGGTAGCGCAGTTTCCGATGGAGACGACGGTGATTCGGGCGCTGGTGGTTCACCTCGCCGCGCTCTGCGTTGGGTGGCGCAGCTCATGAGCCGAGGGATCGTGATCGTGCGGGCTGTGGCGCTGCTGCTGGTCATCGCCGCGACCGGCTACGCGCTCGACCGATGGGCGCTGCGGCCCCTTCGCTGCGGACACGCAGCGACGCTCGGCGCGGCCATGCTGGAGAATGCCCATCAGACCGAATACCAGACGAAACGCGTGGCCAGTCAAATCCGCGCGGATCTCGCAGACTGCGCGTGCGTCTCTCCTGCGGACCCCAGCATCCCCATGACCCTCGGCGCCGCCGCGGAGGCGAGCGACGACCCCCGCACCGCCATCACCGAGTATCAGCGCGCGCTACAGATCGATCGCCGCCCCGAGATCTATTTCCACCTCGGCCTGATGCAACAGGAGACGCCCGACCGCGCCGCGGCCATCGATAACATCGTCCGCGCCTGCGCGTTTGACCCCGCGCGCCTGCCTGACATCCCATACGACGATGTCAGGCAGGAGACGGAGCGAAGGATCAGCGCTACCTATGGTCCCGATTGGGTTCGGTAGCGTTCCTAATCCTCACCTCGGCAGACTCCCAAACACCAGCACTCCGTCCACCACGATCTCCACATTCGGCGTCTCGCCGGCCGGAACCTCCAGCACCGTGAACACATACGTGCCGTTCTGGTCGGGCTCGGTGGGGCCGGTGATTCTGCCGGTGCTGTCGAGTCTCGCTTTGACGAGCGACGCGTAGCCGGGTCCGAGGTAATTGCCGGACTTGTCGCGCGGCGTTACCGCGAACACGACTGTCCGGGCGTCGGGGCGGGTTACGTTGACAACGGTGGCAGCGCGATCGGGTCTCACCTTCACCACTGCTTCGAGGCGCTCGACGCGGTGTACGTGTCCGGTGCGCTCGATGTCCCAGTCGAGAACGGCTTCGAATCCGTAGGAGCCGGCGACGGTGGTTTGATCGAATGTGCCGGCGTAGACTCCGGGGCTCTGTTCCTTCAGGTCGATGGTGACGACGTCCTGCGGCGTGACGCGCTTGAGCAGACCGTCGTTCGTCAGCGCGATGACCTTGCGATCGTACGGCGTCAGAATGTCGCCGTTCGGCGTGGTGGTGTTGCCGGTGGACTTATCCGGGAAGCGCTGGTCGTGGAGGATCGTGCCAAGGCTGGCCAGCGGACGCTGCACCGTAACGCGAATCGCTCCGGGGGGCAGGCCCGGCACGCGCTTCCCATCCCAGTCGACGATCGCGCTGATGTTGAGCGTGTCGCCGGTCGCGGCACGTCCCGGCGCGACCGAGAGGGTGTAGTCGAGGTGACGTTCGAGGATGATCGCGCTGAGGGTGTACGGAACGGGGTTGGGGGCTTGGTCGATGCCGCGCTTCACGCGCACGGTCCATGTACCGAGGTCGGATGGGTTGATGTTGAACGTCTGGAACGAGCCTTGTGGCGTCTTCTCGGCCGAGGTGGGAACGGCCGCGGTACCGTTGGGACGGAAGACCTCGAGGTCGAGCGCGAAGCGCGTGGGCGGAGCCCACTGCACGGTGAACACCACCCGTTGCGCGGAGTGATCGACGATCAACGGCTGCGGGCCGCTCGGACCCTTGCCGGTCATGGTGTCGTGATGGAGAAGGCCCAGCGCGGCCGAATTGCCCTTGAGCAGGGCGATGAGCGTCATGCCGAGGACGTCGAACATCGTCGTGGCGTTGGCGCTGATGTAGGAAACGCCCGACGTCTCGAACGAGATGTTCTTCAGCAGTGTCTCGTCGACGGAGGCAGGTGTTCCGAAGCCGATGGTCTGGATGGGAACGAAGCGCTTTCTCAATTCCTGGGGAAATCCGCTGACGGGAGCGAGACCAAGGAACCCGCTGCCGGTCGGTTCGATCAGCGGCGCCGTGTTCTGCATACCGTCCGTCACGACGATGAGCGAAAGGTCGTGAGCGGGATCGAGCTTCCACTGCTTCATCGCTTCATTGATACCGCCGCCGATCGACGTCGAGCCGCCGGGCGTCAGCGTGTTGACGTTGTTGATGATCGCGTCCCACTGACCCGGCATCGGCGCGCCGCGCTGGAGCCAAACGTTGGTCGGAGGATCGGCGCCCACCACTGTCTGGGCCACTGCCGCGTTATCGAAGAAGATGTCGCCGAGGCGGTCGTGCGACCACTCGGCGCCGTCCGGCGTCGGCTGGTCTACCTGCCGCCACTGCGCGACGAAGTTCGTGATGGCCGACTTGAGAATCTGCACCTTCGTCGCGCCGGAGGCCGCACCCGGCGGCAGGTCGGCCATGCTCCCCGACTTGTCGAGCACGATCCCGACGTCGAACGGATGCCGGCCCTTGTCCGTTGCCACGAGCGCCGGAGCCACGCCATCGCCGACGGCAATGATAAATGCCGGGGTGTCTCCGGTGTGCTTGGAGACCGCCGAGCATTCCACCGTTGGCGAGGCGACGATGTAGCTCGTGATGCGAGTGCCGGTGACGTCCTGCGGCCCGACGAAGCGCATCGGTATCTGCTTCTCGACCGCGAACTGGGCATTGCAGAAGTCGGCTCCGAAGTTGGACAGCGGCTTGTAGATGATGTCCACGTCATTGCCGCTGGCGGTCTGGAACGTCACGGAATCGGTGCCGACCGGCTTCGTGTCGCCGAGGTTCAGCGTGATATTGCCGTTGACCACGAGTTGCGCGCCGGCGGACGCGGCGTTGAGCTCCAGCGTGATCAGAACCTGCCCCGTCTCCTGCTGGGGGTTGCCTCGAATGGGGATGTCGAGCGTGAAGCTCTCACTGCCGATGGCGGGAAGCGCGAACGCGACACAGAGAACGGTAACCAGGGCCAAGGTCGTTCTTTTCATAAATCCTCACTTCGTATCGAGACATAGTAAGCGTCTTCATCGCCGGGAGCGAATTTCGCGATAGTCTTCGGCGCGAATGACAGAACAGATTGCCGTACGAGGACTGCGCAAGGAGTTCCCCAAGGTACTGGCCGTGGCGGGCATCGACCTGAGCGTGGCCTCGGGCGAGGTGTTCGGCCTGCTCGGACCGAACGGCGCGGGCAAGACCACCACGCTGGAGATGATCGAGGGACTGACGGAACCCGACGCCGGCGAGATCACCATCTGTGGTCTGACGTGGGGCCGGAACGCCCAGGAGATCCGCGCCCGCATCGGCGTGCAACTGCAGGCCACGAGCCTCTACAACAAGATCACGCCGCGCGAGGCGATCGAGCTCTTCGGCGGCTACTACCCGAAACGGCGGGACACCGACGAGCTGCTGGCGCTGGTGCAGCTCCGCGATAAGGCGGACGCGTATCACATCACTCTCTCGGGCGGTCAGGCGCAGCGGCTGGCGCTCGCTCTGGCACTGGTGAACGAACCGGAAGTGGTGTTCCTCGACGAGCCGACGGCGGGACTCGATCCGCAAGGGCGCCGCTCGCTGTGGGAAGTCGTGCGGGCGATGAAGGCCGAGGGGCGCACGATCGTCCTCACGACGCACTACATGGACGAAGCCGAGGCGCTGTGCGACCGGCTGGCCATCCTCGATCACGGCAAGATCCTGCGCTCGGGCACGCCGGCGGAGCTGATCGCCGGACTGGGCATCCCGAGCGTCGTCGAGCTCACGTTCGACGGTACCGCGCCCGATCCATCCGCCTTCGCGGCCCGTTTCGGCATGGCAGTGGAGGCTCGAGGGGACGTGTGGGAGATTCCGACACCCGATCCGAAGACGTTGCTGCCTCGGCTGCTGACCGCCATCGAGAGCGTGCAGCTCGACTACAACCAGTTACACGTGCGCCGGGCCACGCTCGAGGATGTGTTTCTCCAACTCACCGGCCGCAGCCTGCGCGATTGAACGGAGATGATGAACGCCATGAACCTGCCCAATCCGTTCAAGCTCCTCTGGCTCCAGTTCCGCAGCGAGTGGCGTCTCTACCTGCGCGATCGCGGGGCGATGTTCTGGACGTTCCTCTTCCCGCTGCTGATGCTCTTCGGCTTCGGCGTGATCTTCCGCTCGGGCGGTACGCCCGCCCTGACGCTGGTGCGCATCGCCCCGTCGCAGGAGACGGCGCGCGATCGCGCATTCGTCAAGGCGCTCGAAGATTCGCACCTCAGGATCGTGACACTCAATGCCGCGGACGCGAAGCAGCGATGGGAAAAGGGCGAGACCACGGCGCAGCTCGAGAGCGCGGGCGATGGGTATCGCCTGAGGCTCAACAGCTATCTGATCGCTCAGGGACAGGTGGTGGCGCAGGCGGCGAGCCAGGCCTTCATGGTCGCGCAGGCGCGGCTGCGGGGATTGCCCGAACCGGAGCGCATCCCGGTCATCCTCGAGAGTCCGGGCCACGCGCACTCGGAGAACTACGCCGCGTTTCTCGTGCCCGGGTTGATCGGCCTGAATCTGCTGAGCATGGGCCTGTTCGCGGTGGGCATGGTGACGGTGGCGTATCGGGAGAAGGGAAAGTTCCGGCGGCTGGCGGTGACGCCGCTCCCGAAGTGGGTCTTCCTGCTCGGCCAGATCCTGCAGCGCGTGACGGTGGTGTTGCTGCAGACGTCGTTGCTGCTGCTGGCGGCGCGATTCGGGTTCCAGATCGTCAATCACGGCTCGTATCTGGTGTTCGGGGCGCTGGTGATCTTCGGAACGGCAACGTTCCTGGCCATGGGATTCGCCTTGTCGAGCTTCGCGTCGACGGTCGAGACCTACGGTGCCATCTCGAACCTGGCCTTCTTTCCGATGATGCTGCTCTCGGGCGTCTACTTCCGGATCGACAACGCGCCGCAATGGATGCAGGCGGCGGTCTTCGTCCTGCCGCTGGCGCCGTACCTGCGCATGCTGCGCGCGGTCTTCAACGACGGCGCCACGCTGGCCGGCCACGGCACGGGTCTGGCAATCATCGGCACGTGGGCGGTGCTGTCGTTCATCCTGGCGGTGAAGCGATTCCGCTGGGTGTGAACAGCGTCAGCGGCGAACGGATGGCAGGATGCTGAAACGACCGATACCGACCGGTCTGTAGACTGAGAAGTCGCGCCGATCGATGGTGAAGATGCGCGTGATCTTCTCCCTCTCCGCGACACACACCAGCGCCGCGTCGGCAAGATCCATCGGCAGGTCGTGATACTTCTCCATCAGTTGGCGCATGCGATAGGCGTCGTCGGAGGTCAGTTGCATGAAGCCGATCGCTTCGCGCTGCACCATCTGCCACAGAACAGTCTGCGCGGCCTGCGAGCTTCGGAGCAGGTACATCGCTTCCGTGAATGCCGGCCAGACCGTGGCAATCGGCTCATCGATTCTCTTCAACGTGGCCAGACAAGCGGCGTGGTGGCGGTCGCTGGCGCTGATCAGAGCAACCAACGGGCCGGCGTCGATCAGGATCATCGCGTGCGCACGGCCTTCTGGCGAACGATCTCCGCGAAGCGCTCACCGCTGGCCTCGGACAGATCAGGCGGAAGGTCGGTCACGGAGCCGATGAGGTCCTCGATCTCGTCGTACGGGCGAGGCGGCTTTCCGTTCCGGCCGAGATTCCTGACAGCGTCGCGGATAAAATCCGAAACGGTGCTCTTCTGTTGTCTGGCCAGCCGGCGCACGGTGCCCTCTTCTTCCTTGCTCAACCGCACGCTGAGTGTCGTGTTCTGTTTCTGTCGGTCGCGCATGACAAGATTGTAATACAGGTGGGGTCCGGACGCAAGCAGCGGCTGAGACGCTCCCGGGCCGTGGCATAATCCGCGCCGGTCGCCGAGCGGCCGTTCAATTCATGACTTTGAGCCCTGGGGAAAGCGTGCGCGGGTTGCCGCCAACCGTTGACGAGCCGCCCGCACCGTTCGATGCCTCAGCGGCGATGCCGGATGAGCCGCTCGTGGTCATCGAGCAGCGCGACTCATGGATCAACTTCGACGCCGCCGAACTGTGGCGCAATCGCGAGCTGCTCTACTTCCTGATCTGGCGCGACATCAAGATCCGCTACAAGCAGACCGTGCTCGGCGCGGCGTGGGCCCTCCTGCAACCCGCCTTCATGATGCTCATCTTCACGCTCGTCTTCGGCCGGCTGGCCGGGGTCAGCGCGGGCGTTCCCTATCCGCTTTTTGCGCTGGCCGGTCTCGTGCCCTGGACCTTCTTCGCCAACGCGGTCGCCAACAGCGGGAACAGCCTCGTCAGCAACGTGCACCTGGTCACCAAGGTGTACTTCCCGCGCCTCATCATGCCGGCGGCCGCGGTTCTGTCAGGCGTTGTCGATCTCGCGCTGGCCGTCGTCCTCCTCGGCGGGATGATGCTCTACTACGGCGTGCGGCTGACGCCTCACGTGCTGATGCTGCCGGTTCTCTTCGGACTGACGACGCTCTGCGCGCTCAGCACCGGCATGTGGATGTCGGCGCTGAACGTCAAATACCGCGACGTCCGCTTCGCGCTCCCGTTCGTCATCCAGCTCTGGCTGTTCGGCTCGTCCGTAGTCGTCCCATCCAGCGTGGTACCGGCCCACTTGCGCTGGCTGCTGCACATCAATCCGATGTCGGCGATCATCGAGGGATGCCGCTCCGCGCTGTTCTCCACACCATTCCATTGGCCGGCTCTCGGACTGGCCACCGCGATCACGGTCGCGGCCTTTATCGTGGCGGCGCATTACTTCAAGCGCACGGAGAGGGGTTTCGCCGACTTCATCTGACCGGCGCGGCGACCGCAGACCATGCATCCCATCATCAACATCGAGAACGTCGGCAAGAAATATCGCATCGCGTCCGAACGACGCGCGGCCTACGCCACTCTGCGCGAAGCACTGGTCGGCTCGTTTAGCACCTCGCTGAAACGGCTGAGCGGCCGCAGCGTTCCGCCGGAGGACGAGACCTTCTGGGCACTGCGAGGGATCAATCTCGATATCTACCCCGGTGAGCGCCTCGGCATCGTCGGTTGCAATGGCGCCGGAAAGTCCACGCTGCTCAAGATCCTCTCCCGGATCACCGAACCGACCGAGGGCCGGGCGCGGCTTTATGGCCGCGTGGGAAGCCTGCTCGAGGTGGGAACAGGCTTTCACGGCGAATTGACCGGCCGCGAGAACATCTATCTCAACGGCGCCATCCTCGGCATGAAGCACGCGGAGATCGAGCGCAATTTCGATGAGATCGTCGCCTTCGCCGAGGTGGACCGGTTTCTGAACACGCCGGTCAAACGCTACTCCTCGGGGATGTACATGCGCCTCGCCTTCGCCGTAGCCGCTCACCTCCAGCCGGAGATCCTGATCGTCGACGAGGTCCTGGCCGTCGGCGACGCGGCATTTCAGCGGAAATGTCTCGGCAAGATGAGCGAAGTGTCGCGCAACGGGCGCACCGTGATTTTCGTCTCTCACAACATGGGCGCCGTGCAGAACCTGTGCAGCCGAGTTGTGTGGCTGGCCGGCGGCCGCGTCATTCAGGAGGGAGAGCCCGGCCGGGTCATCAACGACTATCTGAAGACCACGCTGACGACGATGAGCCAGCAGACCTGGAGCGATCCCGCAACGGCGCCCGGCAACGACCGGGTGCGTCTGCATCGTGCCGCGGTCCTGCCCGCCGGCGGCCCGATGCAGGATCACATCACCGTGCGCACCCCGCTCCGCGTCGAGTTCGAATACTGGAACCTCGTTTCGGGCGTGCAACTGAATCTGAATGTCATCGTCCGCACCGAGGAGGGATATCCGATCTTCAGTACATCGTCGGCCACGGATCCTCAGTGGTGTGACAAGCCCTTCCCCGCCGGCCTGTTTCGCAGCTCGTTCGACATTCCCGCCGACCTGTTCAATGACGGTGTACACCGCGTGCAGGTGGACATACGCAGGAATCGGAAAGAGCTGCTCTGCCGCCTTGACGACATCCTGGTCTTCGATGTTCTCGACGCCGTTGAAGAGCGCACTGACTGGTTTGGAAAATGGATCGGCGCGGTGCGTCCGCCATTGGAATGGCAGACCGGCATGGTCGACGAGCGCGTCCAGCGCTGACATCCCGTCGCACCTGCGCCCCCAATTCAAGGTGCGAGCTGTCACACCATGCTGTGATGTTTGGGCTCGCAAATTGTTTGACTCTGCTGTACCGTCATGACTTCCCTCGGCAAAGGAAGTAGTGGAGGTATTCATGACTTGTCGCAAAGCCGCTATTGTGGCTTCCCTGTTCGCGCTCCTATTCGGTCATCAACTCCTGGCCCAGAAACGGATCACCGATCTCAGTGGTCGAGAAGTCAGAATCGGTTCCGCGGTGGCCCCCAAAACGGTTCAGCGCGCGGTAAAGGCCGCCAGTCTTCACCCCAGGGCCGCCACCGTCACCACGGTGAACGCGGGCCCGGACATCGACGCGGCGAACAACGATTACCGCCGTATCCAGAACGCGCTCAACGCCGCGGCGAGCGGCGACACCATCATCCTCAACGGCACCTTCGACTTCACCCAGCCCTTTGCCGCCGCGGCCTGGGCTCTCGGCAATGACAACACAGCGGGGACCGGGGACGACTACGAGGTGCTCGCTCCCGGAGTCAGTAACGTCACCCTCACCGCCAGCTCGCTCGGCAGCGCCACCATCCAGGGGCCGGGCGATCTGGCCGCGGTCAACCTCGAGGCCTTTCTCGTGTTCGACGCCTCCCTCACGGGAGCGAGCCCGGGTTGGACGATCTCGAACCTCCGCATCCTCGATTTCGATCTCTCCATCGGCATGTTCGCCGTCGGCGTGAGCGACTACAACAACACCCACATCACGAACAACTTCATCCGCATCCCCACGGATCTCAACGCCACGGTCGCCCCGGCCGACGTGAACCAGAACATCGGCATCAACTTCAGCTTCGGCACGAATCAGACGATCTCGGGCAACTCCTTTCAGATCCCGGGCGACGGCGTCAGCGACTCGGGAGCGGGAAACTTTTCCAGCAGCGTTGTCATGCAGTCGAACACCAGCGGCGGCAACGTCTACAACGGCCTGAACATCTCCAACAACACCATCCATATCCTCAACGCCCAGTCTGCGAATCCGCAGGTGACCCTCGGCATCTGGGAGAACGGCCAGGCGCATACGAGCAATATCACCGTCTCCAACAACAGCTTCATCAACGACGCCGCCGGAAACAGTCCGGCGCTGAACATCGAGCGGGCCTTCCGCGTCACATCCCACTCCGGCGCGACTTCCACGGTCACGTACAGCGGCAACTCCGCCAGCGGCGCGAACATCGGATTCCAGTGGATCACCGGCTCGAACTTCGCCGGGAATCAGGCCGTGGTGCTGACCGGCAATACGGTCACCAACTGCGACACGGGCTTCCTCGTGCAATCGAACGGCATCGCGCACTTCGAGACCAACGTGATCACCGCCAGCGGCAGCGGCGGCGGCATCCATGTCGCCACAGGCATGCTGACCGGATCAGGCGCGAACACCAACGGCGCCTTCCGGAACTTCCTCACCGGTGGCACCGCTGACGGCATCCTGATCGATGCCACCGCGGGCGCGATCTCACCGATCATCCAGAACGACCTGAGCGGCAATGCTGGCTTCGGCCTGCACAACCTGTCCGCGCCGGCGATCGCGGCATCGCCCAACTGGTGGGGCAATAATCTCGTGGCGAATGTCGCAGCGGCGGTCAACGGTAATGTCACCTTCGATCCGTGGCTGGCCAGCGGCACCGACGTCAACGCGGCCATCGGCTTCCAGCCGTTCATCTACGCCACAACAACCACCGCCGGAAATACCACCACGTTCGCCGGCACCTCCGCCGCGGATACCGGCTCCATGCTTGCCGGCAATCCAGTGACGATGACGATGGACGGCGACACGGGATTCGTCCCCCTGCCGCAGCTCGTCAACGTGGTCATCCAGCTCGGCGCCAGCGACGATGTCTTCACACTCGGCCAGACCGGCGTCCCGACAACATTCGACGGCGGCACGGGCAACAACACCCTCGCCGGCACGAACGTGGCGCAAACCTGGAACATCACCGGCGCCGGCAGCGGCAACATTCCCGGCGCCACCAGCTCGTTCATCAACGTCCAGTCTCTCCACGGCGGAACGGCAGCCGACTCCTTCGTCTTCGGCTCGGCCGGCAGCATCGCCCTGACCGTCGACGGCAACCTCGGCGTCGACACCCTCGACAACTCCGCCATCGCCGGCCACTCGGTCACGCCCACCGGCCCCGGCACACTCGACGGCTTCATGGGAACCGCCACCGGCATCGGCGGCACGTTCAACAACATCAACGTCGTCGCCGCCCCCGCCGACATGGCCGTAGCCAAAGTCGGACCGCCATCCGCGGTCGCCGGCTCAGTCATCAGCTACACGATCACCGTCATGAACAATGGACCGAACGCGGCCGTCAACGCCTCGGTGACGGACACACTCCCCGCCGGGACGACATTCGTCTCGCTCGTCGCCCCCGGCGGCTGGAACTGCGTCACTCCCTCCGTGGGCGCAGGCGGTACCGTCACCTGCACGCTGCCCTCGATGGCTGCCGGCTCGGCCGCCTTCACGCTGAATGTGAACGCTCCCGCGGTACCGGGGGGCATCAGCAACACGGCCTCTGTATCGTCTTCCTCGACCGACGGAACCCCAGGCAACAACAGCTCGACCTCCAACACGAACGTCATCTCCGCCTCGGCTGTCCCCGCCGTGTCAACGATGATCCTGCTGCTGCTCGCCGTAGCTCTGGCCATGGCCGGCTTCGTCGTTCAACGGATGGAGTAATTGATCTTCGGAGTGCGGCGGGCCAGCCCGCCCCCAGCCGCCGCCCCTACCCACCCCAACCCATACCCTTACACAAACCCCCAACC